>Ga0157372_10000121_pt1 | contig 83548 bp, 90 predicted proteins | sample C55metaG_FD_115307 | JGI IMG/M metagenome (GOLD analysis project Ga0157372, IMG submission 115307) | Corn rhizosphere microbial communities from Kellogg Biological Station, Michigan, USA - C5-5 metaG | ecosystem: Host-associated > Plants > Roots > Rhizosphere > Soil | place: USA: Michigan... | reverse complement strand
GGTCTTGGCGAAGCCGATGCACATCGCGTTGACCAGGCAGTTGTGCTCGTAGGGCTCCTCGAAGTAGATCTCGCCGCCGACCGTCGCCACCCCGATCGAGTTGCCGTAGTGGCCGATCCCGCGCACCGCCCCGTCGAGCAGGTGGCGCGAGCGGACCGAGTCGAGCTCGCCGAAGCGGAGGCTGTCGAGAATCGCAATCGGCCGCGCCCCGATCGCGAAGACGTCGCGGAGGATGCCGCCGACCCCGGTCGCCGCCCCCTGGAACGGTTCGACCGCGCTCGGGTGGTTGTGGGACTCGACCTTGAAGGCGACCGCGTAGCCCGAGCCGACGTCGACGGCGCCGGCGTTCTCGCCCGGCCCCATCACCACCCGCTCGCCCTCGGTCGGCAGCCGCCCCAGCAGCTTCCGCGAGTGCTTGTAGGCGCAGTGCTCGGACCAGAGCAGGCTGAACATCGCCAGCTCGACGTCGTTCGGCTCCCGCCCCAGCTTCCGGACGATCAGCTCGTACTCGACGTCGGTCAGCCCGAGCTCGCGGTGCTTGGCAGTCTCGACGCTCATGACGTGGGCGACTTTGTCAACCCATGGTTTGCAAACTCGCCCAGCACCAAGCGGTCGAAGACCCGCAGCCCGTCGGTCGAGCCGGTCAGCGGGTCGACCGCGTGCTCGGGGTGCGGCATCAGGCCGAGGACGTTGCCGCGCTCGTTGGTCACCCCGGCGATGTCGCGCACCGAGCCGTTGGAGTTGTGCCCGTCGGCGTAGCGGTAGGCGACCTGCCCGTTCGCCTCGAGCTCGTCGAGCATCCCCTCCGGCGCGTAGTAGCGACCTTCGCCGTGCTTGGCCGGAATCGAGAGCCGCTCGCCCGTCCCCTCCTCGCCCAGCTCGACCTGGTGGCAGCGGAAGCGCAGCTCGACGTTGCGCAGCAGCGCCCCCGGCAGCAGCCCCGCCTCGCAAAGCACCTGGAAGCCGTTGCAGATCCCCAGCACCGGGGCGCCGCCCGCGGCCGCCTCGGCGACCGCTTCCATCGCCGGCGAGAAGCGAGCGATCGCCCCCGCCCGCAGATAGTCGCCGTAGGAGAAGCCGCCGGGGACGACGACGCCGTCGACGCCGTCGAGGTCGCGGCTCTCGTGCCAGATCAGCCGTGCCGCGTCCCCGTGGATCTCGCAGGCGTGCAGCGCGTCCCGCTCGTCGCAGGACCCGGGGAACTGGAGGACGCCCCAGATCACAGGGTCTGGATCTCGTAGTCCTCGATCAGGGTGTTGGCGAGGAGCTTCTCGCAGAGCTCGCCGAGCTGCTCCGGGTCCTCGGCCTCGAGCTCGACCATCCGCCCGACATGGACCTGCTCGATTCCCTCGAAGCCGAGCGCCGGCAGCGCCCGCTCGACAGCCTTCCCCTGAGGGTCGAGGATGCCCTCCTTGGGGCGGATCAGCACGCGCGCCTTCACAGGCTCAATCTAACGATCAGGGCGGTTGCGCTGCGCGAAGCGCAGCGCGCTTTCAGAACGACTCGCCGGTGATCCGCTCGTAGGCCTCGACGTATTTGGCCCGCGTCTGCTCGACCACGTCGGGTGGCAGCTCCGGCGCCGGCGGCTTTTTGTCCCAGCCGCTCTGGGTCGCCCAGTCGCGCACGTACTGCTTGTCGAAGGAGGGGGGCGTGGCGCCCGGCTGGTAGCTGGCCGCCGGCCAGAAGCGGGAGGAGTCCGGCGTCAGCACCTCGTCGCCGAGGACGATCTCGGCGCCCGCGTGGCGGCCGAACTCGAACTTGGTGTCGGCGAGGATGATCCCGCGCTGGGCCGCGTGCTGGGAGCCGCGCTGGTAGACCTCGATCGAGATCCGCCGCAGCTCTTCCATCAGTGCCCGGTCACCGACGATCTCGGCGGCGCGGTCGAAGTCGACGTTCTCGTCGTGGTCGCCGATCTCGGCCTTGGTCGCCGGGGTGAAGATCGGCTCCGACAGCTGGTCGGACTCGACCAGGCCGGAGGGCAGCTCGATCCCGCAGACGGCGCCGCCTTCCTTGTATTCCTTCCAGCCCGAGCCCGAGAGGTAGCCGCGGACCACGCACTCGACCGGGTACATCTCCAGCTTGCGCACCCGCATCGCCCGTTCGGCGACCTCCTCGGGCACGTCCTCGGAGATGAAGTGGTTGGGGACGACGTCCTCGGTCAGCCCGAACCAGAAGACCGACATCCGGTTCAGCACCTTGCCCTTGTCGGCGATCGGCGTCGGCATCACCACGTCGTAGGTGGAGATGCGGTCGGAGGCGACCATCAGCAGGTCGTCCTCCCACTCGTAGATCTCCCGCACCTTCCCGGACGAGAGGAGGTTGAGGTCGGCGACATTCGGCATCTGGGTCGATGCTATCCATCCTCTGCGATGCTTTGGTTCGTGCCGCTCCCGCCAGAACCGAAGATCCCGCCGCTTTTGCAGACCCTGCGGTGGGGGTTCCGGCCGATCCCCTTCATGGAGGATTGCCGGCGCAGGTTCGGCGACTCCTTCAGCGTCCGCTTCCTCGGCTTCGAGCGGCCGATGGTGCTGATCAGCGACCCGGCCGCGATCAAAGCGCTCTACCGCGAGCGCGAGCACGGGCTGCCGCCGGGTCGGAACATCGTCCTCGAGCCGATCCTCGGCTCGACGTCGCTGCTGATCCAGGAGGGGGCCGAACACCTCAGCCGCCGCAAGCTGATGCTGCCGCCCTTCCACGGTGAGCGGATGCGCTCCTACGAGGAGACGATGACCGCGATCGTCTCCGCCGAGGTCGACTCCTGGCCTCTCCACCAGAAGTTCCCGATCCACGCGCGGATGCAGGCGGTGACGCTGGAGGTGATCCTGCGTGTGATTTTCGGCGTCGCCGGCGGCCCGCGGCTCGACCGCCTGCGGGGGATGCTCTCGACCGTGCTGCAGGAAACGGCAACGCCTGGGCGCCAGATACTGGGGCTGGCACTCCGGCGCTTCGGCGGCGGCGGGCCCTTCGCCCACTTCCAGGACCAGTTGCGCGAAGTCGACGAGCTGCTCTTCGCCGAGATCGCCGAGCACCGCGAACGCCCGGACCTCGAGGAGCGCGAGGACATCCTCTCGATGCTGATGACCGCCGAGTTCGAGGACGGCACGCGGATGGAGGACCAGGAGCTGCGCGACCAGCTGATGACCCTGCTCCTGGCCGGGCACGAGACGACTGCGACGGCGCTGGCCTGGACCTTCGACCTGCTGCTGCGCCACCCGGCGGCGCTGGCGCGGCTGCGCGACGAGCTGGCGGCGGGCGACGAGGACTACCTGCGGGCGACGATCTCCGAGTCGCTGCGCCTGCGGCCGGTGATCCCGCTGGCCGGGCGGCGGCTGGCCAAGGAGCTCGTCGCGGACGGCCTGACGCTGCCGGCCGGTACCGACGTGACCCCGGCGATCTGGCTCACCCACACCCGCGCCGACGTCTATCCCGAGCCCTTCGCCTTCAAGCCCGAGCGCTTCCTCGAGGAGGGGCCCGACACCTACGCCTGGATCCCCTTCGGCGGCAGCGTCCGCCGCTGCATCGGCGCCACCTTCGCCGAGTTCGAGATGCGAGTCGTCCTGCGCGAGGTCCTGACCCGCTGCGAGCTGCGCAAGGCCGACCCGCGCCCCGAGCGCACCGGTCGCCGCAACATCACGCTCTCGCCGAAGGACGGCACGCCGGTGGTGGTCACCTCCCGGCAGCCCGCGCGCGAGACCGTCGCGGTCTGACAACACGTTACGAATCTCTTTGTCTACAATCCTCCCATGGAGGCACTTCTAGAGAGGGAGGGGGACGTGGACAACTGGAACGACGAGCGGTTGGATGAAATGAGCCGGCGCATGGACGCCGGTTTCGAGACGATTCGGGAGGAGATGCGTGAAGGCTTCACGCGGATCGACCAGAAGTTCGAGCTGGTGGCAAAGAACGAGGACCTGCAGTTCCTCTCGTCCCGCTTCGACAGGCTGCAGAACACGTTGTTGATCATCGGAGGTGGCTTGCTGGGCACGGTGATCGCCTCCGCCGCCGGAGTGATCGTCGCTGTGACTTGATTTCGTTCAGCCGCCCGACTTGGCGGGGGAGCGGGGGTGCTCCTTCGCCCAGCGGGCGATAGCGCCGGAGCCGGAGATCACCTCGCCGTTGTCGAGCACGAGGATCGGCACCTCGTTGGTGCCGCTGAGGCGCTTGACCTCCTCGCGATCGGCGTCGCGGCTGCCCCAGGTCCAGGGCATCAGGCGGTAGCCGCCGACGGTCTTCAGCTCGTACTCGTACCCGGCCGCGTCGAGCGCCTTGCCCGCTTTCGCGCACGGATGGGCGAAACCGGGGCCGTGCGTCGTCTGGCCGCAGGTGTAGAGGACCATGGAGCCACCTTACCTGTCGCTCGCTCTGACGCAGAGTTGGGATTACGATCGACCGGTGGGCGAGGATGCCTCCCCAGAGCGGTTGACCGTCGTGCGACGCGCGGCGCGTCGCCGCATCCGCAAGGCGGCGCGCAAGCAGAAGGACGAGCCGCTGACCTCCGACGACTGGGCGGCCTACTTCGAGATGGCCTCGGACCCGGCGGGGCGGACCGTCAGCCGACTCCTGCGCTCGCTCCCGTCGAGCCCTCGCTGCGGCATCTGCGGCGCCCCCTTCTCGGGCTTCGGCGCCCGGCTCGTGCGCCCGCTCGGCTACCGCCAGTCGCGCAAGAGCCCAAACCTCTGTGCAGCCTGCATCGAGGCATCGCCGCCGGGCGGGATGACGACCGAGGCCGGCGTCCTCTTCGCCGACATCCGCGGCTTCACCCGCCTCTCCGAGCAGCGCAACCCCGAGGAGGTGAGCGCGCTCCTGCGCCGCTTCTACCGCAGCGCCGAGCGCGTCCTCTTTCCCGAGGCGATCATCGACAAGCTGATCGGCGACGAGGTGATGGCGCTCTACCTGCCGATGTACGGGCGCTTCGAGGAGGCGGCGCCGGTGATGCTGCGGCACGCCCGGGAGCTGCTCGGCGCCGTCGGCTACGGCGGCGAGGACCCGCCCTTCGCCGAGGTCGGCATCGGCCTCGACTACGGCGAGGCGTTCGTCGGCAACGTCGGCCAGGGCAGCGTCAACGACTTCACCGCAATCGGCGACGTCGTCAACGTCGCCGCGCGGCTGCAGGGCCAGGCGAACGGCGGCGAGATCGTCGCCTCCGCTCGTCTGGTCGAGCGGTTGGAGGGAGCGCCGCCCGGCGAGCGGATCGAGCTCGATCTGAAGGGCAAGGCCGAGCCGGTGCTCGCCTACCGGATCTGAGCGAGGACCTCTGCCGCGGCCCGTTCGCCCGAGCGGACGGCGCCGTCCATGTAGCCGTTCCAGACGGTGGCGGTCTCGGCGCCGGCCCAGTGCAGGCGGCCGATCGGCTCGCACAGGGCGCGGCCGTATTCGGTCCAGCCGCCGGTCGTCATCAGGCAGCCGTAGCAGCCGCGCGTCCACTCCTCTTCGGCCCAGACCCGCTCGACGAACGCGACCGGCTGCGCCGCCCGCGGCCCGAACAGGCGCGCGTGGCCGGCGAGGATCGCCTCGCGCCTCTCCGCCGCCGGCCGCGTCGCCCAGTGGCGCGCGAAGCGGCCCTCGAGGAAGCCGAGCAGGACTCCGGGGCTGCCGTCGGCTGGCGAGTTGTCGAAGGTCACCCGCGCCGGGCCGACGTCGCTGGTCGCCTGCCCCGACAGTCCCTCGTCCCGCCAGAAGGGCGTCTCGTAGATCGCCATCGTCTTGATCACGCTCCCCTGCGGCATCCGCTGGGTCAGCTGGTCGCGCAGCGCCGGCAGCGGCGGGTCGTAGTCGATGCGGCCGGCGATGGTGGGAGGGACGGCGACGATCGCGCGCTGCGCTCGCACGCTCACCGAACCCCCGCTGCCGCCGGCAGCGTGGACGACGACACCGTCGCCGCCGTGCTCGATCCGCCGCACCGGCGCGCCGAGTCGCACCCGCTCGGCGCCCAGCTGCTCTGCCATCAGCAGCGCGATCCGCTGCGAGCCGCCGTGGAAGCGGTCCTGCTGGGCGCCGCCGTCGGTGCCGACGAGGCTGTTGAAGCCGCTCCCCGAGCGCGTGTAGAAGAGGACGTGGAGGAGTGAGACGTCGGCGGGCTCGGCCGCCCAGACCGCCTCGGTCACCAGCTCGAAGAGGCTGCGGGCCGCGGCGGTGCGGGTGTTGCGGCGCACCCAGGTGGCAAAGGTCTGGCCGTCCCAGCGGCGTGCCTTCGGCGCCTCCCAAGGCGTCTCCAGCGGCACCCTCCGCGCCATCCGGTCGAGCCGGGCCCGCGCCTGTTCGAAGTCGATCAGCGCCAGCGGCGAGATCGCCTTCGAGAGATCGCGGACCAACGCCAAGCCGGCATCGGTAAAGGACCCGGCGAAGGTCGCCCGGCTGCCGTCCATCTCGACCACGTGCCGGCCCTCGTCGTAGGTCGGGAAGGTGGCAACGCCGACCGTGGCCGCGAGCGCCGCGATCCGGTCCTGCGTCGGCCCGATCCACTGTCCGCCGATCTCGACCACCTTGCCGTCGCCGATCTCCTCGTTCAGCAGGCGCCCGCCGACCCGGTCCCGTGCCTCGACCACCAGCGGCCGGGCACCCGCCGTCGCCAACTGCCGCGCCGCGACCAAGCCGGCCAGCCCGGCGCCCACAATCGCGACGTCGGCCTCGAGCTGCTCGGTCATCCGCAGCTCAGGATCGCACCTTCCCCGCCTGTGGGGCTAGGAGGGATTTGGCGAAATCCGCCCAAAGCCCTACGCGATTGGAGAGTTGACATGGCTATAGGCGGGTCAACTCTCCAATCGTCGCCAGGGGAGACCGCACCGTTGGTCACTTGAGCACAGGAGGGTGTGCCCAACTGACCAATGAAGGGACCGTCATCGAGGTTTGAGCGCTTCCAGGCGCTCGAATATCTCGGGCAGGTGCGTCAGGTAGGCGCTGTAGTCGAAGACGGCGTCGAGGTCGAGCTCGGGCGCGGCCTCGCCGAGCAGCTCGCGGAACTCGGTGCGGGTGTCCCAGGCGCGCTGGGCGTTCTCCTGGACGACCCGGTAGGCGTCGTCGCGGGTCATCCCCGACTCGACCAGGGCGGTGAGGGCACGCTGGCTGAACAGAGCGCCGTAGGTGAGGCCGAGGTTCTCGCGCATCCGCTCCTCGTTGACCTTCATCCCGGCGGCGACCTTGGTCGCCAGGTCCTGCATGTAGTCGAGCAGGATCGTCGCGTCGGGAAGGACGACCCGCTCGGCGCCGGAGTGGGAGATGTCGCGCTCGTGCCAGAGGGCGACGTTCTCGATCCCGGTCTGGGCGTAGCCGCGGAGGACGCGGGCGAGGCCGGTGATGCGCTCGGTGCGGATCGGGTTGCGCTTGTGCGGCATCGCCGAGGAGCCCTTCTGGCCGGCGGCGAACGGCTCTTCGACCTCGCGCACCTCGGTTTTCTGCAGGTTGCGTACCTCGGTCGCGAAGCGCTCGAGGCCGGCGCCGGCGATCGCGATCGCCGTCAGCAGCGCCGCGTGGCGGTCGCGCGGGACCACCTGCGTCGCCACCTCCTCGCGCCGCAGCCCCAGATGCTCCATCACCCGCGCCTCGACTGCGGGCGGCACCGAGGCGTAGGTCCCGACCGCGCCGGAGAGCTTGCCCACCCCCACTTCCTCGAAGGCGGCTACGAGCCGCCGCAGGTTGCGGTCGGCCTCGAAGGCGAAGCCCGCGAGCCGCAGCCCGAAGGTGGTCGGCTCGGCGTGGACGCCGTGGGTGCGGCCGACGCAGAGGGTGTCGCGATGCTCCAGCGCCCGCTCGACCAGCGCGTCGCGGTAGCCGCGCGCGCTCACGAGGACGATCTCGCCCACTCGCCGCAGCTGCAGCGCCAGCGCCGTGTCGAGCACATCGGAGGAGGTGAGGCCGTAGTGGATCCAGCGCCCGTGCTCGCCGACCGACTGGGCGACGACGTCGACGAAGGCGGCGACGTCGTGGTCGGTCACCTTCTCGCGCTCTTCGACTGCCTCGACCGTGAAGGCCGCCTTCGCGCGCGCCGCCGCCGCCGCGTCCTGCGGCACGACCCCCTCCGCCGCCCAGGCCTCGGTCGCGGCCAGCTCGACTTCGAGCCAGCTCTCCAGCTTCGCCTGCGGCGTCCAGACCGCGCCTATCTCAGGGCGCGTGTAGCGAGGGATCACGCGTTGATTATCCGCGCGGCGAGGACGCCGGCGTTTTTCGCTCCGTCGATGGCCACGCAGGCGACCGGAATCCCGGGGGGCATCTGCACCGCCGAGAGCAGCGCGTCGAGGCCGCCGAGGCTCTTGCCGAGGATCGGCACCCCGATCACCGGCAGGTCGGTGTGCGCCGCGGCGACTCCCGGCAGCGCGGCCGACATCCCGGCGCCGGCGATGATCACCTTCAGCCCGCGCATCCGCGCGTTCTGGCAGTACTCGCGGACCAGCTCCGGGTCGCGGTGGGCGCTCATCACCCGCACCTCGTAGCGGATGCCCGCTTCCTCCAGGGCTTTGCCCGCAGGTTCCATCTTCGGCTTGTCGTTCTTCGAGCCCATGATGATCCCGACGTGCGGCTCGTCGACGTCGATTTCCTCGAACGCTTCCTCGACGGCCGGCATCGTCGCCGTCTCCGCGGGATCGGGCGGGGGGACGGCGGCCGTGCCGGTCGCCTGCGGCTCCTCTGAGATCTCGCTCATCTATTCCTCTCTCGTGATGGGAACTCTGGTAATCGAAAATTCATCCCGGTCAACCGGGGACGCGCTCGACGGCGCGGGCGGCGATGTCGCGCCGGATCTGCATTCCCTCGAAGGAGATCCGGCCGGCAGCATCGTACGCACGATCGCGTGCCTCAGCGGGGCTCGCTCCGAGCCCCGTCACGTTCAGTACCCGCCCACCGGCGGTGACGATCTCGCCGTCGCGCTCGGCCGTGCCCGCGTGGGTCACCTCGGCGATCTCCGCCGCCTCGGCGAGGCCGTGAATGACGTCGCCCTTCGAGGAGGACTCGGGGTAGCCGGCCGAGGCGAGGACGACGGTCACCGCCCAGTCGTCAGCGAACTCGGCGGTGCCGCCGGCGAGGCCGCCGGGCTCGCGGGCGGCGAGGAAGAGCTCGGCGAGGTCGGAGCGCAGCCGCGGCAGCACCGCCTGGGTCTCGGGGTCGCCGAAGCGGGCGTTGAACTCGAGCACCCGCGGGCCCTCGGCGGTCATCATCAGCCCCGCGTAGAGGACGCCGTGGAAGGGGACGCCGCGCGCGGCCATCGTGGCGACGACCGGCCGGTGCACCCGCTCGACGATCTCCTCGACCTCGGCCGGGCCGAAGCCGGGGACCGGCGAGTAGCTGCCCATGCCGCCGGTGTTCGGCCCCTCGTCGCCGTCGAAGATCCGCTTGTAGTCCTGAGCGGGAGCGAGCGGCACCACGTTCTCGCCGTCGCAGAGCGCCAGCAGCGAGAGCTCTTCGCCCTCGAGGAAGTCCTCCATCACCACCGTCGTCTCGCCGAAGCGCCGCTCAGTGAAGAAGACGTCGAGCGCCTCGCGCGCCTCCCCCTCGGTCGAGCAGATGATCACGCCCTTGCCCGCGGCGAGGCCGTCGGCCTTGAGCACGGTGGGGAAGCCGGTGCGCACCAACTGCTCGTCGGCCTCCTCGCGGCTGCGCAGGAGCACGTGGCCGGCGGTCGGCACCCCCGCCTCCGCCATCAGCTCCTTGGCGAAGGCCTTCGACCCCTCCAGCTCGGCGGCGGCTCTGGTCGGGCCGAAGGCGGCGATGCCGGCCTCCTCGAGCGCGTCGACGGCGCCGGCGACCAGCCCTGCCTCGGGCCCGATCGCGGCGAGGTCGACGCCGTTGTACTTCGCCGCCGCGACGATCGCCGCCGCGTCGTCGGCGGCGACGTCCGGCAGGCACTCAGCGTCGGCCGCGATCCCGGCATTGCCCGGCGCGCACAGCACCGCCTCGACCCGCGACGAGCGCCCCAGCGCCCGCACGATCGCGTGCTCGCGCCCGCCTCCCCCTACTACGAGTGCCTTCAACGAAAGCGGCCTAGAGCGAGCCGGCGAGATCCTCGGCCGGGATCGCGGAGAGGGTCTGGCTGGTCATCGTCCCCCGCGAGCCGAGCTCGACCGAGACCTTGGCCATCGTCTTCTCGTCGGGCGCCTCGACCACCGTCACGAAGTCGTACTGCCCGAGGGTCGCGTACTGGGAGACGACTTTGACCCCCATCTGCTCGACCTCCCGGTTCACCTCGGCGATCCGGCCGGGATGGTTCTTCAAGGTCCGCACACCCTCTGCGGTCAAGTTCGTCAGCATCAAAAACGTCGGCATTTCCGGCTCCTCCCAAGGTCTCGACAGGCTCTGCCGACACCGTACCCGCTTGAGGCGCAAACGTGCGTGGGTGGAGGGGTGGGTGTCCCTCTCGCGCCCGGCGTCCTGTTCCTCGCACAGACCACTCAGCGAGAGACGGCCAGTTAGAGGCGAGGAACCCAGGAAGCGAGAGGGACACCCACCCCTCCCCACCGACTACCGCTAGTAACCGGGCGGGTGGCGAACTACGAAGCCTTCCGGGTACGGAGGCTCCGTGTGCCACCTCGGACCCGTTCCTTCGGCGTCTCCCACGGTGTCCCAGCGGAGGCCGGCCACCGTCATGTAGGTGTGGGTGGCGCTGGCGTAGATGGTGATCCAGCGGCCGGGGCCGGGTTCGCCGTAGCTCTCGAGGGCGCCGGAGGTCAGGGGGGTGTCGAGGAGGCCGCCGCCGTAGAGGGCGAAGCTGACGGCTCCGGAGCAGTCGTAGCCGTAGGAGTACCAGGAGCCGTGGCCGCCGCCCCAGACGTAAGGGGTGTCGGCGATCGAGTTGGCGGCGGCGATCACGGCCTTGATCGCCGGCGGGGCGCTGCGGGGGGCGGCGGCGAGGCCCTCGGGGGTGAGGACCGCGCTGGCGCCCGGAGCTTCGAAGCCGGTCACCAGCGGCGCGATCCGCCAGTCGATGTAGCGGACCTTGCAGCCGCCTTCGATTTCGCCGGCCTCCTGCAGGACCTCGTCGACGTACCACTCGGCCTGGTTGTGGGTGAAGACGCCGGCCTGGATGCTGCCGCGCGACCAGATCAGCCGCGCCAGGGTCGCCGCCGAGTCGGCGATGTCGGCATGGCGGACCTTGCCGTCGTTGTTGCCGTCGACCGCGTAGCGGCGCCACTCCATCGGGTCGAGCCCGAGCGCGCCTTCGGTGCGCAGCTGGCGCTTGTCCATCCCGCGGCCGAAGTTCGACTCCAGGTGGGCGATCGCGGCCAGCGTCCAGACGCCGCGCTTGCCGAGTTCGTAGCGGGCGGCGGCGTCCTCGAAGGCCTGCAGGTATTCCTCGGGGATCCGCTTCTTCCAATCCGGCGCCGCTTCGCAGGTGAGGACCTGGATCTGCGGCCCGAGGCCGACGGCGCTGAAGGAGTTGCTGCCGACTTCGTCGGCGTAGCAGCCGGCGTTGGCCAGAACCTCTTCGACGTACCAGTCGGCGTGGTTGTAGGCGAAGATCGCGCCGTAGGTGTCGGCGGGCATCCCCGCCGCTTTCAGGTAGCCGGCGGCGGCGAAGATCGCGTCTTCGGGGTTGTTCGGATCTTTGACCCCGTCGCCGTTGGCGTCGACCCCGTAGGTGGCCCAGGTTTCCGGCATGAACTGCATCCAGCCGACCGCGCCGGCCGAGGAGGGGCCGAGGTTGGTGCCGAAGGCGGTCTCGACCGCGTTGATCCCGGCGAGGATCGCCGGGCCCTGCGGCCCGAGCCCGTACCGGGCGCTGGCGCGCTGGTAGATCGGGATCAGGACCGGCGGCACGCCGCTGATCGCGCAGCTCGAGGCCGGCAGCGAGGGGATCGCGAAGGTCCCGGGGGCCGGCGCCGTCGTCGCGCCGACTTCGGTTTCGGCTTCTTCCGGGCCGGCCGCCGAGCTGCCCTTGCCGGCGCCGACGCCGCCGCTGGGCGGAGGCGTGTGGGTGGCGGGAGGCGGCGGCGGAAGCAGCGTCGCCCCGTGCTTGACGCCGGGTTCTTTGCTCGGCGGCGGTACGAAGTTTTCGGCCGCTTCGGGCGCGGCCGACGAATCAGGTGCAGCCGGAGCGGGGGCTTCGAGCGAGGCGCCCGCGCTCGGCGTCGCCGCGCTTTCCGCCTCGGCCCGGGCGACGGCGACCGGCACCGCGAGTGCCGCGGTGGCCGCCGCGGTCGCGACGACCGCCTTGATCTTGCCCGTCCTCTCCATCAGCCGAGGACGTTGGTGACCCGCCAACCCTTGTTCTTCAGCTGTTCCATTTCCAGCCGCAGCTCGCTGGTCACGCCGACCCGCAGCAGCGAGACGCTGAGCGGGTAGACCTTGCCGTGCGAGGGGGCGGGAACGACGTTGAGGACCTTCGCCTGCGGCACCTTGACCCCGGCCGGCTGGTGCGGCGGCCGGCGCATCAGCGCCTTGGTCAGCTCCGGGGTCGCGGTGGCGCCGAAAGCTTTGCGGATGGTGTCTTCGTCGCCGCCGGTCTCGTAGACGACGAAGGCGTCGGCGAATTTGTGGGCGACGGCGATCGCATCCGGGCCGGCCGGGGGGCCGTCGACGGTGGCGGGCGAAGCCGAGGCGGAGGCCGAGGCTTCGGTCGGCTGCGCGGCCGGGGAGGAGGAGATCGTGTCGGTGGCGGGGTTGCCGGTGTTGGCGGCGCCCCCGGTCGGCGCGCTTTCGACGCCCTCGGATTCGCCGACCTTCGCCTCTTCCTTTTCGGGCGCGGGCTTGAAGACCGGCGCCGCTCCGTGCAGAGTCGGTTCGGGCTTCGGTTCAGCCGCGGGAGAGGGGGAGGCCGCTTGCGGCATCGGCTCCGGCGCGACCGCGACGGGCGCAGCCGTCGGTTCCGAGCCGCCGGAGCCGCCGAGCGAGGAAGCGCCGACCGCCGCGCCCAGCACCAGCGCCACGGCGCCGGCGGCCACGGCCGCTCGGCTGCGGTCGCTGAGTCCGAGCAGCCAGTCCGCGACCGGCCAGGTCAGATTGTCGCGCAGCGCCAGCGAGGCGTCCTCGAACGCCTCGGGCCGGCGGCGCTTGAGCCGCGCATTGATCGGGGTCACGTCGTCCTTCATTCGCTCCAACAGGTTCGCTCCCTTTGCCAGCTTGAGCAAGACAATTAAAGAGCACCTTTGTTACATCGTTGTTTCGGCAGAACAGAGCGGGAAAATGAGCCCTGAAATTGGGTAACTCAGGCCGCCCTCGCCGCCGGCGCTCCCGCTCGCTCGAAGACGATCTCCCCTTCGGCGGCATCGACCTTCACCACGTCGCCTTCTATGAACTCGCCCTCGAGGATCTTCAGCGCCAGCTTGTCGACCAGTTGCTTCTGGATCACCCGCTTCAGCGGGCGCGCCCCGTAGGTGGGGTCGTAGCCGAGGTTGCCGAGCAGCGTCCGCGCCCCGCCGGTCAGCTCGATCTCGATCCCGCGCTCGCGCACGCGGCCGACCAGCTGGTCCACCTGCAGCTCGACGATCCGGCCGATGTCCGCCTTCGAGAGCCGGTGGAAGATCACCGTGTCGTCGATCCGGTTGAGGAACTCGGGCTTGAAGGTCGCCGCCAGCACCTCTTCGATCCCCTCGCGGATCTTCTCGTCGACCGCCTCGCCGACGATCCGGTCGGAGCCGACGTTCGAGGTCATGATCAGGACCGTGTTGGTGAAGCTGACCGTGCGGCCCTGACCGTCGGTCAGCCGCCCGTCGTCCATGATCTGCAGCAGCGTGTTGAAGACGTCGGGGTGGGCCTTCTCGATCTCGTCGAGCAGCACCACCGCGTAGGGCCGCCGCCGCACCGCCTCGGTCAGCTGGCCGCCCTCCTCGTAGCCGACGTAGCCGGGGGGCGCGCCGATCAGCCGCGCCACCGTGTGCTTCTCCATGTACTCGGACATGTCGAGGCGGACGATCGCCTGGTCGGTGTCGAACATGAACTCGGCCAGCGCCTTCGCCAGCTCGGTCTTGCCGACTCCCGTCGGGCCGAGGAAGAGGAAGCTGCCGATCGGCCGGTGCGGGTCCGAGAGCCCGGCCCGCGAGCGCCTCAGCGCGTTGGAGACCGCGGAGATCGCCTCGTCTTGGCCGATCACCCTTTCGTGCAGCCGCTCCTCCATCTGGAGTAGCTTGCGCACCTCGCCCTCCATCAGCCGGCGAACTGGAATCCCGGTCCATTTGGCGACAACCTCGGCCACGTCCTCCTCGGTGACTTCGTCGGAGAGCAGGACCTCGCCGCCGGCGTGCAGCTCCTCCAGCCGCGCTTCCTGCTCTTTGACCTTCGCCTCCAGCTCGGGGATCTGGCCGAATTTGAGTTCGGCCGCGCGCTCGAGGTCGGCCTCGCGTTCGGCCCGCTCGACCTCGTGCCGGGCCTCCTCGAGCCGTTCCTTGGCCGACTTGATCTCCTCCAGCGGCTCTTTCTCGTTCTGCCAGCGGGTGCGCAGCTCGGCCGCCTGCTCCTGCAGGTTCGCCAGGTCCCCCTCCAAGGTCTCCAGCCGCGCCTTCGAGGCCTCGTCGGTCTCCTTCTTCAGCGCCTCGCGCTCGATCTCCAGCTGCTGGATCCGCCGCTCGACCTCGTCGATCTCGACCGGCACCGAGTCGATCTCGATCTTCAGCCGCGAGGCCGCCTCGTCGATCAGGTCGATCGCCTTGTCGGGGAGGAAGCGGTCGGCGATGTAGCGCTCCGAGAGGGTTGCGGCGGCGACGATCGCCGAGTCGGAGATCCGCACCCCGTGGTGCTGTTCGTAGCGCGGTTTCAGCCCGCGCAGGATCGCGATCGTGTCGTTCATGTCCGGCTCGCCGACGAGGACCGGCTGGAAGCGCCGCTCCAGCGCCGCGTCTTTCTCGATGTGCTTGCGGTACTCGTCGAGCGTGGTCGCGCCGACCGCGCGCAGCTCGCCGCGGGCCAGCATCGGCTTCAACAGATTGGCGGCATCGACCGCGCCTTCGGCGGCACCGGCGCCGACGATCGTGTGGAGCTCGTCAAGGAAGAGGACGATCTGGCCCTCGGCCTGCTGCACCTCGGAGAGCACCGCTTTCAGCCGCTCCTCGAACTCGCCGCGGTATTTGGACCCCGCCAGCAGCGAGCCGATGTCGAGCGCGATCACCCGCCGGTCGCGCAGGCTCTCAGGGATGTCGCCCTTGACGATCCGTTGCGCCAGCCCCTCGACGATCGCGGTCTTGCCGACGCCGGGGTCGCCGATCAGCACCGGGTTGTTCTTGGTCCGGCGGGAGAGGACCTGGATCACGCGGCGGATCTCCTCGTCGCGCCCGATCACCGGGTCGAGCTTGCCGCTCTCGGCCTCCTTGGTCAGGTCGCGGCCGAATTTCTCCAGGGCCTGGAAGGTCTCCTCGGGGTTGGGCGAGGTGACTTTGTGCGGGCCCCGGACTTCGGCGATCGCCTTCTCCAGCGAGGCGCGGTCGGGGAGCAGCTCGGCGACGGTCGAGTCGGTCAGCGCCAGCAGCAGGTGCTCGGTCGAGATGTACTCGTCGCCCATCGCCGCCATCCCGTTCTCGGCCTGGCGCAGGACCGCGGCCAGGTTCGAGGACATCCGCGGTTCTTCGTCGGCGTTCAGTTTCGGCAGCCCCGCAACCGCCTCGTTGGCGCGGGCGGCGATCGAGGCCGTGTCGGCGCCGAGCTTCTGCAGGATCGGGACGACCAGGCCGTCGGTCTGTTCGAGTAGCGCGACCAGCAGGTGGGCGGGCGCGATCTCCGGGTTGCGGCGGGTGCGCGCCAGCTCCTGCGCCGCCGCTACAGCTTCCTGCGATTTGACCGTGAATCGATCTGCCTGCATCAGCTCTGTCCGCCCTTCCCGTTGCTTTTCGTCTCGAGCTCCTCCAGTTGTTTACGCAGGCGTTCGTTTTCGGCCCGCAGCCTCTGCACCTGCGCTTCCAGCGCCAGCACCGTTTCCACCCCGGCGAGGTTCAGCCCCTCGGCGGTCATCTGCTGGATCCGCCGCAGCCGTTCGACGTCGCGCTGCGAGTAGAGGCGGGTGTTCTTCGGCGAGCGTTTCGGCGCGATCAGCCCCCGCTGCTCGTACATCCGCAGCGTCTGCGGGTGCATCTCGGCCAGTTCGGCGGCGACCGAGATCATGAACACGCCCTGCTCCTGGTCGAAGGTCGCTTTCACCCGGCGCCGGAAGGTGGCCATCAGCGCGCTGCCTTCCGCAGCAGCTCCGCCCGCGGGTCGCCGCCGTTAAGCGCCTCGGCCAGCTCGTCGACCGCTTTCAGCTGGTCCTCGTTCAGCTCTTCCGGCATCTGGATCTCGAGCCGATAGCGGATGTCGCCGTTGCCACCCCTTTTCCTCGGCGGGCCCTCGCCGCGCAGCCGCTGGACCGAGCCGTGCTTGGTCCCCGGCGCGACCTTGATCTTCTTCGTCCCGTTCAGGGTCGGCACCTCGATCGTGCCGCCGCGCAGCGCCTCCGGCACCGTGATCGGCACCGTCACCTCGAGGTTGCCGTCGTCCAGCCGTTTGAAGACGGGAGAGGAGGCGACCCGCGTCGTTACGTAGAGGTCGCCGGGCGGGCCGCCGCGGGGGCCGTCCTCGCCCTTGCCGGCGAGCCGGATGCGGCTGCCGTCCTTGACCCCGGCCGGGATGTTGACTTTGTAGCGCTTGTTCTGCTGGGTGAGGCCGGAGCCGCCGCAGGTCGGGCAGGGGTCCTCGATGATCTGGCCGGAGCCGCCGCACTGCGAGCACGGCTGGCTGATCGAGAAGAAGCCCTGACCCTGGGCCTCGACGCCGCGGCCTTCGCAGCGCGGGCAGACCTTCGGCGCGGTGCCGGGTTTGGCGCCGCTGCCGTGGCAGGTCGGGCACTGGCTCTGCTTGGGGACGGTGACGCTGATCTGGGTGCCGTTGATCGCCTGGTCGAAGCTCAGCGATACCTCGGTCTCGAGGTCGCGCCCGCGCACCTGTCGGGCCTGGCCGCCACGACCGCCGCCGCGGTTGAAGACCCCGCCGAACAAATCGCCGAGGTCGATGCCGCCGAAACCGCCGGCCTGGCCACCGCCCGGGAACGGTCCCTGGCCGCCGCCGAAGCCGCCGAAGGCCGGGCCCTCGTCGTACTCCTTGCGCTTCGCGGGGTCGGAGAGGACGTCGTGGGCGGCGGAGACTTCCTTGAACTTCTCCTCCGCCTCCGCGTCGCCCGGGTTGCGGTCAGGGTGGTATTTCCGGGCGAGTTTCCGGTACGCCTTCTTGATCTCGTCCTCGGACGCCTTCTTCGAGACGCCCAGCGTCTTGTAGAGCTCGTCAGCCATGCACTCCTAACTGCTCACCACGACCCGCGCCGGCCGGACCAGTTGGTCGTCCAGCGTGTAGCCCTTCTGCAGGACCTCGACCACGACCCCGCTCTCGGCGCCCTCGACCGGCTGCGTCGAAAGCGCCTCGTGCCGATTCGGATCGAACTTCTCGCCCTTCGGATCAACCACCTCCACCCCATTGCGCGCCAACGTCTCCCGCAACCCGGAGAGCACCATCTCGACACCGGCCCTCAGTCCCTCGGGTTCGCCGTCAGCAGCCTCCAACGCCCGCTCGAGATTGTCGACCGCCTCGATCACTTCCCGAGCGACTTCGACCTTTCCCCGGACCTGGGCTGCCTTGACGTCCGCAGCCATCCGCTTCCGGTAGTTCTCGAAATCAGCCTTGGTCCTCTGCGCCAATTCGAGGTACTCGTCCCTCTCGCGGTGAGCGTCCTGAAGCAACTTCTCGAAGTCAGCCTCGACCTCCTGGGCCTCGTTCTGCTCCTCTTGCTCCTGCTCGGGAGGGAGGGTCATTTGCCCTCCTCGTCGACCACCTCGGCATCGACGACCTCCTCCTCATCAGAGGAAGCCCCGTTCTCGGCCGTGCCGCTCTCGGCTGATTCCGCCGAAGCCGCCGCGTAGATCTGCTCCGACGCTTTGGTCATCGCCGTGTTCAGCGCCTCGATCTTCGAATCGAGCTCCTCTTTCGAACCGGCCTCGAGCGAGTCGCGCACCTCTTTGACGGCGCTCCGCACGTCGTCCTTCGTCGAGTCGTCGACTTTGTCGCCTGCCTCCTCGATCGCTTTCTCCGCCTGGTAGGCGGCGTTCTCGGCGAGGTTCCTGGTCTCGGCCAGCTCGCGCTGCACCCGGTCCTCCTCGGCGTGCGACTCGGCGTCGGAGACCATCTGGTTGATCTCCTCGTCGGAGAGGCCGGAGCCGGATTTGATCTCGATCTTCTGCTCTTTGCCGGTGCCTTTGTCCTGGGCGGTGACGTTGATGATCCCGTTGGCGTCGATGTCGAAGGTGACCTCGATCTGGGGGATGCCGCGCGGCGCCGGCGGGATGCCGGTGAGCTGGAATTTGCCCAGGCTCTTGTTGCCGCCGGCCATCTCGCGCTCGCCCTGGAGCACGTGGATCTCGACCGAGGGCTGGTTGTCCTCGGCGGTCGAGAAGACCTCCGACTTCTTGGTCGGGATCGTCGTGTTGCGCTCGATCAGCTTCGTCATCACGCTGCCTTTGGTCTCGATCCCCAGGGTCAGCGGGGTGACGTCGAGCAGCAGCACGTCCTTGACCTCGCCACCCAAGACGCCCGCCTGGATCGCGGCGCCGACCGCGACGACCTCGTCCGGGTTGACGCCCTGGTGCGGCTCCTTGCCGGTCAGCTCTTTGACCTTGTCGCGCACCGCCGGCATCCGGGTCATGCCGCCGACCAGGACGACGTGGTCGACCTCGGTGTCGCCGTCTTTCAGCGCCTGTTTGACCGGCCCGACGACGCGGTCGAGCAGGTCGCTCGTCAGCTCGTTCAGCTTCGAGCGGCTCAGTTTCAGGTCGAGGTGCTTCGGCTGCCCCTCGACCGCGGTGATGAAGGGCAGGTTGATCTGCGTCTCCTGGGTCGAGGAGAGCTCGATCTTCGCCTTCTCCGCGGCCTCGTAGAGGCGCTGCAGCGAGTTCTTGTCCTGGGAGAGGTCGACGCCCTGGTCGCGTTTGAACTCCGCCACCAGCCACTCGACGATCGCTTTGTCCCAGTTGTCGCCGCCGAGGTGGTTGTCGCCGGCGGTCGCCTTCACCTCGAAGACGCCGTCGCCGATTTCCAGCACCGAGACGTCGAAGGTGCCGCCGCCGAGGTCGAAGACGAGGATCGCGTGGTCGGTGTCCTCTTTGTCGAGCCCGTAGGCGAGCGAGGCGGCGGTCGGCTCGTTGATGATCCGCTTCACCTCGAGCCCGGCGATCTTGCCGGCGTCCTTGGTCGCCTGGCGCTGGTCGTCGTTGAAGTAGGCGGGGACGGTGATCACCGCGCTGTCGACGGTTTCGCCCAGCTTCGCCTCGGCGTCGGTCTTCAGCTTCTGCAGGATCATCGCGCTGATCTCGGGCGGGCTGTACTGCTTGCCTCGCGCATCGACGCGGACGTCGCCGTTCGGGCCGGCCTCGACCTTGTACGGGACGATCGTCTCCTCCTCTTTGACTTCCGCCTCCTTGCGGCCCATGAACCGCTTGATCGAGAAGATCGTGTTCTCCGGGTTCATCACCGCCTGCCGTTTGGCGACGGTGCCGACGAGGCGCTCGCCGCTCTCGGTGAACGCGACGACCGACGGGGTGGTGCGCCCGCCCTCCGCGTTCTCCAGAACGGTGGGCTCGCCGCCCTCCATCACCGCGACACAGGAGTTGGTCGTGCCGAGGTCGATACCGATCGTCTTTGCCACTTTTCCGCTTACCTCCAGGGGTTTCGTTGTTCAAGCTCTAAAAATCTAAGTGGCAGTATGGCAGATCATGTTTCGATTGCAAGCGACTGCCTATAGTGATCAGCAGGAGGCGCCTCGACCAAACCGGTCCCAGGGGAGGGACCACGGAAGAGGAGGAAGAACTTGAGCACCGCACTCAACCGCCGGCTGCTGGTGGCGTTGATCGCCGCCGTCTCGGTCCTGGCGCTGTTGCTGCCCACCGCAGCGGCGGCGAAGCAGGACGACCACAGCGACAACGGCAAAGGCAAGGTCGTCAGCGTGATGACCCGCAATCTCTACCTCGGCGCGGACCTGGCGCCGGCGATCGGCGCCCCGAGCCTGGAAGCGTTCGTCGCGGCCAACGGCAAAATCCTGCGCGACGTCACCGCCAACAGCTTCCCGACCCGGGCGAAAGGGCTGGCGCACGAGATCCTCGCCGAGAAGCCCGACCTGGTCGGGCTGCAGGAGGTCGCCCTCTGGCGCACCGGCCCGCCGGATTTGACGCCGGTCATCACGGGCCAGCCGACGGCGACGACGGTCCGCTACGACTATCTGCAGGAACTGCTCGAACAGCTGAACAAAGGCCCGGACCGCTACGAAGTCGTCGTCGTCCAGCCCGAGTTCGACCTCGAGGCGCCCGCCGACGAGAACGGCGTCGCCGGCGACGGCCCCAACCCGGCAATCGCCAACGCCGAGATCAACGGCCGGCTGACGATGCGCGACGTGATCCTCGCCCGCCGCGGTGCCGGGGTGGAGACGAAAAACCCGCAGTCGGCCAACTTCAAAGTCCTACTGCAGGTGCCGATCCTCGGCAAACCTCTGACGATCAAACGCGGCTGGACGGCCACCGACGCCCGCGTCCGCGGCAGCGGCTGGTTCCGCTTCGTCAACACCCACCTGGAGGCATTCGACCCGGCGGCGCTGGTGCCGAGCATCCGCGCTCTGCAGGCCGCCGAGCTGGTGGCGCCGGGCGGACCGGCGACGGGATCGCTGCCGGTGGTCCTCGTCGGCGACCTCAACTCCGACGACGACACCGTCTCACCGGGTGACCAGCAGGCCTACCGGGTGCTGCTGGAAGCGGGCCTGGTCGAGCGCAGCACCAACAACCCGCTCGGATGCTGTCTCAACTCGAGCCTGCTCGCCGAAGGAGCCGGGGGCAGCGTCTCCGACTTCGACCACCAGGTCGACCACGTGATGACCAACGATCCGGCCGACATCAGGCTGGAGCGCTCTGAGGTGACCGGGCTGCTGCCGGTCAACGGCTTCTGGGACTCCGACCATGCCGGGCTCTTCAGCGCCCTGCGGTTCCAGAACTAGTCAGCTGGACCCAGATGCATGCGAGGGGGGCGGGAAACCGCCCCCCTTTTCTTTGGCCTCAGCCCTCGCCGGCGGTGTTGGCGACGAATTCGGCGACTTCCTTGGCCTGCTCCTTGTTGAGGATCCCGCCCGGCATGCGGCCGGGGGTGGAGCTGTTGATCCCGTTTTCGACCGCGTTGAGGACGCGGCCTTCGGTCGCTTTGATCGTGCTTTCCACCGTTTCCGGGTCGCCTTCCGGCGGGCCCGAGGGGGCGAGCAGTTCGTCGAGGTTCGGGGCGTAGTTGCCGTCGGTCCCGGCCGAGTAGAGCGTGTGGCAGGTGCCGCAGTTGGTCTGGAAGAGCGACTGGCCGCTCTTCAGGTTGGAGGCGACCTTCTGGTCGCCGGTCTCGGCATCCCCCTTGGAGCGGAAGGCCAGCCATGGGATGACCACCGCGAGGACGACGACGAGGATTCCGAACCAGATGAAGGTGCGCTTGCTCATTAGGCGGCGCGCATACTACTGGCGCCCGTCCCCGCGCGGTTCTCCCGATACCAAGGGCACATCCGGCTCAACGCGCACTCTCCGCAGCGCGGTTTGGGGCGGCAGACGGCGCGGCCATGGCGGATCAGGTTCATGTGCAGCTCGTAGGCGTCCTCAGGCGGCACGATCGCCAGCATCTCGTCGTGGGCCTTCTCGAAGGAGGCCTTGGCCGGGAAGAGGCCGAGCCGGCCGCCGACGCGGTGGACGTGGACGTCGACCGGGATCTCGGGGATGCCCCAGGTGAAGATCAGCACGCAGGCGGCGGTTTTGCGGCCGACGCCGGGCAGGTCGAGCAGGAAGTCGAGCGACTCCTCGCGCGACGCGGCCTCGGTCCAGTCGAGGTCCGGGGGGTCGCCGAGCCGTTCGAGGATCGCCTGGATCCGCGGCGCCTTCTGCCTCCCCAGCCCGCCGGGCCGGATCGCCTCCTCGACCTCGCTCACCGGCGCATCCCGCACCTCCTCCCAGGTCGGAAAGCGCTGCCGCAGCGCCGCGAAGGCTTTGTCCCGGTTGCGGTCATTGGTGTGCTGGGAGAGGACCGTCTTCACCAGCTCGGCGATCGGGTGCCCGTGCGGCTCCTGCTCCGGCACCCCGTACATCTCCCGCAACCGATCCCGAATCGCCCGCACCCGCCGCTTGTCCGGCCGCTTCCATGCCATTGAGGTGAACCCTATTCATCCCGCAAAGAGGGCTTTCCGCGCCCTTCCGCCACCGTTAACAGCGGAGCTACAATTATCTGTTCTGTGTCTCGCGCTGTCGCCGCCATAGGAGCCAGGCTGCCCAAGGGTTGGGGGGACCTCGGGCGCCAGATCGGCATCCTCGTCGGCGTCGATCTGATCTACGAGCTCGGGCGGGGGATCGCCGACTCGAGCAAAGCCGACGCGATGGCCCATGGGGCCCAGGTGATCGACTGGGAGCAGTCGACCCACACCTTCTTCGAGCCCAGCCTGCAGAGCTTCTTCCTGCCCGCGCACTGGCTGATCGACGTCGCCAACCAGCTCTACCTCAACGCCCAGTTCTCGATCGCGCTCGGCTTCCTGGTCTGGCTCTACCTCTTCCGCAACGAGTCCTATTACTTCGTGCGCAACATGTTCGTGGTCTCGATGTGCCTGGCACTGATCGGCTACATCGGCTACCCGACGGCGCCGCCGCGGATGTTCCCCGAGCACGGCTTCGTCGACACGATCACCGACTTCTCCAACGTCAACCACGACTCGACGCTGGCAAAGGTCTTCATCAATCCCTATGCGGCCGTGCCGAGCATGCACTGCGCCTTCGCGATGATGATCGGCGCCACCGGCGTGATGGTCTGCCGCCACTGGTGGTCGAAAGCCCTGTGGGCCTTCTGGCCGATCCTGATCACCTGGGTCGTGATCGTCACCGCCAACCACTATTGGGTCGACGCCGCCCTCGGCTGGATCGTCGCCCTCAGCGCCTTCGCGATCGCCCAGGGCGCGCTCGCCCGCGCCCGCCCGCACGCCTGGGCCTGGCGCAGCCCCGCCCCGCGCGAGGCCGAGGCGTGAGACCCCACGCGGGGTCTCGGGGCGGGTTCTATAGCCTCACGCCCTGATGGGACCTTCGGCGCCGCCCCGGCGCAGCAGTCGCGCCGGCGCCCGCAACGGGCAGGAGCTGCGTGCCTATGCGCGCGATCGGCTGATCGAGTCGCGGCTGACCCCGAACGCGATCTCGATGGTCGGCCTGCTCGGCAACCTGATCGCGGCGGTGCTGGTCACCCAGCGCCTCTTCTTCCTCGCCGGCGTCGCCTTCGTCCTCGGCTCGGTCATGGACACTCTCGACGGCCGCTACTCGCGGATGTCGGGCAAGGGGTCGCTCTTCGGCGCCTTCCTCGACTCGACCCTGGACCGGATCGAGGAGGGGATCGTGCTCGCCGCCGTCGCCGGCTACTTCGCCGCGGAAGGGCGCGACTTCGCCGCGGCGATGTGCGTGGTCGCCGTGCTCGGCTCGCTGATGGTCTCCTACACCCGCGCCCGGGCCGAGGCGCTCGGGGTCGAATGCAAGGTCGGAATCGCGACGCGACCGGTCCGCGTGGTGATACTTTCGATCGGCCTGATCTTCGCCAAGGGCGCCGGCATCGGCGATTTCGAACTGCTGGCACCGGCGGTCTACGCGATTGCCGCCTTGACGATATTCACCACCTTCCAGCGGGTATGGCATGTGAGAAACGAGCTTTCCGGCGAGGTCCCCGGCGTCAAGAACGGCGACGGTGGCGACGCTGGGGACGTGTAACCAGCGAAGCCACCCGGTGTCTTCAGCCACCCAGCGCAATCCAGGAGGACTTCCGAATCAATGAGTGAGAGCAACGGAGCCAACGGCCACAGCAACGGCGCCGGCCGCACGGACGAGAAGGTCCGCGTCGCGATAGTCGGCGTCGGCAACTGCGCCAACAGCTTCATCCAGGGCATCCAGTACTACAAGGACGCCGACCCGGGCGACGAAGTCCCGGGCCTGATGCACGTCGACCTCGGCGGCTACCACGTTCGCGACGTCGAGTTCGTCGCTGCCTTCGACATCGACTCCGAGAAGGTCGGCAAAGACCTCTCCGAGGCGATCTGGTCGGGGCAGAACGACACGATCAAGTTCGCCGACGTGCCGAACCTCGGGGTCACCGTCCAGCGCGGGATGACCCATGACGGCCTCGGCAAGTACTTGAAAGAGAAGATCACCAAAGCGCCTGGCGAAACCGCCGACGTGGTCGGGATCCTCAAAGAGACCAAAGCCGATGTCCTTGTCTGCTACCTGCCGGTCGGCTCCGAGGAGGCGACCAAGTGGTACGTCGAGCAGGCGCTGAAGGCGGGCGTCGGCTTCGTCAACTGCCTGCCGGTCTTCATCGCCCGCGAGGACTACTGGGACAAGCGCTTCCAGGAGGCCGGGCTGCCGATCATCGGCGACGACATCAAGAGCCAGGTCGGGGCGACGATCGTCCACCGCTCGCTGGCGCGCCTGTTCCACGACCGCGGCGTGCGGCTGGAGCGGACCAGCCAGCTCAACGTCGGCGGCAACATGGACTTCTACAACATGCTCGAGCGCGAGCGGCTGGACTCGAAGAAGATCTCGAAGACCAACGCCGTCACCTCGATCATGGGGCACGAGCTGCCGCCCGAGAACGTCCACGTCGGCCCCTCCGACTACGTGCCGTGGCTGACCGACCGCAAGTGGGCGCACATCCGGCTCGAGGGCAAAGCCTTCGGCGACGTGCCGCTGACCGCGGAGCTGAAGCTCGAGGTCTGGGACTCGCCGAACTCGGCCGGGGTCGTCATCGACGCGGTGCGGCTGATCAAGCTGGCGCTCAACAACGGCATCGCCGGCCAGCTCGACGGCCCCTCCAGCTACCTGATGAAGAGCCCGCACTCCCAGCGTCCCGACGACGAGGCTCGCGAACAGACCGAGCAGTTCATCCTCGAGAACGCCCGCGGCAAGGCCGGCCTTCCGGGTGCTCCGGCGGAGACGCCGAGCACGACGCAGGCTTAGCTAGTCGCTAGGACCGCAGACTTGTAAGAGCCCGCCCCCGGCGGGCTCTTATTCTGCTTCCGTGCCTTCCAAGCTCTCGATCGCCCAGGTCTTCCCGGTCCGCCGGGGCGGGGCAAACGAGGCGGCGCGTTTCGCGAACGCCGTCTCCGACGAGCTCGAGCGGCGCGGGCACGAGGTGCTGCGGGTCTCGACCGGGGACCCGGTCAAACGCCTGCTGAAAGGGCGCGACCTGGACGTCGTCCACGTCCACGACCCGTTCGCGCCGAGCGCCGCCTCGGCAGCGCTGCGCCACTCCTTCTCGCTCAACGTCGCCACCTTCCACGAGCCGCGGGAGCGGGTGCTCGCGACCCAGGTGGCGCGGCCGCTGGTCGAGGTCTTCTTCGGACGGATCGACGCGCGGACGGTGACCCGGCCGCAGACCGCCGAGCTGCTGGAGCGCTACTTCCCGGCGAGCTACGAGGTGGTGGGTAATGGGACGGCCGAGGGTGACGAGGACTGGCCCGCGATCGCCGACGAGATGGAAGCGATCTACCGGCGCCTGCTGGCGCGGCGGCATCCCGAGGGCGGGGATCCGGAGATTCGCGAGCGGATCTCGCAGCGGCCGCTGATCGAGGTCGACCTGCACATGCACACCGACCACTCCGGCGACTGCGCGACCCCGGTCGACACCCTGATCCACACCGCCCGCGACCGGGGCCTGGGGGCGATCGCGATCACCGACCACAACGAGGTCTCCGGCGCCCTGGAGGCGCGCAAGCTGGCCGAAGAGGTGGGCGACATCAAGGTGATCGTCGCCGAGGAGGTGAAGACCGCCGAGCAGGGCGAGGTGATCGGCCTCTTCCTCGAGGAGAAGATCCCCAAGGGGCTCACCATGGCGGAGACGATCGCCGAGATCCGCCGCCAGGGCGGGCTCGTCTACGTGCCGCATCCCTTCGACCGCTTCCACTCGGTCCCCGACTACGAGCACCTGCTCGACATCGTCGAGGAGATCGACATCCTCGAGGTCTTCAACCCGCGGGTGGCGCTGACCTCGTTCAACGAAGAGGCGGTGCGATTCGCGGCCAAGTACCGGATCGTCTCCGGTGCCGGCTCCGACAGCCACGTCGCCCAGGGGCTCGGCAGCGTGCGCCAGCGGATCCACGACTTCGACGGGCCGGCGGAGTTCCTCGAGGCGATGCGGGACGCCGACATCACCCGCAAGCACAAGAACCTGGTCTACGTGCAGACGCTGAAGTTCCTGCAGACGACCGGGCGGCCGAAGGCGCCGAAACGGCGGGTGCCGGATGCCAAGCCGGTGCGGGGCGGGCTGCCGCGCCAGGGTCGCAAAGCTCGCCGGACGAGCAAGTCCTGATGCAGGCGGGCCGCCGCGAAGGAGCCGCGCCCGCCTCGTCAAAGAGTGCCCAGATGCGCAGCATCGACGACGAGATCCGAGAGAAGTACCTGGAACGGGCGATCCGCGAGCTCAACCAGATGAACCGCGAGGTTCAGGACTGCCGGCATTGCCCGCGCGGCAAGCTGATGCCGGTGCTCGGCTCCGGCCATCCGCAGGCCGACGTCTTCATGCTCAAGCAGGCGCCGCTGGCTTCGGAGATCGAGGAGGGGGTCGCCTTCTACGGTCGCTCCGGCAACGCGCTGATGAAAAGCTTCAAACGACTCGGGATCGACCCCCTCGTCGTCTACGGCACCCTCTGCGCCAAATGCCCGATCCCCGAGCCCGACCTCGCCGCCGGCGAGTGCATCGGCCGCCTGGTGGAGGAGCTGGCGATCGTGCAGCCGAAGATCGTCGTCGTCATGGGCGAACCCGCCCTCCGCATCCTCAACGGCCTCGGCATCCCCCTCTCCCGTGAGATCGACCCCCGCGAGGGCGAGATCCAGCCCTTCACCCCCACCGTCGATGCCCTCTACACCCCCGACATCGACATGTCGCTGGACGAAGAGGGCGCCAAGCAACGCTTCTGGCGCGCCTTCAAGGCGCTAGGCGTCTGGTACGACGACTTGCCTCCGTACTGACGGGCGCCGGTAGATAGCCTTCGTTGGGATGTCGGCCACCTACAGCGCTGAGATTCCGACCTACAACGAATTGCTCTGGCCCACCCTCACCGCGGTCCGAGCGCTGGGGCACACCGCGAAGCTCGATGAGATCAACGAGCGGGTGATCGAGGCTCAGGGGTTTACCGACGAGCAGATGTCTGTTCTCCACAAAAACGGACCGCGCTCGCAGATCGAGTACCGCCTCGCCTGGGCGCGGACCTATCTCAAGGGTATGGAGGCACTGGTGAATCCGTCGCGCGGGACCTGGGAGACGACCCCACTTGGGAAAGCACTAACGGAGGGAGAAGTCGAACCCAGGTGGAAGAGCTACCTTGCCCAGCTTGCCGAGGAGCGCAAGAAGAAGAAGAAAGCGGCACAAGATGCCGGGGCCGACCCGGACCTTGCCGCTGAGGATGCGAGCGAGGAAACGGACGACTGGAGGGAAGAGCTACTCCAGGTGCTGCTTAATATGGATCCCGGAGACTTCGAGCATCTGGCGAAACGGCTTTTGCGCGCCGCCGGGTTCATCAACGCCACTGTAATGGGGGGTGCGGGGGACGGGGGGATCGACGGGATGGGCGTTTACCGCCTTTCGCTCGTCAGCTTCCCGGTCTACTTCCAATGCAAGCGATACAAGGGTTCTGTCGGCCCCGAGAAGGTCCGCGACTTTAGGGGGGCGATGCAGGGTCGCGGCGACAAGGGCTTACTCATAACCACTGGGAACTTCACTGCAGAAGCGAAGAACGAGGCGACTCGGGACGGCGCACCACCGATTGATCTCATCGACGGTGAGCAGTTATGCGAGCTTCTCAAGGACCATCGGCTGGGTGTGGAGACCACGACTCGCACGATCGAAGAGGTCAAGGTGCGCAAGGAGTTCTTCGAGAACCCTGGCTAGTGGGTGCCGGTTGGTGACTTTTACTCCCTGTAGGGAGGAAAACTCGCCACTCGTTCAACGACTCCGAGATTAGGGGGGTTATAGGCCCCACAATCTCGGAGTAGCGGGTCAGGCGGTTTTGGCCGCGGCCTCGGCGAGGGCGGTCATCGGATCGACCTTCGCCGAGGCAAGGCCGCGGACGACGATGGTGTCCAGGGGGCCTTCGTAGGCACTGAGGGCGGCTTGGGCGGCGGCGGAGTCGGGGGCGGCTACGCCTACGGTGCCCTCGGGTTCGGCGAGGCGGTCGAAGTGGTCGCGGTAGCCCTTGTGGAGGTCGCGGTAGAAGGACTCCTCCTTGGCCAGGCGGTCGGTTGCGTCCGGGCCGACGGCGGTGCGGACGTAGCCGAAGACTCGGGGGGTGTCGCGGCCGGCGGAGGTGGCGCCGGCTTCTACCTTCTCGCGGGCGCCGGCGGCGAAGTCGGGGGTCATCCAGTTGAAGAAGACGCCGTCGTAGGAGCTGCCGGCCAGTTCACACATCTTCGGGCCCATCGCCGCGAGTACGAGCTTCACGTCGGGCAGCAGCTCACGCAGTTCCGGCAGCGCCTCGCGCATCTTCGTCAGCGGCTTCTTGGTGAAGCCGGCGCCGACTCCCAGCCAGAGCTTCGTACGGTCGATGCCGAACTCCTCGACGTCGGCGGCGATCTGCTCGGGCGGGGTGCGGTCTAAGGCGATCACGGCGACGCCGAGGTCGACTTCGGGCGCCGCCGCGGCGAACTCCGCCAGCGTCGCCAAGCCTTTCGCCCCGGGGTGGTCGTTCGACCACATCGACTCGTATCCCAGCTCGGCGCAGCGCGCCGCCAGCGGCCGCGCCACCTCCGGGTCCAGCCCTGCCGCGACTCCGAATGCGCGGGTCATGCCTTCTCGAAAAGCGCGACGCACTCGATGTGCGGGGTCTGGGGGAACATGTCGATCGGCCTCACGCTCCGCAGCCTATAGTCGGCCTCTCCCAGCTGGGCGGCGTTGGGCGCCAGCGTGGTCGGGTTGCAGGAGACGTAGACGATCCTCTGCGCCTCGCACTCGATCAGGCGCCGGACGATCTTCTGCGAGAGGCCCGCCCGCGGCGGGTCGACGACGACGACGTCGGGCTTGCCCGCCTTCTCGACCAGCGGCCGCACGCCGGTGCGCGCGTTCGCCGCCATGAAGTGGGCGTTCTCGATGCCGTTGGCGCGGGAGTTGCGCTCGGCATCGGCGATCGCCTCGGGGACGATCTCCAGCCCCCAGACCTCGCCCGCCCCTCGCGCCATCGTCAGGCCGATCGTGCCGATGCCGCAGAAGAGGTCGAAGACCCGCTCGTTGCCGTCGAGCCCGGCGAGCTCGCCGGCGACCGTGTAGAGGCGCTCGGCCATCTCGGTGTTGGTCTGGAAGAAGGCGCCGTGGGACATCTCCAGCTTCAGGCCGCAGAGCTCCTCGCGCAGGCGCTCCTCGCCGAGCACGCCGGTCGGCCCGTCGGTGCTGCCGGCGTCGTCCTCGACCATCGTGTGGAGGTCGACCGGTGGTCGCGGGAACCGCGCCTCGGTCGTCACCAGCCGCGTCTGCACCTGGCCGGTGCGCCGCCCCTCCCGCACCGCAAGGTTGCGCAGGACGCCGCGGCGGCCGCGCCCGTCCCAGGCCGGAATCGCTTCGGCCCGCGCCCACTCGCGCACCGCGTTGCGCGCCTCGTTCCCCTGCTCGGAGGCGAGGTGGCAGTCGTCGACGTCGACGATCAGGTCCCAGCGGCCGCGGGCGTGGAACCCCAGGGTCAGCTCGTCGCCCTCTTCGCCGAAGGAGTACTCGAGCTTGTTGCGGTAGCGCCACTGCTCGACCGCGGGCACGATCTCCTCCAACTCGAAGCCCTCGAGGCCGCCGATCCGGCCGAGCGCTTCTGCCACCTGCTCCTGCTTGTAGTGGAGTTGCTGTTCGTAGGGGAGGCCCTGCCAGGGCGCGCCGGGGCAGGGCTCGCCGCCGTGGGCGCAGCGGTCGGGCAGGCGGTCGGGCGAGGCGCGGAGCAGCTCGACCGTCCGCGCCTCGGCGAAGCGCTTCTTGCCCTTCGTCACCTCGGCGCGGACGCGGTCGCCGGGCAGCGCCCCGGCGACGAAGACGACGAAGCCGTCGGCCCGAGCGACCCCTCGCCCGCCGAAGGCGAGGGAGTCGATCTCGAGCTCGATCTGCTCTCCGCGGCGCGGAGCACGGGCCGCCCCCTTTATGCCGGCGGCCCCCTCCACCTACGGCAGCGCTTTGCGCGCCTGTTTCGCCAGGCGTTCTAGTTCTTTGATCAGGGCGTCGCGCTGTTTTTTGCCTTTTTTGACCAGCTCGCCGAGCAGTTTCTCGGCGTCGCTGCGGGTCATGCGGCCGCGTTTGACGGCGTCGTCGACGACGTCCTGGATGCGGTCGCGGCTCAGGGTCACGCTCTGCTCGAGGCTCTCGCGGAACTGCGCGACGCTCTTGTCGAGCCCGCTCGTCGCTTTGCTGGAGGCTTTGCCTTTCGCTTTTTTGGCGGAGGTTTTGGCGCGTTTTTTCGAAGTCGCTTTTTTCGAAGTTTTCGCTGCTTTTTTAGGCGCCGCTTTTTTGGCCTTGCCTTTGGCTTTCGATTTCGTCGATTTTTTGACTTTCGACGCTTTCGATTTCGCGGCTCTTTTTTTGGTGCTGGTTTTTGCTTTCGATTTGCCGGCCGCTTTTTTGTCCGCCATCTAGGTGTGCCTCCGTAGTCGTTGACCCGCGGGTGGGTCCCGACTATCTCAGTTCCGCAGGAGGTGTGGCTCGGCGGCAGCGAAAGTTGCCTGCACCGGGGTGTGGTCGGAGAGGCGCAGCGCCCGCCCCTCGAAGGGCAGCTCACGTTTCTCCTCCGGCCACTTCGTCGGCGGGTCGACCAGCTCGAGCCCGCGGCACATGACGTGGTCGATCGCGTCGGGGGCGGTCGTCGGGGCGAGCCCGAACTCGTCGCGGAGGCGATCGAAGACGCGTGGCTGTGGGCCCGGGCGGAGGTTGAGATCGCCGCCGAAGACGAGGGGACGCCCGTCGGCCCACTCGTCCGCCGCCCGCGCCGCGCGCAGCACGTCCTCTTCCGCCAGTTGCGGCCGGTCGTTGGTCGCGTGCAGGTTGGCGATGCAGACGCCGGAGGCGGTCGCGACGAAGGCCATCGACCGCCGCTCCGGCTCGCCCTCGTGGATCGCGATCTCGCGCCGCTCGGCGATCCCGCCGAGCTTGCCCGGCACCCGCACCAGGGTCAGGTTCGAGCCGCCCTCGCCGGAGGCCATCAGGTCGGGGTTCTGCCGGGCGAGCAGCGTCCGCACCGCCCCGAGCGAGTTGCGCGAGGTCAGCGCCCGGTGCCACTCCGCGCCGCAGGCCCGCGCCAGCGGCTCGGCGAAGCGCGGCGGGCACTCCTGCAGCAGCGCCACGTCCCACTCCGCTCCCGACAGCAGCCGCGCGAACTCGGCGGCGAGGTCGCGGTTGACCTGGACGTGGGTCTCGTTGCGCTCGTCGAAGCGGAGCAGCCGCGAGCGCCAGGTCCGCAGCGCCGGGTCGGGCGGGTGGTCGCGGCCGTGGAAGAGGTTCCAGGCGAGTGCCGTGAACTCCATCGCGGCGTAGTATCCGGCAGCTTGAAGCGTGACTTCCTCACCGGCGAAGAGCTCGGCGCCTTCGAGCTCGGCAAGCTGCTCGACCGCGCGGCCGAGCTGAAAGCGGGGCGCCGCGACGGCGTCGGCCGCGACTCGCTCGCCGGCCGCAGCGTCGCCCTCTTCTTCGAACGGCCCTCGACCCGGACGCGGATCTCCTTCGACGTCGGCGTCGCCGAGCTCGGCGCCCACGGGGTGATGCTCCGCGGCGACGAACTGCAGCTCTCCCGAGGAGAGTCGGTCGGCGACACCGCCCGGGTGCTCTCGCGCTACGTCGACGCGATCGTGATCCGCTCCGGCTCCCACGAGATCGTCGAAGGGCTGGCCGAGGCAGCCGACCTGCCGGTGGTCAACGGCCTCACCCCGCTCCACCACCCCTGCCAGGCGCTCGCCGACCTGCTGACGTTGCGCGAGCGCTTCGGCGACCTCGACGGCCTCCGCCTCGCCTACGTCGGCGACGGCAACAACGTGGCGCGGTCGCTGGCGATCGTCGGGGAGCTGGCCGGGGTCGAAGTCGTGGTCGCCGCGCCGGCCGGCTACCAGCTCGAGGAGGGTCACGGGGCGAAGCTGACCGACGACCCGCGCGCCGCCGCGGCGGAAGCCGACGCTCTCTACACCGACGTCTGGGTCAGCATGGGCGACGAGGAGGAAGCGGAGCGCCGGCTCGCCGACCTCGGCCCCTACCAGCTCGACGCCGACCTGCTCGCCGCCGCCAAAGACCGGGCGATCGTCCTCCACTGCCTGCCCGCCCACCCGGGGCAGGAGATCACCGCCGAGGCCCTCTACGGCGAGCGCTCCGCCGTCTGGGACCAGGCCGAGAACCGCTTGCACGCCCAGAAGGCGCTGCTGGAGACACTGCTGACCGAGTAGGCGCCCGTGTATCCCGAGATCCACATCGGCCCGGTGACGCTGCAGACCTTCGGCCTGATGTTCGCCCTTGCCTTCCTCGCCGCCGGGGCGTTGATCTGGAAGCGGCTGGGGGAGATCGGCAAGCCGGTCGACTGGGCGTACGAGATGGGCTTCGCGGCGCTGGTCGGCGGCGTGGTCGGCTCGCGCGTCTACTTCCTCGTCCAGAACTACGACCAGGTCAAGGACGACCTGCTCGGCAACCTCTTCTCCGGCTCGGGGCTGGTCTGGTACGGCGGCGCGATCGGCGGCGCCCTCGCCGTCTTCCTCTGGGCCTGGTACCGCGGCTTCCTCGGCCTGGCGCTGCTCGACCTGGCGGCGCCGGCGCTGGCGCTGGGCTACGCGATCGGCCGCTGCGGCTGCCAGCTTTCCGGCGACGGCGACTACGGCAAGGCCTGGAACGGGCCCTGGGCGATGGCCTACCCGGACGGGACGGTGCCGACCGACAAGACCGTCCACCCGACGCCGGTCTACGAGACGCTGGCGATGGGGCTGGGCGCCTGGATCCTCTGGCAGCTGCGCGACCGGGTCCGGGCGGGGGTGCTGTTCGCGATCTACCTCGTCTACGCGGGGGCCGAGCGCTTCCTGGTCGAGTTCCTGCGCCGCAACAGCGACGCCGCGCTGGGGCTGACCGCCGCCCAGCTCGAGAGCCTGGCGATGATGGCGGTCGGGGCGGTCTGGATCGCTATCGTGATCCGTCGCCACGGAGGCATCTGGCGCCAGGTGGCGAACGAGGCATTCGGAGCTACTGCGTAGTTCCTTTTAATCGGCCCTGGAACCAGCCCATCGGTGCTATCTTGCGCAAAATCTTTGGAGCGGTTCTATGGGGGAGGATGCGGGATTCATGGCGGCAATTGACGTGAAAAGCGAGGGGCCTTCGGCTCGCACCGTGGGCGCAATTTTGGACGACGCGGCTGAGCGGATCGCCGCCGCCGGCGTCGAGGACGCTCGCACCGAGGCCGAAATCCTGGTCGCCGACGCGCTCGGCGTCGGCCCCAGCGAGCTCTCGGTCGAGAGCGCCGGCGAGGTCGGCGACGAGGCCGCCGCGAAGATCGAGCGCAACGTCCAGCGCCGGGTCGAGCGTGAGCCGATGGCCTACATCCTCGGCCGCGCCCCCTTCCGCGAGCTCGAGATCTACGTCGACGAGCGCGTGCTCTGGCCGCGCCGGGAGACCGAGCTCCTGGTCGAGGTCGGGACGACGCTGCCCGAGGGCGCCCGCGTCCACGAGGTCGGCACCGGCTCCGGCGCGATCGCGCTGGCGCTGCTCTCGGAGCGGCCCGACCTGCGGATCACCGCCTCGGACCTCTCGCCGGAAGCGGTCGAAGCCGCGCGCGAGAACGCCGAGCGGCTCGGGCTCGACCTCGACGTCAGCGTCGGCATCGGGCTGCCGGACGACCTCGAGGACGTCGACCTGGTGATCGCCAACCTTCCCTACGTGACCGACGAGACCATCTTCGAGCGCTCGCCGGAGATCCGGAAAGAGCCGCGGGTCGCGGTGACCGGCGACTGCGGCGAGGACGGGCTCGGAGTGATCCGGGGCCTGATCGCCGAAACGCCGTCGGGCTGGAAGCTGGCGATGGAGCACGACACCCATCACGGTCCGGCAATGCGCGAGCTGCTGCGCGACGCGACTACCCTTCAGGACTATGAAGGGAACGACCGGGTCACCGTCGGCTACGCGCCCTGAGTGCGGCGGAGCCGATGAGCGATAGCCCGGCCGCCGAGGAGGCGGTCAAGGCCGGCGACCGCTCGGTCGCGGTTTCGACCGAGGAGCAGCGCCGGGCCAAGGTCGAGCGGCTGCGCGAGGCCGGGGTCGACCCCTATCCGCACTCGTTCCGCGACCGCACCCACGTCGAGGAGATCGAAGGCGAGCACGACCCGGCCGAGCTGGGCGAGGGCGAGCACGAGCAGTTCACCTACCGGGTGATGGGCCGCGTCACCGGCAAGCGCGGTCACGGCAAGACCGCCTTCCTCGACGTCCGCGACGTCACCGGCACGATCCAGGCCTACGCGCGCAAGGACGTGCTGGGCGAGGAGGCTTTCGCGCGGGTCGAGGAACTGGACATCGGCGACCTGGTCGGGGTGGTCGGGCCGCTGCACGTGACCAAACGCGGGCAGCTGGCGATCGGCGTGCGCGAGTGCTTCCTGTTAGCGAAGGCGCTGAAAGACCCGCCCGACCTCTTCCACGGCATCTCCGACTCCGACACGCGCTACCGCCAGCGCGAACTCGACCTGATGGCGAACGCCGACTCGCGCGAGATCTTCAAGAAGCGCTCGCAGCTGACCCTGGGGATCCGCAACTACATGAACGCGCGGGGCTGGATCGAGCTGGAAACGCCGGTCCTGCAGCGGCTGACCGGGGGGGCGGCGGCGCGGCCGTTCGTCACCCACCACAACGCGCTCGACCGAGAGCTGTTCCTGCGCACGGCGACCGAGCTGTATCTGAAGCGGGCGATCGTCGGGGGGTTCGAGGACGTCTACGAGTTCGGCAAGTTCTTCCGCAACGAGGGGATGTCGCCCCAGCACAACCCCGAGTTCACGATGCTGGAGATGTTCGTGGGCGGCGCCGACTACAACGGCGTCATGGAGTTCATCGAGGGGCTGGTGTCGAGCGTCGTCGCGGAGGTGATGGGGACGACGAAGGTCGAGCGCGACGGGGTGGAGATCGACTTCGCTGCGCCCTGGCCGCGGGTGCGGCTGCGGGACGAGCTGCTGCGCGAGATCGGGCTCGACATCTACGAGGCGAGCCGGGACGAACTGGCCGAGGCGGCCGGCGACGCGGTCGACGAGAACGACGACTGGGCCGGAGTGGTGGACACGCTGCAGGGCACGTTCGTCGAGCCGAAGCTGATCCAGCCCACCTACATCATCGATCTGCCGATCGACATCTGGCCGCTGGTCAAGGTCCACCCGGAGAGCCCACGCATCTGCGAGGCGTTCGACGGGATCGTGGCGGGGATGGAGATCGTCGGCGGCGGGACCGACATCAACGACCCGGTCGAGCAGCGCGAGCGCTTCATCAAGCAGCGCGAGCGGCAGGAGAAAGGCGCGGAGCCCGACCCGCATCCAAACGACGAAGAGTTCGTTCGCGCGCTCGAATACGGGATGCCGCCGGCGAGCGGCTGCGGCTTAGGGATCGACCGCCTGCTGATGATCATGACCGAGGCGAAGACCCTGCGCGATGTGATCATCTACCCGGCGATGCGCGAGGTGGCGGCGCAGGACTAATTGGCCTCACGGTAAGACCAATAGAGCTTTTTTGACTAATTTCTTCTCGTCTGTTAGAGACGTAGCTCATATCTAAAAACCCGGGCGTCACGCCCGGGGAGCGAGGAGAAATCACATGAAGTACCTGAAGATGTTTGTGCTCGCCGCTGTGGCGGCTGCGGCCCTGATGGCATTCGTCGGAGCCGGCACGGCCTCGGCGACGGTGCTCTGCCACACCACATCGACACCCTGTGCGGAAAAGTGGAAAGCGGGGACGGAACCCCGCTTCACCGTAAAGCCAGGAACGGCTGGGATCTGGAAAGACACATCGGGAACGGTAGCCGCGAAATGCCCGGAAGGGGAACTCAGGGGAACCATCACCAATGCGGGCAGTTCAACCGAAACAGTGAAAGCATCGGTTCCGGCCTCAGGACTTACGTGGCCAGGCGTCGAAGGGTGCATCAAAACGGTAACGCTGGAAGGCGGGACCATCGAAGTTCATGCGATCAGCGGTACCGATAACGGCACAGTGACAGTGTCAGGGTTCAAAATCACAATCTCGATTCTCGGTTCCAGCTGCATCTATGGCTTTGGGAGTGAAAATGCGGACCTCGGCACGCTTACAGCCAATGGGAGCGGTAATGCGGTTCTTGACATCAACACCTTGTTCTTTAAGAAAGAAGGCGGCATCGCCTGCCCCCTCGACCTCACCTGGGCGGAGGAATTCACACAGGTGCAACCAAGCGGAACAGGTCTCTACGTGGAGCCCAGCTAGGGCGATTTAGAGGCAAGTAAAGGGCCAGCCGCTCCGATTCGGAGCGGCTATCGCTCTTCCTATAGGTCAAAACCTGGCGCGAGATGCGCCGAAAGGGAGGAATGAGAAATGAAGTACGTCAAGATGCTCCGCCTCGCCGTTGTGGCGACGGCCTTGATGGCGTTTGTCGGAGCCGGCTCGGCCTCGGCGACCGTCCTCTGTAAAACCAATACGAATCCCTGCAGCTCCAAATAGACCGCTGGGACGAATCTCGAATTCACCCTGAAGAACGGAACCTCTGCTACCTGGAAAGGCACATCAGGGGAAACGCTGAAGACATGCTCAGGGGCAAAGCTCAGGGGTGAAATCACCAGCGCCGGCAGTGCGTCTGAAACAGTGAAACTCAAAGTCCTCGAGAACTCGTGGACGAGCTGCACGAACGCGACTACGACGATCAAAACCGGTGAACTCGAAATCCACAGCATCACCGGTTCCACGAACGGCACAATCACATACAAGGGCGCCGAATTCACAACAAACGATCCAATTTTCGGCGACTGCAGCTATGGCACCGGCGCCTCCGGGATCGATCTCGGCACCCTTACAGCCAGCGGTACCGGCGACACGGTCATCGATGTCAGTGCGTTCCTTTCACCGGTGGGCGGTTTCTGCTGCCCGGAGGTCGTCTGGCAGGAGGAATTCACAATCACATCGCCCAAAGAAACGCCACTCTTCGTCGAGCCGAGCTAGACGGAGCGCAGTAGGCCACCGTCGATCGGGATCACCGTGCCGGTGATGTAGGCGGCGCGCTCGGAGCAGAGGAAGGCGACCAGGTCGCCGTACTCCTCGACGGTGCCGAGGCGGCCGGCGGGAACTTCTTCCCGTGCGGCCGCCTCCACCTGCTCCATCGAGCCGCCGAGCTCGGCCATGCGGTCGGTGGCGAAGCGGCCGGTGGCGACGGTGTTGACGGTGATCCCGTCGCCGGCGACCTCGCGGGCGAGGGTCTTGAAGAACCCGACCGCCGCCATCCGGTGACTGTTGGAGAGGTTGAGGGCCGGGTTGACCTCGATCGTCGTCGTGGAGCCGACGTTGACGATCCGCCCCCAGCCGCGGCCGCGCATCCCGGGGACGGCGGCGCCGGCGAGGATCCGCGGCGCCAGGACCAGGGAGGCGTAGGCCTGCTCCCATTCTTCGAAGCCATGGTCGAGGGCGCCGCCGGGCGGCGGGCCGCCGGAATTCGTGATGAGGATGTCGACCGAACCGAGCGCCTCGGCGACCTCGAGCGGCAGCCGCGCCAGACGCTCCAGGTCGGTGGCGTCGGCGACGAAGGGAGTGGCTGCCTCCCCGATCTCCGCCGCCGCCTCGTCGATGCGCTCTTCCGAGCGACTGGCAATCGCCACCCGCGCCCCTTCCCGCGCCAGAGCCCCAGCGATCCCGCGCCCGATTCCCCTGCTCGCGCCCATCACCAAGGCGACCCGCCCCTCAAGTCCAAGCTCCATGCCCCAACCCTAGCCCCAGCCGCGATGCTCAAACCCCGCTGCGCGGGTAACCTTCCGAGTCGAGCGCCCGTAGCTCAGTGGTCAACGGGTCCTTTCGGGGGCCCAAAGAGCGTCGGTCTTTCAAGCCGAAGGTCGCGGGTTCGACTCCCGTCGGGCGCATTCCTTGGTGTTCCGGGCCGTGCCGCGGATTGTGCGGTGCAGAGCCAAGTCTTCGGTTTGACGGTCGGTGTTCCGCGTGGTGGGTGGAGGTGCTTCCGCTGCGCCGTGAAGACTTCGACGGCGAAACGCTTCAAGTCTTCCGAACCGCCAACGAGGGCCAGATCCTCGAGGGCACGAAGACCGACCACGGTGAGCCCGACGCTGGCCGCGTCGTGCCAGTGCTAGCGACCCTCGCCTGGATGCTCGAAGCCCAGCTCAACCTCAATGGCCCCGCTGCGACCTCCTCTTCACGACCCCCCGTGGCCGCCTGGCGCGAGCGCACCTTCTACCGCGCGACCTCTGGAAGCCGACGCAGGAAGCCTCTGGCCTAGACATCCGTCCCCACGAGTGCCGCCACGCTACGTCACGCTTACGAGCTGCCGGCATCAACGACGCCGACCTAGCCGAGATCGCCGGCCATCGGGTAGAGACGATGCTCGCTTGCTATACCCACGCCGTTGGAGAGAGCTTCGCTGACGTGCGCACGGCAGTTGGATAGACGCTTCCCACGCAGAGCTTTATCAACGAGAGCGCAGGTTCCCGCACAGGTGTCGGGCGGTAGAAGAGCATTGCGCGAGTTCAGAGGGCTGGTTCACCCCGATGACCTGAAACATTCAGAAAAATCGGCTTGGCTCCACGTGCCCAAAAGAGCCGGTCGGCATCGGGCACTCGGTTCTGCAGTCTTGATCGAACCACAGTGTTGCCATTCTTGTCCTTTCTTATAGGGCTGGTTGGCGCTTCCGTCTCTCGGTCATCGTGACCATCAACGTCTGCATCTCGACCACCCGCTATCAATGCCATGACCCGCAAGCAGCGCTTCGCCTCGCCCGCGCGGTGATGCAAATTGAGCGCTTTTGCACTTGCGATGAACTCCGGCCCGATTTCAAACTCCAGACTCCAAGGATCACCCCCGAATTGGGTAGCCCATATAGCACGCACCCCCAAATCAGGATTCTCAAGCAGAGAACAGGGACGATCGCAGCATTGCCCTAAAACATCGTCGATGGTGCTGGAGCGGTCGAGAAACTCACGTAGCGCCTGGGCGGTTTCGGCTTCAGTCAGTCCAGTGATTGGACTGTCCCGTGCCAAGATCTCAGCCTCTACCAAGACTTGGGGCACATCTTTGTCCCAGCTATTCGAAGGACCGAAGATGCCAATATGGGTCCCTCCATCTCGCTGAACACAAGCTGCTTCCCCCAAGTGAAGTTCGAAATCAGACCGCGCGTCGTTGTCGACCATGGCTGCTACATATCCAGGGTCTAGATCAATGTTGTCGAGGAGAGGTGCCCCATTGGGGCAGTCAGGTGCATTGGCAAGTCGTGCAGCAGCTTCGTGAGCGAATCGAGCAAGCTCATATGCAGCTGGTCCATCTTGAGGTTCGGGAGCGGAGTACCACGTTGCGACCATTGAGTTCAGCGCACGTTCGGGAGCGCTCGCGCGAAGAAATGGATGAGCAATGAGCTCGCTAAGCCGATGAATCCTGTCGCCCCAAGTAGCTACGTCGCCATTCGATGGCGTTCTAAATAAAACTGGATCTAGGACCAGTTCAAGCATCGGGTTTACGATCGTGGAGGACCATCGCTTCGACCTCGCGTGATGCCGTGTCAAGAAATCCACGCGGCCAGTCAGGCATCGATCCTTGTTTCCCGATTCGAACTGGCGTTACCTTTGCCGCGGCTCCTTCGCGTTCAAAGAAGAACAAACGGGTAACGTCCATCGCATCGGGCTTTGGATCAGTCTTCTGCCGACGACGAAGCCGGTTTATCAAGTACTCGCTGTGGGTCTCAATAATGAGTTGGCGGCCACTCCGAGCAAGAGCCAGGAAGAAGTCTCCAAGAGCGGCCTGCACATTTGGATGTAGGTGGAGCTCAGGTTGCTCAAATAGCAACAAGGATCCCTTGCCAGCGATGAGTCCCAGCACGATAATGGGTAATGCTTGGGATACCCCTACGCCCACGGTCGTGAGATCGAGGGGACGGCCAACTCCCTCGATGCTGACGTTGAGCTCATAACCATACTTGCCCCCCTCGGTTGGATGTACTGAAGCGAGGAGGCCAAGCTCCCGTACCCATGCATCAACTGCCTCGCCCAGTCGCGCTTGCCGTTCTTTCCCGTTCGGCATAGGCAGTAAAGTCCGTTGCTTTCCGAAGGTGCTGAGTACGGCCGCAGTGTATTCGCCATTCTTTCCAACCGAGGCAACCGAGGCCGCCTCAGGAAGTCCATAGAAGGGTTGAGGGGCAGCTCTTAGTGGTCCTAGATGCCGAACTTTCTGAGAAAACCACCATCGAGCGAGATCGACGCTTGCGTCTAGCACTCCAACCATTAATTGGTCATCGATCTCGCCGCTAAATGGTAGGTCGTTGGCGTGCTGAGCCAACCAGCTACCTTGGCGGTGGAGCATCGAAACCTGTTGTAGAACTGAATCGGGTAGCGTCGCTAGTGCTTGCCCGGTTAGGCGTTGTTCGTTGGGAAGCACCGAATGACCCGCTACCTCCTCAATATATGCACGAATGATCGTCCCGACCTCGGGACTCATTGCATCCAAGCGCCGTATCAGTCCAGGAGGAACTGGACGGTGTTTTATGCGTGGGAGCCACAAACGAACTAATTCGTTTAGTTCTCGGGCGTAAGTATTAGCAACAACCGCTAGGGTATGAGGGAGGAACTGACGAGGGTGCACTCCTACGGTGCGCTCTGGAACATCTCCTTGTACCCCCATCCCGGCGACTCCAAGATTGTCCGCAGCATCGTCAGCAGACATTCCCGCGTTGACTAGGGCGGCGCGGGTTTCCTCCACCTCCCTTGGAATCATCGAGATCCGCGTCTTAGCTGATTCATCTGCGATCCCGGCGGTCAAGTCAGAGGAGGCGAGGTGAAACGTGGCCTTGTCGTGCTGTGGCACGCGAAAACGGCAATGAACATCGACATGAGCGAGTTCAGCGACTGCCGGACGGCCTTGGCCAAACTCAAGACCAGAAGGATCGAGGCCGAAGCCAATCGTTATCTCACGCCCCGCCTCCTCATGGACACAATCGTCCGCCCAGCCAAGGCGAACCTGCGGTCCATTTAGCACAAGCGGTCGATCAGCGGTCGGTGCGGCGAGGGTCTGAGTAGCGAGTAGAAGCGAGTGAAGGACGCTGGACTTTCCAGCGGAGTTTGCCCCAACTAAGAGGTTGAGGCCGCCCAGCTCGAAGTGCGTCTCCTCGCGTATGGCTCGAAAGCCGCCGAGAGTCCATGACGTAAGGGGATAAGGAAAGATAGAAATACCTCCTCTAGACAGACTATTCCCTCTGCGCGGACATCATTGATTGGATAATCGTGAGATCGAGCATGGCGGCTAAAGCGAATGACATTGTCCGGCGGGCCTGGCGGGAGCTGCCGCGCCGGGACCGCGGCCTCCTTAAAGAGGTCAGAGCTTATGAATGGGAGGTCTGTCGACGACTACTGGAACGTATACGGACGAAGTTGCTTCACTCGGCTGATCGTGGGTCGCTAACAGCCGAGGAGATCGCCCGAGCGAACGACGCCTTGGCGCTCTGGGTTCCCGAACTGCGTGTCATGCTGATCAATGACGGCCACGCAGCCTTCGATGGCCTCAAGGAAAGACCGGAAGACCTCTCTGGCTCCGCGAGGAGGTCTATGAGGTTGTGAGGAGGGTAGCGGGATGGAACCAGTGAAATTGCCAGCCGGATTCCGCCTACCCAAGGGCAAGACCATGGCGGACGTTCGTCGTCTCGATCAAGAACTGCTTGCGAGCGAGGGCCTCGGAGCCCATGGTCACAAGGCCAAAGGGGGCCACGTGAGGACTTCCCCCGAGAAGAAGTAGCGCTTGCCGACCCGGCCCCCGGGTTCGGGTGACATTCCGGTCACATCACCGTCGCGATCCCTCTCCTCATGCGGCGGTCGCCCGTCCTTTCAAACCGACGCTCCTCTCCTTCTCTTCGAGGGCTGATCTCACGAAAGCGCCGCGCTGGCCGTTATAGAAGAGACGAGCTGATGACTGGGAAACGCGCACAAGACGTTCGTTGGACTATCTACGAGAGCCCGGTTGGGACACTGTTGTTGGTCGCGGGGCCGGACGGGCTCACTGATCTTCGGTTCCCAGGTGGGGGTCGGGGGCCCAATGAGGGAGCGGAGGGGCCGATCCCGGTGGTCGAAGAGCAGCTTGCTGCTTACTTTGCCGGTGAGCTGCGGGAGTTTGATCTGCGGCTTGACATGGGTTGTGGCACGCCTTTGGAGCGCGAGGTTTGGCGGCGGCTGTTGGAGATCCCTTATGGGGAGACGATCAGTTATGGGGAGCTGGCTGGGCGGATTGATCCTGGGCTGTTCGATGCCGACGTTGAGCCTTGGCGGCGGGCTCGGGTTGTGGGGGCTGCCAATGGGCGCAATCCGATCTCGATCGTCGTTCCTTGCCATCGGGTGATCGGGGCTGATGGGTCGCTGGTCGGCTATGGCGGCGGGTTGGAGCGGAAGCGGACGCTGCTTGAGCTTGAGCGGGGGACGGTGGGTGGTCCTGATCCAGAGTTGCCGGCGAGCCAGTTGACGATGCTCTAGGCACCAGCCGTTAGCCTCGGGCCATGGCGGCGCCGACGCGAGACGAGGCTTGGGTGCTCTTCTGCGAGTGGACGGAGAGCGAGTCTTTGCGCCGGCACGTGCTCGGGGTGGAAGCGGCGATGCGGGCTTATGCGGGGAAGTACGGGGAGGACGGGGAGCTTTGGGCCGCTACGGGGATCCTGCATGACCTCGACTACGAGCGGCATCCGGATCTGGAGACGGGGCATCCGCGGGTCGCTTTGGCGCTATTTGGCGAGAAGGGGTATCCGCAGGAGCTGATCGACGCGGTGGCGGGGCATGCGCCTTACCTGGGCGTGCCGCGGGAGACGCGGATGGCGAAGGCGTTGTTCGCGGTCGACGAGCTGACGGGGTTCATCGCCGCAGTGGCCCTGGTGCGGCCGACCAAGCTCGAGGGGCTGACGCCCAAATCGGTGAAGAAGAAGATGAAGCAGCCGAGCTTCGCCGCAGCCGTCGATCGCGACGAGCTGCGGCAGGGCGCCGAGGAGCTGGGCGAGGACTTCGACCAGCACCTCGCCTTCGTGATCGCCGCGATGCAGCCACGGGCCGAGGAGCTCGGGCTTGCGTAAAGCGACGACGGCAGAATCGACGAAGGAGGTTCGCTCGGCGCTGGCGGCCCGGCTGCGCGAGCAGCTGCCCGACGTCCAGGCGACGATCACGACTCGCGTCCACGCGATCGCCGATCCCCACGACGTCGCTGACCAGGCCTACCTCGAGGGCCTCGGCGCCGCCGTCGCCGCCGCGATCGAGCATCGGCTTGCCGTGCTCGAAGCCGGGGAGCGCCAGGCCCCGCCCGTGCCGCCGGTCCTGCTCTCCCAGGCCCGGCTGGACGCCCGCGACGGCGTCTCCCTCGACGCCGTTCTGCGCCGCTACTACGCCGGCAGCACCCTTTTCGCCGACTTCCTCGCCAAGGAGGCGGAGCAGGCCGAAGTTCCGAGCTCGACCCTTCGCTCCCTCCTCGCCGAGCAGGCGACGCTCGGCGATCGGCTGCTCGCCGCGATCGGCACCGAGTACACCGAGGAGGCGAAGAGCCGGCCGCGAAGCAGCGCCGACCGGCAGCGCGAGAGCGTGAAAAGGATGCTCGCCGGCGAGCTGGTCGACCACTCCGAGATCGACTACGACTTCGACGTCCATCACCTCGCTCTGATGGCCAAGGGCGAGGGGGCGGAGGAGCTGCTGCGGGAGGTTGCGCGCAAGCTCGACCGTCGCCTGCTCACCGGCAAGCGCGAGGAGGAACCGACGTGGGCCGGTTGGCTCGGGGGCACGCGGGAGATGGCGGCCGAGCGGGCGTTGCGGGAGCTCGCCGACGCCGTCCCGGCCGGTGTCCTGGTCACCGTCGGCGAGCCCGGCGAGGGCCTCGCGGGCTGGCGGTTCAGTCACTTCCAGGCCAAGGCGGCGCTGCCGGTCGCCGAGCGCAGGGGGGAACCCGTCGTCCGCTACGCCGACGTCGCCCTGCTCGCCGCCATCACCCGCGACGACCTCCTCGCCGGCACTCTGCGCCGGCTCTACCTGGCGCCGCTCGAGCGGATGCGGGACGGGGGCGCGGTAGCCCGCGAGACGCTGCGCGCCTACTTCGCCGCCGAGCGGAACGTCTCCTCGACTGCCGCCGCGCTGGGCGTCGACCGCCGCACGGTGCGGAACCGCCTCCGCACCGTCGAGGGCCTCCTCGGCCGCCCGCTCAAGGACTCGGCGGCCGACCTCGAGATCGCCCTGCGGCTGGACGACTAACTCCTCACTCGCCCTTTCCCAGATCGGGGAATCCCCGGCCGGCGAGGCCCCAGATCGGGTAAGCGGTGGCCGCTCCCTGGCGGAGACGATGGAGCCGACGACGCCGAGAGGGAGGCAGGACATGAAGAAGCAGCTGATCCACGTCACCGCGCTCACCGCCGCACTGGGACTGATCACCGCCGCCGTGGCCTTCGGCAGCCTCGGTCACCGCAAGGAAGAGTGCGCCGGGAACATCTGCATCGTCGACAACGGCGGCATCTCCCCCTCGAAGCTTCCGCGGCACGGCAAGGCCCCGGTCACCGCCCGCCTGATGGGTGAAATCAAGACTCGCGACGGCAGCCACCCGCCCGCGGCGCAAACCCTCGAAATCGACGTCGACCGGACGATCGACGTCGACGCGGTCGGCCTCCCGGTCTGCAGGGCGTCGCAGCTCGTGGCCACCAGCAGCTCCACGGCCAGGCGCGCCTGCCCCGACGCGATCGTCGGCTCGGGCACGGCCGAAGTCGAAGTCGCCTTCCCCGAACAGGCCCCGTTCTCCTCGACCGGACCGCTGCTGCTGTTCAACGGCGGCGTCCGTGGCGGGACCACGACCTTTCTCCTCCATGCCTACGTCGACGTGCCGGCACCGACCGCGATCGTGATGAAGGCGACGGTCACCCACATCCACCGCGGCCGCTTCGGCCTCCACCTGGCGACCCGGATCCCGAGGATCGCCGGCGGCGCGGGCTCGGCCACGGCATTCGAGTTGAAGGTCGGCCGCAGGTACACCTACAAGGGCAAGAAGAAGAGCCTGCTGGTGGCGGGTTGCCCGACCGGCAGCTGGATCACCAAAGGTCACATCGGCTTCGCCGACGGCACCAACCTCGGGCTGACCCACGTCTTCACCTGCACGCCGGCGGGTTGAGCGAAAGCCTGCTCGGCCGCCGTCAGCCGCGCTCGCACAGTCCGTCCGCCAGCGTCGTCAGGTTGCCCACCGTCGTCTCCAGAGCCGCGGCCAGCCGCAGCAGCGTCGTGTAGCTCGGGTTGCGGACGCCGCGCTCGATGCCGCCGACCTGGGTCAGGTCGGTGCCGGCGGCGTCGGCCAGTGCTTCCTGGCTCATCCCGGCTTCGACGCGGAGGGTGCGGACGGCCTCGCCGAGGGCGGCGTGCTCAGGCGAGCGGGGTTTGCTGCGGCGGGCGGGAGGCACTGTGTTGTCTCAGCACCCTCTCGACTTACAAACCCGAGTGTTAGGGTATTTATGACCTAAGATGTTGAGCGCCGGGAGGGTTTCCAACGCTCCGCTCCGGTGTCTATGCCCCCATCCAGCGCAGAGCTGATCACCGCTGTCAGCCACCCGACGCGGCGGCGGATCCTTCGTGCCTTCGTCGACGAGCCGCTCGGCGCGGCCTCAGCGGACGAGCTTGCGAGCACACTGGAGCAGCCGGTGGCGCAGGTCGGCTACCACCTGAAGACCCTGGCCCGCTGCGAGATCCTCCGGCTCAGCCGCGACGGCGATCGGAATGCCGCGGAAGAGCCCCACTACGGCTGGGCGCTCGATCTCGAGCCGGATTGGCTGCGGGTGGTGCTGGACGTCTGGGTCGAGTCACGGGCTGCCGGCTGAGATCGTGGAACGGCACCCGCAGGCGTGAGCGCAGTTCTTCGACCGCGCCGGCGGAGCCGCCCGCGGCGCCGGTGACGAGGAAGACCTCGGTCGCCGGGTACTCGCGCAGCTGGTCGGTGACGGTCTGGACGACGTCCTCGTCGCCGACCTGGGCGGTGGCGTCGACCCCGGCGCCCGCCAGAGCGGCGAGGCTGAGGACGAGGTTGCGCTGGGCGCGTTCGCGGCCAGGGCCGACGTCGCAGGCCCAGCGGTCGAGGAAGCGATTGTGGGCGGGGGCGACGACCCGCACCTCGGGCTCGGGCTCGGCCGGGTCGAGCGGGACCGAGGCGGCGGCGATCCGCTCGATCGCGGCGCCGTCCTCGAGCGGCTGGTCGACGACGACGAGGAGGTGATCGCGCAGGTCGGTCGCCTCGGGCGGGCGGATCGGCGGCGTCGGCGGGTGGCGCACCGCCATCACGACGATGATGCCGGCGACGATCGAGCCCTCGGCCATCCCCATCCCCGGCCCGCCGACGTAGAAGGCGGCGATGATCGCCAGCGCGATCGCGGCCACGATCAGGGGGAGCTTCCAAGCGGGTATGCCCTGATCGGTCATGTGATTGACCTTAAAGACTCGGCGCGAGCAGTCAATCCCCTTCGCGGGTGACGAGGTCCCAGAGGCTCTCGAAGTCCTCGGCGCAGGCGGGGCAGCCACCGAGGTGGGCGCGCATGCCCGGGATCCGCTCGTCGGCCGCGGCGCCGGCGCGCTTCAGCTCGACGTAGCGGTCGAGCTCCTCGAAGCACTGCTCGCAGGTCAGCTCCGGCGCGCCGGGGCCGAGGGCCCTGCCGAGGATTTCGTCGCGGTCCATCACTCCTCCTCTCCGCCCGTCTCTACCCGGAAGCCGCGCTCGGCGAGCGCCTCGCGCAGCTTGCGGCGGGCGTCGTGCAGGTTCTTGTAGAGGGCGCCGCGGGTCGAGCCGAGGCGCTCGGCGAGGACGTCGATCGGCACCCCGTTGAGGGCGACCGCGACCAGCACCTCGCGCTGCCGCGGGCCGAGGCGCTCGATCTCCGCGCGCAGCGCCGCGAAGAGCTCGGCGTCCTCGGCCGGGCGGCCGGCGGAGGCGCCCGCGTCGGAGAGCGCCCTCCAGGCCTCGTCCTCGAGCGGGACCTCGCGCCCCTGCCAGGCGCGGCGGCGCACCTTCACCGCCGCCTCGAGCAGGGCGAACTTGTAGGCCCAGGTGGTGAAGCGACTTTCGCCGCGGAACTGGTCGAGCTTGCCGAGGACCGCGATCAGCGCGTCGTCGGCCGCCTGCTGGGCGAGGTCCTCCTCGTCGCCGCCGCGCAGGTGCGACAGCTCGGCGGCGCGACGGCCGACCTCGAACCGCGCCGCCTTCAGCAGCAGGGTGTGGAGGTCGGCGACGGCGGCCTGTCCGTCCGCCCCTTCGGCGCGGAGGCGGTCGACCCAGGAGATCTCGGTGGGGGCGGTCATCAAAGCGCTCGCCATGCATTGTTAGCGACCGCCGGCGGCGATTCCTTACCCGAGGTAAGAACCGCGCGGGCGGCGACGCAAACGGGACACAGATCAACCGCTACTCCGACCTAGGAGGTCCCATGTCAACCACCGCCACTCTCGACCCGCGCGAGGCGACGCTGGCGCCGACGTTCGGCGAACGCCTCAAGAGCGACCCCGCCTACCAGGCGTTCACGCTGCTCCGCATCGCCTTCACCGTCGCCCCGATCCTCTTCGGCCTCGACAAGTTCTTCAACGTGATGGTCGACTGGGAGCAATACCTGGCGCCCTGGATCAACGACATCGTCCCCGGCAGCGCCTCGACCGCGATGCACCTGGTCGGCGTGATCGAGATCGTCGCCGGCGTCTTCGTCTTCGTCAAGCCGCGCTACGGCGCTTACGTCGTCGCGGCCTGGCTGGGCGGGATCATCGTCAACCTGCTGACCTACTCCGGCTACTACGACGTCGCCCTGCGGGACTTCGGGCTGATGCTCGGGGTGCTGACCCTGGCGCGGCTGGCGAGCGTCTACGACCCGCCGGGAGCAGAGGTCCGCCTCTGAGCCGGGCCTAGACTGACCGCGTGCCGCCGCTGCTCGAGCGACTCGGGGTGGAGCTGCCCGTCATCCAGGCGGGGATGGGCGGCGGGGTCAGCAGGCACGAGCTGGCGGCGGCGGTCTCCGAGGCCGGGGGCCTGGGGACGATTGCGGTCAACGGCGCCGAAGCGATTCGGCGCGAGCTGGCGGCGGCGCGGGCGCTGACCGGGCGCCCCGTCGCCGTCAACGTGCTGCTGCCGTTCGCCCGGCGCGACTGGTTCGAGGCGGCGGCGGAGGCCGACGTCGTCGTCACCTTCTGGGGCGAGCCGCGGCGCCGCACCGGCGGCGTCTGGCTGCACCAGTGCGGCTCGGTCGAGGAAGCACGGCGGGCGCAGGCGGCAGGAGCCGACGGTGTCGTCGTCCAGGGCGTCGAGGCGGGCGGCCACGTCCGCGGGACGACCCCGGCGCTGCAGCTGCTGGAGGAAGTGCGGGCGGCGCTGCCCGCGGACTACCCGCTGCTGTTGGCGGGCGGGATCGCCGGGCGGGACGACGTGCGCGCGGCGCTGGAGGCGGGTGCGGACGCCGCGGTCGCCGGCACCCGCTTCCTCCTCTCCGAGGAGAGCCGCGCGCATCCCGTTTATAAAGAGCGCCTGCTCGAAGCAGACGCGACGATCCTCACCGTGCTCTTCGGCGCCGGCTGGCCAGCCCCGCACCGCGTCGTCCCGAACGCCGCTACTCGACACTGGGGCGATCCACCGCGCCTCAACCGCGTCCTCAACCACCTGCTCGTGCCGGGCGTGCGATACGCGCCGGCGGGGCTGCAGCTGCGGATGATCCAGGCGCAACGGCCGGGGAGCCGGTTGCTCTCGCCCGCCGGCCCGACCGACGACGGGCCGGAGACGCTGATCGACGCCGGCGCCCTCTACGCGGGCGAGACCGTCGCCCGTATCGCCGAGGTCAGACCCGCGGCCGAGCTGGTGCAAGACTTGAACCCATGAGGGCAGCAGATGTTCGGGGCCTGTCACCCGGCCAGGGCAGACAGGTTGGGAGAATGGGACCATGGCCGGGGGGCAGATCCTGCAGATCGCCGAGCAATCGATCGGCGCGGAGCGGTGCGAGCTGCGGCTCGAGGGGGAACTCGACCTCTGGAGCGTCGAGCGCCTGCAGGCAGTCCTGCAGCGGGTCGCGCGCGACCACAAGGCGGTCGTCGTCGGCCTCGAGGACTGCGAGTTCGTCGACTCGACTGGGATCGCTCTCCTGCTCCAGGCGCGCAGCCAGCTGGAGGGTCAGGGCGGCCGCCTCGTCATCTACGGCTGCTCGGACCGGGTGCTGCGGATCTTCACCGTCGCCGGCCTCACCGAGGCGGGCATCGTCTTCGACAGTCGCGGCGAGGCGATCGCGGAGTTGGCGGTGGTCGAGTGAGGCGGGTGTTGCTGCTGGCCGGGTTGGTTGCTGCGCTGGCGTGTGCGGCGGTGCCGACGACCGCGGCGGCAGAGCCTTGTTCTCCATATGACGGTGGGATGACCTTTCCCGAGATAACCGGACCCGAAGGGCCTGAGGACTACTGCTTCGAAGTGACTCTCAGCGAAGAACAGGAACTGCAGCAGATCGATGACCAGACGGTTCAGGTCTTTGAATCCGGCGGTTTCCCCTCCTTCACGATCACAGCGGAGAAAGCGCACGATGCCCAAGGGGCGACCGTACCGACCACTCTCGCGAAGACCGCTCGGAACGTTGTAACGCTGACGGTCCACCACCGCGAGGGCAATTCCGCGGCGGGCGGGGCTCCGTTCGACTACCCGATCTCCAATGGAGCAGGGTGGGAAGGCGGCTTCCAGACCGTTGAAGTGCAAATGCCTCCCGCGACCGAACAAACCGCGGCTCCACAAACCCCGGCTCCACAGTGCGACGTCCCCGCCCTTCAGGGCCGAACCCTGAAAGCCGCGCGTCGCGCGCTGGAACACGCCGACTGCCGTCTCGGTCCGGTCCACGGTCGGCATCGGCGCCGCGCCAGGGTCGTCAAGCAGTACCGGCGCTACGGGGCCGTACTGCCCGCCGGGACCGAAGTCGGCGTCAAGCTGGCCTAGCGTCCTCGGCCCGCAGGCGGGCGCACCAGAGGGCGAAGAGGGCGACGGCGAGTGCCGCGCCGGCCCAGTGGATGCCGAGGACGACGGCGAGGAGGCTCGGCAGGCCGGCGAGGGCCGCGCCGATCAGCGCCGGGACCAGCGGCAATCGCAGGACGCGGGCGGTGAGGGCGGCGCAGAGCATCCAGGCGGCGGGGCCGGCGATCCAGCCCCAGTCGACGAAGAAGTCGTGGGGCAGGGCGAGAGCGAGGGCGATCGAGAGCAGGGCGACCGCGACCAGCTGCAGCAGCGCCGCGCGCCAGAGGGTGGGGAGGTCCATCCCCACCGAGGCTATTCGACGACGATCTTGCCCTTCATGAAGGGGTGGATCTTGCAGTGGTAGGCGAAGGTGCCCTTCTGGTTGAACTGGACCACCTTCGTCTTGCCCGGCTTGATCCGGTCGGTGTCGAAGCTGCCGCTGCTCGCCGTGTGGGTGACGGGGCTCGTGTTGGCGAAGGCGACCTTGCCGCCCTTCTTGATCCGCAGCGTCGGCGGGTGGAAGGCGAAGTGGTTGATTTCGACCCTCTTGGCGCCGCTCGCCGTGGCCGTCGCGCCGGAAGCCCGACCGCCCTGCAGCGCGGCCACCGCCAGCACCGCGATCCCCATCAGGAGGGCACATGCCCCTCGCCCCTGCCGGCTCTTCGGAAGCGTCATCGGCCCTGGATACGAACGCCGCCCGCCCCGGGTTCAGACGAATTTCGGCGACGAGCAATAATTGACCCTCCCGGGCGGTTAGCTCAGTTGGGAGAGCATTCGGTTTACACCCGAAAGGTCACTGGTTCGAGCCCAGTACCGCCCACTCTCGTCCCCTTGCAGTCGGGCGGGCGACCGCGGACCACCCGCCCTCCCACCTAAGCCGACTTGGTCAAGCTGACCGCCGGCATGGAGACCGTCGTCTGGATCTTCACCCCGCTCACCTCCTCCCGTCAGTCGCGTCTGGTCCTTGCGACTAGGAAGAGGCGTTGAAGCGGTCCAATCGTTTGCAGCGGTTCTACCGGTCAGCGCATTTAGCGGCGAAAGATTAGGGAACTTATGCTCTAACAGTCAATTCGTTCCGGATCGAAGGGAGGACACGGTGGCTCGGAAAAGACGGAAAGTCGAAAAGCGGAAACGACAGGTCGGTAAGACTCCGCAGGAGGTCCTGGTCAAGGCCCTCAACCACCCGATCAGGGTGAAGGCGCTGACGATCCTGACCGAAAGGATCGCGAGCCCGAAGGAAATCTCCGATGTGCTCGAGGCGCCGCTGAGCAACGTCAGCTACCACGTCCGGGTGCTGGACGAACTCGGCCTGATCGAGATCATGGAAGAAGAATCGGTGCGGGGGTCGGTCGCCCACTTCTACAAAGCGGTGGAACGACCGCTGATCGACAACCCCGACTGGGAGCAGCTGGACCCGAAGGTCCGCAGCGCCTTCTCCGGCTATGTGATCGAAACGCTGATGAGCGACGCGGCCAAATCGCTCGCCGCCGGCATCTTCGATCGCCGTGAGGACCGCCACCTCAGCCGCACGCCGCTGCTGCTTGACGAGAGGGGCTGGCGCCGGATCGTTGCGATCCAGGCCAAGGCGCTCGACGACATCCTCAAGGTGCAGGGGGATGCTGCGGCGCGGATGAACGGATCAAAGGAGGAGGGGATACACGTGATCACCGGCATGGTCTGCTTCGAGCTCCTGTCGGGCTCGTCCCAGGAATAGGCGTCTTTTTTTCGGCGCTGACTTGAGTTCAACTCTTTGGCATTGCCCGATCGAAGGGAATCGGGTAGTGCCAGGCGTCAGACGGGCCAGAGGGCCTCTTGGGCGTCCATCCTGGCGGACGTCCCGTTGACCGTCTGCAGCCATTCCGAGGCGTAGTCGACGAACTCCTTGCCGCCGAACAATTCGGTCACGTTGAAGCGTTGACACGTGATCTCCCGGTTGACGAGGATTCCGCGCAGCTTCTCGGCCCGTTTCAGGGCCCCCGGTCCCTCGAATGCGAGCAGGTACTGCCGATGGGGGCCGTCGAGAGCGCCCACCCAGCGAGGGGGGTCTTCGATCCCCTGCTCGCCCACGATTGCGTGAAAGCGTCGTTCCAGGTCCACCGGGAAGGACGCGAGGAGGATTTGCACGCCCTCCCGGAGGAAGCCGAGCGACTCGCCTTCGTCGGCCAGGTACGCCTCCAGCGGAGCGACCTCCTCTTCGGCGAGCGCATAGGCGACCCCGGGTTGCCTTCCGCGCCCTTTCTCCCGTTTGGGTGGGGTCTTCCGGACGAGGATGCCGGTGGCGACCATCTGCTCGGCGACCTTTCTGACGTTCGACTGGTCGCCGCGAAGCTTGGCGGCGATCTCGCCGGGGGTGAGTGGTCGGTGCGCCTCCAGGACAACGATCCCGATTCCCAGCCTCGAGTCGCTGTTCCACCAGCCTCTTGGGTTGGCGGAGTCGTCGTCGCTGCCTTCGTCCTCCCGTTTTATGGTTTTATCAACCATTATTCCTTGAGCTGAAGGATTTCCCCAGATAGAGCCCGAATCACCCGGGAAGAAGGGCTTTTACGCCCAAGATACTCTGGTTACAATACCAGAATTGATGTCGCCTTCGGGTTACAAAAGCAAGGCCGAAAGGCTGGAATCCGAGGTGGCCGACCTGAAAAGCATGGATCGCCGCGAACGCGCGAAAGCGGCGAAGGAACTGGCAAGGGCCAGATCGCGGCTGGGGGAGATAGATGTCTGCGCGTCGCTGGAGGAGAGGCTCGCCAAGGAGGCCGAGGCAGAGCGCTTTGAGCAGCGTGCCGCCAAGTACGACCGCAAAGCTGCGGCCATAGGTCAGGAGCTGACCGAAATCGGCGACCGACTGCGCCGGATGCGGGGCTCCGTGCGACCAGGCCAGGGCGGTGACGCCGTTTACCGATTCGACGTCTTCCTCTCCTTCGCCGACGAGCAGAGGGATTACGTCGAGCAGGTGGCCGATGCCCTGACAGCTCGTGGCTACCGCGTCTTCTATGACGGCTACGAAGACACGAACATCTGGGGCCGGCACATGACCGAAGAATTCGACTCCGCGCTCAGGGAGGAATCTCGCTGCTGCGTGCCCTTTATCTCGAAGGAGTACCGGGAGAAGAAATGGACCATGTGGGAGTGGCGCAGTGCCCTTGCCAGGACGCTTGAGGACGATGACTTCCTTTTGCCGGCGAGGTTCGACGACACCAAGATGCCGGGGCTTCTCCCCACGGTGAAGTTCGCCGATCTGCGGAAGCTCACCCAGGAGGAGTTCGTCGTGGGGCTGGCGGCGAAGCTCGGGCCGGTCAACTGAAAGCCCGGACCGCCAGCACCGCGGCGACGAGGAGGCCGACGACGGCGATCGATATCCGCAGCGGGTCGCTGGGGATGCGGCGCGCGTAGTGGGCGCCGACGCGGCCGCCGACGAAGGAGGAGACCATGATCGTCACCGCGTAGCGCCAGTCGACCGGGGCGAGGAAGGCGTAGACGACGGCGGCGAGGAGGTTGGAGCAGCCGGCGAGGAGGATCTTCATCCCGTTCAGGTGCTGGAGGGTGTCGGCGACGAAGAGGGCGAGGAGGGCGAAGACGAGAATGCTGACGGCGGAGCCGAAGTAGGCCTGGTAGGCGCCGCAGAAGGCGATCCCGGCCATGAGGTAGGGCGAGTGCTCGTTGCCGGCGTGGGCGATGTGGGGGGTGAGGCGCGGCTGCAGGAGGAGCAGCAGGCAGGAGGCGGCGATCAGCACCGGCACGATCGCTTCGAAGGCGGCGTTCGAGGTGAGCAGGAGCGCGACCGAGCCGGCGGCGGCGCCGAGCAGCAGCGGCACGAGCAGGCGGGCGAAGCGCTCGCCCTGCTCCCGCAGCAGGTCGGCGTAGCCGATCGCGCCGCCGACCGAGGCGGGGACGATCCCGACGGTGTTGGTGACGTTGGCCGAGAGCGGCGAGAGGCCGAGGGCGACCATCGTCGGGAAGGTGATCAGCGCGCCGCCGCCGGCGATGGAGTTCGCGGCCCCCGCGCCGGCCCCGGCCGCCGCGACGGCGAGCAGCTCGAGCATGGGCTCAATCCTTGCCGAAGAGGCGGGCGCGAAGGCGGGACCACGCCGAAGGCGGGCGCGGCTGGGTCGCCCGCCACTCCGCCTCGGTCGGCAGCCGACCGGCTTTGCGGGCGCGCAGGACGCACTCGGTGTGGGCGTGGCGGCGCCGCGTTTTGTCGCCTTCGGGCCAGATCAGGACGTGCTCGGAGAGGGCCGGGAGGTGCTTGCCGCAGAGGGGGCAGCGGTAGGTGGCCGGCTTCAGGTTCTGGGCGGGGCGCATCCCCCACCAACGCGGCGCCTCATCCGGGCGCGAGCCCTTCGGCTCAGGCGGCACCGGTGTGGATCTGCGGCGTGGTGGTGCCGCCGCGGCGCTTCTCCCGGTCGCGGACGAGGTCGAAGAAGTAGTCGTTGCGGCCGCGGCGCATGCGGCGCGGGAAGGCGGGGCGGGCGCGGCGGTGGGAGGCGGCGATCGCCTGGAAGGCCGCCTCGTGCCTGACGCTCCACTCGATCCCGAAGATCTCTCGCACCCGTGGCGGCAGCGTCCCCTTGATCACCAGGTTCTGGATCGCGATGTTGGCGCGGGCGTGGGGCGGAACCGGCTGGCGGAAGGCGACCAGCGGCGCCATCTCCAGCGCGTGCTCGGTCGCGTGCAGGTCGGGCGCGGCGAGTTTGCCGTCGAACCAGGCCTGGAACTCGCGGTAGGTGGGCGGGACCGACTCGCGGGGGAGGAGGAAGAGCTCGCCGAAGCGGACGTAGTCCTGCCAGAGCGCTTCGCGCTCGGCTTCGCTCAGCGGCCGGGCCATCGTCTCGTACATCGCCCGGCCGGAGTCGGCGATCACCGCCAGCGTCCACAGCATCAGCTCCGGGTCGAAGGCCGAGTAGGCGCTGCCGGCGGGGTGGGCGCCGGCCGCCTCGGGCAGCTCGCCCTTGATCCGCTCGTGCAGGCGGTGGACCGCCGCCAGCGCCTTGTCGGCTTCGGCCTTGGTGCCGAGGAAGACCGTCTCCTGGACCTTCGCGGTGCGGGCGAGGCGGGTGAAGGGATGGTCGCCCGCCGCGGTCGAGAGCATCGTGCCGGTATAGGTCAGCGGTTCGAGCGCCCCGATCAGCAGCGCCCGCTGCCCGTAGAGGAGGCCGACCGAGCGCTCGCCGTGGACGCGGCGCGCCATCGATCGGCCGGGTGGGAAATAGTGGTCGCTCACTGGTCGTCCCGAGAAGACTAACGCTGGGTACCTGTCCAGTAAAAAATCCCTGGCCGATTCGGTAGGGCCGGCGAGCTACTCAGGCGTCTGAATCTCCCGGCTCATCGCCACCAGCGCCGAGCCCGATGCGGGCGCGGCGAGCCCACGCAGCTCGTGCGCGTCGAAGATCTCGTCGAGTTCCTCGCGGGTCAGCGTCTCGCGCTCCAGCGCCAGCACCGCCAGGTGGTCGACCACCTCGAGGTTGGCGGAGATCAGCGCACGGGCGCGGCGGTAGGCCTCGTGGGCGAGCGTCAGCGCCGCCTGGTCGACCTCGCGGCGGGTCTGGTCGGAGATGGCGTAGTCGCCGGTCGGCATCGCGATCGGCGGCGGGCCGTCGTGGTCGACCGCGATCCCCATGCCGAATTCGGAGACCATCTGCTTGCAGACCAGGTGCACGCGGTTGAGGTCGTCGGAGGCGCCGGAGAAGCTCTCGCCCAGCACCACCTCCTCGGTGGCGCGCCCGCCCAGCAGCGTCACCACCTCGTCGATCAGTTCGTCGCGGGACTTCAGGTAGCTGTCCTCCTGCGGCGAGTGGGCGACGAAGCCGAGCGCGGGGCCGCGGGGGACGATGCTGAGGATCTCCGGCGGGTCGAGGCCGAGCAGCTTGCGGCAGAGCGCGTGGCCGGCCTCGTGGTAGGCGACGATCCGGCGCTCCTTGGAGCTGAGGCGACGCGCCTGCTGGGAACCGACGGCCTGGCGCAGCAGCGCCTCGTCGAGGTCGTCGCGGGTCATCGCCCAGCGGCCGGCGCGGCCGGCGATGATCGCGCCCTCGTTGAGGGCGTTGGCGAGCTGGGCGCCGGTCAGCCCGGTGGTCTTGCGGGCGACGTCGCCGAGATCGAGGTCGGGGGCGAGCGGCTTGTTCTTGGCGTGGCTGCGGAGGATTGCCTCGCGGCCCTTGCGGTCGGGCGGCGCGACGAGGACGCGGCGGTCGAAGCGGCCGGGGCGCAGCAGCGCCTTGTCGAGCTTGTCGACGTTGTTGGAGGCGGCGATCACGATAACCATCCCCGGGTCTTTCTCGAAGCCGTCGAGCTCGACCAGCAGCTGGTTCAGGGCCTGCTCGCGCTCGCTGCTGCCACCGTCGCCGCCACTGCCGCTGCGGTGGCCGCCGATCGCGTCGAGCTCGTCGATGAAGATGACCGCGCGGCCGGCCTTGCGCGCCTCTTTGAAGAGGCGGCGGATGCGGGCGGCGCCGCGGCCGACGAACATCTCGACGAAGCTGGAGCCGGAGGCGGCGAAGAAGTCGACGCCGGCCTGGGCGGCGACGGCGCGGGCGAGCATCGTCTTGCCGGTCCCGGGCGGGCCGTAGAGGAGGACGCCGCGCGGCGCCTGGGCGCCGAGGGCGGCGAAGCGGTCGGGGTCGCGCAGCCAGGCGGTGACGTCCATCAGCTCGTCCTTGGCGGCGTCGACCCCCTGCACCTCCTCCCAGAGGACCGGCTCGGTGCGGCTCGCCTTGACCGTCTCCGGCTTGGTCGAGCCCATCATCCCCCGCATCATTTTGAAGAAGACGAAGCAGAGGATCGACATGAAGAAGACGCCGAAAACCGGGTACCAGTTGAAAAAGAATTCCTGTACGTCGGTGGCCATTGGTGCAGTCTGGAGACAAAGTTGCGATTCCTACATCGCACATTTGTCCAAATCTGCGAAAAGGGCTAAAGGTCACGCCTGAGCGAGGCTGTTTCGCTATTTCTCGACCTGCGAACCGCCGACGATCGCGTCCTCGCCGGAGTCGCCGAAGAGGACCCAGGCCTTGTTGCCGCCGTCGTAGTCGGGAGCCCAGAGCTTCAGCGTCGCCGGGCGGCCCCAGACGGTCACCTGCTCGTCGCCGGTCGAGTCGAGGCCGCGCCAGATCCGCACGAAGGGGTTGCGCTCCCACTCCTCGCCGATCGTCGTCGCCTCTCTGTGGCCGGGGTGGACTTTGGTCTCCGGATGGAGCTCCATCAGCCGCATCACCGAGGCCTGAAGGTCGGCGAAGCCGCTGGCGCCGGGGGCCATCGTGCCACCGACGGTTCCCTTGAAGAGGACGTCGGCGGTGAAGACGTCGGTGCCGTCGACGAGGAAGGCGAGGTGGCCGGCGGCGTGGCCGGGGGTGAAGAGCGCTTCGACGTGGAGCCCGCCGGCGTCGAGCGTCTCGCCGTCGCCGAGGATGATCGCGACGTCGTCGTCGAGCTCGGCCGCGCAGGCCTCGTGGGCGACCAGCGGCGGGTTGCCGAGATGGGCCCGCGCCTCGGCGAGGCCGGCGACGTGGTCGCCGTGCGGGTGGGTGACGAGGACGTGGGTGATCTCGATCCCGTCGCGCTCGATCCGCTCCAGCAGCGGCCCGAGTTCGTCGTTGCCGTCAATCAGGACGCCGGTGCCCCGCTCGGGGTCGGCGACCAGGTAGGCGTTCGACAGCCACATCGGGTTCTCGGTCCTCTCGACGATCACTGCTCCTCCTCGGTTAGGCGCGTTCGGGGGTGTCTGACTTTAAGCCCCCTATATGGGGGCTGAAGTCAGACACGTCTGGGATCAGGCTGCGGGGACGGACTGCGCGCTGCCGTCCAGGAGCGTTTGCGCGACCAGCTCGGGGTCGTCCCAGGTGGGGGTGTGGCCGACGCCGGGGAGGACGAGAAAGCGGGCGCCGGCGGGGCGGCGGGGCGGCTTCGGCGGGCCGACCAGGCGGTCGCGCTCGCACCAGGCGATCGTAACCGGCACGTCCTCCGGGTACCCCGCGGGGTCGAAGACGTGGGTCCGCATCGCCCGGTTGGCGCCGTCGTAGCCGTTGGCGTCGATCCAGCCGAGGACGAGCTGGCGGGCGGCCTCGGGCGGGATCCGCTCGGGGTGGGCGGCGAAGGTCGAGACCGCGCGCCGGCGCAGCGCCGGGACCCAGAGCGCGGGCACGACGGCGGGGCGGAAGCGCTGCGCCAGCTCCCGCAGGTTGCCCTCGCGCTCGCCGATCGGCGCCTTCCAGAGGCCGGCGGGTGATATCGCGGTCACCGAGGCCGCCCAGCCGAAGCGGCCCATTTCCAGGCCTACCCAGCCGCCGAGGCTGTTGCCGGCGACGTGGGGGCGCTCGATCCCTCTCGCCTCGCACTCGGCATGCAGCGCCCGGGCGAGGTTGGCCGCGGTCGGCTCGATCCCCTCGGCCAGCGGCGGCGCATCGCCGAACCCGGGCATGTCGATCGCGTGCACCTCGCGCTCGCCTTCGAGCAGCGGGATCACCGGCTCCCAGACGCCGCGGGAGCCGCCGAGGCCGTGGATCAGGAGCAGCGGCTCCCGGCGTCCGCCGTTCGCTGCGCTCACCGGGCCTGGGGCTTCGCGAAGAGCGCCTGCACGTCGCCGATCCGCCGCTCGCGGAAGCCCGCCTCCGAGGAGCTGAGGTAGAAGTCCCAGAGCCGCTTGAAGCGCTCGTCGTAGCCGTGGCCGCGCAGCCGCTCCCAGGCGGCGAAGAAGCGCTCGCGCCAGGCGGCCAGGGTCGGCGGGTAATGAGCGGTGATGTCGTCGATCCAGACCTGCTTCATCGAGGTCACCCGCTCCAGGCTGTCGGCGATCAGTCCCTGCGAGGGTAGGCAGCCGCCGGGGAAGACGTGCGTGTTGGCGAAGCTCTTCGCCGCCTTCTCGACCTCGTACATGCGGTCGTCGATCGTGATCGCCTGCAGCAGCATCAGGCCATCTTCGCTGAGCAGTTGGTCGCAGCGGCGGAAGTAGTCGTCGAAGTACTGCCAGCCGACGGCCTCGATCATCTCCACCGAGACGAGCCGGTCGTAGCGGCCCTCGAGGTCGCGGTAGTCCTGCAGCAGGACCGTGACCTGGTCCGCGAGCCCGGCCTCGTGCACGCGCTTGCGGGCCAGCTCGAACTGCTCATGGGAGATCGTCGTCGTCGTGACCCTGCAGCCGCTGCGCCGGGCGGCGTGGATCGCCATCCCGCCCCAGCCGGTGCCGATCTCCAGCAGGTGGTTCTCCGGCCCGAGTCGGAGCCGGTCGCAGATGCGGTCGAGCTTCGCCAGCTGCGCCTGCTCGAGCGAGGTCGCCTCGTCGGGAAAGTAGGCGCACGAGTACATCATCCGCTCGTCGAGGAAGGCGGCGAAGAGGTCGTTGCCGAGGTCGTAGTGGGCGGAGATGTTGCGACGGGCGCCGGTGCGGTCGTTCTCGGGGACGAGGCCGCGGACCCGGTGCCAGAGGCCGCGCGGCCGGGCGACGGCGCCGCGCAGGCCGTCCATCTGGCGCAGCTCGCGGGCGGCGATCTGGATCAGGGCGACGAGGTCGTCGGTCTGCCAGAGGCCGTCGACGTAGCCCTCGCCGAGGCCGACGCTGCCGCGCAACGGGCCGCGCCAGGCGGCGGGGTCGTTGATCGTGAGGGTGGCGCGGAGGTCGGCGTCGGCCGGGCCGTAGCTGCGTTCGCGGGCGCCTTCGACGACGTCGATGCGGCCGTTGCGGACGCGGCCGAGGACGGCGCCGACGCCGGCGCGGGCGGCGGCATCGCCGATGCGCGGGCGAGCGGTGGCGGTCACGGCGAGACGAACCCTTTCGGGCGGCTCCCCTCCGGGTGGGGGAAGTAGCGCGCGCCCTTCAGCTTCAGCCGCAGCGACTGCGCGTAGATCTTCGCCACCACCTGCAGCGACAGCGCCGGGTAGCGGGCGAGCAGGCCGGTCAGGGTGCGGCGGGAGAGCGGGCGGCGGCGCAGGCTGAGGGTCGCGTCGAAGCTCTTGCCGGGCGCGCAAAACGTGCCTTCGGCGCCGCGCGGGCGCGACTCGATGTGGACGGAGAGCCGCTCGCCGGGTTCGCTGGCGCGGAAGGAATAGGTCTGGTCCATGCCCATCAGCGGGGAGACGTAGAAGGTCTTCTCAAGCTCCTCGCTGAGGACGCTACCGCGCCGCTCGCCCCGCGCCAAGACGTAGGGGTGCCGCTCGCCCCAGGGGATGTTCTGCACGTCGGCCACGACTGCCTCTACCCGCTCGCCCGCCGGGTCGAAGCAGTAATAGAGGGAGACCGGGTTGAAGCTGTGGCCGAAGTAGCGGAGGCCGGCGAGGAGGCGGACCGGCCCGGAAGGGGAACTGCCGGCTGCCTCCTCGACCGCCTCGCGCGCGCACCGGTCGAGCGGGCGGGCCGGGTCGCCCATGAAGTCCTCGCGGCGGAAGCGGGCGAGGGCCCGGCCGCGGGCCGAGAAGAGCGGATAGGGATCGAGCACGTCGGGCAGCTCGGCCAGGTCGAGGTACATGAGGAAGAGCGGGTAGCGGAACTCGTGCTCGACCGGCTCGAAGCGCCGGTGGCGGACCCAGCCCTCGTAGACGGCCGAGGCGGGTGGGAGGGACAAGGGGTGGGGGTCGGCGGACAACAGCGCGGAGGGTCCGGCGACCCCCACCCCTTGTCGCTCGATCGCGGCGCTCATGCGGCCACCGCCTCTCCCGACTCCGAGATTTGGGGGGCTATAGGCCCCACAACTTCGGAGCGGCGCTCGCCCGGAATCCCCTCGCACGCACGGATTGCGCTGACGACTCCGTCCTCGTGGAAGCCCCAGCCCCAGTAGGCGCCGCAGTAGTGGGTGCGGCGACCGGCGTTGCTGATCTCGGCGTGGCGCGCTTGGGCGGCGACGCCCTCCTTGGTGTAGACGGGATGGTCGTAGGCGATCTTGCGGATCGTCTTCTCCGGGTCGATTTCCTCGCCGCGGTTGAGCGTGACGAAGTAGTCCTGCCGCGTGCGCAGGCGCTGCAGGTTGTTCATCCAGTAGGTGACGGTCGTCCCTTGCGCCGGCTCCGGGGTCAGGTGGAAGTTCCAACTCGCCCAGGCGGCGCGCCGGCGCGGCATCAGTGAGGCGTCGGTGTGGAGGACGGCCTCGTTGCGTTGGTAGGGGGTCGCGCCGAGGACCTCCCGCTCGGCTTCGCTCGGGTCGGCGAGCATCGCCAGCGCCTGGTCGGAGTGGGTGGCGAGGACGACCTGGTCGAACTCCTCGCTCTCGCAGCCCTCGGCCTCGACCCGCACCCGGTCCGCCAGGCGCTCGATCCGCCGCACCGACGCCCCCGTCCGCACCCGCTCGCGCCAGGGCGCGGTGATCGCCTCGACGTAGCTGCGCGAGCCGCCGCTCACCGTCCGCCACCGCGGCCGGTCCCGCAGGCTGTACATGCCGTGGTTCTCGAAGAACTCGGCCATGAAGCTGGCCGGGAAGCTCCACATCTGCTCCGGGTCGGCCGACCAGACCGCGCTCGCCTGCGGCACGATCAGCCGCTCGACGAAGTGGCGGGAGAAGCCCTGCTGCTCGAGCCAGTGGCCGAGCGAGGGCGCGGTCCCGTTCATCCCGATCAGCGCCCGCGCCTCGCGGTTGAAGCGGCGCCAGTCGCGCAGCATCCCGAGGAAGGTGGGGCTGAGCAGGTGCGCGGGGCGGGCGAAGAGCCCCCACGGGGTGCCGGAGTACTCGAAGCGGCCGCCGTCGGAGACGGAGAAGCCCATGTGGGAGGGTTGGCTCGCGACCCCCAGCTCGTCCAGCAGCGCTTCGAAGCGGGGGTAGTTGCGGTCGTTGAAGACGATGAAGCCGGTATCGACCCACACGGTGCCGCCATCGGCCTGGACGGGCACCGTGTGGGTGTGCCCCCCGACCCGGTCGCTCGCCTCGTAGACGACGATCTCGTGCTCGGGGTGGAGTCGATGCGCAGCCACCAGCCCGGAGACTCCCGTTCCGACGATTGCGATCCTCACGCCCCTCCCTACGGAAAGGGATGTCGATCCGGATCAGCCGTAGGGGCGGTAGAGGATCCGGTAGCCGAGCAGTTCGGAGACGGTGGCGAAGCGGAAGCCGCGGGCACGCAAGGTGTCGATCACCTGCGGCAGGGCGGCGAGGGTCTCGCCGCGGGGGCCGCCGCCGTCGTGCATGAGGATGATCGAGCCGCTCTGGGCGTGGCCGACGATGTTCGAGTAGATCGCGCCGGTGCCGGGCAGCGACCAGTCCTGCGGGTCGACGTCCCAGTTGATCGTCCGCATCCCGAGGCTGCCGGCGGCGGCGATGACGCCGGAGTCGACGCCGCCGCCGGGCGGGCGGAAGAGGCAGGGCTTGAAGTGCGTGTAGTCCTCGATCCGGGCCGCCGCCCCGGCGATCTGCTCGTAGCCGGGGAATTCGACGTGATTCATCGTGTGGTCGCCGAGCTCGTTGCCTTCATCGAGGATCTGTCGCATCGTGTCTTCGCGCCCCGGCATCTCCTGGCCGATCTCGAAGAAGGTGCCGTGGACGCCCTTTTCGCGCAGCACCCGAAGGAACTCGGGCGTGAATTCGGAGGGCCCGTCATCGAAGGTGAGGGCGACGACCTTGCGGTCGCGCGGGCCGTTGGTGACGAGCCCCGCGCCGCCGCCGGTGCAGCCGACCGCGCGGACCGGGCGCAGCCGGAAGGCGCTGGTGCCGGTGGCGGGAAGCGATTCTGCGCAGCGGTCGCGGACCGTGCAGCCGGAGCTGCGGATGACGTGCCAGTGGTACCGGTGAGGCGGAAGACCGGCGGCGCCCGGGACCAGCGCGACCACGAGCTTCTCCGGCTGCGGCCGCTTGACCGCCGCCCGCACCCAGCCCTCCTGTCCCGGCCGTCCGGCCGCGTTCACCTGCTCGACCCCGAGCCGCCGATGCGCCTTGCGCCCGCCGAGACAAAGCCGCCGCGGCGGCGCGCTCGCGCTCGGCGCCAACTCGAAGCAGAGGTAGCGCGCCTCTGCCCGCCGCGGGTCCGGATGCGGTTCGAGCTTCCCGAGCGCCACCGGCGTACTCGTCCTCACACTGAGGATCAGCTCCCGTCCCTTCTGCGAGAGCCCAGCGTGCTGTAGCCGCAACTGCGCGCCCGAAACGCCCGGCACCGCCAGCAATCCGGCCGCAGCAAGCACGACAGCACACAGGATCTTGCGAGCAAGGACGGTCAGGAAATCTCGGACAGGAGCCTACGCGAGGCCTCTGGCCGGGGCGGGGTGGGTGACCCTCTCCAGACACTCAACCGCGAGCCATAGGCGAGCGGTGTCTGGAGAGGGTCACCCACCCCGGCACCAACCCATGTCCGCAGCCCGACCCCCACTACCGTGTTGAACCAGTCGTGACCCGCCGAATCTTCCTAATCGCCACCCTGGCGCTCCTCGCCACGCTCGCCCTCGTCCCGACCGCCCCCGCCGAAACCGGCGGCGCCGGCCAGGTCGAAACCGGCGGCAGCGTCAGCAATACCGCCTTCGACCGCCAGGGGATGTGGGTCTGGTACGTCTCCCACTCCGAGGGCGGCAGCATCCCGGCAATCGTCGCCCGGGCCAAGGCCGACGACGTCGGCACCGTCTACATAAAGGCGGGCGACGGCGGCGGGGTCTGGGGCCAGTTCAACCGTGGCCTCGTCCAGGCGCTGCACCGCGCCGGCCTCGACGTCTGCGCCTGGCAGTTCGTCTACGGCGACGCCCCGGTCGCCGAGGCCAAGGTCGCCGCCGCGGCGGTCGCCAAGGGCGCCGACTGCTTCGTGATCGACGCCGAGGCCGACTACGAGGGCAAGTACGCCGCCGCCGACCGCTACGTCCGCGCGCTGCGCGCCCGCATCGGCGAAACCTTCCCGGTCGCCCTCGCCGGCTTCCCCTACGTCGACTACCACCCGTCCTTCCCCTACTGGGTCTTCTTCGGCCCCGGCGGCGCCCAGTACAACCAGCCGCAGATGTACTGGAAGGCGATCGGCACCTCGGTGCGGACCGTCTACGAGCACACCTACCTCTACAACCGCATCTGGGGGCACCCGATCTACCCGATCGGCCAGACCTACGAAGGCCCCGGCGCCGCCTCGATCCGCCTCTTCCGCCGCTTCGCCCAGAGCTACGGCGGGCTGCCGCCGAGCTGGTGGGACTGGCAGGAGACGAGCGACCGGGAGTGGGGCGCGCTCGGGGCCGCCAGTGCCCTGCGGCCGGTCGCCGGCTACCGCCTCGAAGTCGTCCACCCGCTGCTGAAGCGGGGCGTCAAGGGCGACATGGTGGTCTGGGCGCAAGAGCACCTGATCGCCGCCGGCGCCGACCTGCCGGTGACGGGCATCTTCGGCCGCCAGACCACCCGCGCCGCCCGCGAATTCAAGGAAGCCCACGGCCTCCCGGCCGACGGCATCGTCGACACCGAAACCTGGAACGCCCTCCTCACCTACACGCCCTACCGCATGAGCTGGGCAGCGCGACGAGCACGCCCAGGCGCCCGAGCGGTCCCGGCAACCAGGCCGCTCTCGGCGAACCTGCCCGCGAAGGCTTACGAGATCCCTAAGCGTTGATCCGGGTCACGAGCCGGCCGAGGGTCGGCGACTCGATGACGATCTCGTCGCCGTCGGCGAGCCAGACTCGCGGGTTGCGGCCCATGCCGACGCCCTCTGGCGTGCCGGTGGAGACGACGTCGCCGGGCTCCAGCGTCATCAGCCGGGAGAGCTGCGACACCAGCTGGGGGATGCTGAAGATGAGGTCGTCGGTGGCGCCGTCCTGCATCTCCTCGCCGTTCAGGGTCAGGTTGATCGCGATCGCGTCCGCCGGCCCAGCCTCGTCCGGAGTCACCAGATAGGGACCGCAGGGCGCCGACCCGTCGAAGACCTTGCCCGGCATCCACTGCGGCGTCGCCCCCTGCAGGTCCCGCGCCGAGAGGTCGTTGAGCAGCGTGTAGCCGGCGACGTAGTCGAGCGCCTCGTCCTCACCGACGTCCTTCGCCCGCTTCCCGATCACAAACGCGACCTCCGCCTCGTAGTCGGCCTTCCCGGTCGGCACCCGCACCGTCGCCCCGTCCGCCACCAACGCGTTCGGGTACTTGGCGAAGATCGTCGGCAACTCCGGCAGCTCGGTGACTCCGATCTCAGCCGCGTGCTTGCGGTAGTTCAACCCGATGCAGACGATCTTCTCCGGATCCGGAATCGGCGGCAGCAACTGCACGGCCGAGAGCGGGTGGGAAGGGGCGCCGGTGTCGCCGAGCCGCCCGCGCAGATCGTCGACCCGCCCCGCCGCGATCAGCTCGCGCAGGCTCCCCCGATGCGGTTCGCCGAGCAGCGCCCAGGCATCGACCACGCGCCCGTCCTCGAGCAGCCCGGCCCGCGCCCCGTCACCCGCATCGAAGGTCAGCAGCCTCATAGCGCTCGCTACTGGAGGGCGAAGGTCGCGTCGACCGTTGCCGTGACAGTCGACTTGCCGGGCTTCACCGGCGGCGGCGTAGCGCAGGCGCTCGTGTGGGCCCTTCGGCGAGAGGTGCCGGCGCTGCCCTGCGGTGCGGCGACGCACTTGGTCACGGGCGACGCGGCGGCGGTTTCGTTGACGGGCGTGACGGCGCCTCCCTCGGTGATCGTGACCGCCGGGCCGAGCGTCGCACCGGCCGCCGTCGCCAGCATCCCAGCCTTCGTCTTCGCCTGTTCGAAGGCTTCGACGAGGGCGGCGGCGTAGGCCGCTTCGCGGTCGCCGACGAAGAACCTTGGCCCGCGAGTTCCGGTTGCCCCGGCAGCCACGCCGGCAGCGATCAGATCCCCAGCGGCCTCGGGCTGGTGGGTCACGACGGTGACCCCCTCGCTAGCCCTGTAGACGGGCCGCCTGCCTTTCTTGACCCGCCGCACCGAGACCGAACCGGTGGTGACGTCCCCAGGCCCGACTCCAGGCGACGCCTGCGCCACCGCGATCACGGCTCGTAAACGCACGGCAACAACGTGGAGCGCGGCGCCCCGTCCCCGCCGTTCCTTGCTCACCCCGAAGTGCACTTCGGCCGTGTCGTTCGGCACCTCCCGTTCCACCGTCGCCGTAACGCTGACCGTGCGTTCAGCCGCAGTCGCGCTGGCGGGAACCACCAGAGCCGCCACAACAAAGAAAGCGAAGAGGCGCCGCATGCGATCGGATCATCGCACCTACGGTGGGATTCGGATGTGGGGGGCGGGTGACCCTCTCCAGACACTCAACCCCGAGCCATAGGCGAGGGGTGTCTGGAGAGGGTCACCCGCCCCCCGGCCAGCGCCTAAGCCTGCGCGGGCTCCATCTCCGGCTCGACCTCAAACGCCGTGTCCTCCAGCGTCTCGCGTTCGATGTCTCCCTCCCGCACCAGCCACAGCGCGAACACGGCGCCGACGAAGGAGAGGAGCGCCCCCAAGAGGAGGATCTCGTTCAGGCCATGGAGGAAGCCCTGCTGGGCGGCGTTGGCCGCCACGTTCTGCGCTCCCGGGGGCAAGGCCGAGACAGCCTGGCCCAGGTGACCTGACGAGGTCGCTTCGACCAGACCGCGAGCCTGGTCGTCCGTCAGCGCGCCACCGGCAGCCTCCTGCGCCTTGTTGGCACCCGCCCCCAGGAAGATCGCGCCCCAGGCGGCGATGCCGACCGCGATCCCGACCTGGCGGAAGGTGTCGTTGATCCCGGCCGCCATCCCGCTCTGCTCCTTCGGGACGACGCTCAGCGCGACGTCGGCGATCACCGGGTTGAGCAGGCCGACGCCGATGCCGCTGATCAGGAAGCCCGCCAGCAGCGCGGTCCATTCCGAGTCCATCTGCAGGCCGGACATCAGCAGCAGGCCGACCCCCGTCAGCGCCAGGCCGGCGCCCATCAGGTAGCGGGCCTGGACCCGCGCCAGCGCGATCCCCGAGAGCGGCGCGACGATGAACGAGGCGACGGTGATCGGCAGGTAGCGCAGCCCCGCTTCGATCGGCGAGAAGCCGAGGAAGCTCTGCAGGTAGAGGGTCAGGTAGAGGAACAGCGCGAACATCGAGCCGGAGACCGCGAAGGCCCCTAGCTGCACGCCGGTGAAGGCGCGCCGCCCGAAGAAGCCGAGCGGGAGCATCGGCTCGCTGACCCGCCGCTCGATCGCCACGAAGGCCGCCAGCAGCACCGCCGCGGCCGCGAACAGCGAGACGATCGGCGTGCTGCCCCAGCCCTCGTCGTTGCCGCGCACCAGCGCCAGCACCAGGAGGAAGAGCGCGACCGAGAAGGTGACGAGGCCCCCCCAGTCGATCCGGGTCGCGTTCGGGTCGCGCGACTCGCGCAGCTTCCAGTAGGTGACGACGATCGCCGCCAGCCCGATCGGCACGTTGAGCAGGAAGACCGACTGCCAGCCGAGGCCGTCGGTCAGCAGGCCGCCGACCAGCGGCCCGATCGCCACCGCGATCCCGATCGTCGCCCCGTAGATCCCCATCGCCATCCCGCGTTCGGGGCCGCTGGGGAACTCCTGGGCGACCAGCGCCAGCGAGACGGCGAACATGATCGCGCCGCCGACGCCCTGCAGCCCGCGCGCCAGGTTGAGGAAGGTCGGGTCGGGCGCCAGCGCGCAGAGCAGCGAGGCCAGCGAGAAGACGCCGAGGCCGATCGCGAAGACGCGCCTACGTCCGAGGCGGTCGGCGAGCGAGCCGGCGGTCAGCACCAGCGCCGCGAGCGAGAGGGCGTAGGCGTCGACCACCCACTGCAGGTCGGTGAAGCTGCCGCCGAGGTCCCGCTGGATCGCGGGCAGCGCCGTGTTGACCACGGTGATGTCGAGCAGAAGCATGAAGGTGGCGACGCAGACCGCGCCGAGCGTCCACCACTTGCGGTTGATTTCGGTGTCCATCGGGACCTCCAGACCATCGGGTACAATTCGTAAGGGAACCTTGTAAGGTGACCTGACCAGACGACCTTATCAGGCTCCCTGACGAAATGACTTCAGCCTCCACAAAACACGACTTCTGGATCCCGATGGCGGGCCTCTTCGACATCGCCCACCAGGCGTTCTTCGAGGACTTCCGCGCGGAGCTGGAGCAGACCGAGTTCGCCGACATCCGCCCGACCCACGGCTGCGTCTTCCGCTTCGTCGGCGGCGAAGGGATGCGGCTGACGGGGCTGGCGGAAATGGCGGGGATGACCAAGCAGTCGGTGGGGGAGATCGTCGACGACCTGGCCGTCCGCGGCTACGTGAAGCGGGTCCCCGACCACGAGGACAAGCGCGCCAAGCTGATCTGCCTGACCGAGCGCGGCGAGCGGGCGCAGGCCACCGGCCTCGCCCTCTTCGCCAAGGTCGAAAAGCAGTGGGCCGAGCGCTACGGGACCGAGCGGATCGAGCGGCTGCGCGAGCTGCTGGAGGAGATCGCCGCCAACGAGGCGCCGACCGCCGCGCCCGAGCTGGCACACGCCTGACAGCGGCCAAATACGGATGGCGCGCCACCCCGTCCCGGCGAGGATGCGCCCATGTCCACTACGCAGCTCAGTCCCCTCGACGCTGCGTTCCTCGAGCTGGAGGAGGCCGATGAGGCAGCCCACATGCACATCGGCTGGGCGCTCGTCTTCGATTCCCCGCCCGAAGGCGAGCGCCCCTCGCTCGAGCAGCTGCGCGACCAGGTTCGCGAACGGCTGGAGGCGCTGCCCCGCTTCCGCCGCCGCCTCTCCTCGCCCCGCGTCGGGCGCCTCTCGCTGCCGGCCTGGGAGCCCGCGCCCGACCTCGACCCAGGCGAGCTGATCCGCCGCGCGACCCTGCCCGAGCCGGGCGGCGAAGCGGAGCTGATGGACTGGCTCGGGGACTTCTTCTCGCACCGGCTCGACCGCACCCGCCCGCTCTGGGAGACGACGCTGCTCGAGGGGCTCGAGGGCGGCCGCTGGGCGCTGGTGACGAAGGTGCACCACTGCCTGCTCGACGGGATGAGCGGCGTCGAGGTGGCGACGATCCTGCTCGATGCCGAGGCTGAGCCGGCACCGGGAGAGGCGACGCTGGCGGAGGCGATCGCGAAGCTTGAGGGAGACGACCACGATCTGGGGAGGGTGGCCAGATTGCGGGGTGTGGTGGGCGGCGCGGTTCGGGGCGGAGTCGACGCCGCCCGCCACCCCCGCAATCTGACGTCGGTGCTCTCGCAGTCGTGGGCGATGGCGGAGACGCTGGTCCGCGACGAGCTGCAGGCGGCGCCGCACACGAGCCTCAACGAGTCGATCGGCGCGACCCGGCGCTTCGCCGCGGTCGACGTGCCGCTGGAGGAGGTGAAGCGGGTCAAGCGCGAGCTCGGGGGGACGGTCAACGACGTCGCCCTGGCGGCGACCGCGGGTGGTCTGCGGCGCCTGTTCGAGGCGCGCGAAGAGGACGTCGAGCACGTGCGGGCGATGGTGCCGGTCAGCTTGCGGGCGGCGAGCGAGTCGCTGGCGCTCGGCAACAAGGTTTCCTCGCTCTTCGTCGACCTCGCCGTCGCCGAGCCCGACCCGCTGCTGCGCTACCGCAAGATCGCCGCCGCCTCGCGTGAGCTGAAGGGCGGCAACGCGGCGGCCGGGACCGACGCCGTGATCAAGCTCGCCGGGGTGGCGCCGCCGGCGATCCAGAGCATCGTCGCCCGCCTGATGTTCACCCCCCGACTCTTCAACCTGACGATCACCAACGTCCCCGCCTCGCCGGTCACCCTCTACGCGCTCGGGGCGCCGCTGCGCCGCGTCGTCCCCCTGGTCCCGATCTTCACCGGCCACGCCGTCGGGGTGGCCGTCATCAGCTACGACGGCACCGTCACCTTCGGCCTCAACGCCGACCGCGACGCCGTGCCCGACCTCGACGCCTTCCGGTCTGGGATCGAGGAGTCGCTGGCGGAGCTGCGGCGGGCCGCCACAGCCCCGCCGGCGATCGCGTAGCTACTTCCGCGCCGAGCCCTCGGCCTCCTCGGGCCGGTGCTCCAAGTCGTCGGCGTCCTTGACCGCCCAGCCGACCCGCTCCAGGAGCTGACCGGCGAAGTGCTCCGACTCCAGGTTCGAGCTCGGCACCCGCTCCCGGTAGACCACCTCGTCCGCGCGCTGCGGCGAATCGGTGAGCACAAGTATCTGTGGCATGGGGTTCCTCCTCGTCTCGCTTCGCGCCAGTCTCGCCCCTCAACCTTCAGCCCAGGTCAACCTCCCGTAAAGATTCCGCCGCCAACCCCCGCCACCCGCTAGATTTCCCCCTCCGGGCCGCTCCCCAACGGCCCGTCTCGTTTCTCCCGGGGGCGTAGCTCAGCTGGTTAGAGCGCCGGCCTGTCACGCCGGAGGTCGCGGGTTCGAGTCCCGTCGCTCCCGCTTCACGTTGCCGCATTTCAAAGCGGAATGCAGAACTAGAAGCTTCGAGGGTCGATTCTCGTGGGTACCAACGCGGGTACCCAACGCGAGAAGCTGGAGTCTTGAGGAGATTCGGCGGCCAAACGGCTCCTGCATCAAAGAGTTGGCCGAATCTGTGCCTGAAAGGCGGCCTTAAGGCGTTGGGAATCAGGCGCCTGGGGCATCTGCATCGCGTACGTGAGGAGCCCCTGTTCGCAGTTCAGGCCACCGACCGACACGGTGGGGGCATGAATGGCATCTGGAGCAATCATCCAAGGGGAGTAGGAGACCTCTACCTCGTGGCCCGAGACATTGGCCTGGTGGGGACTGTCAGGCATGAACTTGACCATCGCGTTGGGGAAGAGCCAAGGTCGCAACAAGATCGACATGCAGTGTGGGCCGATCGTTCCCGGGGACCGGGCGGCGGCGCTGCGGATTGCATTCATCAACAAGGCCTCGACGGACTCCCAGTCGGCACCGGCACTTCCGATCTGCTCGAGCAAGGTTTGCCAAGCGTGGTCACCCAGTGCCCAATTGCCGGTTGGTGCCATCCGGAAGACTTTCTTTCGCTCCGGAATATGCCGCGGAACGATCTGACCCCAGCGCAGCGTCGCGCCTTCAGGCTGGAGGCGCCAAAGCACGTTCCGTGCCAGGCTCCGGTTGCGCTTTCCATCCCATTGCCAACCCACGGCGCAGATTTCGCCGCCGGACTTGCGGAATGCGGGGTCGTCTCGCAGTGGTTGACTGATAGCCAAGAGACTGGAGCCAACGTCGCGGATTGGGAAATCGCCGTACGCGAGTGCCCCACCAATACTGGCGCAGACGCCACCGGAGACTCGATCAGCGATCCAGCTATCCGTCGGTATCCCATCGATGAAGGCGAGGCCGGTATAGCCGAATACGAGAAGGCCGTCGCTCGCGCGCAGGACGACGTTCTTATTTGACACCGGGTCGTAGGGCTTGCCCGCCTGCGAGACGAGCCGATCGCTCACCTGCAATGCATACGCTGGCGTGGCTACGCTAAGAACGAGCGTCACTGCAGTTTCTCTCGTTCGGGTCGAGCTGGAAGTTTCGCCAGATACGGATCGGCTTCGAGCAACTCGATCTCGTCAGCGAACACCTTCACGTAGCGGAATGGGATCCCGCCGCGGGCCCGCTCGACGGGCGTGAGGGCGTCCTTGAGGCCGACCGCGCCGTCGCCCTCTCGGACGACGACGATCAGCTCCTCATCGGGCGCGGCGCAGATTGGACCCGCAGGGACCCGTTTGGGCTCGGTGTAGAGCCCGCGGTAATACCGCCTCAGTCCGATAATCGCATCGTGGTACGCGTGGGCGCGACCGCTCAGCTCGGCGAACTCCTCAAGGCTGATGACCGCACCATCTCCGATCAAGCGGATCTCGGAGCCGTGGAGCGTGTAGTCGGCATGAAAAACGGCGTTCCGGAGCTTCCGATTCCAGACTCTCTCGAGGAGGTGACGGGCGGCTTGGTTCCCAATTTCATCCGCCCATCTTCCGACTAGCTCGATCTTCCGCCCAGGGGAGAGCGCACGACCCCCCTCGTCGGGAAGCCAGGTGATTCGGGCGCGCTCGCCTTGGGCTACCTTGATCAGATTGGCGAGCATCTCGTAGGGGGCTGCCGCCTCGACGATGTGGCCGTAGATCCAAAGGGAAAGATGGCGAGCTGCGAGCCGGTCCTCGGCTGCGTTGTGCAGTCGCGTTGCAGCGGCGATCACGTCGACCGTCGTGTCGTAGGGTTCCCATCCTTCGTCTTGCATTCCGCGTATACCTAGTAGCGCGAGAATCAGCTGGGCCTCGTCGCATGCCATCGCTTTAGCGAAGATCGAGTCAAGTCCGGCTAGGTACTGCGGCAGCGCCGAGAGGTAGTCGGGCTTCTGTCGCCACTCTTCCCTGCTGGCCTTGACGATCCAGATCCCAACCTTGTCGTCCCGAAGCACTTCCACGGGAGACAGTTTGGAGAGGGGACCGGCGCTCCGCCGGGCATTGGGAGGACGAACCGAGCGAACTGAGGCATCGGCTCCGAGGCTAGTATCGGATGCCGAGCAGACCCCCGTCACCGACGTCGGTCAGCGTACGGCGAACAAACCGACGCACGCCCTTGGCGTCAACTTGGTCCCACGGGACATCTCCCTCATTGATGCAGAGCAGATACTGGAACCCGTGTGCGCGAGATTCTCGGGCCGCCAGGCGCATGGCCGTGCCCTTTTGACGGCGATCGACTCCATCGAAGATCGTGCTGTCGTGAAATAACAGTCTGGGACCGAAGTCACGCTCTGCCTGCGCGACCGCCAGCGCCAAGTCGTAACAAAAGACCATCATCTCTTCCACACCCTGACTACCGGCTCGCTCGATCTTCTTGTCTAGTTTCAGTTTTCCGTTTGCGCCAATGTCGATGATTAGGGTCCCGGCATCCTCGAACAGCTCCCCGCTTAGCTCGCCGAATAGGTCGACCACGCGGCCCCAGTTCTCCCTGGCGAAGTCCAGCCTCTCGCGAGCTGCCAGCTTGTTCTCTTCGAGCTCGATCTGCACGTGCGCGAGATTCCCCTCAAGCGTCCTAAGCTGCTCAATCTGGCTGCTTAACCTCCCGCGATGTTCACTCAGCTTGGCCTGTTCCTCCCGGAGACGTAGAAACTCATCGAGAGAGCCCTTGCCGTCGAGGGATGCCAGCGCCGCGTTGCGTTCGCCACCCAAGTGCTGGACTTCCTGATCCAAGGCACCGATTACCTGGCTCAAACGAGCAATCTCCGCAGCAAGAAACTCACGTCGATTCTGGATCAACCTGTGGCTGAAATCCTCGGCCTCCTCCAAGCGGCGGACGACGTTTTCAGGAAAATCAAGCTCCGCCTCGGCATACATTCGGCGGACCTCGGTGGGGTCTGCGTCGGTCTCGTCCTCTGCTGCCCGACTGTAGAAGGAAAGAGTTTCGCGATGCGACACCGCTTCTCCAACGCGGTCGCGGATCGCAGCCGTAAGTGCGCTCACTTCGTCTTGGACCTCGCGATAGCGGGGATGAACGCGAAACTCGGCTAGCCGGTTGGTCTCCACGTCGATTGATCCTTCGGTCCGGAGAAGTTGACCTTCGAGGTCTCCAAGTCCTCGCGCGTCTCCAAGTTCGCCGGCGCTCATCAGCTCGGCTATCCCCTCACCGGCCTTCTTGAGATTTTCTTGCCGATGCAGGAGTTGATGGGTCGTCCGGAAGACGCGCCAGTCGATCCCTAGTAGATGCGCGTTTGCCACATCCCTTTTCGCTGACGATTGCTGCAAAAAAGATCGGAAAGGATCAACGAAGGCCCCTTGGCCCTTCCGGATCGCATAGCTAAAGAGTCCCCGGAAGGATGGCCGTCCACTCGAGTCGTCCGCGGGGTCGAGCTTGTAGAGCCTCTGACCGAGTGCAGTAGTCCAGTCAGCAACAGCGAACGAGTGAACGTCCATGCCCTCCAATCGTTGCGGTTGGATCTCCCAATCGCTGAAGTCTCCTTCAACCCTGACACGGGCCGGGTCGTCCACAGAGCGAGTAACTTCATACTCACGGCCGTTGATCTCAAGCGTCAACGTAAATTCCCAGCCTGCGAGCTCAGGTATAACCAGTCGTTTCCTCACCGTGTCAGAGCCGAGGCAGAAGTGGCAAATCAGCAGCAGTATCGTCTTACCAGAGCCATTCGTTGATTTGCGCGGATCGACTTTCTCTTCGCTTGCCTCGGTGTCGCTTTGTTCGGCGAGCACGAGATTGAAATCTGGCTCTAGAACAACCTCGCGGAAGCTCGGTTTGTTGGCGGATATGGATCGGATCACGATGCGGACGCCCGAGCTAGCTGGTCATGATCCAGATCCACCAGTCCAAGCGTGTAAAGAAACGTCAGTGCGGAGCAGAAACGATCAAAGCTGACTACTCCCTCGGTCGCTCGCAGCATCTCCCAAAGGTCGTTCACTGAACGCGGCTGATCAAGTGCGGCCAAGATTTTGGCGCCGACGCCCAGTAACGATGCCTCAACCGGAAGGTGCTTGGTTGGGAGAATCATCGCTCGAAGATGTCGCAGATCTGGAAGTAGTAGGTCACGATGCCGGCGGCACCCCAGAAGAAGGTTTCAGGGCGACCGCGATCACCGGTTGAGAAGTCGACGAGGTCTATGAACGCTTGATCTCCAGAAACGCCCAACGCAGTGAGTTCGCGGTACCGGGCGATCAGCCGGGAGCCCACCCGACTGCTTAGCTGTCCGTCGTAGCTTCCATTTACATAGCGTTCGACCTCTTGAGCTATCGGAAGTGCGCGCCCTGCGAGAGTTTCGATCTCAGGTGACAGCCGGTTCTTCTCCAGCTTTGGTTTGAGATCCGTGATGTCAAAGGAATCATCTGGCTCGGGACCAACAGGCTGATCTGAGAGGAAGTTCAAGACGGTCTGTATCTCAACGGCCGTCGTTGCGTTTGCGGATTCCACCCGCGGCACAGGCCCCAGCAGACTCACTCGCTGTTCGTTGTTGAGCTGTTCGACCACCACCTTCCACAGTTGCTCTCTATCCCAGTTCGCGATTGCGAGGCTCGGGTGGCCGCTCTGGATGGTCAGAAGGCATTGAAGAAGCTCGGGGGGCAGGCCATCGTTGAGAGCGCTCCAGACGAAGATCCAGCCGCGCATGTCTGGCCAGCCTTCGACGGCTCCCTCAAAGTCAGTTTCAATCTTCGCCTTCGTCTCCGGCACCTTAATTCGCTCGGGTGCGTAGACCTGAAAGACCGTTCCGGTCTCAGTGATGATGCCGTCGCACTTGCGATCTCCGTCGCGACCCCACGGCTTCACGGTTACGAAGGTTGGTTGGGCCCGCGACATGATGTCCTCGAAGAAGGACTGAAAGGACGTGCCCGTCCGCCGGAAACACTCGTTGTCGAACCTCAGACGATGAAAGTAAAGGTCGAATTCCTGCCCGTCCATGGGTCTCCCTCAGATCCTTGGTAGTCGCATGCGACCTCCCTCTAAGGCGGGAATGTATTCGATCAAAGAAGGAATGCCCTGTTTTCGCCCGGGGGCTGGTCCATGGAGGAGCGCAAGTGGGCTACCCAAAGAGGCGCGAAAGCTTCGCGACATCGTCGGGGGGCTTCGAATGCAGGTAGCGCTCGGTCGTGGTCAGCTTCGAGTGGCCCATCATGTCCTTGACCGCGACGAGGTCGAACTGCTGGATCGCCAGGCTGCCGAAGGTGTGTCGCAGATCGTGGAATCGACGTACTCGGACGCCGGCTTGTTCTTGGGCGCGGATGAAGCGGCTGCGGACGGCGGACCGATCGAGCGGGGCGCCGTCTGGTCGGCAGAAGACATGGTCGGTGTGGCTCGTGAACCTCGGCCGCTCGCGCAGTCGTTGTAGTTCCGTGGCTGCCTGCTCGGCGAGCGGCACGGTGCGGGGCCGCCTCGACTTGGTGCTCGACTCCTCGCCGGCGGACATGGCTCGGGAGATGGTCAGGGCCCCGGCCTTGAAGTCGACGTCTGACCAGCGAAGGGCGAGGAGCTCGCCCAATCGCAACCCCGTGCAGGCGGCGACGATGAAGAGCGCGGCGTCCTGATTGTTGATGCGCTGCCACTCGGCGTTCGTCTCGTCTGAGTAGCCGTGGGCGGGGCGGGTGCGGTGCAGGCTCGAGCGGGCAGCCTCGGCAATCGCCCTCAGTTCCTCTGGCTCGAAAGTCTCAATCGGGCGAGCGCCCTCTTCGGGGCGCTTCCTGGTCCCGGTGACCCGGTTGTCGCGCAGGGCGAAGACATCTGTGCGCCGGGCGTGCTCGAAGATCGAGTGGAGCAGCTGGCGGTGGATGTTGACCGTGCGAGCGCTGACGTCCTCCCGGTCGATGCCGGCGAGGAAGCGCTGGATGTCCTGGGTCGTGATCGAGCGGAGCTTGCGGCCGGCGAACTCCCGCACGATCCGCGCCCCTCGCTGACCTCGCTCTCCGGGGCGCGGACGGGCGAGGAGATTTCGGTAGCCCGCCAAGGTCGAAGGCTTGGCCCGCTTCTCGAATTCGAGGTGCGCGAACCAGGCCACGACAGCGTCCTCGAAGCGCGCCTCACGCTTTGTCGGGGCGATCTGCTGCTCGGCTTCGACCTCGCCGATCACCCGGGCCATCTCGCGGTAGGCGCTCCGCTCATCCAGGTAGCCGCGGCACACCCGCCCTCGGCGCCTCTTCCAGCCACCGCGAGGATCCGGCTCCAGCCACGCCCGGCCTAGCCTGCGCTTGCGCTGTCGCTTCCTCCCGTCGCGCCACTTCGCCTCGTAAAAGGGCGTTCCCTTGTGGGCGCGAACGATCAGAGCGCCCGTCTCGATCAACTCCGTCTTCATCTTGGACCTCCGGTATCTCGATGCACTCGCCGTGGGTGATGTCCAAGCCCGCGACGGTTTGCATCGGGTCACCGGATCTTGGAGCACGCGGGTACCAACCTGGGTACCTGCTTCGACGGATCACGGCTGCGCGAGACTGACGTTCCCTGATCCAGCGAGGCCCAAAAAGTGCCTAAATGCAGCTATTTAGAGACCTGTCACGCCGGAGGTCGCGGGTTCGAGTCCCGTCGCTCCCGCTCCTCCGCTGCTGGACCTCGCTGGCGTTGCCCTAGGCGCAAGAATCCTCGCCATGAATCCGGACATGGTCGTGGCGATTGTCACCCTCGTCGCCAGTCTTCTTGCGATAGCAGGATGGGTTCGGGAGATCACCCGGAAACGACGCCGGATCGGCCTAGCCCTAATGACGCTGGCACTCGTTGTTTTCTCAGGCCTGACGATTTACTTCTGGCAGCGGGATGAACGGCGCGACGAAGGTCGAGAGGAGGCTGTTCATCTGGTAGCTAACTTCGGATGCTCAGAATGGGGACAAGAGGAAGCCGAGGAAATCATTGGGAGTGCAATCGCATTTTTTCGCGTCACTCTGATCAGTTTCCGAACCTTGCTGAGGAACTGGATCAGCTCAGGGAAGAAACGAAGTCCGGTCCTGAACCAGGAGCGGTAGGGGAATCGTTCGCTCTAAGTAATCGCCTCGAACGAGCCGCGTCCCGCGCAAGAGGCATGCTTCGAGCTGCTGCAGGAGGCCCGATCAGCCAGTGTTGATTTGAAACCCTCCATCATCACGGCGCTTGACTCGCGTGCGGCTGGCGTGAGAGCGTCCCTCGGGAGAGGAAAGGAGAGGTATATGGCTGATGCACTGATCCTCGAGTTCGACGGAGTCGGGGTCGAGGACTACAAGCGGGTGAACGGAAAGCTCGGGATCGACATGGCGAGCGGCGAGGGCGACTGGCCGCAGGGCCTGCAGACCCACAGCGGCGGGGCGAAACCCGGCGGCTGGGTCGTCTACGAGGTCTGGGCCTCGAAATCCGACCAGGAAAGGTTCATGGAGGAGCGCCTGGGGCGCGCGCTGCAGGAAGGTGGGATCGAGGGACCGCCGAGGCGGATGGAGTGGCTGGACCTCGCCGCTCACCACAACCCGAACGCTTAAGGCTTCAGGTGCTCCACTACTGGTATCCCGAACTCGCCTTCCAACCGCGCCGCGATCAGCGAGCGGTGGCAGGCTTCCGGGTCGCGCTCGACGCAGAGGAGGGCGGCGCGGTTGTCGCCGACGAACCTGACGATCGGGTCCAGGTCGACGCGGTCGAGGACCTCCTCGGTGTAAGCACGGACGTACCCGGGCGCCAGCTCAGAGCGGGAGCGTTTGCCCTCGCCTTTGCGCTCGTCCTCCTCGTACTGCAGCTGCCGCATCTCGGTCGTCGGCGCCAGCTCGGGGAGGTGGCTGTAGCCGATGTCCGCCTCCGCCAGCGCCGCCTGCAGGCGTTTCGCGTTGGCCCAGGCGTATTGGCTGCCGCGCACGCCGCGGCGCTGACGGACGTCGAGGACGAGCCCGACCTGCGCCTCCTTCAGGGTACGGATGAAGTCGGGGCCGTCGAAACCGTAAACGCCGATGGTGGCGAACTTCGCCATCGGCGTCTGAGTCTTTCACGGACGAGCGTCTTGCCGGCGGTTCAGTACCGCGGCGGGGTGTCCCGGTAGGCCGGGTCGCGGACTTCGCGGCGTTCTTCGACGGCGGGTTCGCCCGGGGCCACGCCGCGGCGGCGGGACCAGATGAATTCCTGGAAGATGCCGAGGATCAGGCCGACGGCGCCGGCGATCATCAGGATCACGCCGATCGTGTCGATGCTGACGCCCTGGACGTGGATGTTGGTCGCGAACTTGAGGATCGCGCCGACAGCGATGAGGAAGATGCCTGCTCCGATGGTCATGGCTGCTGATTACCCCCGGTTTGGATCGACAAACCGCAGCAACAGCGGCTAGACGAATTGTCGGGACATTCCCGCCTCAAGTCCTTAGGTCTGGCTGCCGAACCAATACCGGCGTGACCAAGGGCTCCACCAAGTTGGCGGCACTCACGCTTGCGCTCCTCGTGGCGCTGGCCCTATCCGCCTGCGGCGGATCGTCCTCCTCAGGCACCGACGGGGGCACGCTGAAGGCGACCTTCGGCTCCTTCCCGGACTCCCTCGACCCGGGCCTCGCCTACACCGGCGAAGGTTCGACGGCCGTCTACGACGTCTACATCCCGCTGCTCACCTACGCCCATGCCTCCGGCAGCGCCGGCAGCAAGGTGATCCCGGGCCTGGCCGGGGCGATGCCGCAGGTCGGCGACGGCGGCCGCACCTACACGCTCACCCTCCGCAAGGGCCTGCGCTACTCGGACGGGACGCCGGTCAAGGCCTCGGACTTCGCAACCGCGATCGAACGCCTGTTCAAGCTCAACTCCCCCGGCTCGCCGTTCTACACGGACATCGTCGGCGCCGAAGCCTTCGCCAAGAGCAAGCGGGGCGGGATCGCCGGGATCACGACCGACGACAAGAGCGGCAGGATCGTCATCCACCTGGTCAAACCGCGCGGCACCTTCCCCAACGAGCTGGCGCTGCCCTTCGCCGCCCCCGTCCCCGCCGGCACCCCGGCCGAAGACCTCACCGCTCACCCGCCGCCGGCGACCGGCCCCTATGTCATCTCCGACTCCAAGCCCGGCCGCGGCTGGGACTACAAGCGCAACCCGGAGTGGGCCGGCGGCAACGCCGAGCTGCTGCCCCAGGTCCCGAGCGGCCACGTCGACCGGATCGAAGTCGACGTCATCCGCAACCCCTCGACCCAGGTCGCCGACGTCGAAAGCGGCCGCTACGACTGGATGGGCAACCCGCCCCCGGCCGATCGCTACGCGGCGGTCAAGAGCAAATACGAAGGAACCCAGTTCAAGGTCGAGCCGACGATCAGCACCTACTTCTTCTGGATGAACATGACGCAGGCGCCGTTCGACGACCTCGAGGTGCGCCAGGCGGTCAACTACGCGATCGATCCGCGGGCGCTGGAACGGATCTACGCCGGCCAGCTTGCCGGCACCCAGCAGATCCTCCCGCCTGGCATGCCCGGCTACGAGCGGATCGACCTCTACCCGCACAGCCTCGCCAAGGCGAAGCAGCTCGTCGCCTCGGCCCACCCGGCCGATCGCGCGATCACGATCTGGACCGACGACGAAAGCCCCAACAACGAAGCGGGCGAATACCTGGAGGGGGTGCTGAAGGAACTCGGCTTCGAGACGACGCTGAAGATCGTCAGCGCCGACAGCTACTTCGGCCTGATCGGCAACGAATCGACGCCCAACCTCGACATCGGCTTCGCCAACTGGTTCGAGGACTACCCGCACCCCAACGACTTCTTCCAGCCGCTGCTCTCCGGCGAAAGCATCGTCCCGGTCGGGGCGACCAACCTCGCCCGGATCGACGACCCGAAGCTGAACGCGAAGATCACCCGCCTCGGAGAAGGGCCGCTGACGCCGCGGGTCGAATCCGAATACGCGGACCTCGACCGCGAATTCATGGAACAGGCGCCGTGGGCGCCCTACGGGACCAGCACGCTGCCGACCTTCGTCTCCTCGCGGGTCGACTTGGACAAGGTCGTCTTCAACCCCACCTTCGCCCAGGACCTGACCAGCTTCCAGTTCAAGTAGGCGTCGGTCGCTCAGGCGGCCGAGTCGCCGAGCCCGGTCCAGAGGCGGCGCTCGGCCTCCAGCACCTGCTGAGCGCCCTCGCCGACTGCCCGCCACAGCTCCGGCCGCGGCTCGTCGCTCTCGCTCGCCGCTTTGAACGCCTCTGCCAGCTCGGTCCAGAGCGCCGCCGCCGCGGCCGCCAGCGGTGCCTCCTCGCGCCCGGCTTCCTCGAGGAAGCGCGAGTACATCAGCCGGAAGCAGCCGCCGCCGGTGCCGCGGCGCTCGATCACCTGGTAGGCGAAGCGCGCGCACCACTGCCAGTCCTCGACCGCCTCGGGCCAGGAGCCCGCCTCGGCCGCCAGGCGCTCCAGCGCGGGCACGCCGGCGAAGGGGCCGAACGGCGGCTCCAGCATCTCGCTCGCCGCCCGCTCGATCGCCCGCGGCACCGCCGCCTCCAACTGCGCGCGGTCGATCGCCTCGTCGACGGTGAACATGTGCCCCTCCAGCGGGTAGGCGGGGTGGCCGCTGTGGCGCGCCCGCGCCAGGTTCTCCAGCCGCGTCGTCTGCAGCTCCTCGAAGGCGGTGTCGGAGAGCTGGGCGACCTCCGCGTCGTAGCCCGCCAGCACCACCGCGTGGCCCGGGAAGTGGGCCGAGTTGCCGTAGTGGTCGAGGTGGTAGATGTCGGTCAGGAGCAGCGCCGGCTTGCCGGCGTCGACCTCGGATCGCGCCGCCTCCCAGGCTCCCGCGCCGTCCTCCTCGGCGAAGGTGCGCAGCTCCAGCGCCGCCCCGGTCAGCTCGCGGAACGTCTCCTCCAGCCGCGCCGTGCGCACGTTGAACCAGCGGCTCGGCGAGGCATCCTCCATCGCCAGGTAGTAGAAGCCGGCGCCCGCGCCGAGCCCGAAGGTCATCTCCTCGCTGATCTCGACACCGTGGAAGGCGAGCAGGTTGCGCAGCGCGGTCGAGCCGCAGTGGTGGCCGGGGGTGTGGACGAAGCCGGGGACGGAAGGCATGCGGCGACTATTCTCTCGCGCCGATGCGGAACCCCGACCTCAGACTGCTGAAGTGGATGCGCACCCACGGCCATTCGCCCGGGGTGGAGGACGCCGCGGTGGCGCTCGGCAAGGCGGGCAACAACGGCCTGATCTGGTTCATCCTCGGCGCCACGTTGGCGGTCATCGACAACGGCCGCTGGGAATCGTGGCTGATCTGCGCTCTGCTCGGTCCGGTCGCGATCGGCCTCAACTACCTCGTCAAGCTCGCGGTGAAGCGGCCGCGCCCGGTCCTCGAGGGCCTGCCGCCGCTCGGCGGTGCCCCCAGCTCGCTCAGCTTCCCCTCCGCCCACGCCACCTCGGCCTTCGCGGTGGCGACGGCGATGTGCCGGGTCGACCCGGCAACCTCGGCGGCCTTCCTCGTCGCCCTCGCACTCGCGCTCGGTCGTCCCTACCTCGGCATGCACTACCCGTCCGACGTCCTCGCCGGCGCCCTGATCGGCATCGCCCTCGGCCTGATCGTCCCGCTCACGTTCTGATGGGAGGGCACGCCAGATGAAGGTCGGAATCGTCGGGCTGCCGAACGCGGGGAAGTCGACCCTGTTCAACGCGCTGACCAAGGGCGGCGCCCAGATGGGCGATTACCCGTTCACGACGATCGAGCCGAACGTCGCCGTCGCCCAGGTGCCCGACGAGCGCCTCGAGAAGGTCGCCGAGACCGTCAAGAGCTCCGAGCTGGTGCCGGCGAAAATCGACTTCCACGACATCGCCGGGCTGGTCAAAGGCGCCTCGGAAGGGGAGGGGCTCGGCAACCAGTTCCTCGCCTCGATCCGCGAGACCGACGCGATCTGCCACGTCGTCCGCTGCCACACGGGATCCGACGTGCCGCACCCCGACGGCCGCGTCGACCCGCTCGCCGACATCGAGACGATCGAGACCGAGCTGGTCCTCGCCGACTACGACCAGGTCGAGCGCCGGCTGGGGCGGGTCGGCAAGCAGGCGAAGTCGGGCGACAAAGAAGCGCAGGTCGAGCACGAGTGGCTGCAGGCGGTGCACGAGGCGCTCGCCGCCGGCCGCCCGGCGCGCTCGATCCCGCTGCCGGAGGGCGCGCCGCACGCCGTGCAGAACCTGCAGGCCCTGACGACGAAGCCGATCCTCTACGTCGCCAACGTCGACGAGGGCGACGCCGAGGCGCCGGAAGCGGTCGTCTCCCACGCCAACGCGGTCGGCGCCGGGGTGGTCGCGGTCAGCGCCCGGATCGAGGCCGAGCTGGCCGAGCTCGACCCCGCCGAAGCGGAGGAGATGCGCGAGAGCTACGGGGTCGAGGGCTCCGGCCTGATGCGCCTTGTCCGCACCGCCTACGACCTGCTGGAGCTGATCACCTTCTTCACCGCCGGCGAGGACAAGGAGGCGGTGGCGCGGCCGCTGCGGCGCGGTGCCACGGCGCTCGAAGCGGCGGGCACGATCCACACCGAGATCATGGAAGCGTTCGTCAAAGCCGAGGTGATCGGCTGGGAGGACCTCGTCGCCTGCGGCGGCTACGTCGCCGGGAGGGACAAGGGGCTATTGCGCATCGAGGGCCGCGACTACGAAGTTCAAGACGGAGACGTGATCACGATCAAGGTCTAGTGTCACCTTTTGCGTCCGTATGGACGCATAAAGCGACACGCCTCAGTCCTCGACGACCTCGATCACTCCGCTCGGCGCTTCGAGCAGCTCCACCGTCCGCCGCGCCGCCTCGGCGACGTGGATGCGGGGCGGCTCCGGCTGATCCTTCTCGTGGTAGGTGCCGGGGCCGTAGAAGGCGCCGTAGCGGAGGACCACTCCGCCCTCGTGGAGCACCATCCGCTCGTGTTCTTCGACTGACGCGTGCGCCTCTCCCGGCAGGCGCCAGGCGATGCTCTGGGCGAGGAAGCGGGGCGCCGCGGCGGCCTGCGCGGCGGCGATCAGGTTGCAGGTTCCCTCGGTGCGCACGCGGGCGTTGTCGGCGCCCTTCGCCGAGATCTGCGCCGGGTCCTGCGGCAGGTCGGTGAGCTGGTGCATGACCAGCTCGGGCGCGCAGGCGACCACGGCTTCGCGCAGCCGCTCGGCGTCGTAGACGTCGATGACCACGGGCTCGGCCCCGAGCCCGCGCAGCATCTCGACCTTGGCCTCGCTCCTGGTCGTCCCCGCCACGGTGTGCCCCGCCGCGACCAGCTTGGGCACCAACTGCCGCCCGATCGCTCCGCTCGCGCCTGCAAGGAAGACACGCACCTGACTATGGTCTCACCATGGAGGAACGGGCGCGGTTCCCGGAGGTCGCCGCCAAGGCCGGC
>Ga0157372_10000120_pt1 | contig 83586 bp, 88 predicted proteins | sample C55metaG_FD_115307 | JGI IMG/M metagenome (GOLD analysis project Ga0157372, IMG submission 115307) | Corn rhizosphere microbial communities from Kellogg Biological Station, Michigan, USA - C5-5 metaG | ecosystem: Host-associated > Plants > Roots > Rhizosphere > Soil | place: USA: Michigan... | reverse complement strand
TGCTATAGCACTTGCTGCAAGTTAGGGTGGTCAATTACCCCCGGAATACCCTGGTCAGTTTGCCCCGGAATGGGTGGTGAGCTTGAAACGGAACGGGTTGGTCACATTCATCAGAATCTCCACTATCAGCTTTAAACTTGAAATTATAGGCTGATGGTAACTGCGTAGTAAAACTTATTTTGGATGCTGATTTTAAATCTACTTTTTTTGTCCAATCATAAGCATAGTTAGCCGGGGTTAAGGCTTTTTGATAAAATATATCAAACGGTTCGATGATTAAACCGTTGGGTATATTCGGATTCTCTATTAAATAAAGATTAAAAAACTTTAGAATTGATTTTAGAAAATCCTTTACTTTAACATTTTGCGGAACAACATCTCTCAAATTAACGGTATCGCCGGAGGTAATATCAATCTGGGATGCTACACCTAAATTACCAATTTTAAATTCACCGCTGTTTATGGTTAAAGAAGCAGAGTAAGGAATTGAATTAACATTTGCATTGGCTATAAGACCAAAGCCTTCACCTTTTTGATATGATTTCAATGCAAAATTTAGACTGGTTGTTCCTGATGCATCAAATGAAAGTATTTTACTGGTTGAATTAATCGGAATCCCAGATGAATCTATTGTAAATAAAACCACATTCATATAAGAATCACTTCCATCAATCAACGATGCGGAATAATTCAGGTTTAATGTTATTTCAGATGTTATATTCCGTGTTAAAACATAGCTGTGTACATCAACCCCCGAATAGGTTCTGGTTTGTCTGTGAATAATTCCAGAATCAACAATAGCACCTAAATTAATACTGGTAGATGGAAATTCATCGGTAATTGAATATGTTGTTGCTCCGGTAGCAGAATCTGTATAGATCACATCTTTAACTGTTTTGGCAAACTCTTGTTCTGCATATGGTATAAACGCTTTTTTGAATATATCGGAACTTATAAAGTCACCTGAATAGGTATACCCATATTTAGAAAAGATGTTATCGAAATAAGCTTTTAGGTAAACCCCGGTTCTAAAATTTCTTAAATCAAATTTGGCGGGGTTCTGAACAATACCCTTGCCGTAATCAATTTGCGGATAGAAAAAGTCATGATAAGGCTCTATTAACCCATCATTGTAATTCATATTCCAACTATTGATGATATTGGTTAATGTGTAGTGATGTTGGTAATCTGTAACAAAAACGTCTCTTAGCAGATCATCACCGATTTTGCCGAAGAAATCAACCAAACTTCCGGTAACTACGGCTGAATAGGTGTAATTACCGTTGGTATCTAAATCTATTCCTGTAATTTTGAATGTACCTTTGAATATCAAAATTGAATCTTCAAAGATTTGACACTTAACACCCCGATTGGGAGAAAAATTATAATATAATCTTTCAGGTAAAGATGTATCTGCAAATCTTGAAGGATTATATAAATTACCTAATACTCTATTGTTATTTGGAGTAGCTTTTAAGCTTATGTTTTTAGACAAATTGTCCAATCGTTGGCTTATATCTTGTAATACTGTGGCTGAAAAAGAAGTAGTAAATTCAGAACCCAAATCTTCGCACTCTAATTCTGCATAGCTACCGTCATCTTCAATTAAATATATTTTAAAGTTTAGTTTACTCATTGACCTTTTCTATAAATATTCGGAGTAGAAAAATTTATTTATAGAAATAGATAGATTATAGAAAAAAGAATCTATGTTTGTATAAAGTTAGATTATATTAATTACACAATTAAAACTATGGCATCATTTGATAATATTGCAGCAGCTATTAAGAAAGAAATTGCTGCATTGGAAAGTAATTCTAAAACTAAACAAAGCGAGATTGAGCAAGCCTATAAGGATGCAATCAAGGCTGCTGATGATAAACGAAAAAAAGATTTAGAACAGATTAGTAAAAGCAAATCTGAGTTAAAGCAATTGAAGAAACTTTACAAGGATACAACAGGAAAAAATTACACCGCTGATGAATCTGAATTAAACGATAATAAAGCTAACATAGAGGCGACAGAAAAACCATCCAAACAAGTTAAATTGGCAACAAAATTTGAAGAAGCCAAAGGCAACAAAGAGAAAATCATATTTGTATTAAATGAAATAAAATCAGGTATTAATGATGCGATCATTAATAAACTTTTCACCTACGATTCTGAAACTAAAGGTAAAACGGTAAACTTAGAATTATCGCAATTATATAAAGCGGGCGTTATCAAAGTTATTGGTAAAGAGGGCAAAAAGAATATCTACTCACTTTAATACTTATCAGGGCTATCCAAATGATAGCCCGTTTTGTTCCTACGCCTTTATTTTTCTTTTTGCTTCACTAATTTGCATTTTAAGAAGCTCGTCCTGTGGTTTTTGTATCATAAAATACCATAAAGTTGCTCCGGTTAAAAATAGGATAATACCAACCCACATTAACGAAGAAAAATAGTTTTCATTTCTCGCCTCCTGTCTTTTGTAAAAATTCAAATCATCTTCAAGTCTCCTTTTATAGGATTTAAATGCGAAAAATTGAGTCCTAAAATATTGCAGTGTTAAAATATAATTATTGTTGTCATCTATATTTAAATCGGATTCACTTAATAATTTTTTATAGATATTTTGTGCAACTGTATCTCTATCTCCGAAATTATGTGGAGGCAATTTTGACAGAGATTGTTTAATGAATACGATATTATGTTGTTTTACGGAATCTTTAAATGAAAGCTCTTTATTAATTTGAGCCATTACCACACTATCATTATTCCTTGAAACAATCAAGTTGCTCCTCAAACTATCAGTAATTCGAATCCTATACTTTATTTGATTTTTATCAAATTCATTGAGTTGTGTATCTCTAAAGTAAAAAGAGAATACGATTAAGACAAGTCCGAACATGAAAGCGAACTTATACAAGCTATCGGTTGGAAACGGGAGATTGAACATAGCACTAAGGTTTTGATTTTCAATCTAATATAAATAAAAAAAGCCACTTACAATAGTGGCTCTTAATTTCTAATTCCTTATTCCATTTTTAGGCAGCGTTCGCCACGAAACTAAATGTATTAACTACAGGCATCGCATTATTATACATTATTAATCCTCCGGTATCCCAACGGGGGTGTAACATTGGATTTGTATCTGTATAGTTAGCTGCGGTTACGGTAAAGTTTGTAGTCATATCTACGTATTTAATTTCTTTTCCGGTAAAATCGCTATCAGTTGTTAAAGCTAACATCGCATCCCTATAAGATTGAACGTATAATGTACGGTTGGTATCCGTTGGGTCTACAGGCGTTTGACCTGCTAATAATACCGCACATTCAGGAGCATTCTTAAATATATAATTCAACAACAATTTCATTTTGGCTACATAGCCAGTTGAACTTGCCGAACCACTTGCAGCATCGTTAATACCGATACCAAGGATTACCAATTTAAGACGTTTCCACTCTGATTTTGGTCTTCCAAACAGACCGCCATACATAGCATCAACTAAATTCTGCGTATTTGCACCACCGAAACCTTTATTGTTTCTCCATACATCAATACCTTGTGTTCTAAGTTGAGAACATATACGGGCTGCATAGTGAGTATAACCTAAATTCGGTAATGAACCGCCTCCGGCGTTACCCCCAATTTGCCACGTGATACTATCACCCCAAACATCAACTACATAATCAGCATCAGTATGCGTATCATTTGATATTAGCTGACCAATAGGCATTACGTTAACCGTATTACCAGAGGTAGCCTCATTAGCGGTTATCTTTAAATCAAGAATACCACCCTCTAAGAAATCTACATCAGGCACCCAAGGAATAATAATTGAACCACCCCCGGCGGGGAATGAAAATTCAATTGTATTAGTTACTTTGGGCTGAGGTTCTGCCCAACTTACTGCACCTCTGGCTACATAGCCGAGGCATTTACCGCCAAATGAACTTTTGACTATAAAAGCAGTTACTTTTGCTCTAAAACCAAAAGGCACTGTTAAACTACCTACGTTATAGGTTGATCCTATTGCGGTAGTACCTACTGTTCTGGTAACAGAGCCTGTCCACCAGTCACCATAAATTTCATATAAATAAGATTTGTTAGGTGTTGTGTTTAAAATTGGAAATCCTGTACTCACTTAATCCTTAATTATCTTCCGTTGCTGCTATCCAGATTCTTTTTCCATCTGGATACCATAAGTACAGCGTGTTGCTGTAACCCTTATTTTCATCGCTCTTAACCCTGTATATCGCTGTTGATATTGTTGGTGTACCACCTGTTAGCATATTTGCATAGGTATTCACCGTCTGAATATTGGGGGTTAAGGCTACCAAATCTGTAAAAGCACCACCCACAATTGAAGGTGTTATTGAATGCTTTAATGTTTGGTTTGTTATCGAAGCGGTTACACCGCTCACATAATTGTCGATATTCATTTATCCGCTTTTGGATAAATATTAGGTCGTAGTTTTTTTATCAATCAAACAATCCGGGGGTATCACAACTGAAAGTTATTTCCAATCGGTTGTTATCAGTAGATAATCTTTTTTGCCTAATAGAATAAGATGTATTGGATAGATTAACGGGGTAAAATCTACCATTCTTAAGCCTTACAAATACTTTTTCAGCAATAATGATACTACGTAGCCATTTAGCAGTATCATCGCTTAAAACGTCTGTAATTGCTGTATATTGACTTGTAGTTATGGAGTTGATAACAGTAGAAGTTTCATTATATATTCCGTTATTTATATCTGAATAGACGCCGGATGAATTGAGAGCAAAAGGATATTTACCAATAGTGGTTTTCTCCGAACTAATTTGCTCTTGTGGATTGAATAATGTTAAAGAATCGTAACCACCTTTTTCATTAGAAAATATCAGTGAAAAAGATTTGGTACAATTTAAAACATCTCTCAAAATATAAATTCTTTTTTCGGATAAAGGATTACCAGATAAATCTATAATTTGAACAGTGTAGTAAAATGCAGGTGTGCCGAAAGTAGGTGTAAATTCAAATGAAAACTCCGAATAATCAAATAGGTTTTCAAAGGTTTCAGGACTAACGTTTATTCTCCCGGCCATTTGCGTACTGGTGATACCTGTAACATATTCAGTATCTATTAAACCGTTATTCTTATTATAGTATTCAACTTTAACCTGCGCATTTTGACCATTGTTCAAATAGTATAAGTATTCGGTTGAGTTTCTGTAAATAGCAGTAGTTAAGGGTTTATTGGTTAAAAATTGAGTTGCCCCAGTGTAACCTGATGATAACGCATATTGGTGATAATCGAAATCAGTAAAATCAATTCTTCTTAACTCTCCGTTCCATATATTAAATAAACCAGTTGTTAAAGTATCACCTTGCGTTAATACCCCTATACTTAGATAGTATTCTGTTATTTGTAGTTTGTAGGCCAAAGACACGTTCGGGGTTGTTTCAATTATATTTTCAGTATTGATTAACTGGTAATCGACATAATTTGACAGGATTGATGATAAGTCAAAGTATGTTCCTAACGGTATTGGAGGTACAGTATAATACTTTTGACTGGCTATAACGCTGTCATCAGCAGCTAAAATTTTAACTATGAAGTATGTAATTGAACTCCTGTCACTTGTTAGCTGAAACATGACAGGGTTATTTTTTACAGGACTAAATTTTTGAGGTTCTGATGTTATGGTAATCATCTTTTACCATAAATATTATATCTTCGGTACTTTATGGCAGCAAAACACGGCATTCAAGTTTATGAGATTTTAGATAATGGTAGGGTGCTTAATGGCATCTACACAAATTCGGGGCTAATTGACATTAACGGTTACCAGATAGATAATGAAATCGCTACCAAAACCGATACCGATAAGAAAGGTATCGAAGGGGATTATAAATGTAGATTTATTGAAAAAGATAATTCTTCGGTGAAGACTTGCAATTTATCAATTGCCAAAAAGGGGTATGCATATGAATTTAAATGGAAAGTCGATGATGTAGGGTTTGAAGGCATTGGCTTGATGGTTGGCAAAGATCATATAGCAATCTCTTTTGTAGAAGTTTAATTAAGATTTTGGGAACGTTTAAAAACATCCCCGGAGGCACCGCCTTTAATTCCTGATGTTATCATACTGGCTGCAAATCCAGTTATACTCTGTTTTAGATCATCAACCAATTGTGGTATTTCAGGGCTAAAAATATTCCGGGGCTTAAAACCTTTTTTATATACCTTTCGAGCCATTAAAAAAGCTGCTTGCTTTATTGCCTTGTCATCTCCTTCTAAATCTTCGTGGGGTGATGGTTTACCTGCTAAATATTCTTCATTGCGGAGTTGGATATTCTTAGTGTTAATCCAATTTATGAAAACGTTATAGGGAGGCATTTTGTCTTTATAGGCAAAGGGGGTATCATAAAGCTTTTCTTCTGCACCGTTAACACCTTTGTCCTGTAGTATTAAATGAATAGGTGCAAAAACTTTTATACCAGTATCAGACGTTTCCATCTTGATATTTTCAATCTCACCTGTTACAACCATATCAGCGGATTGAATACGCTCCTTTACCCTTTCAATAAAATTGGCTACATCATTTTCAGCAGCCGAAAACATATCAGCAGTAGTAAATTCACTCCGGGCTGTACCTAATTGTGATATTTGAGATAGAGCGGATGCTCTCGCTGCTCTGCTTGCTGCTGCTCTTGATTGTGGCATAACGGTTTTTACTGATTGGTTTTATATTTAGATTCCAGTTGCTTCACCTTAGCTATCAAGTATGAAGCAAGAGTTAAAACATGAAGTACAGGTAATTCTATACACTGGAGATACGGTGTTTGAATCTCTTTTGAAACATTTAATGCAAGGTCAACCCAACCCCACACCCGGTTGAATTCCTTTTTGGCATCCTGATTTATTTGTGATAAAATATCTGAATCAGCTTTTGGATCTTCTCCTTCACTATCTGTTTCAGAATCTTCCAAGCCAAAGAGATTTGGAAACGATTCAAAGATTTCAATGTTGATTTCGATAGCGCAAAAAAAAACTGCATTACCTCGAATATTGAAAGCTCAGCTATTTCTTTTTCGGTTTTATTCTTTATTAGTAACTGTAGAATATCGGTCATATTTTCCCACTGCTTACCATCAGCATTCAATTTGTTAAATGTTATAAACTCATCGTAAGTGATTTCTTCTATACTTTTTATATCCAGATTGCACTTAACTTTTTGAATCGGGGTGTTCATGAAGTTGATAGCTGTTAGCAATGATATAATAGTAGTAGCAGGTAGTTTCGTTAACTCAGTGATTGATACATCTAACAGGATAGATAACATCGCATACTGCACATATGCGTTATATTCTTCCTCATCGTAATCTTCATTATCCGGGGATGCAGGAATCTGCATAATCTGAATATATTTCAGGTAATTAACCTCTTTATAATTGCGGGGTATTCTCTTTAATAAATCATCTGATTGGCTCATAAAAATCTTTAGGATAAATATTAACCTCCCGGAGGTTTAAAGCTTTTTAGGCAAAGCCAAACGAACCCATAAAGTTAGTATTGGGTATAGTACGTTGTAAATACTTGTAGGCCATACCCAATGCTGCTATAGTATCATCATGATACCCCTGTTGAGCCTGTAGTTTAACGACATTTGATTTATCGCTGTACTTCATCTCAAACACTTTCATTTCATCGGCAACAGCTTCTACAAACTTCACCTCATCCTTTTCAACAGCATTAACCAGATTGAAGATCATAGGGGCTTTGCTCTTACTGGTAAACTCAAAACCTATAACATTATGCCCCTCATTACGGATTCGCTCATATATAACTCCCCCGGCTGAAAAGCCACTGCTATCTATAACTTTTAAAGCTTTAGGATTAGGTAGATTTAGAATCTTCTGAATTTGTAATTCATAATCATTCAATCTAAACCTGTCAAAGTATGTCATCTTACCTGTAGCAGATAAGCCGATAATTACCGAAGCATCAGATTTTTCAGATGCACCTTTGGAATTATCTATCCCATAAACTATTGTAGGTTCATTACTTAACTCCGGGATAATATTACGGTTAATATCAGCCTCTTTAAATGGGTTGCTTTGGTTGGCTTGCGGGTCACTATCAAATTCCTGCGCAAATGTTATTGATGGTGTAGTAGCCTTTAATTGTTCATATTCTCCTTTGGGGAAAAACGGGTTATCAAGACTGGTAAACTTAAATGATTCCCAACCATCTATACCCTGTTTCCCTTTTAAGTAAGCTTGATAAAAGAAGTTACCAGTACCTTTGAATGTTGATATCAGGAATACCCGCCCCGCTGTCATAGCAACCAGTGGAACAACGATATCATAAAACACATAGTTCTGATTGCTTACGTTACAAAACTCATCTATCAGGACTAAATCAGCTTCATAACCTCTGCACCTTTCAATTGCATCAGGTTCACCAGAGAAGAATTTTATACAGCCAAAACCTTTTTCACCCTCTTTAAAGTCTATAGTTAAACTGGCTTTGTTCGTACTCTCAATTAATTCACCGGGGATAAGTTGAAGTATATTTTTAAACCAGTCCCCGCACTGCCTGTAGGTAGGGCAAATGAAGAAAACCCTTTTACCCTTTGCTGCTGTTAAACATGCAAGGGTCATCATACAATCGGTTTTCCCGAAGCGCCTCCCGGCTGCTACACAAACGTAACGGGCGGTACTCTTAAGAATCTTTAACTGGTTTTCGTGGGGTGCTTTGAACTTAAACTTTACTGTACTCACTAATCATCTGCACTTACCACTCTTAGATTAAATCAATGATATCCTGCATATCATTATCAATCTGCTTATTCCCAAAACCGAAATCAATTTTGATTACTCCGTTCTGGTTTACATTTACATCTCCATCAACTTTTAAAGCCTGTAGCGCACTCAAATAATACTTCATGTACTTCTCCCACACCTGAATTCTCATAGATGGTTTTAAGCTATTGAAATCACTATCAAAGCAATTTTCACCTGTACCAAATAAGTAATCATTACCTTTTGACCTTAAGAAATCCCTGATAGCTTCATCGCTTTTATCGTGTTTTGTACCCTTTGGTTTTCCGTTAGGATTTCCGCTAATACCCGGTTTAAATGGCATATTTTTTCCCTTTCTCTATTCCCTTTTATTATTTTCTGCGTTTGCAAGCTACTAAGGCCACTTTCGTGAAAACAATATCTTTTGACGTGTACTAAAACACATCATGCTTATGCCCTTTTTGCCGGGGCGCATTTATTGAATCTTATTGATTTATGAATAAATATTAGCTGATATAGATATTACCGTATGCGAGGTTGGAGCGGGAGAATGAATAAATAATTTTCGATATCTTTTGTTTAGCTTTATAGAACCTAATAACCTCATTATGAAAACAATAACGACAACCATCTTATTCTTATTTGGATTTCTCTCTAAAACATACAGCCAAGACATTTTTAAAAGCTCACAAGGGGGTGTTATAAAAAATTCTTCATCTAATTCAATGTATAAATATCAAACGGTTTTTGTAAACAACCACTATTTTCCCCAAATCGTAAATTTCTCATCGATTGAAAATTGTCAACTTACCGGCAATGCTGTCCTTTATAAACGCTCCAAATACAATATTTGTTCAAAGCTTGTATACATCGATATTCAATATTCAAAATCTTTAGAGTTTTCATCTAATTTTTTTGATCTCGATTCACTAATTATTACATTTAATCAATGTTATAATATTAATTTAAATGGAATATACTCTAATTTTTCAGCTATTAACAATGACAATAAGACTGTAATTGATTCAGTAAATACCAACCCATTGGATTCAGTATATAATATCATTTTTAGTTCGGAAAACAATAAAATAAATCCAAATTTTACGATTCAAAACTCAAAACTTAATGAGGTAGAATACAGTGGGGACATTGACAGATTTGTAATAAATAGTTCAACTATTAAAAAATTATCAATTGACAGAGGTAGCATTAAAAATTATCTTGAAATCATTAATACAAAAATAGAAGCCATCAATTTCAGCTATTTAAAGCTACCAGATACTATATTCTTAAATAATCTTGATCTGTCTGAAATGAAAGAAAAAATAGATTTAACACATTCAAATTTATCAGACGGAAAAAAGTTATTAATCTTAGGAAAAGTTGACATTGAAAAACTTTTAATACCTTTCACATCTTATACAATAAAAATCTCTGACAAAAATAATTATGAAGATCAAATAATACTATATCAAACTGTGATTAAAAAATTAAGAGAATTAGGGTTAAATGAGAAAGCAGAAGTTTTAGATAAAGAATATCAAGAGCTTCACTATTTACACAATAATAATTATATAACAAATTTCATATCAAAAAAATGGTGGAATTATGGGTACGACAAACCTAAAGTAGTCATTAATTCATTTAGAATATTCTTCATTTTTTTTCTACTAAATTTACTATTTTTCAATACACTACAAAAAGTATACTTACCAGAAAACATTAAAATCTATTATAATAGAATAAACCAAAATGTTTTAGATTACAAAATATTTAAATTAATTACACTAAGAATGGCGGGAGTTCTTCTATACACCGCATTTATATTTTGGGGATTAAAATTAGACGTAAAAGAACTTGTAATAAAGAAATGGTGGGCAATAATCTTGATAGTATTTGAATATTCAATTGGTGTTGTTTGTTTAGCCTATATCGCAAATTTCATAATCACCAAATAATTTTATTTGAAGTGTTACAATTTCTAAACTTAGTAAGCGAAGTTTGCACACAAAATTAGAAAATGTCTTTCATAGCAAAACATATCCTACTTCCTACCTATTACGAAGTTGGTAAAAAGCTTTTGCCAGAAGCCAATTGGATTAATGCCAGTATTTTTAACTATAAAGAGTTTGGACATTTTAAACAGTGTATTAGCACCCCCGTTTGGAAAAATCAAAACCGGCCTTGACAAAAACGTTCAAAATGATCTCAAATACACAGGTGCATAGTGTGCTTTGATTTTGCGGTCTAAATGGATGTTCATAAATTGCTTTGATGAAATATCTTGAACCTATAAAATTAGTATTTAGCATTATTCTTATCGTTTTCGGATTATATATTGGCATTTTATCCATAAAAAATATGGGCGGTCATTATGTTAATAATCCTTATGCGGTAATTGCTGCTGCACCTGCCACTGCTACATATTTTCCTTTTTATGCAGGATTATGTATTTTTTCAGGTGCCTATCTCCTATCTAAAATTAATAGAAATTAAAAAGCCCCGCCGTTATTGGAGGGGGCATAAATACATTACATCAGAGCAGTTAATCGCCGTTTTAATAGTTCAACGATTATCGCTGCCTGTACATCTGATGGCAACGTCCTTAATTGGTCTTTGGTTAATGATTTTCCAGATTTTACGTCTTCCGGGTTACATTCAGTTACTGTTACTGAAAAAGCAGGTGATTTTTTCGTGTTCATTGCATCATAGTTTAGGAGTGATGTTTATTCATCACCCTTTACCTACGATATTATGTTTTCCTTTGTTAATGTCCGGGTTCGATGAATGGCATTGGTTCTCCCCCCGGTGGCAATTTGCCCGGTGGTAACGGGTCAAAGAAAATCAGAGATAATATCAAGACTATCACTAAAACGGTTGCGAATGCAGCCCAAGCAATAAAAATATTTTTATAAGGCTGTTCCATATACCAAAATAGCAATTTTATCTTACTTATTAATTAAATGTCGAAAAAACCCGATTAGCACCATTTTTTCAAATAATTTGGAGCGAATTATTAAGAAAGATATATTTGTTCTTCGAAGCCCGTGGGCTTTTACGGTTTCATACTAATCTTGCCAGTTAAAACACTGGTTTTCTACTAAAACTAATGCCAGTAAAATAACTGGTTTATCTTTCCAAACTTTGCCAGTGATCTTACTGGTTATCTTACTAAGCTAATGCCAGTTATTTTACTGGCTGTTTCCTGATGTAATTCAACAATTGTTGAGCACACGTATTAAATCAAACTTTTATGTTAATTAATGGAAATTTCATTTATTCAATCGTGGCTAACAGAATTTAGCAGAATGATGATATTATTTGTTGGTATGTTTATGCTGTTTCGAGGAATCAACCTTGTAAACAAACAACCAATAAACCCTACTATTTTAGATGTTAAACTCCTTACTGGATCAATTAAATTGACAACATCTAATAATGGAATACTCTTAATTATCTTAGCGATAATCATCCTTTTTCTACTTATTCTTCTTTAATCAAAAAAGGTTAACCAGTAAAATGGTTAACCTTTCTAAAAATATGAAAAAATTATAAAACCCGGTTTTGCTGCTGACCGGGAACAGCTTTATTTAATAACTGGATAGATTATTATTCAAATTATCTTTGGCCTGTAAATCCTTTAAATTTACATAAGCCCCTAAAGGCTCTGATTTAATCGTTTTAACATCCAACACAACTTTTTTAGATTTCTTTAATTCTGCTATTTCTAATTCGTATTTCTCAAATTCAGAAATTATATCATCAAAGTATTGTTTAATGTTTCCTGATTCTTCTAATGTAAATAGATGTTTGCTTAGTAACCATTCTAAACTATGTACAGTAATATCTATTGATTTTGGTATTCTTTTGTTACTCATATTCTTTCGTGTTTATTTATAAATAGTCTTGTATTTTAAAAAGTGACCATTTATTCAATAATTTATTTTAGCCCCCGGCGGGTTAAAATGATGGGGGCTCTATCTATTAGGCTTAGCTGTACCGTCAAAAGTTCAGAAGTTCATGAAAGATACAGGCCTCGCTATGATTTCAATATCGGCATCGATACAAGTATTTATAAAGATGACTGGAAAGGTGTATCCCCTATTTGTGAAAATGTAACTTTTGAATTTGGGAATCCAGATAAATAATAATTAATTTTATTTACAAATAAACACCTAATGCCTGACACTATCATTCAAATAAGAATAAAAGACTATTTCAATCAAATGTCCAGTGAAGACTTGATTGAAATAATTTCTTTAAAGCAAAATGAATATCAACAATCAGCTATTGATATAATCAATTTAATTTTACTGCAAAGGGGCTACTCATCAGAGCAACTTGTTGATTTTAAAAACGGATATAAAGCTCTAACAAATGCTATCAAAATAGTTGACGATCCGGTTATTGATTTTAAGGCTTTAGGTAAATTTAGAGACAACATAATATTAATTCTTGCGATCAACTACGGTATAGGTTATGCAGGATGGAGTGTATATGCAATGATATATTCTTTAGGAAATATACCTGCTTTTGATATCCAATATATTTTAACTGGATTAGCACCCTCTTTGATACTATATATAGTATTTATATATATAAAAAGAAGAAAATATATATCTAATTACATTGATTTAAATTTTAATCGAAAAGTTAAAGGTGCAAGGTTGATTATAAGAAAAATAATCTATTGGGGATGGCTTGGAGTACTTGCCGTCCCTCTTGTATATCTAAATCTTATAAAGAACAATGAGATATTTATTTACATTTTTATCGGGACAATTGTTGCAATTAATATACTATCATTTACTTTTAGACCAGTAGACTGTTATTATCTTCCAAAAAGAAAACTCGAAATAAATAAATTATTAAAATCCGTAAGGTTACTTAGAAGGGTAAATATTTGGGGCAGGAATTTTTTTCAGTCATATCTTTTATTTACTTTCTGTATATTAGTTTTACCACTTTTTTACTTTTTAATATTCCCCAATATTCCGCAAGAAATAGGCGGTGTTAAAACTAAAGTTGCTATTTTGATTTCTGATAAAAATATTTTCAGTATTAACACTCCGAAAGAAACAAAACTATCAAATCAATATAGAGACACTCTGAAAATATATTTTTACAACAACACTTTAATCGTTGGAAAGAAAAATGACACAACATACGAAATAAATAGGTCGAACGTACAAAGCCTAATCTGGTTAAAAGATGATTTCTTTGAGGAAAAAGAGCAAAAAGAACTTGATTCGTTAAATAGGAAACCTACTCCAAAACATTAACCAATACTGGCAAACTATATTTTTAAAAAACCTCCAGAAGTTTACTCTTCAATTTCAGGAGCAGTATACATTTTTCGTAAAACTCTTTTTGCTCACAATATTTTATCAAAAGGTTGATGTACCGTTTGTAAGCTAAAGCTTCATCTCCCTCATCATCTATAAGAGATTGATATAGATTATTAATTATATTTTCATCATCCGGGTATCTGGTAATTAACATGCCTGTTTCCTGATTGATGATTCTAAATATTAATTTGGATTTAGCGTTTGTCATCTTTAAAATAAAAACTGATATAGTAGCTAAAAACTTGTTTTACACAACTACTGCAACCTGTGTTAAATACCGTTGGTAATTGCCCCCCGGTAAGTTTATTGTAATGAGGATAAACCTCTTTCATTAATGTTATTTCTGCACTTGTAAGCATTACAGTATTAGTTTTGATGTACTGCTTCATTTTATATTCAAGTGGCTTTAAAGCGTCTTTAATGTTGTTATTGGTCATCTTTTAATTCCTCTTTTATCGTCCTAAGCTTTCCATACAGTTCCTGCTTTTTGGCTTGTACCTCTTTGGTAGGTTTACCCCTTTTTTGCTTTTTATCAATCAGATCATAAAAGCTTTGTTGATCTTCCGGGGATAACCGGGATACTAATTCTTCAATGCTGAAATCATACTTTTTTACAAAAGTTTCTTCTTCAAAATCATCATCATAAATAATTATTTCGGAATCGGAATCATTATAGGTTTCAGATGTTGATATATTAACCCCGCCGTAGGTTGAACCGTTCATCATGTTAAAGATTAACCCTGATTGTTTAGGATTTTGTTTACGGGAAAAGCATTGTCTTGATATGATAAAACACGCCGTAGCAATCAATTTAGAACCGTTTGGCGATTCTTCAAGTATTGATATGATCTTTTCGGCGGGCTTATTCCACAAATGGGTAAAGACGTGTTGGTAGCATTCCTCGCAGAAGTCATTATCAATATCTAATACACCGTTTATAGCCAAAAACCTATTGATATAAGCTTTGAGCGGATTTACTTTAGTTTTGGCCTTAATGCCAAAATACATTTTGTTGTACCTGCCTGTGAGGTATAAAGAAGTTAGAACCTCCGATTTAATTTGTTCGGCGGTATGCCCTGAATAAATTGGTAGCAATATGGTTATAGGGATACAGGGAGCGCATCAATAATGCGCTTAATAATTACAGTTACAACCGGGGCGGTTACTGCAACTATCAAAAATGAGGCGTTCATGAACGCTACTGCTATAATCAGGTTTAACCATAATGTTAGGCAGTATTCACAAAGAAAAGGTTTGGCCGGTAATTTAAGCAGATGCACCAGATTTTGATAAGCCGGGAGCATGAGCAGCCAGTTTATAAATAGTGATGTTAGTATAATTGCTGCAATCATTAACTTTTAATTTTATACTTTTTTCCTTTAGTCATCGGCAATTCGATGAACAATTTATCTTCATATTCTACAACATCAGTACAGGTTTCTTTGGGCGCTTTTTTAATAGTAAGAAATACATCATTTAACTTTATTTCCCTGAGATTCCAAACATAGAGTAACCCATCAGTGAAAGTGTTTATGTATAACATATCTGCTGCTTCGTGGGCATCAGCTATATATTTCAGATTGAAAAATTTCTTATATTCCAAAAATGCTGTTTCTTCTTTTGTTGATTTGAAATCTCTTGTTTTTATTTCAATAAAATAGTTTTTATCTCCCCGGTCTATGTTATGGGTTTGTCCTGATATATCCCAACTATCAAACCTATTTTGAGATTCTACGAAATTATAGTTACTACCAAAAGTGTTTACTACTATATCTCTACCTATTTGTTCTTTTTCGTTTACTTGATCTGTATTTGCCATTATTTATATTTCTTTTAGGTCTTCTTTAATTTGTTGAAGTAATTCCATTATTTCAAAAGATTCCGGGTCAATTGGCCTAAGCTTTGAATTAGGAATATCTACCATTAAATATTCATCTATTTCAGGATTGCTAATAAAGTAGCATCCATAAAAATGTATTAGTTTTAATTCTTTCATCTTACCCTTTATTAATAAATACTTCTGATAAATAAAAAGTGACTATTTATTTGAAAATATATTTTTCAATCCCCCCGGACTTCTTCACCGGGGTTTATATAGCGGTTATCATGATTAAACCTTCATCTTTAAACCGGGGCAAAAAAACTTTTAACATAAAAAATCCCGTACCAACTTAATGGTACAGGTTACTTTAATTAAATATAATTAGGGGATTATTTACCTCCGAAGTATTGGTTGTAAGAGGTATCCGGTTTGGATAAGCTGCTCACCGGAGGCAAAGGTTTTTTGGCCGGGGTTGGTTGTACCTGTGCATCTTTTGAGCAAGCGGTTAAAAGTGCTGAACCTGCTATTACTCCCAACAATGTTAATTTTTTAAACTTTTTCATTTTTTCTTTTGTTTAGTTTCTGTTTATCAATGAGATAGCAGCAATACAATACGCCCCCCAATACCCCAATCACGACTATAAATATTACGCTATCCCTGATGTTATTAAACCACAAGTGTTTAGGCATCGGATTAATTATTACAAATCAGGCATAAATGCCTAATAATTAAAACAAAATTAGGCATTTATGCCTAAAAAAACAAGACTTAGAATACTAATTTTTGTTTAATGGCAATTCGGCGGGAAACAAACGGTATTTCTATAGTGGGTGGTAACATCCGCAAGTACCGGAAATTGTTGAAAATCACCCAAACGGAGTTAGCGGTTCGCCTCGGTACAGACCTTTCCCAAATCACCCGGATTGAAACAGGCAAGATTAACACAACCGTTTCAACGATCTATGCTATAGCTGAAATATTGCAAGTTGAACCGTTTAAGTTTTTCGTTGAAGAATAAGCTACGTAAAAAGAAAACTCGATTTTACCCAAACCAATCTTCTCCATTTTCACCCAATGCCCTTAAGAATAAGGTTAATGCACCCAAGAGAATACATAGGGGAATATTTATGGGTGACTGCTTTAATGCTAAAAAAAGTAAGTAACCAGATATACCAGTTAATATAAGTCCAATAATACGCCACATAGCTTTTTGATTCAGGTGTTATAAATTTAAAACTAAAGAACTGAAAATCAAAACATTTAGTCAAACCCATTAAATTTCACTAAAGCAGAATTGATATCATTGATGAACCTATAAGTTAAGCCCCCGGCGAATATGGATATTTCACCAACTGGCTTTTCATGATAACTTTCTTCAATACTTAAAACAAGGTTAACAAGATCATCATCGGTCAAAGCGTTTGTAGCATTTAGAAACATCGTCAATCCGGCTAAATTAAATCCGGCATCATTAAAGTTATAAGCCACCTCGTTTAAAGGTTCTGGTAGTACTTTGTTAGTCAGCAGCAAGGCATTATCATCTTTATGTTTTGATTGCTCTGTGGCCTCTGGTAATGGTTGTACATGTCCTCTATTTTTATTTAGTTCTGCAACATGCTCTTTGAATTCTGACCAGTATTTTTGAACTGTATTATTACCCATTTTACCTATCTTAACAACGCCCCGGACTGTTATCTTACCGTTCGTATCGAAATCCCAATCTTCTATTATTTGATTAATCTTTTGCTTGCTCCCTGATGTTTTATGTTCAGCAACTAATTCTCTGCTTTTAGCAAATTTTTGTTCTGCTGTAAGAAGTGAATAAGGGGCAAAAACTATTTTCCTTTTCTTTCGGTTCACGATAGGTTGAAGTGTACCATTTTCTTTTTGTTTAAAAATTCCGGTTACTACACTTTTGACTTGATATTCATCAACAGGCACTTCGCACATTTGGTTGTTTACCCTATTCATTATAATTTCAGCCCCGGTGAATGTTAAGTGTGGATTTAACCATACTAAATTATTACAGTAGCTTAAAAGACTGTTATTACGATTACTTTCTTTTACTTTATTTTTAAAAGGAATCCAACATGAAATATATTCAAAACCTATTTCAAAATCGTAGATGCAATCGTAGTCTTCAAATTCTAAACCTTCATATAAATTACTAAACCTGATTGTTTTATCGGAAGGTAATTTTGTACTTAGTTGTGGTATATATGTTTCTTCTTTAGTAGTTACATCAGAACTAAGTACATTTTCAACTGAATCAAAAACAAAAGAATCATAGTTAATATAAATATCAGGGTCAAATGACAAAACATTATATTGGGTTTTCTTTTTTGCATTCTTGTCAAAAATATATTTCAAACCTAATTCATTACAAATTGATTGATAAGTTGAATTATAGTTATCAACTGTCAATCCATTAACCCGTACCAATAAAGCATAACCTAAACCGCCGAACGATTTATAAAATGAAAACGCTTTAGACTTATCCAAAGATTGGATATCAAAATCCACATCAATATCGATATAGATCAAACCAGTACTTTTATCAGGTACAATTTTATCATTGCTTTTATAACCATCAAAAATAAAATTGTAGGTTATAGCAGGTACAGAAGCTTTTAAGCTTTTATACATTTTATGGTTATCACCAAATTTTCTCGCTTGCTGTATTACATCGGAATATTCCGATTCTTTTATAAGATTCAACCAATCGGTTATGGTTGTAAATTGTGTAGTTTTGGGTGTATAGATATTATCATACACATTGAATAGATTGTTCATTTTTTACCTTTTTCCTTGTCATCATTTCATCCTTTATGCAAAAAAGGAAAGGGGAGGCAAGTTGAAGTATAACAATGACAAACTACATCAACAAGTTGCATCCTCCCCCGGTATATTTTATAAATACTTTCATTTTGAAAAATTTTCAAATAATTGAAAAAAAAATAATTTAAAGTATATAGTTTAAGCTTTTATATAGGTAAATATAGTTCAGTTTTTTCCCCTGTCAAGTGGTTTTACCAACTATATTTTGGAGATTTTCGATATATTGAAATTTTGCGATCGATCTGGAAAACCCCGGCGGGTCAAGAAACCATTAAAGAGAAGCCAGAACAAAAAGCCCGGGAGCAAAATCTGACGTTTTTACGCTTTTTTTGAGGTTTTAGGGCTTCTGGCGGGGACAAAAAACATTCTCAATTTTATCGTATTAATTAATTTGAAAGAATAATGCTTCTTAGTGCAATTTCAAAAACACCGTAAAACTTACAAAATATATGATAGGTTCTATTCCTTTAGAACAATCTGATTTTTACAAGTCTTATATATATCTCCTAATGAAATCTATATGTTTTAGCTATAAAAATGAAGTAAAAAAGAGTAAAAATAAATTTAGTTTTCCTTTTTACATACAGGCAACCTAATGAATAAAAAGTAAAAATAAATTTAGTTTTTCTTTTCTCATTTTCAGGCATTTAACCGCAAGTAAAATAAAAAAATATTTGGACAAAATATATATTTACTCAATATTTGTAATGTAGAAAATGAGAGATAAGTACGGTTGAAAAAGATAATAATCTACAAGTAAAAAATAAAAATAAAGGTATGGGTAACTATACCTTTTTACTTTGTAACCTATTTATATATATAAGAAAATGAGCAAACATTCAACAGCAGTAAATGAAACAGTAGAAATGGAATTAACCCACCTGTTAGAGTTATTAAATGGATTCGATTTTTTAGATGCAGTTTGGCAATGTGATTGTCATTGTGGCTTAGTAATAAATCATCATAGGGCGCAAACTACTTTATGGTTAAAGCATGATGAAGAGTATAATTTATATAATCTTTATTGCAGTACACCAGAGGAAAGTTTCCGGGGCGAAGCACATAAATTTAAATGTTTAGCTGAAATTTCTAATTATATAAACTTATCGAGTAAAGAATACCCGGAATATGCAATCCATCTTCAAATAATGGCAGATGACATTGAAGCATAAACCGTTGTGAGCATTAAAAACTAAAAAAATAATTATGAGCGAAGAAAAAAAAGTAAAAGAAATGAGTGATGATGAATTTAATAAATTCTTGTCTGATGGTATTATTGAAAAAATCGGCCTGAACGATATGAATAGAGAAAATAAAATTGATGATTGGGCTAAAAAGTTCCCCACTACAGGTACGACTAAAGAGAAAATAGAATATCTTGATTCTGCTGTCGAAAAAAACATAATTCAATCTTACGAAGCTATAGACGAAAGTGAAGAACCAGAAAATTGTCAATTCAGTATAAAGTTGCATTCAAAAGATCAAAGATTAATTCTTTAAAAAGTCCCCGGTGTAAAGTGCCGGGGTTTTATAAACCAAAGCCAACAACAAAATGACAAAACCAGAACTATCAGAGGCAGGGGAAAAAAATCAAAAAATGGTACTTAATTCAATCATTAAAAGAACAGTTCATGAAGAGATCAAAACCACTGCTCTCTACCTGCAAAAGTTAATGGCAGAAAAAGGGATGGATATTCCTAAGCCTAAACTACCATTAAACCCCGAACGGTTAGCATACATGAAAGACCGTATGAATGGCACAATCCAAAAAGATTACGGTTTAAAACCAAGCCCTAAGAAATACCAATGAATGAACTAACAGATTTAAGCGATTTTGATAAAATGCTTGATGCAGTTTTAAGCGTTTATCAAATACCCGAAAAGGAAATTGAATATGTATATATCCCGGTATATCAACCCGCCGAAGCTATTAGCGAAGCTGTGAGGGGCTTTAACTCGGATACTCACGTTATCGTAAGCAAAGAGCAATTGGATGTCACAAATCAATTAAAAGCATTAACGGAGGTCGCTGTTATCGTTGAACAGGCAAAGCAAAAGATTGATGAACTACACGCTGTACAGGTGGGTAAACTGTTCAAGGTTATTGAAGAAAAACAAAAGCCAAAAAAACCCACGCTGAAACAACAACGTGAGCAAAAAGAAAAAGAACAGGAAATATTGATAGAAAACCTACGCAACAACGCAATGAGGCGTAAATTAAATGGACTATAAGTGTTTAAAGCTATCAAAGGTATCTAACTGAAATCCTAAACGCTTCCAATATACCTGCGTGTCTGTAAACGATTCGTGCCGACACTGAGATTGCACAAATTGCAATAATTCGGTTGATGAATATTTATCTTTTTGATCTTGTATGAAGTGGGTAACCCCTGTGTGTTTCATACAGTACAGGGTTAAATTATCCCTGTTAAATTTGCCGGGGTGTTCTTTGCCTAATTCCTGAACACAGGTGGTAAAATCTTCGTACCAACCCTTTCCTATCTCAAATTTAGATGGTCTCTTGCCTTTACCGAACATTAACCAATTAGGCTCATGTTCATACTTTTCAAGGTACTCGGTTAAGGCTTCGTGTAACGGCAAAAACATCATTATATATCTGTCTAATCCGTCCTTTTGTGTTTTGGCTATCTCCGCTTCAACCCGGATTTTACGGTTAACCATATCGAACGCATCAACCCGTAAGCGGGTAGCTTCACTGCTTCGGATGAAAGAATGATAAATTAGTTTTGACATCACATAAAGCAGGTAATTATTTTCTTTAAGGTAATTCCAAAGAATTACCAATTCCTCTTTAGTGAATATACCAAACCGTTGTGTTTTGTCCTTCTTCTTTGATTTTACCAATAATACAGGATTTGATGTAATGATTTCTTCATCTAAAAGCAGTGAAAAAAATGAACCCAAATACGACCTCTTATTATTGAACGTGTTATTACTCCATTTTAAATTCGGGTCTTTGTGTTGCCAAAACGCATTCATAAAATCCTGTAGGTGACTTTTATTTATCTCCCGGATATCCTTTAGCAATTTGTTGGTTTCAAGATACGGTCTAAACTGATTTTTAAGAAACATTGTAATGGTTTGTGCGCTCTGCTTCTTTTTGGCTACCGGGTTGATGTATCCTTTATGTTGGAGGTATAAATTCAGACAGGTGTCAAAGTGGCACTTATCAGTTTTTTTTGCTTCCGCTTCTTTAGCTACTTTAATTTTAGTTTCAACGTGGCTTTTGACACTTGTTAGGTTTCTAAGGTCTATGCCGTCTTCTAAATTCCGTTGAATGGCGTGTTTAAGTATGATAAACTTTTCATCCCGTTCTTTAAGGTCTGTTATTGAGTTCAAAGAATAACCGAAAAATTGCCGACCATAATCTTTCAGATAAGTAAACTTTTCTTCGTGGTCATACTTGATTGCAAACCGAACGCACCACTTCTTATTGGCGGGTTCATCCTTATAAATTTTGGCAGGTTTAAACGTAAAATTCCCCATATGTTTTTTCTTTCAAACATACAGAATATTTTATCCCTTTTGTCCCTTTTTAGAAAAAAAGCTCGTTAAAATGCAATTATAAGGTTATTCGTAAAAGTACACTCTTTTTACCCTTTGCGAAATATTGGTTAATATTTCGTAGGGGATGGTACCTATCTGCTTTGCCAGTTCTTCAATGCGCTGATGCTCATCAAAGATGATCACCTCATCGCCTTCATGCACATCCAGGCCGCTCACATCCAGCATGCACATATCCATTGTTATGTTGCCCACGGTAGGCACAAGCGTGCCTTTCACCAGCATTTTGCCAACGCCTTTGCCGAAGGCACGGAGGTAACCATCGGCATAGCCGATACGAACAGTAGCTATTTTACCGTCTTTAACAAGGCTCCCGCTTCGCCCGTAGCTGATTGTGTCCCCTTTTCCAATCTTTTTAACCTGGGCAACGCTTGTTTTTAAACTGGCTATAGGCTGCAAGCCCGCATCAGACTCCGGCACCGACGAGTCGATCCCATATAAACCTATCCCCAATCGAACCATATCGTAGTGTGCCGAAGGCCAGCGGATAATACCGGCAGTATTGCAGATGTGCTTGATCACCTTATAACCCAGTGTGCGCTCTATCTCCTTAAAAGCCTTTTCAAAGCGCCTGATCTGCTTTTTGGTAAACTCGTCATGTTCCGGGGCTTCGCTTGCTACCAGGTGCGAAAATACCGATTGCACCCGTACGTAACGGTTGACCTCCAGCATATCGCACAGGGTTTCTATCTCGTAATTTTCAAAACCCAGGCGGTGCATACCGGTGTCAATTTTAAGGTGTACCGGGTAACCGGCAATGCCCTGTGCCGAAGCATAGCCCACAAAATCATCTAATAAACCAAAACTGTAAATTACCGGCTCAAGCTTATATTCGGTGAGCTTATCAAATGCCGAAGCTTCGGGATTAAGCACTTTGATGGGCAGGTTAATCCCGGCCTGCCGTAAAGCTACCCCCTCATCAATATAGGCAACCGCCAAATAATCAACCTTATTATATTGCAGCATATTGGCAACCTCAAAAGTGCCGCTGCCATAGCTAAAAGCCTTTACCATAGCCATCACTTTTACACCCGGCTTAAGCTTTGATTTATAAAAGTTGAGGTTATTTAGTAAGGAGTTCAGGTTGATCTCCATTACGGTTTCATGCGCTTTTTGGGCCAACGCGCGGCTCACCTGCTCAAACTCAAAACTGCGCGAACCTTTGATCAGGATGGTTTCATCTTTAAAATTGAGTGCTTTTAACTGTTGCAGCAGAGCGGCTGTATCTGCATAAAAATGCTGTTGGGCTATGTCAAAATATTGCTGGTGGCTGAGCAGCGCCTCCCCTACGCCAACAAATTTATCAATCTTTTTGGCCCGGATCAATTCGGCCACCTGTTTGTACAGCACATCCTGCTGCAGGCCAGATTGATAAATATCCGACAGGATCAGCGTCTTTTTTTGATGCTGATTTTGCTGAGACAAAAAGTTAAGCGCTATCTCCAGCGATTGCAGATCTGAATTGTATGAGTCATCAATAACGGAACAGTTGTTTACGCCGTTTTTTAACTCCAACCGCATACTTACCGGCGCGAGGCGCTCGATGCGCTTATCCGCCTCCACCGCACTGTAGCCTAAAGCCAGCATAGTAGCCCAGCAGGTAATGGCGTTTTCTACCGAGGCCTGGTCGGTAAAAGGAACAAGGCATTCTATTTCTTTACCCTGGTACCGGGCACGGAAGTAATAATTTTTGGAGATCACCGTCTCGCTGAAAACATACAGATCAGCTTCACGAAACTTACGGCTCCAGGTAAAGGTTTCTTTAGCCGCGATGTCTTTTTCATAACTGAGCAACTGATCGTAATTATGGATCAGCAGCCTGCTGTTTTTAAATAGCCCAAGTTTTTCCAGGAGCTTTTGTTTGGGCGATTCAAAACCCTCGTCGTGCGCAGGGCCTATATGGGTGAGTACCCCTATTTCGGGCTTAATGATAGCTTCCAGCTTATTCATCTCATTTATGGTAGAGATGCCCGCTTCAAAAATCCCCAGTTCGTTCCGGTCGTTGATTTGCCATACGGACAATGGCACACCGATTTGCGAATTATAACTTTTAGGGTTACGTACAATATTTTTATCAGCCGAAAGCAGCTGGTAAAGCCATTCCTTAACAATAGTTTTGCCGTTACTGCCCGTAATGCCTATTACCTCCAGCTTAAAGCGGCTGCGGTGATAGGCTGCCAGCATTTGCAGGGCAGCCAGCGGATCGGGCACGATCAAAAAGTTTGCGCCGGGCAGGTTAAACTCCGGGCCATGTTCTACCACAAAATTGCGCACACCGCCTGCATAAGCTTCGGCAACAAACTCATGGCCATTGCGCCTGCCGCTCAGGGCAAAAAACAAGCCTTCGGCAGGGTTGTTGATCCGGCGGCTATCGGTAAAAAGCGCACTGATCGAGTATTCTTCAACGATGTTTCCATCTGCCTTGATGATCTTTTTTATAGCGCTTATGGTGTACGTGTTATTTGGCATGTTGCTAATTTGGAGATATTAAAACAAATAGAATAATTTTTAACGAATTTTGGTTTTTAAATGGATCAGCCCAAATCAATTAAAATTACCGACGAAAAAGTTGCCCTTGCAAAAGCCGAGCACTTTTGCGCCTACCAGGAGCGTGCCCAACAGGAAGTACGCGACAAACTTTACGAGTGGGGCTTATGGCCTGACGCTGTTGAACGCATTATAAGCCAATTGATAGAGGGCAATTTCCTTAACGAGGAGCGTTTTGCACGGATCTATGCTAAAAGTAAATTTAACCAAAAAGTGTGGGGACGTATTAAAATTAAACAAGGGCTTAAACTTAAACGGGTGCCTGATGTATTGATCAAAAAAGCTCTCCTCACTATCGATCCTGACGATTATTTGGCTGCTTTGACCCACTTATTACAAAAAAAAGAGGCGACCCTAACCGAGAAGAACCAGCTGAAGCGCCGGTACAAGCTGCAGCAGTACGCCATGGGCCGCGGATTTGAAGCTGCACTGATATCTGATATTTTGAAAAACAGCGAGTTATAAACTATTTTCAAAAAAATTAAATTTTTCCTTGCAGAGTATGCATTTCTGCCTATATTTGCACTCCCGCAAACGAGATAGGCAGCCGGTTAACGAAAGCCAGATCGAAGCGAGGAAAATACCAACGCGAAAGTAGCTCAGTTGGTAGAGCACGACCTTGCCAAGGTCGGGGTCGCGAGTTCGAATCTCGTCTTTCGCTCAAAGCCCTTCCTGATAAAAAGAAGGGTTTTATTTTTAAAAGGTTAGACACCTGCTCAGATGGTGGAACTGGTAGACACGCAGGACTTAAAATCCTGTTCCCGTAAACGGAGTGCGGGTTCGATTCCCGCTCTGAGTACAAAAGCACAGTCAAAGTGCTTCAAAAGCCCTTAAATCAAATGATTTAGGGGCTTTTTTGTTTTAAAACCCACTCAAAATTCGCAAATAAACACAAAATTCTATTGAGTGATTCATTGAGTTATCTACAACAAAAAAAAGACTCAATAAAAACCTCACAATAGACTGAAAATCAAACATGTACACCTCGTGAACATCTTGATTGACAGGGACCGGCTTCCGACATTTGTTTAACCTTTTTATTAAGTATTATGTTAGAAAAAAGCTTCGGGTTACTATTCTTCATGAGAAGACCCAAAAACTACCAGATTGGACCGCTGCCCATTTATTTAAAAATCACTGTCGATGGCTATTCAAAAGAACTTTCCACCAAACGAAAATGTGATCCATCATTCTGGAGCAGCGAATCTGGGCGTGCTATGGGGAAAAAAGAGTCTGTCAAAGAATTAAACAGCTATCTCGATGCGCTGGAGCAAACGGTTTTCCAAGCAAAAAAGAAATTAATCGAGTCTGAAAAGCAAATTACAGTTGAAGCGATCAAGGCCATTATGACAGGAACTGATGAAAAAAAAGTGACGTTGCTGTCTGTTTTCAGGAAACACAATGAGCAAATGAAAACCCTGATGGGATCTGAATTTTCCCATAACACTATTACTCGTTACGAAACAACCCTGACCCATACAGCCGCATTTATCGCCTGGAAATTTGGGCAGGAAGATATTGACGTTAAAAAATTGGATTACGAGTTCATCACAGAGTTCTGTTTTTGGTTTAAAAGTATTCAAAAGTGCAATCACAACTCGACCATGAAATATTTGTCTAACGTAAAAAAGATTGTCCTGATTTGTGTTAAGAGCCGATGGCTGGCAACCGATCCATTCACCGATTTTAAGTTTACCCAAAAAAAAGTTGAGCGGGTCGCATTAACAGAACAGGAATTACAAAAGCTGGCAAAGAAAAAATTCACATCTGACCGATTGACTGCGGTCAGGGATATTTTTCTATTTAGTTGTTATACCGGTCTCTCCTACGCTGACGTTGAAAAATTGAAACTCAGCGAAATTGTCGAAGGAATAAATAAGAGCCAATGGATTTTTACAAACCGTCAAAAAACAAGTACATCAACAAGGGTACCTATGCTACCTGAAGCAACTTTAATCATTGAAAAATATAGGAATCACGAAAAGTGCCTTAATAATGATCGGGCACTCCCTATCCTCAGCAACCAAAAGATGAATGCTTATTTGAAAGAAATCGCCTCTATTGCAGGTATCAACAAAGAACTGACCTTCCATATAGCAAGACATACATTTGCTACGACAATTACCCTTAATTACGGAGTGCCCATAGAAACCGTATCAAAAATGCTTGGCCATACAAACATTAAACAAACACAGCAATATGCCAAGTTAACAGATAAAAAAGTGAGTGATGACATGGAAGAACTTTTAAGAAAAAGGGGTTCTTTGATATAACTAAGAACATGGCGATGCACTAACGGCGAAATGTACCTGAAGCGCAAACAAACATAGGGTTTATAACCCTATGGTCGGCAGTTCGATCCTGCTCCCCTCTACCATGAATCCTTGTAATAAGCTGAACTTAAGTAAATTACAAGGATTTTTTATTTTTGTACGGTGCAATTTCATTTCGTTTTCACAAGCGATTTTTGCGTTTTGCGGCTAGTTTAGTATTCTATACTCATTGTTATAAATTAACTCAGCTTTAAATTTAAATCATAAAAGATTTTTCAAATATCACTTACTTTACTATTAGTTAGAGACCAACACTCCGCATCACCTTAAAAAGCAGCGTTAGCGGAATTAAACTGCTTACGAAACGCTTCGGGAGTCAAACCTGTCTGCTTTTTAAAAAACTTGCAGAAGTATGAGTTGTCCTCGAAATTCAGTTGGTAGGCAATTTGCTTAACAGTCAAACTAAAGTTGATCAGCATCCTTTTGGCTTCCAACGCTATTCGGTTTCGAATGACTTCCCCTGCTGAGATGCCCAAGACATCATTACATAAGGCATTTAGATGGTTCGGGGTAACGTAAAGAAGCGCGGCATATTCCTTAGGCAACCTTAGGTCAAGGTAATTCATATCTATTAGCTTTTCATAGTTCCGCAGAAAGGTAATATTATAACTATTCGAAATTTGATCTCCCCTTTTTTCAGTCAGGTTACCCACCAGCATAAATAGACGCAATATTAGAACCCTTATTGAATCCATCTTAAAATGATTATCGCCCTCGGCCTCAATGACACATTCCTCCAGCAGTCTGGTGATCGACTCCCTAGAATCTTCGGGAATTGATATCACTGATTCCTGAACCTTGCCACTGAAAAATAAAAACTGATCAAGATAATCGGATTTCAATAAAAAAGACTTAAAAAACTTAGACGAAAAGTTTACAACATAACCATCCATATCTCCTTCAAAATTCCATGCATGAACCTGCCCCGGTGCCATAAAATAGATTTGATAAGGCGTTATACTAAAATTCTGGAAGTCGATGGAAAATCCACCTCCTCCATGTGTAAATAAAATAAGATGGTAAAAATCATGCCGGTGTGGAAAATGAAGTTTTTTCAAATTCTTTAAATAAATGGCAAACCTGCTTACAATAATATCATCCTGTTGATTCAGCGAAAATTCGCAAATGTCATAAACTGGAAATTCATTTCTCATATTGAGCCCTGGCTTAAAAATTCATAATCAAATGGCCTCTTCAAAATTACCAATCACACTTTAAAAAGCGTACAACTGGGTCTCACAGGACCAACCCAGTAATCCCATCCGCTTCCGAATGCACCGGCACCCTTACCAAAACCTATGCAATTTACGAAAGGCCAATTAACTGCCCCTACAAAAGTCGGCGATTCACCTCAGGCTACATTGCGTTTGACCTCACCAGGGACTTAACTAAAAAGCCTCTCTGAATTCTCTGTCCTTATAGCTGATAGATTCCATCCCGACCTCCCTCCAATGCCCTGTTTGGTGACGCCAAGATCTTTGATCAGCCCGGTGGAAAGCTCCATCACCCAGCCATGTATCTGAAGGTCCGCTCCCGCTTTCCATGCGTTCTCCACGATGGCGGTTCTACTAACATTATTCACCTGCTCCACTACATTCAGCTCAACGAGCCTTCTTAGCCTATCCTGTTCGTCTGCAATCTGATCCAATTCTTGACTATATATGCGGTAAACATCCTTTATGTGTCTAAGCCAATTGTCAATCATACCAAATCGTCTGTTACTTAAGGCAGCGGTAACCCCGCCACACCCATGATGTCCAGCAACAATAACGTGCCTTACCTTTAACACTCTTACAGCATAATCTAACACACTCAACATATTAAGATCGGAATTAACACAGACATTCGCCACAAATCTGTGCTCAAATATCCCCCCCGCCTTTATGCCCGTAATAACATTTGCAGGGGCGCGACTGTCGGCGCAACCAATCCAAAGCACCTCAGGTTGCTGGCTCTTTGCCAACTGATTAAAGAAGTCAGGATCCTCCTTCGAGGTCGCCTGTGCCCAATTCAAATTTCCTGTAATCATTTGACTGAAAGTGTCCGTCGCATGATGAGAGCAACTACAGCTTTGTGAAGCAGTGTCTGAATTTTGATGAGATTCATTTTGATTTTCCATGATCAATTAGAATTTGTTAAAGGGAAGAAACTTGCCATCTAGCGTAATTTTTACTCTTGCTCCATTCGGATTTTCAACGCGTTCCACATCCATCTTAAAATCGATGCCGCTCATTGCTCCATCACCGAACATTTCATTGATCACAGCCTTAATTGCCGGACCATAAGCCTGCATCATTTCTGTAAGTCGATAGAGTGTAGGGTCGGTAGGCGTAGCCTGTACAAAAGCTCTCGTAGGGATCTGCTGTAGTGATTCTACTAGCTCTTGTGTCAAAGAAAGCATTTCACCAACCTTTGTTGCAGCCTCTTTGTCCATAGTTGCCTGTCCGTGTAATGCGTGGGTGGTCCAGATTAGACTGCTTCCGATGGCTTTGGCCAAATCTTGGTATTTCAATTTACTTTTAACGATGCTTTGAATAATTAATTCAGTTGCGACTTTCCTGTCCATCTTGTTTTCCTTATTTTTATCAAAGTTATGGACAGTCGTCCCTCTGATACGGTAAGATTCGAATGAATAATGGTCCTTTTTACTGATTGCATAAAAGCTGCTCCTAAATGTAAACTGATTAATAATTATTATGGATAACATCCTGGGCTGTGAAAATTCATAGCCTCAGAACTCAATGAAACAATCCAATTAGATTATGCGGCAAAAATTGCCAAATGATGAGCTGTCAATCGATGAACTATACAGTAATAATTGGTAGGCCTAAGCATACTAGCTAAGGAAAATAAGTTTCCTGAAAGGCTGTATTTACATTGACTCGCATATATAGGTTTGTCGATCCTATTTAAGCCGACTCGCTATTAAAGAAGATATAACCGGCTCTGTAAAGGAGTCAAAAACGGAATGTTGCCCATAGGTGGAAGGAAGCACCGATGACCTCTATAAAAATGCAAAGCGGCACTCGGAGGTTTAAATGTCGATAGTCCTAAGAGTCCCACGCAAATCCGGACTGGCATAGGCTTCACTAACTATCCAAAACCAAATCGAGGTCAGCCTACCCTATCGATGATTTATTGCAAGTGAAATTGGAGTTGAAACTCGGATTTACGTTGTCTAAAAAAAGAGGAAGTGAAATTAGCATGCTGGGCGGATGCCTGCTAATTTCACTTCTTTTTTAAAAACCGTCGGCTATTTTAGTCTCCGTTCGCCCTCTGTTATGGCTAGGTTATTGATACTTGCATATCTCTTCGCCATTAAACCATTTTCATCAAACTCCCAGTTTTCATTTCCGTATGCTCTGAACCAGTTACCTTCTAAATCTTGGAATTCATATTCGAACCTTACTGCGATGCGGTTATCTGTATGCGCCCAGTATTCTTTTTTAAGTTTATAGTTCAATTCTTTTTTCCATTTTTCAGTGAGAAATTTTACAATCTCTTCCCTTCCATTTACGAATTGATCTCTGTTTCTCCACTCGCTATCGATTGTGTAAGCTTTAGAGATTTTCTCGGGATCCTGTGAATTCCAGGCATCTTCTGCAAATTGGATTTTTTGTAATGCGGTCTCCAATGTGTATGGAGGTAGGGGAAATTTCTGTTCCATGACTTTAATTTATTAAGTTATTAATTCTGATTTTTCTATTAGTTCATTCGATTTAAACATTTTACTTTCCGTAATGCAGCTTTCAAAAAGAAGATAGACGTGACCCGACGTCGTTTCATCCGCTATAAGAGATTTGAAAAATGCTCGGAGATCCGCCTTATGTTGCTGGATTGGATTCAAAATTTTAACGTTATCACTTGGTATTTCAGTTTGCTTTTAACGAAGCTTTGAATAACTAATTCAGTTGCGACTTTCCTGTCCATTTTATTTCCTTTTATTTTTTATCAAAGTTATGGACAGTCGTCCCAATGATACGGTAGGATTCGAATGAATGATGGTCCTTTTTACTGATTGCATAAAAGCTGCTCCTAAATGTAACCTGATTAATAATTATTATGGATAACATCCTGGGCTGTGAAAATTCATAGCCTCAGAACTCAATGAAACAATCCAATTAGATTATGCGGCAAAAATTGCCAAATGATGAGCTGTCAATGGATGAACTATACAGTAATAATTGGTAAGACTAAGCATACTAGCTAAGGAAATAAGTTTCCAGAAAGGCTGGATTTACATTGACTCGCATATATAAGTTTGTCGATCCTATTTAAGCCGACTCGCTATTAAAGAAGATATAACCGGCTCTGTAAAGGAGTCAAAAACCGAATGTTGCCCATAGGTGGAAGGAGGCGGGCTTTTGGCAACACGAAATAGAATTAAAAAAGCCATTTTCTTATTATTAAATATCTGATAATAAATTAAATATAACCTGGCGCGTGTTTGGCAACCGACTATCCAATCAAGCATTATAATGGAATCAAATCAAACATTAGAAAAAATGAAAACTTACCATAAAAATCTTACCGGAGAACCTATTGAATTCGGACGATTTTAAAAAGCCAATTTTTGTAAATCTTCCAAAAATAGTTCGAAATTTGCCCGGGATGGGCTACCAAACAGGCGAAAGCGGCAAAACCCAGGCTTAATTCTGGTATGCCACTTTTTTATTGCTTATAACTTTCTGTAAATAAGCAATATATAAAAACACAAAATTTATTCGAGAAGTCAACCTTATAACTATCCCGGTACCCGTTGATGCCAGACAAACGGCTGCATTCGCTATATCAGCGGGCTGGCCCTGAACATCCCTTTATGACGGGTCATTTGTTACCGCCTAAAAAATGCTGGTCCGCTTATGGGAACAGCAAGTGCTTGACGAAGCATACCCTTTCATCTTTGAAGTTGACGATCTGTATTGGCGACTTTGCACTGAAGTTTAACGGGCCTCTTTCGGGAAGTCAGCTGTAAAATATCAGTTCATAGCTACTTATCTAGCTGCCATCACCTCGTCCATTGCCTTTATAAAAGTTGTTACTTCAATTTCATTTCTGTGTTGGCTCAAATATTTAAGTAGTTGCCGGTGGGCATCGGCAGGGGTAACCAGGTAATCACCACCTACGCCATGAAACATAAAAACACCAAGGCCCCTACTTTGCTGTACTTTCTTCACAAAATCTATCAGGGCAGCACCAGTTACCTGATTACCTGGTACGCCCCAAGAGGGTACTTTTAACGGGTCGAGCTTCTTAAAATCAGTGATCACCGCATCAGGACCCCCACCTATACGGGCGTATTTTGCAAGCCCTGCTTTGCGTAGGGTATCTACATAGTCCACGCCGCCAACCTCAAGTTCCGTACACGGGTAGGCATAGGTGCGGCCACCCGTTTTACCGTCGAGAGCGAAAAGCAGGGTGTTCATTTCTTTTATTTCGCGCACCATGATATATGGTGTATAATTTGCAGAATTGTCGGCCGGATTGGCTTTTATGTTTAGCAGGCACGGATGATATAAGGTATGGTTAGCCAATTCGTAACCTTTTTTGCCCGCCTGACGCCAGCGCGGTAATGAAGTTTCAGTCATATTGCCTGTTAAAAAGAATGTAGCAGTAAGATTTGCCGAATCAAGCTGGGGAATAGCTACGTTTAATTGCGAAGTTAAACCATCGTCATATGTAAGCACAATAATAGCTTTTTTGCGCTTAGCTTGCTGTGCATTGGCAGTAATAGATATTATGATTAATAAAAAGAAAATAGTTTTTTTCATAAAAGCCGCTTGTTTGATACTAATATCGAGATTTAATATATGCTCGGAAGAGCAGGCACTTATGGCGCCCGGTACAACCGGCAAGGGGGCTTCCTTACCGGTTGACATTGGCGCACTAATATTTGTAGCCCTTTCTTTTGAACAGCCACTGGTTGCTAAAACCATTTCCAAGTTGCACGATGGTTAATTCATTCTCGTTTAGTTTAGCAATGTTATATACCGTACTGTTTCCACTTCCTTCACTGATATCAGCACCGGTAATTTTAAGCGTTTTATTCAGCGTATCCAGCGTAAAAACACCTTTAGTCTGCCCTTTACTTGTGACTTTTACATAATTAGCATTTCCGTTAATATTAAATGTCATCTCATCAGTCAAATCAGCTCCCAAACCAGATGCCGGAACCTGCCACCATTGCGGAACAACCGCATCCTGAGGGCCGTTTCCACGAACCCAACCTGTAGGATTATCAACAGCCCATACCCAAGTTTTGCCGTCTGTTCCATTCGTAAGTAAATTCCACAAAGGACTTCTAAAATAATTAACATCATTTTTTGAAACTTTGACTTCTACCGAATCCGCCGTTGGCCCGCCTTTTGAATAGGCTATAAATTTAATGTAAAAATCTCCTGCAAAAGGCAAAATAGTTGTGTCTTGCTGCTTGTTAGAGTTTCCATTCCCAAAATCCCAGAATGGAATAATACCAGGGGTACTGTTTTTTACTATAATCATGTTGTCATACCCGGCTTCCTGGGTAACAGAAAACTTCAAGTCTGATTTTGCAATGGGTAATCCAAGACTTGCTCTGTTTTCTTTCGGACTACAGGCGGACATCAAATAAGAAGCCCATATTAATAACCCTATGTTCTTTAAAATCTTCATTTTTTTTTCTATTGGTGATATCAAGTGGATTAATAACCTGGGTTTTGTTTCAGACTCCCTGCTGATAGACTGATCTGAGTTTGCGGTATTTCTAACAAACCTTTTGTTTCGGGGCGAAATGTAACGTTGAAATCGGTACCCATGCCAGTGTTATCAATAGTTTGTTTTGCGATTGTCATCCCTTGTCGCAATAGATCCCAGTAACGTTGTCCTTCCAGGGCAAGTTCAAAACGACGTTCATCCATGATCAGTTGAAGGCCCGCGGCATCAGCAGTTAAATTTTTATGATGATTAGCATCCTGAAAAGCACGGTCCCGAACTTTGTTGTAATAGCTCTGAGCAACAGAAAGATTAGACGATAAATTCAATTCTGCTCCCATCAAAAGCACGTCGGCAAAACGTATGGCTACGTAATTGTCATAGTTGTCAATCTGGAAATCACCACCCATATCCTCTGGTTTTCCTGCGTTCAGGGGAGTATATTTCTTGTAAAAATAACCTGTGTATTGAGATTGGTCACCCAATACGTATTGACTGGTTAGGTTTTCGCCTGAAATGGAAATAATTGAATTGGCCCTGCGTGGGTCATCAGCGGCAAAAGCATTCCACAATTTGGGGTTTACGGTTGCGAATCCCCAACCTTTATAATAAGGTAAAAGTACCTGGCTCCTGATTCCAAGCAAAACCTGCATTCTGTTACCATTTTGCTGACTATAATCTTTTAAACCTAAATAAGTGTATTGGATATTAAAAACACCCTCCACATTGTTTTGGCCAGCAAAATCGGTTCCTCCGGATGCTCTCCATAGGTTGGCATATTTGGGAACCAAAGCATGGCCACTATTATTAATTACGTCATCTATTAGCTTAATGGCATCTGATTTAGTTACCTGCCCAACAAGATCTGTTTTAGCATAATAACCGGTGTAATATAAAAACACGCGCCCCAAAAGTGACTCGGCGGCCCATTTGGTAGCACGGCCGTATTCCGCGGCTGGAATGGAGCTATAAGGAGTAGCGGCTAAATCTGTTGAGGCTGACTTCAAGTCGGTGGCAATTAATTTATAAACATCATCTGGATTCGCCTGCGGCTGACTATATTTACCTGGTTCAACCGGAGCTGTGAGTAAAATTACATTGCCAAACATGCGCACCAAATCGAAGTAAAAATAAGCGCGTAAAAAATGAGCTTCCGCGATATACCTCGTTTTTAAAGCGGTATTGGCACCAAAATCAACCTTGTCGATATTTTGTAACAGTACATTAACCCGATATATGCCGGTATAATATTTTGTCCAGGCATCTATATTATGATCAGTTAGTGATTCAAAACGGTCCCATTGCCGCACATTGGCATCTCCAATCCCGCCACCGCCAAAACAATCATCAGACGCAATCTCACTGGTAAGGGCAATGTTACCAAAGCCATTCCAGTTAAGCACGCTGTATGCTGCTACAAGTCCCTGAAAAGCATCACCTGGAGTTTTATAAAAATCGCTGATCCCTTTTTGATTAATCGGAGTGGTATCTAATAAACCTTTTTTACATGAGCTAACCGACAGTAAAAGAACTACTATATATATTATTTTTTTCATGGTCATTTTCCTTTAAAATTTTACACTTAAGCCCATCATTATGGTACGTGGCTGAGGATAATATCCTAAATCAGTACCTGATGCCCATCCATCATTACCATATCCCACTTCCGGGTCAAGACCCCTATATTTTGTAAACGTAAACAAGTTTGTTCCGGACAAATAAAGACGAAACTGTTGCACGGGTAGGTTTTTCAAAAGCCCCTTTTTAAAGTCATAGCCGATATTGATGGTTTTTACTCTTAAGAAATCCCCATTCTCAATATACAGATCAGAAAATCGGCCATAATTATTGTTTGCCTCATCGGCCTGAGTCACCCGGGGAATGGTATTAGAGGTTCCGGCACCGGTCCAGCGTCCCAAAATGGCGGTCGTATAATTAGCATAATACCGGTCGTTAGTGCGAATGCCATTTACGATCTGATTACCGGCTACGCCATTTAATTGTACAGAAATATCAAAACCTTTATAACCTGCATTTAAATTAAAACCATAGGTTTCATGAGGGTTGGGATCACCTAACATGGTCTTGTCGTTTGCGTCTATTTTACCGTCACCATTTAAATCAACAAAACGGACATCACCCGGCTTAGCGCCTGGCTGAATCAGGGTTCCGTTTTTGGCATACGAATTTATATCTTGTTGTGTCTGGAAAAGGCCATCGGTTTTTAAGCCATAAAAATAACCGATAGGATAACCTACTTGTGCCCTGTAAAACTCATCCGTACTGGCTGTTAGAACACCTGTAGCACCATGTATGATTTTTTCTTGATTGGCTATATCAGTTACCCGGTTTTTATTGTAGGCAATATTTCCACCGATACCTAGTGAAAGATCACCAAATTTGTGCTGATAGTTAACAGCAAATTCAATACCCTTATTTGAAACATCACCACCGTTAACAGTTGGGGCACCTGTACCTACAATTGCTGGCACCGGAGCGACAATGAGCCAGTTCTTAGTCGTTTTGTTGTACCAGTCAAAAGTAATGGTTAGATCTCTTAAAATAGTTGCATCGAAACCGATATCAGCTTGTTGTGAAGTTTCCCATTTTAAATCGGGATTGGGTACTTTATTTGGAACCGTCCCCGTTGATTTTACACCATTAAAATAATAAGAGTTGTAGGTAGAACTTACAGTCGCCAGATAAGCATAGTAATTACTTGTAGGCACATTATCATTACCGTTCTGTCCAATACCTGCCCTGATTTTTAGGAAATCAAGCCATTTAACATTTTTCAAAAACTCTTCACTCGTTACTACCCAGCCAGCTGATAGTGAAGGGAAAGTGGCATATTTATTATTCGAGCCAAAATTAGTAGAGCCATCACGCCTTACGATGGCGGTTAACAGGTACTTCTCATTATAGTTATAATTGATACGGCCAAAATAGGAAAGTATGTTGTGCTCGGGCACCGTAATTCCGCCGAATGCTTTCTGGGTGGCGTCATTGGTACCATTGTCTATAATAGCGTGGTTAAAATCCGGAATAATTAAATCCTGTTTACTGCCGCTTACATAAAAGGTAGTCTCCCGCAACACTGTTGAACCAAGTAGTGCTGTAAGGCTATGCTTGCCCATTGATTTCTGATAGGTCAGTGAGTTATCCCAGTTTGTGCGGGTGTTACGGTACAAACCCATAGTAGCTGTAGAGTTGGTGTTCTGATTATTGGTACCCAAGGAATAAACAGGTGTAAATGTATTGGTAGAATTATAGGATAAGTCGAGTCCGTAATCTGACCTGAATTTCAAACCTTTGAATATGGTTGCTTCTAAAAACAAGTCGCCCAGTAGACGGTCGGTGATTGTTCTGTTATTATTAGTATAATCCATAGCGGCAACCGGATTCACCTCTTCCGGACTAACGGTTGATATGCCATATGTTCCATCCGGGTTACGAACAGGAAAGGTAGGACTTGTATTGAGCAGCCCTTTGATCGAATTACCATAAATATTGCCCGTACCGATGCTGCTTTGCTTGCTATGGCTATAAGTCAGATTCTGACCAAACTTGATAATATCTTTATATAAATTATGATTAGAGTTGATACGAAACGATATCCTTTCAAAATTGGATTTGCCCGGCAATCCGATAATACCATCCTGTTTTTGATAAGATAAGGAAGACGAATAGATTGACCTGTCATTGCCACCAGAAGCACTAACACTATAATTTTCAATAGGAGCATTTTTTTGTGTAACTGCCTTTTGCCAATCGGTTCCCGCCCCCAATTGATTGAGTTGATCAAGTGTATACATTGGCGCCTTTCCAGAATTAACTGCTGCTTCATTCATGATGATGCCATACTCGTGCGCATCCAGTAAATCTAATTTTTTTGCAGGATTTTGTAACCCATAATAAGCATCGAATGAGACTTGCGTCTTACCACTTTTTCCTTTTTTGGTGGTGATTAATATAACACCATTTGCGGCTCTTGTACCATAAATTGCCGTTGATGCAGCATCTTTTAGTACGTCCAGGGATTCGATGTCGTTGGGATTAAGGCTTGAAATGTCATAGGTAGGAAAACCATCAACCACGTATAAAGGATTTGAATTACCAATGGTACCGATACCCCTTATTCTTACTTTCAAAGCATCTCCCGGCTGACCTGAAGTGGATGTCACCTGAACACCCGGCGCCTGGCCTTGCAAAGCCTGATCCACTGACAGTGTATGATTTTTGGTCAAATCGCTTCCGCTAACGTGTACCGTAGCTCCGGTTACGACTTTTTTAACCTGGGTTCCGTATCCGACTACGATAACCTGCTCCAAAGAATTTGACATGGGAGTCATTTTTATGGATACCTCATTGGCTTCACCCACCGTAACTGATAGCGGCTGAAAACCTAGGTAAGTAAATTCGAGAACATCGCCAACTTTGGCTTTGATATGGTAAGTACCTTTTACGTCAGTAGCAGTTCCGGTTGTAGTTGACTTTATTTTAACGCCTACTCCAATTAACGGTTGATTATCATCCGCACTGGTCACGACACCAGATATCGTTCGTGATGATAGCTGGGCCAGTGCGGAGCCTTGAGATATAATAACGAAGATCAGAACGAGAAAAATGGAGGTATATCTATTACAAATTAATTTTCTTTTCATACAAATAGGTAGTGATTTATAAATTGTTTGTGGTCTATAATTACTGGTTAACTGTCATGGTGGCTGATTTTCTTGCATAATTTTTATGGTTAGCTGATATACCAAGCGGGATATTGGAAACTGACGCTTGATCTAAAGTTTATGTAACGGCTATTAGATACTTTTTCAATCGATTGCGTAATTAACGCTATCATTCTTCCGGTTAATTAAAGTAATATGACTTCCATTAAGTCGCTTTAAGGGGATAAATGTAGAGGGCTTTCCGCAATCGATTGTTTACAAATAGGGATACAAATGTTAACCACCGTTTAACTTCTTGACCTATAGGTTAATTAAACTGCTATTAAATAGAAAACCAGGGCAAAACAGGTCAAAAATTTAACAAAGCGGGCAAAGTAAAGATTGACTTTGAGTTGCCACATCCGCTATTGGCAGATACCAATCATGGAAACAATAAAATTCATTATGAAGATTTAGGAACACTACAATGGTAATATTACATCATATATGAGGTGTCGTTGATTGTAATTATGGGGCAATTGGTTGTTGCATATTAAGCTGGTAGATTGGATGAAGTGTGCCGGATTTTCCTGTTAAGATCGAGGCACCTGTACATAGAAATGCTATTTTAATAATTCTCAATTAATCAGCATGCCTGCTGGTATGGCTTATTATTGTTAACCAACTAATTGCAGATGATAAACATTCGTGCCCCTATTTGTAAACAATCGATTGCGCCAGTACTTCTTAGTTTTGCCACATTAAAAACTCAGAAATCTTCAATTATCTTGTCTAATTTAATTAAGAGCTCCGTTTACTGTCCGGAACCACCCTCATATTATAAACTATTCAATTATACTGTCTTAAAGCGTGTAATCGTGTATATGTACTTTTTTGAGTGCTTTCGTACGGAATTGAAACATACCGGCGAAAACCGGCCGATCCGATCATCTCATAGGTGCAACGGTAAGGATGATGAATTACCCTTTACAATGACGAAGGACCAATTGAAATTATGAAAAGGCTCTTTTAGCACTACATAATGAATCAGAAATTAAACCTAGCCGTCAGTTGTCTCCCGGTATAGGAAAGCATATAATGATCAATATGAAAAAGAAAATTTCACCAATTATTTTAGGCTGCTTGCTTTTTTGTAACGTTTTTGCCCAAAGTAACAATCTAAACAAAACGCCCAAGGCCATTAGAAAAATCAGCTTTTATTTTAAAAAAGTTGAACTGATGTTAACCGATATGCCGAGTGGAATACAGGCTGGAGATCTATCAAACGGGTTACAAAGTGAACGATGCATATACCAGCTTTCTATCATTTAATAAGCCTGGCCAGCTTAGTAAAACCCAGACCGACTTGCTTAAAAAACAGAATAACGGCGCTGCAATTTTGAAAGAAAATATCACCGTTAATGATGAAGGAACTTTTTAAAAAAAATTAGAATCAGGAAGAACGATGTTTTCCTGATCAATATGGTAAAGCTTTAATAAAATTAACCTTTCAAAAACCCCTGGGCAGGATCATTTTTGTTTAAAAGAAAAATGTTCGTAATTACGCTTTGGGGAGCGGGTCTCTATAAATGAAATGATGAAACAATATAGTACGTTTAAAATTTATATTCCAGGAATTTTCTTTTTGCTGTTTTTAGTCGGTTCTCTAAAGGCATGGGGCCAGGGAACACAATATCAATATTTATCCGGTACAGATAAGGACCACACCGTAGACTGGGATTTTTATATCAATAGCGGGCAAAAAAGTGGCTCATGGCAAAAAATAGCTGTTCCTTCTAATTGGGAACAGCAGGGGTTCGGAACGTACAATTATTATAAAGACACGCAAAACCCGGAGGAACAGGGTAAATACAAATATCATTTTAAGTTAGCCCCATCAGTAAAGAATAAAAATGTTTTTATAGTTTTTGAAGCCTCGATGACCGAAACAGAGGTTAAAATTAACGGGCAACTTGCCGGCCCCGTACACCAGGGAGGTTTTTACCGGTTTAAATATGATATAACCCATTTAATTAACTACGATGGCGATAATTTGTTAGAGGTAGCAGTAAGCAAAAGATCTGGCAACGAGTCAGTGAACCAGGCGGAGCGTAAAGCTGATTTCTGGCTATTTGGTGGCATCTTCCGTCCCGTTTACCTGGAGATTGTCCCTAAAACTTATATAGACAGGATTGCTATTGACGCCAGCGCAAACGGCGCTTTAGCGCTGGATGTATTCATCAATAACGCGAACAGCAATCATAAAGTAACTGCTCAGGTGCAAGCACTGAACGGTCAGCCGGTTGGTTTACCGTTCAGTACGCAGGTGCGTACGAGGCAGCAAAAGGTAACGCTGAAACAACAGGTAAATCATATTTTACCCTGGAACCCCGAATCTCCCAATTTGTATAACCTGGTGGTGTCTGTTGGTGATGGTAAAGGGGCGATCCACCGCGTAAAGCAATGGTTTGGTTTTCGCACAACGGAGCTAAGGCAGCACGATGGCTTTTATGTGAACGGGAAAAAAGTGATTTTCAAAGGTGTTTGCAGGCACAGTGAGTGGCCTGAGTCAGGCCGCACCTTGAGCAAGGATATCAGCCTGCTTGATGTTAAACTTATGAAGGAAATGAATATGAATGCGGTGAGGATGTCACATTACCCTCCGGATCAGCATTTTCTGGATGTTTGTGATTCACTCGGCCTTTTTGTATTGGATGAATTAACGGGCTGGCAAGCTAAATATGATACAGAAGTTGGCAAAAAGCTGGTAAAGGAACTGGTGGTACGGGATGTAAATCATCCCAGTATTGTAATATGGGATAATGGCAACGAAGGTGGCTTTAATACCGATCTGGATACGGAATACGCCAAATATGATCCGCAGCAACGGTTGGTTATCCACCCGTGGGAAAAATTCAATGGAACGGATACCAAACACTATCCCGATTATAATTATGTTGAAAATTCAGTGCTATACGGTAACGAAGTATTTTTCCCCACAGAATTTATGCATGGTTTACAGGATGGGGGTCACGGAGCGGGATTGGATGATTTCTGGAACCTGATGATGAAGCATCCACATACGGCAGGCGGCTTTTTATGGTCGTTCCATGACGAAGGCGTGGCCCGCACGGACAGAAACGGACAAATAGATATACAAGGCAATGCGGCACCCGACGGCATATTAGGGCCACACCGGGAAAAGGAAGGCAGCTTTTATACTATCAAAGAAATATGGTCGCCGGTAGCTATTGAAACGAGTTATATCCCCGAAAAATTTGACGGCCGGCTTTCGGTAGAGAATCGTTATATCTATACCAATTTAAGCAAATGTACATTCAACTGGAAATTAGTGACCTTACAGCTACCGGGCGGGCAAGACCTGAAAGCTAAAATAAATGCATCCGGGCATGCTGAGCCCATCAGTCTGGCGCCTGGCGCTAAGGGCTTTTTACAGCTTAACCTACCGGTTGATAAGAAACAGAGCGACGTGTTGTATTTAACGGCGAATGATCAGTATGGTAAAGAGATTTTCACCTGGAGCTGGCCGCTTAAATCGCCCGCGAATACATTTAAAAGGCAATCTGATGCATCATCTTCCAAAATTGAAGTTATAGTGCAAGCTGGGGGACTGATTGTAAAGGCCAATAATATTAGCTATTATTTTGATAGTCAAACCGGGTATTTGCAAAAGGTGAGCACACGAAAAGGCGAACTCTCTCTATCCAAAGGACCTGTGCTGACGGGCGCAAAATACGCGCTTAAAACACTGAACCATTATTTTTCAGGGGATGACTATATTGTTGAGCCGGAATATGAAGGCGGACAACAGTTTAATGTGAAATGGACATTCAGTCCTGGTAGGCCTGCGAAATTAAATTACTGCTACAGCCAACAAGGGGAGTTTGATTTTTCGGGTATAACATTTGATTATCCCGAGGAAAAAATAACCGGAATGAAATGGGAGGGTCGCGGTCCATACCATGTTTGGAAAAACAGGCTTAAGGGTCAACAATTTGGTGTCTGGCACAAGGGCTACAACAATACCGTAACCGGCGAAAGCTGGGATTACCCGGAATTTAAGGGGTTTCATGCCAATGTATATTGGGTGACTATCGAAAATAAACAAAGCCCCTTTACTGTTTATAGCGATGATGAGAACCTTTTTTTTCAAATGTTAAAACCGGTTAAACCTGCCGGGGCTACGAACGAAAACACCAATCCGCCCTTTCCTGACGGGAGCCTGGGATTTCTGAACAGTATAGACGCTATAGGCACCAAATTCCAGCGGGCGGATCAGTTAGGCCCGCAAAGTCAAAAGAATATTCAGCTAAATTATACGCCAATAAAGGGAACCTTGTGGTTTGATTTTCGATAAAATGATAAAGCAAATAAATGGCAGCCTGAGAATTCAGGAAATAAAAGGCGATTGGTGTTTATGTAAATAATGCTAATCTTTGGTCAAACACGATGTGTTCTAGAATATTATAAACACAACAGAGCCGGATGGCAACGTGCCAATTAAATCAGCAACAGCCTGAAATTTATAATTTACGCTTTGGGGTCGATATATTAACGATAATATCGTTAATTTTATTAATGTGTACGTTGCACCGGATTACCAGGACAGGTTCAAACATGCCTATGATGAGGTAGTTGCAGAACAACAGCACATCCCGGCATGAACCTAAGCAGGGCAAGAAAAAACAATCAACGAGTCAGCTTACGAAATGTCAGATTTATTCTTGGCCTCATAATACCTTTTTCCTTTGGAACACGGTGCTGCCACTCTTCCTGAAAACCGCCCTTCATCAGCAGATAAGATCCTGATTCGAGAAGAACAGAATACTTAATAGCGTGATCATCCCGCCTTCGAAAGTCGAAATGTCTTTGCTGGCCAAAACTCACCGACGCGACTACCCAGTTCTTTCCGGGCACACCGTCATTATCCGTGTGCCAACTTACTGAATCATTCCCATCACGGTAATAATTTAGCAACACGCTATCGAATTTATCACCCGACAGCGGCTCGATTCGCTCCCTGATTAATAATAGTTCCGGTGTCCAAATTGCAGGTTTAAGATTTTTTTCACTAAGCGAATAATCGACGGTGGGATCGCCAAACCAGGCAGTGAGTCTTGGGGTAGTAACCTCCTTGCCATACGTCAGCTGGGATTTTTGTTCCCACTTTACCTCATTAATCAGCTTATCCATTAACTCTTCGCTTTCCTCCAAGGAAAATACGCCAGGACGGTAGTCGACCAGTTCGGGCGGCAATCCCCTATTTGGTAGCAGGTCGTTCAACAAGTTTATTTGATCCATGTGAATTATCAATTATCATCGAGCGGGTAAAGGCAAAGCTCGGCATTTATATTGGCTCATAAAATATGCATATCAAACTGCCGAAACATAACTGCCCGTTTCACCTAAATGGATACAGGTTATACCAATCTGGATTATTGGCCTGAACATGATTGCGGCAACTTTGTGGTAAACAAGTAAGCAATTAAAATCATAAAAAATGAGCAACAACATCACAGGAAAAGTAATAGTAATTACCGGTGCCAGCAGCGGCATAGGAGAAGAAACGGCCAGGCATTTGGCTAAATTAGGTGCTTCCGTAAGCCTTGGAGGACGGCGGGTGGAGAAACTAAACGAACTCGTGGAGGAAATCAAAGCAGCCGGCGGTAAAGCTGTCGCGTTTGCAGTTGATGTCACCAAGCGCCAGGAGGTTGACCAGTTCATCCTTAACACCATTAGTGCGTTTGGAAAAATTGACGTGGTATTCAACAATGCCGGGGTAATGCCGCTTTCGCGATTAGAAAATCGGCGCTATGATGAGTGGGAGCAAATGATCGATACGAACCTTAAAGGTGTGCTTTATGACATCGGGGCGGCAATTCCTTTTTTCAAAGAACAGAAGAGCGGCCATTTCATCAACGTATCATCGGTAGCAGGGCATAAAACAGCGCCAACAAGTGCTGTATATTCTGCAACGAAGTTCGCTGTCGGCGCGCTTACTGAAGGATTAAGGCAGGAGGTTAAAGCCTACAACATCCGGACTACTATTATCTCGCCAGGCGCAATTCTTACGGAACTTGCCGGTCACATTGCCGATGAGGAAGCAAAACAAGGGATGTCTTTCCTTGCTCAGATCGGGATCAAGCCGGATGCGATCGCCCGCGCGGTTGCGTATGCTATTGACCAACCTGCAGATGTGGATGTGAACGAAATATTTTTAAGACCAACAGTGCAGGATTTTTAATTATGGAAGCTGTTGAAATAACCTCTTTTAAGCTGGCAGGATATACCTGCCAGCAATTTATCGATGCTAATAAAGTAATCGATAAATGGCTTTGCGAACAGCCGGGATTTCGTTCGCGTCGTATTTGGCAGCAAAGTGACGGGTTTGTGTTTGATATGTTGATTTGGGATAGTAAAAAAGAGGGCACCACAGCCATGCACAGACTACTTTCAGAACATGGGGATTCCATTATCCATGCGATGATCGATCAGCAAACTGTGACCTGGACTGTAGATACGGTGGAACACAGGCTCATTTTTAAATGCTAACTTTATTTTTTTATTCAATATGAGACATAATACCCCTCATCTTTTTAATTCAATATCAGAAATGCACCGGGCACTGGGATTACCACATCCGCAGCATCCATTGATCAGCCTTGTTAATTATGCGGAGGTGACGCGGGACATGAGTGCACTGCCATCTTCTCTGGTATTGAACATGTATAAAATCTCGTTTAAATTTAATTTCAGGGGGAAGTTCAAATACGGGCAGCATTATTTTGATTTTGATGCCGGGGGCATGAGTTTTTTTGCGCCACTACAACTGATTTCATCGGTAATGGATAAGGATACCGATTACAGTGGTTATTCTCTGCATGTACATCCAGACTTTATCAGGAATACTCCCTTGTCCAAAACCATTAAGGACTATGGCTTTTTTTCATATTCGGTGAATGAAGCTCTGTGCTTATCTGACCAGGAAAAGACGATCGTTTCGGGTATTTTTGAAAGTATTAAATATGAGTTGTCCCGTCCGATAGATAGTTTCAGCCAGGATATAATCATCACGCAACTGGACCAACTCTTGAATTACAGCAACCGCTTTTATAGCCGGCAGTTCATTACCCGCAAAATCGTAAGTAATGACAAGCTTACCAAGCTCAATGATTTGCTTGAAGAAATTTTCCAGAGAAAAAATGCATTGATTCAGGGAATGCCTTCGGTACAGGAATTGGCAGATGCGCTGAACGTTTCCCCGAGATACCTCAGCGATATGCTCGGTTCGCTTACTGGCCAAAACACCCAGCAGTTCATTCAGGCCAAAATGATCGAGAAAGCAAAAGAACTTTTGGCGGTCAGCGATTTGACCGTGGCTGAAATCGCTGACCAGCTTGGCTTTGACTACCCACAATCGTTTAACAAACTATTCAAAAAAAAGACAGCGGTTTCGCCAAATGCCTACCGCCAATCCTTTAATTAAAAATAACATAACGCATTCAATGCAATCTTATAAACAAATAATTAAAAGCCTGATTATTGGAATTTTGGTCGTTGCACCTCTATCGGGTTTCTGTCAAAAAGAAAAACAAAACGCAACTGGTGGCACCAAGGGGCAATATGGATTTGAATCCAATAGCAATTATTTATCCCGGATCACAGTAACACCTCCTGAAATCCTGGAACAATTCAGGGATGCGGGAATGTCACCTACTGAACATAGGCTAACAAAGGAGGAGAAAGAAGTTATTGCCGCCGCTTTTGCGGCACTGCCCCCATTTCATCGATGGGTATTACGAGAACACCTGAAGAGCATTAGCTTTTTAGATAATATGCCTAACACTGCCCTCACGTCCCCAATCGCTGAAAACGGAACGTTTAAGTTATATCATATTACTTTTCGAGCTGTGACCCTTCACCAGAATATCTCCGAGTGGCTCACTGAAAAGGAAAGAACCTGCTATCAAAAAGGGGATTCAGCGTATTCGGTTTCCTTACATGGAGGGACGCTAAATGCGCTTACGTACGTTTTATTGCATGAAGGCACTCATGTTGTTGATGGCTCAATACATATTATTGGCAGCGATACTATCGCCGGAAAAATACGTTATAACGCTTTTACCAAGGCCTTTAAAGAACACAAATGGAACGACATTACGTCCATTATTTGCCCCTTGCCTGATTCCCTGGTGATTAAGAACCGTTTCAGAAAGGGGGGTGCGCTATTCAGAACTTCAGAGGCTGTCCAGGTATATCAGGGTCTTCAACAAATCCCCTTTGTTTCTTTATATAGTACCAGCAGCTGGCATGAGGACCTTGCTGAATTTCTAGCGGTATATCACCTGACTCAAGTCTTAAAGCAACCCTTTAAAATTATAGTTACTAGAAATGGTAGGGACATATTAACATATGAACCAATGAAATCGCCTCTTTTAAGTAAAGAATTCGGACTTATGAGACGGTTTTACGAAGTTAGTGACATCAAGCAACCCGGATAAAAAAGCCATCAAATTGGATTCGGCGCTGCTTTTTTTTATCATATCATATTTTTATCTTTAAAGCTTAAACGCATCCCGGATTTTGCATGGCCGGGTTAAATGGTTTAGGAAAAACATGTACTTTATTTCTCAATTATAGTTTTAATGCTGTTGGCAAATAGTAGGTCGTTGATGTGTGGTGTCTTGAATTTTCGCCATTGGGTCGTGATGTGCCTATTAGTTTTTTTTAGCCTTGTCAGTAAAGCCCAAAATTTTCCTATTCCGATTCCCGTAAGGGCAGATCATCTAATTCCCATCGAAATATCGCTAAAGAGCACAAAAAGCGGCGCACAGCGTGCAGTTCTGCAATTACAGGAAGCAAATATCCTATATAACAGGCCTCAAAAAAGGACTGCCGATTTAACCGCCGCCTTAAATAGTGCGATGAGGGCAGCCATATTGGCGCAAAAGCATGGAAATCAAAGGGTGTATAATGATGCCTTGTACATGGCTGCTTTGGCCAATGCGGACCTAGGCGCGCTGGCACATGCAGCGACTCTACTGCCCCGGTTGAACGATACTACCAAGACGAATGCATTGTTATTACTCGCCCATTATTATTGGTGGCGTTTTGACGATGATAAAGCCTATGATTACCGCGCCGCCTTGACCTATGCGGAAGAGGCCCTAAGGATAAGCGAAACCTCAAATAATATTTATAAGACACTTTTGACGCGAAGGATAATTGCGCAAATTCATGGAAGTTTAAGAAACCCGAGTGCGGAGACGGAGTTTTTGGACGTCATAAAATCCTATAAAGCGCTTCATTATCCATACATGCATTATGTATACTCCCAATATGCTTATTTCCTCACGAATACCGGAAAGCAAAATGAAGCACTAAACTACTCGCTCGCGGCTTTGAAAAGTGTTCAGGCAACTAAAGATTCAGCTGCCGCCGGTGATGTCAATTTATTTCATTCGATAATCATCGCTGAGAATGATATGTTCAGTGAATCCCTGCCGTATGCATTTACCGCAATAGACTACTATCAGAAATTTCCGGGACTTGTAAGCGTCTCCGATCCTTTCCTACCATTGGTTATTTCCCATGAAATGAGAAAGATGGGCGATAATGACAGATCCTTGGCCTACCTACATGCATCAATGAAAAAATATCCGCCACAGTCGCTGGATGAACGATTGTTATACATGTCGATGTTGGGTCATACGTACCGGGAAAAGAAGATGTATAACAGCGCGGCGTTTTTTTTCCATAATGCTTACAGGATTGCGCGTGCCAATCACAGTTCAACCTTCAGGGCCACACGAGATGTAGGACACCTATATCTTGAATTGGAAAAATACGATGTTGCAAGAAAATATCTTTACGAATCCCTGAACTTTCCTGCAGTAATGTATAATAGTGCTGAGACGAAGCAGCTTCGTTTCGAAATGTTCATGGCAGATTCGGCAACAGGACATTATAAGGCCGCTTTGAAGGATATGTCAAAATTCAAGGACATTGACAATGCGGAACTACGGGCCGCTACTAACAAGCATATCCGGGAGTTAGAAGCAAAATACGAAAATGCGCTAAAGGAAGTCGAAATACGCAAAGCCAGCGATCATATAAAGCTATTAGGTCAGCAGAATGCGGTACAAAGCTTAAGGATCAGCCACAATAAATTTATAACGACAATAATGATTGTCGGGCTTCTGGCAGCGGCATTTATCATTGCCACCATATTCTATTTTTACCGTCAGAAAACTGCGCAAAGCTTTAAGATTTCGGAGTAGGCGGAGACTATCATGAAAAAGAATGACTTACTGGAGCAAGTGCTCCGGGAAAAGGACTGGCTTTTGAAGGAGGTGAATCACCGAGTAAAAAATAACCTTCATACCATATTGAGTTTGCTGGAAGCGCAGGCGCAGAATCTGAAAGATGATGCCCTGGAAGCGATTGAAACCAGCCAGCACAGGATATTTGCGGTTACACTCATCCATAAAAAGCTTTACACAAACGACATGGCTGACCTGATAGACATGTCAGTGTACATGACGGAGTTGATTGCCTACCTGAAAGAAGGGTTCGGTGAACCTCAAAACATCCGGATTGTTACAGATATTCAACCTATGGAATTGTTAGCTTCGCGGGCTATTTCGCTGGGGTTAATTTTAAATGAAGGGCTTACAAATGCCATGCGTTATGCCTTTGCAGATGGTAGAAACGGAATAATCTGGGTGTCGCTTCGAGCTACCGAAGACCGTATTCATCTCAATATTACCGACAATGGCATGGGCTTTCCTATGAAAATCAATACCTCGGAACCACATATGGGAACAGCAATTATGAGGGGTTTAGTGGACGAAATGGATGGCGAGATTACGATTGATGGCAGTAAGGGCACGGAAATAAATGTTAGTTTTGAAAGGATAATCCAATTGCCTCATTATCCATTGGAAGCAGTATGAAACATAAAATCATGATCGTCGAGGACAAGTATATCGAAGCATACAATATAAGTATGGCTTTGAAGAGCGGCGGTTATGAGGTTCTTCCAGCTGTAAAGTCTGTTTCAGAAGCTGTAAATATGCTTTCTTACACACAGCCAGACATCGTGTTGGTGGATATTTACTTAAGTGGGGAGCTTACCGGAATAGACCTGGCCAAAATTCTTGCGGATAAGAACATACCGTTCGTTTACCTGTCGGGCAACTCTGAGAAAAATTTGATCCAGGCTGCTAAAAATACGATGCCTTATGGTTTTTTATTGAAGCCTTTTCGCAAGAAAGAAGTACTTGTTATGCTTGAGATTGCACTATATGTGCATCGCGAGAAACAAAAATTTGCTTCAAAGATCACGAAGCAGAACGGAATTACATTTACACAGGAAATAACAGGACCAACCCCTGGTTTTATTGGCGAAAACAAGAACATCCAGGAAGTAATCGGAAACGCCAATATCGTGGGGCCGGCTGAAACTACCGTATTGATCAACGGGGAAAGCGGGACGGGCAAGGAACTTCTGGCTAAATTGATTCACCAATTATCTCCGAGGCGCGATGAGCCCCTTGTCGTTGTCAATTGTGCGGCCTTACCGGCAAGTTTGATTGAGTCAGAACTTTTTGGCCATGAAAAAGGAGCTTTTACCGGCGCAATTGATAAAAGGATCGGTAAATTCGAGCAAGCAGATGGGGGCACGATATTTCTGGATGAGATCGGAGAACTAACCGCGGAACTTCAAATGAAATTCCTCCGTGTTATCCAGGAGAAGGAAGTTGAGCCGATTGCCGGAAAACGAAAAAAGGTTAATGTGAGGATCATTGCCGCAACTAATAAAGACCTGTTGAAAGAAGTCAGTCAAGGTCGATTCAGGATAGACCTCTATTACCGGCTCAATGTTTTTCCAATTACGATGCCGCCTCTCCGGGAGCGGGGTAACGATATATCGCTATTAGCGGAATATTTCACCCGGTATTTTTCCGCCAAACAAGGCAAGGTTATCGCAGGTGTTGACCCTGTATTTATGGAACAACTGAAAATGTATACCTGGCCAGGGAACGTTCGGGAATTGGAAAACATCATCGAGCGCGGTGTACTTATCAGCAACGGAGGTTGGGTTTCTGTTCCGGGCTTTGCAGAACAATTTGCAAATCCTGACAACCCGGACACTGTTATGAAGACTATTGATCAGAACGAACGGGATCACATCCTGAAGGCAATAGAAAGATGTGATGGAAAGATCTATGGTGAAGGCGGTGCAGCGAAACTGCTTAACATTAACCCATCTACTCTGAAGTCCCGTATGGGCCGTCTCGGCATCACAAAGGGATTCAGGAGCTCTCAATAGCTTTCAGATTCATGTCTATCCTATTTCCTAGTGAGTCAAATTTGTACAAAATTATGTCCTTAAAATACATTATTTCGAGGTAACTGACTGCCGACATTTGTATTGTATAAAGACATAAAAATGAAAGCATTAATTCTAAATAACTACGGTGCAGGTCTTAACCTGCAGGAGCTGGACAAACCTGTTGCGGCTGAAGGTGAAGTATTGATAAAAATAAAATCTAGCGGTTTAAACCCCCTGGACATCAAAATAATGGCGGGACAGGCTGGCCACGCGCAAACAAAATTACCCGCCGTATTGGGTATAGATGTCAGCGGTATTGTTGAAGCTGTTGGTGATGGTGTGACAAGGTTCAAAGCAGGCGACGAGGTGTACGGGATGATTGGTGGAATTGCGGGAAATCAGGGATCGCTTGCTGAATACGTTGTTGCCGACGAAAATTTCCTGGCCTTAAAGCCCAGGAATCTCTCTTTCCATCAGGCTGCTGCTATACCGCTTATTTTCATAACTGCCTGGGAGGCCATTGTCGACAGGGCAAACGTACATGAAGGTCAGAAAATTTTAATACATGGCGGTGCTGGCGGAGTTGGTCATATTGCGGCGCAGATTGCAAAAGCAAAAGGTGCTGAGGTTTACGCAACGGTGAGGAAGCACCACTTTGAACAAATAAAAGGCTATAGTGCCATTCCAATTGAATATACCGAATCCGCTCCAGAGGATTATGTGGATGAATACACCGGCGGGCAAGGCTTCGATATTATTTTGGATAATGTAGGCGGTAAAACCCTGGATGATTCTTTTAAAGCAGTAAAGCGATATACCGGGCACGTAGTTAGCATATTGGGTTGGGGCTCACACAGTCTATCCCCACTTTCATTTCGTGGTGCAACCTATTCGGGCGTGTTCACGCTGTATCCACTGATTTCCGGGATTGGCAGGGCGCATCAAGGAGAGATCATGCGTCAGGCAACAGCTTTAATCGAGGCTGGCAAAATAAAGCCGGCAGTTTCAAAATCGGTATATCACCTTGAGTCCGCGATGGAGGCATATCAGGAGGTAGAAGCCGGTGCAAAAAACGGAAAAGTAGTTATTGATATAGATTAATTTGCGTTGTTTTCTTGTGGAATGGCCGCCTCTAAAGGGCGGCCATTTTTGTTTTATATGGCCCTGTCCAATTCCAATTGCTATATCGGTGCACTCCCTTAAATAGCGATATGCCGATATGATTTCCAGATAAAAAATTATTCAATTTATTGAATATCAATAAATTATACCATTGGCATGATGTTTTCAATAGAGGAGCACGAATTAATAAAATAATTCAAAGCTGAGAAGCATAGAGGTGAATGAACATCAGGAAAAATACTATCGAAAGGCGCTGACCAAGGCAATCATTAAACTGCACGGGGCCGGCTTCGAAAATGATTTTTATCTGATCGGAACGCATCATTTGATTTGGAGCAAGGCTGATATGGTTTTTTGTCTGTCAGACGTCCGGGTGAAAATAATCATTGACATCCGAATGAGTCCGAGGCATAACCCGCTCTACATCCTTGCGCTTGAAACCGATAGTGGTGTTAAAGGCATTCTGTCCAGACTGGTCGATATTCCATGCGATCTACTGATAGAAACCTCCGGAGAAAGTGATCCGAATGAGGGTACCTGAAAAGGTAGTTTCAAACCCGCGGCAGGGGACATTTTATCTGCTTCTTTATAAATGGCCGTAGAATTAGGCGGTACAGTTCCCGAATTGACTCAAATCGGACGGGTGCAGCCCCGGCATAGATCTGCCGTGAACCCCAAATAGGGTAGTAAGCGAAACAATCGGATAAGTGCTATATATAATACAGAGGCACCCGTAAAAATCAGCGTCTATGAGTTTTTCTCATACTGATGATGATAAATTGAAATCGAAACGCTTTATATAGACCGCAAACAAAATATAAGAAACAAAATAAACTGCCAAATGGCCGAGCTCATTATTTTTTTGATGACAAGGGTGATTTGCATTATAACTGCCGGCGTTGTTTTTTGGGAGCCGTTACCCGAAAATGCTACCGTTAACTTTAACAAGTTCAACCTCCGAACAATATACCGTTCGTCCATAAGACGATGGCGGGCGGTGTTCCGAAATTATCAGGGTTTGGGTCAAATGAGATGGTTTCCGAAACTTACTGAAAACCGGCTGATTAGAAGATACTTTTTATAGCAGATAGCTGGTGCTTCAATTTAAAGAGCCTTTGAATCAACGATCAAAAGGAACGATTTTACATGATTTTGTCTGTTTTATACAGAAAAGCAGGATTGCAACATCAGGACATTTGTAAAGTAAAACGAATATTAAATAAAAAATGAAAGCGATCATAATTAAAGAATTTGGAGCACATGAATCTTTTCACCGCATCCAGGAACAGATCGGTTTCCCCGCTAAAAGCCCGACCGCCGATCATTTAAGCACCATGGAGGGGCGCATATTTTTCTTTATGGAACTGCAAGCACTTAAAGCGGCGCTGCAGAAACCGGTCAATCGCAGGCAAACAGACCTGGCTGATGCTTTAGCTTTCCGTCAAATCCGGGAACGATTGCTTCCCAAAACGTTTGCCAATGAACGTATGCTGGAAATGAACGAAGGGCTGGCCGAATACACAGGCGCATCGCTTGGCCGCAGCGATCTGCGACCGCACCTGTATGCACAGATCGATACAGCCGCTAACCGAAAGTCGCTGATCCGTTCCTTTGCCTATCTAACCGGGCCAATCTATGGCCTGCTCTTACATGAAAAAGCGAGGCACTGGACACAGCAGATCGACTCCAATGCTGATTTCCCGGAACTCATCAGCCGCTATTACCAGGTCAAAGCCCGCAACGCGCCGGACGAATCGATCTATAATGGGGCGGTCATCCGAACAACACAAAGAAACCATTCGTCTGGAAACTGTGGCCGCCTATACCGAAACGTTTACGCAAAGGCCGGTGATGTGCATTACATTGGTCAAAATGAGCGTGATCTTCAACCCCAACACACTTTTCGACCTCGGCACTTACGGCACCATCTACCCAACGGGTGAGGTTAAAGATAACTGGGGACACCTCAAAGTAAACAAAGGCGGAATGTTGCTCAAAGATTGGCACATCGTAAGCGTACCAGCAAGCGGCCAATTGGATCTGGCCGCCCGGCGCTTAGAGGGTGACGGTTGGGTGCTGGATCTGGCGGACGGCTGGCACCTTGTCAAAAACGACGACTTGCATTACACGCTTAGTTCAAACTGATAAATCGCAAGCTGTTGGGCAGACGTAACGCCCGGCTGCGCGCGATTTGATTGTTTTTCCTGTCATAAAAGAACCGGGTAGAATATCAGTAGACTGGTAATCTACAGTATTTGCTGTTGTGTAGCAGCCATAATCAGTTCAGCAGCATTTTTCACACCAAATTTCTGGATCAGGTTTTTACGGTGCGTATCTATGGTCAGCGGGCTCAGAAATAATTCCTGGCCGATCACCTGACTGGTCTTACCTGCTGCAATTAAGGCCAGTATCTCCTTTTCCCGGCGTGTAAGACGGGGCATGCCCTGTATTTGATTTTTAGAGGGCCTGCTGATAATTTCCATGACCTCTTTACTGTAGCAGATATTACCCTTAAGCCCTTCTGAGATGCAATGCCGCAATTCATCAATGGAACTATTTTTAAGCAGATAGCCGCTTGCTCCGTTTTGAATCGTCTGCATAATAATACTCCTTTCGGTATGATTGCTCAAGATAAGGACAACAGTTGCTACAGATGCTTCTTTTATTCGTTGACACAGCTCAATGCCATTGATATCGGGCAACGTAATATCAAGGAGAATAAGGTCAACCCGATTGATGTTTAGGTAAGACAGAATAGCCGATCCGCTGCAGAATCCGCCAACAAGTTGCAGGTTTTCCTCATGCTGAAGCAGAACCTTTAATCCTTCGATCACAATAGGATGATCATCAACTATAGCGGTCAGTAGTTTAGCCATCGACGTTTGTATTAAGCTCTATATTAATGGTAGTTCCCTCGCCAATCACAGATTTTAGCTCAAACCTGCCATTTAAGAAAGTGATCCGGTTTTTAAGGTTATCTAAACCCATACCCTTCTTATTTTCCAGCATAGCCGTATCGAATCCGCAGCCATCATCTTCAAAGGTGACAAAAAAAACGTCATCATTCTGGCTGCACTGCAACATAATATTTGATGCCCCGGCATGTTTAACAGCATTGGAGATCAGTTCCTGAATGATGCGATAAATATTCAGCTGAATACTCAAAGCGATATTTTTTTGAATATGAAAAGTCTGAAAATCAATGTGTAACTCATCGCGCATATAAAACTCACACAAATCTTTCAACGCCACTTCCAGTCCAAACTTCAGAAGCGTTTCCGGTAACAAATTACGGGCGATACGCCTCAGCTCCGAAACCGAAGAGTCCAGTTGGCCAATAATGTGGTTCAGGTCTTTGTCCCCGGATAGGTCCGAGTTATTGTTTGACCAACCCGATAAACCTATTTTTACACCCGCCAGCATTCCGCCCAGTCCGTCATGCAGGTCGCGGGCAACGCGTTCCCGTTCATGCTCTTCGCCATCCAGCATGGCCTTGGTTACTTTAAGCTGCTGTTTTTGCTCCAGTTCATGGAGTTGCTGCTGATAGTTGATCTCCTTTTGAGCCGCAAGTTTCCGGTTGTTTTTCGCATTCAGGATTACCAGTCCAAGCGTAATGAGCAGCGATAAACAACCGATGGCCAGCAGCCAGTTGTATAAATGCTCATTCCTGGCTTTCAAGGCTGCTTGTTTGTTTTGCGCCTGTAAAGCAGCAATTTTCTGATGGTTTTCCGCAGTGCGGTATTTCGTCTCCAGTTCATTGATCTTGAGCGCGGTCTGGTCCTTGTGGATGCTATCTGTTAGTACCTGATACTTATTCATCCAGAAGTAAGCGGCTTTGTAGTCATTCAGGTTTTTGCTGGTTTTTGACAATTCTGCGTAAATCGTTGCCTTATCATTAGCGGTTGCCATAAGCGTGCCATTCTTCGCAATATCCAGTAAAATTTGTCTGGCTTTGGCATACGCTTTCTGCTGCCCGTAGACTTCATATTTTCTGAACAGGAACTGCTGATGCAATTGTTTCTGATTGTATTTTTTTGCAAGAACAATTCCCTTATCAGCGCTTACCAGCGACTGTTCAAAAGATTTAACAGTAAAATAGTATAAAGCTTCGTTATAATAATACAGCGGATAGTTTACGGATTCGGGATAGGCACTTATTATCGCTTTAGCTTTTGCTAACAAAGGCTTTGCCTTTGCTGATTTGCCGTCATAGCAATAGATGCTTACACCACTCAGATAAGCAAACAAAAGATTGGTTGAGCGCGGGCTTTCGGTTTGCAACAGCTCAATTGCCTTTTGATTATAGGTCGCCGCCTTGGCGAATTGGTAATTGTTCATCAATACGGTAGAGAGCTGCGTGTAGAAATGCGCCAGCATTACTTTTTCACCAGCTTTTTCCGCTTCCGGCAGAACTTTTTCAAGTATAATGCGGGTAATAAACTCGTATCCTTTAGTATCCCTGTTCATTATGGCGTAGTTGAACCATGCTGCTGCACGCCTGCCGTGTGCTTTCGGGGTGTTAAACGCCGAAAAGGCCTCTTCCGCTTTTTTAAAGGCAGCAGCAGCTTTAGCCGCGTTCCAGTTAAAATAATACTGCCCTTCATAAAAATGCGCCAATGCTTGAAAATAGGGATATTTCGCTGCAAGTTGTTTGCCGTGCATTAAATACGTTTTACTTTTCACGGTATCCTTGAATTTCCAGTATTCAACCAATTGGAAATTAGCATTGGCCTTTGCACTATCCGGTCCATTTGACCGCAGGACGCTTTCCAAACTGTCGACGTGCTGTCTTTCATTTAGAGGGATCTGTTGCTGCGCTAAAGCGTAGACGGTCATCAGCAGGCAGATTGGGATCAGATAAATCTTCTTCATTTCAATCACCGGCAGGTCAACAGATATGGCCTGCCGGTTTTAAATATGCAGCTAAAAATTCAGAACATGCTAAAAGTTACGGCCGCTGTTGATAAAATACCTAAAAATCAGGAGAAAAAAAACCACCAATTAGGGGATTTCAAGTGCTAAGGCCAACGAATAGCTTTGCGGTCTATCTATTATCTTAATCAAATAACTATGAAAAAATCTATTTTTAAAAATTTAATTGCCTTTACTATTTGTGCCGTTTTGTTTGCAGGTTTCTCATCATGCAGCAAAAAAAGCAGCGGCGATCCTACACCCTCAGACGGGCGTAATGCCAAGTTTACGGTTACCGTGACCGGCGCACCGTCATCCGCTTATATCTCCTTTGTAATGGTAGGTTTAACCAACGACCCGAAAGAAGGTACTGTTTGGAAAGTAAACGGTGTGGTACAAAACAGCGAGAATTCAGTTAGCCTCGGTAAAAATAACTTTAGCGGAACTACTAAAACTTATGTAATTGAATCTATTAAGCCATTAAGTGCGATCAGTGTAGGAGTGCAGTGTTTAAACGTGGAAAACTCGCCCTACAAAATTAGTTACAAAGCAGAAATAAACGGTGAGGTTAAAAACGATGAAAAAGATTTTACGGTTACCAAAAGCACAGATTTTACCCACGATTATACCTATTAAAAAAGTGAATACCATACAATGATTTAATAGCTAACATCTACACTAAAATTAACAACTATGAAAAAGATCATGATCATTTGTTCGGCGCTGCTGTTATTCAGCTTCACAACAACCAGGGCACAAGCAGTTTTGGACAAAATCGACAGGGCAAACGACAAAGCCGACCGTGCGGGTCATACCGCAGACAAAACAAAAAGTACCAGCGACAAAATCCTGGGTTTTTTTGGAAAAAAGAAGAACGGCTCTTCATCAGAAACAAAAACTACAGTAAAAATTAGCGGCGTTGACTTTGCAACCTTACGGAACATTAATGATAAACTGCAGGCAGCGAAAGGGATCGAAAGCACCAAGATGAAATACGGCGCATCGGGGTCTTCGATTACGCTTCAGCATTCGGGTTCTACATCAGACATTCTTAAAACCCTCCAAAAAGCTTCTCCGGAAGTGTTTGCGGAAAAAAATATTGACGGCATGGATGACGGTGAGATATCCATTAAACTGAAATAACCATCACCGGACCAGGGATTATACCGGACTTGCTGTTTGCTGAACCTGATCATCTTCATCGAGCAGCTTATTAAATCAAATTAACACCATATGAAAAATACAATAAGGAAGGCTCAACTTGCCTGCCTCATGGCGCTGGTCATAATGGGTCTGTCTGCCTGCAAAAAGAACGGTGGTACAGTAGCGGGAGACGGCGAAAAATATCTTACCTGTAAGATCAACGGCAAGTTGCACGAGTTTAATTACAGTGTGAATGCCAATGATAAACCTGCTACGGACACCGTACATTTTGTAGTAATTGGCGGATGGGAAAAGCAGGACATGGTTACCGGATTTGGCATAGACATGCACCTGAAGGAAGGTGCGAAGGAGACTACCTACACTGCCAACGATGCAAGCGACCTGTTACTTGCCGGTAAATACTACATCCAGAATATGAAGGATGGTAAAATCGTGGGTACTACTATCTATAATGGCGGGGACCTTGATGGAAGCAGCTTTACCTTAACCATAACCAGTTTAACGAAATGGGGTGTTAAAGGAACCTTTTCAGGAAAGCTAAAACTGCTCGGTGGCGAAGAATATCTTACGGTTACAGAAGGTAAATTCTCAGCACCCTATAATTAATTTTTTACTTTAAACTTTATGTCTTTCATTATGAAAAGATACTTTTTGCTCATCGGGCTGCTTATAGTCTTTGGCAGCCTTTTCGTATTTCAGGCGGCAGCTCAGAATATGGACTTTAACGAGGATTTCTCCAAGTACCAAATCGGCGCTACCCCGCGCAGTATTAAAACAAATGGCGCGGCCACGATTGCCCGGCCTACCGGCCAGGAAGGTAAATGGCTGTCACTTCAGGATAACATAACCTATAAGCTCAACCGGCCTGCTTCCCTTCCCAAGAGCTTTACTTTTGAGTTTGATATACTGGCCCAGGCGGAGCAAATCAAGGATATGTCGCCGATATCATTCGGTTTTGTAAAAGACAATGCTGCCCGGGAGTACATCAGCAACGGCGGGGCTTTTGTGCAACTGCATTATTATGATGCGGACGCTGTGAATATTGGTAACTACGACCTAAGCACGGAGGCAAATACGAAGTTTGATCTTTCGGCGACGGCTAATCGTCCACTGCATGTCAAGCTGGTGGTAAGCGGCACTCAGATGGCCGTATATTTGGATAACACCAAGTTGTCAGATACTGTGCTGTTTCAACCCGGGACGGCCAGGTATTTTTATATCAGCGGCCCTAATCAATCTGAACACGGTGCAAAATTATTTATCAGCAATCTAAAAATTGCTGGTTTGTGATCGATTCAATACAGCATGAAGGTTAAGGAGATACTGCATTGCGCCAGTAATGTCACTTCCTTTCGTTAGCAATTTAATATAGTTTAAATTTACCATATGTGAGCCGAAGTTCGTTAAATATAATTCAGAGAACAAGTAAGACTTCGAACTACTGGGGAAAGTCGTTGGACCGAAAGGAACCCACATTTTTAATTGTAGCGGAAAAGAAAGTGGTTTTATCGTAACATTCTGTCGGCTGGGAGGCATCGTTTGAGCTACCAATTGTTGGGATTTAACGATTGCAAAAAGTACGCAAATTAAAACAAGAACTCGACTGTAAGCTGGTTTCATATTTCAGTATTATAAAACGATGAGACACAAAAAACGTTTCACAGGTTACAACGTTGACAACCTCCAGTAAAATCAAAACAATCTTATCGGGCATTAATTCATTGGGAATTTTTATTTAATGACATCTAAGTATGGTGTATTATTTAGATATCTTATCACAAAACGTAAATTGCCGTGATCTAATCTGATGACGGTAATTTACGCGATTACAGGTCCATTCCAGGACCTTTTCGCTGCTTTTTTTTCGGCGCGCCCTCCGGCCCTTGCGCTGCTTTTGATCTTTCCTATTTTCGTTTTTGAGTTCCGGCTTTATGTAATGTAACTGTTACTCGGCTTTTCCTTCCAGTTAGCCTGGTTGACGCGTTGTTCGGCAGGATTGACTTCTAAATAGAGTTTGACGCTTTACTATCCTTCGTGCTGTATCAGCTCCGACGATCACGCAGAACAGGGAGCGACCGCGGTCTAATCCTAAATGCGAACACCTATTGTAACGATAACGAACATCAATACTGTTAAAAGCACATACGTATAAATCTATCTATCAGCTGTTTATAAAAATGGCATACCCGTTGTACCAACAGACTTTATAAACCATCTACCTGTATTATGAAAAAGGAACGCCTGCATTTACTTTTCATCAAATACGTAAACCAAGAGTTGACACCGGAGGAGACCCGGGAGCTCATGGCCTACATAGACAATGGGGCAACTGACACCGAACTGGAAGAGTTGTTACGTGAAGAGTGGAGCTATAACCATGATCAAACCATTTTCGATAAGGCTCAAAGCAATTCCATTTTAAAAAAGATCATGTCTGATGAATCATTCCGAAACAAAGTGAGCTTAAAATATAACAGAATAAAAACAAGTTCGACACCATCCGCTGAAAAAAGACCGTTCATCCCTAATCTTATGCTTAGAAATTATATGAAGGTCGCATTCCGAACCTTATCTAAAAACAAAAGCTTTTCCTTCGTTAACATAGCCGGTTTGGCTGTCGGCATGGCCGCATGCCTGCTGATCCTGCAATATTTGAATTTTGAATTCAGCTATGATAATTTTCATACCAAAGGAGACCGCTTGTACCGGGTGAATGAGGATCGTTATACTAACCATCAGTTAAGCACGCAATGGGCCGCAGGGAGTTCCGCCGCAGGGCCTGCCTTTAAGGCTGCCGTGCCTGAGATTGAAGGATCTGTAAGGCTTTGGAACAGCGGTCAGATCATCGCCGGTTATAAAGATGAAAAGTTAGTTGTGAACAACAATTACTTCGTAGAAAACGGCTTTTTTCAGCTATTTAGCTTCCCGCTTCTAGAGGGTGATCCTGCTACAGCTCTGAAAGAACCGAATTCAGCCGTTTTAAATGCTTCAGCTGCAAAAAAGCTATTCCACAATATCAACCCGCTTGGCCAAACCATTACAGTTGGCAGGCAATCGTTAAAAATAACGGGTATCATGCAGGATATGCCGGATAATACACACCTAAAACTGGAATTCATCCAGTCTTATGCCACACTACCTATACTGTACCCGGAAGAAACATTCTTCCGGGGCAAACAATGGTTCGCAGATGGGTTTTTGACCTATGTGCTACTTCGGCCAGGAGCAGATCCTAAGGCAGTAGAAAAGAAGTTTGTTCCTATTGCAAACGCCGGTATGTCAACGGTCCCGAACGAAGCTGCCGTTTTCAGCCTCCAAAAGGTTAAAGACATTCACTTATATTCCAACCGCATGGGGGAGGTAGAGCCTAATGGAAGCGGTAAATCAGTTTACTTGTTATTAGGCATCGCTATATTTGTGATCGTGATCGCCTGGATCAATTATATCAACCTGGCCACTGCGCGCGGGATGAGCCGTGCGAAAGAAGTTGGTGTCCGTAAGACGCTTGGGTCCGGTAAATTACAACTGCTAGCCCAATTCATGGTAGAGGCCATGGTGTTAAACGGCCTTTCTATTGCATTGGCTATCGGAATCATCATGTTATCTATGCCTGTTTTTGCCTCACTGACAGGCCTGAAAATGGGACTGACATTGTTGATTAAGCCAATGTTCTGGACGGCTGTATTTGTCTTGTTTTTGATCGGTTCATTCTTCTCCGGTTTTTATCCGGCTATCGTTTTATCGGGATATAAGCCCGTAACGGTATTAAAAGGTAAAGTAACTACATCAAGCCAGGGCGCTATTCTCCGTAAAGGGATGGTTGTATTTCAGTTTGCAGCTTCGATCTTTTTACTGATAGGCTCGATGACTGTCTGGAACCAGGTGCGCTTCATGCAGAGCCAGAAGCTTGGTTTTAACATAGACCAGACATTGGTAATCCGCTCTCCGCTTGTGCAGATCGACTCCATGAGCCGCGCAATGACATCCTTTAAACAGGAAAGCTTAGGCCTGCTGTCTGTCAAAAGTATCACCATATCAACTGATGTACCGGGTACTCCTATAGGCTGGAACATGGGACGGCTGCGCCTGGCCGGTGCCAGTGAAGACAAAGGTGTTCAGGCAAGGATAATTGGTACCGATTACGACTTCTTAAAAGCTTATGACATTAAATTGCTTGCCGGAAGGTTTTTTTCTCAGAATTATGCCACAGATAAAGGCGCGCTGATTCTCAGCCGTTCCTCCCTCGCACTTTTTGGTCTCACAAAACCGGAAGAAGCGATCGGTAAAAAATTGATCTTCCAACGTGAGCCGCGTACTATCGTCGGTGTTGTGAATGACTATCATCAGCAATCGCTTCGGGATAAATACGATGCGATCATCTTCACCTGCATACCTGATGTACAGGGAAAAGTTTCGGTTAAAGTAGGCGCCTCGAATATAACGCAAACGGTTGCTGCATTGAAGACAAACTGGGCTAAATTCTTTCCTGGCGATCCTTTTGACTATGTTTTCCTTGATCAGCAGTTCAATGCACAATACCGGGCTGACCAACGTTTCAGCAAAGTGTTCGGTATCTTTACACTGATCGCGATCTTCGTAGCATGCCTTGGCCTTTTTGGCCTGGTTTCCTACACCATTGTACAACGCACCAAAGAAATAGGTATTCGTAAAGTGCTGGGCGCATCTGTGCGGGGAATATTGCAGTTGCTTTATAAAGATTTCGCCCTACTGATTCTGATCGCTTTTGTTATTGCGGCCCCAACAGCATATTATGCAATTAACCAATGGCTCCATGGCTACGCCTTTCGCATCGATGTTAATCCATTGTTGTTTATTGTTCCTTTCCTGGGTGTATCCGTCATTGCATTTGCAACGGTTTCGTGGTTGAGTGTAAAAGCTGCCCTCATGAATCCTGTTGTAAGTTTAAAAACAGAATAGATAGTTTTAATGACGTGAATTTTGTTGGCAGGTATTGTTCACTTAATTAGAACAGAAGGTGTTCGAAAACTTTTCCCGCGCCTTTCTAAGTGATCGATCAGTTCCTGGGCTCTCTCTTTCTGCCTGCATAACGCAGGAACAAGGCCTTGCCAATAATTTCTTCAGTAGATAATTGCAGTAATGCCTTTTTATCAGCTGGAAACACATAATGTCTAAGAAAGGCAACTGCAAATGGAGATTCCCAGATACCGCCGGCCCCCAGGCGAAGCGCCTCTGACGGGCCGTTGGCGTTAGACAGGAAAATAAAAGTATAACCAGTTTCGGGAACGCGGATGAAAAGCGCAGCATAGTTTTCTGCCTGTCCGTAATGCCAATGGATCTTTTTACCTGCAAACTGCTCAGTAAACCAACCCAGTCCGTATGGGCTGATAGAACCATCGTTCAGCCTCATGGGCGTAGTGATCTTTTCATAGCTCATCCGGCTAATAAGCGTGTTCTGGTCATAGTTGTTGGTGTACCTGACCAAGTCATCGATAGTTGACAGTAAGCCGCCCGAAGGAAAAGCACGTGTCCAGCGGGAATAATAGGCGGTGTCGGCAGTGAATTTTCTGGTTTCGGAGTTATACAGATAGGGCGTTGCAATATGGTTAAACAGGGTATCCTTGCGGTTTTTTGGAAAACCGAAGATCGTGTGCGTCATGCCTAACGGCGTTAATACCCTTTTTTGGAACTCTAACTGGTAAACATCGACATCAGGTTTATGTTCGCCCGCTTTTTCGAAAATACCATAAAGATAGTTAAAACGTGAGCCGTTGTAGACGAAAGAGCTTCCGGGCCATCTTCCGAGGTTTGGGAAAGAAAGTGACGTATCTTTGCGTTCGGGTCGATATTATACGGCCAGCCGAATCCGATGTCCACGTAACGGTAATTCAAAACGTAATCATCAAGGCTGGCTTTGTGTTCCTGTTCATATTGCATGACCAGATTGGCAGTCATGGTCTTAGTCACTGACGCGATCATAAAAAGGTCGTCGCTTCGTACGGGCGTTTTCTTCTCCAGGTTGGAATATCCAGCCATATATCGTTCGACTATCTTACCGTTTTTGACAACAGCCAATGTGTAGCCGGGTAATTGAAGAATTCCTGCGGGTTCTCTCACCTGTTTTTCAAAGGCTTTATCCTGCGCATAACAATGTGAACCCGCCATCCAAAGAAAATGGACCAGATAAATTACTTTAATTTTTTTGATGAATATAGGGAATAGTTTACGTGTACAAGACATGGAAGTAGGGACTGACGTTACAGTACCCTGCCGATTTCTATTCTTTAGCCATTACAGGGCTTTTAAATTCCAGCTTTTCCAAGCCCTTCTTTACCTCCGGGCAGCTCATAAAAAGATTCCATAACAGGCCACTACGGTAGTTCTCGATCATAACAATAATCGGCAGCTGATCGATGGCGAGTTAAGATTTGCGTACCAGTTTCCTGATTTGCTGAAAGCATCGGTAAAGCCATATTCGCCCCGGATCTTATCTACCAGATCATAATAAAAGTGACAGATCGCCTTCATGGAATATTCCGGCGTGTACGGGAATGCCGACAACGCTGCTGTCGGCGATATTACGCCGAGATCGTTAGCGCGTTTGCCAAAATAAATTTAAACGCCTCGTATGTTCCGCATCTTTTTTCCGCTTTTGATCCATTTTGATTGAAATTACAATGAGTACCAAAGGATGATGACCGCAAAAATGAAGCGCTGTTTAAAAGCTTGTAAGCGGCTCTACGTACTTTAGTGCAGTATATTTATCCGCCAATTTACTATTCACCATCACTATCCGGATACCCCAGACCTTTTAAAAAATCTTTTCGCCAGGCAAAGACGGTCGGGGTGTATACAGGATGGTCAAAAATAAAGTGGCCGCCTTGTTCCAGTGTTTTCAGTTCAGGAGTATTGCCAGCGCCTTTCATCAATTCAACGAATTTCACCACCGATGGATAAGGAACGTTCTGGTCTGCCATACTATGGATCAGTAAAGTGGGAGGCAGGTTCTTTCTTACTAACTCGTTGGGGGATATCCCTTTTGCAAGGTTTTTATTTTTCAGATCTTTCCTAATCCAGGCTGTCTTTTCATCCATCAGATCGTATACACCCGAATTGACCAGAAGTACATTTGGAACGGGGCTGAATTTCAGATCATCCGTTTTTTCATTCCAGCCGTTAGCGAGTGCCGTAGCCAGTACCAAATGCCCGCCTGCTGAATTACCTGTAGCTACGATCCGCCCGGTGTCTATGCCCAGTTCATTGCCATGTTCCCTGAGCCAACGGATCGCAGAACGGGCATCCATCACCGCCGCGAACGGCATGGTGCCCTGAGACCCATATATGCGGTATTCTACCGAACAGGCTACCCACCCGTTCGCCGCGTACCTGCGGCAGGCCTCAAAGTGCCAGGATGGTTGTCCTTCCGACCAACTGCCACCGTGAAAGTAAACGATAGCCGGTTTTTTATAAGTTGCAGTAACGCTTCCTTTATTAAAAATGTGAATATCCAGACCATATTTGCCAATGCGCTTATATTCCCTTACCAAGTGGTCATTCAGGTCATTATGCGCGTCACGGTAAACTTGTTGCAGTTTGGCCCTGAAAGTTGTATCAGCGCACTGTTCTTTGAACATCTGATAAAGCTGTTCTGTGTGTTTGAAACCATTGTGAGTGATATGATCCAGCAAAAGGTTGTATTGATGGAACGCTAAACATTGTCTGTTTTTGAAATACTTTGGCAGCAGGCTCCACATAGCATAAAGCCGCTTATTATAAAGACCCTTATACCTGGATTTGTTGAGTTCCGAGTTGATCTTGTACCCCAGATAACTTTGTATGAAAGGTTCCAAATCAGAATTTCCCAATAAACCAGGATCATCAAAAAGGGGTAAATCACCCTCGACCCTCTTCTCAATAAGGGGGTACCTGCCTGGGCGCTGATCGGCATAAATTTCGTGATTGTTTGGATATTCGATCAACAATTTATCAAAGTATAGCTTGATCTCAAATCGCTGAGCGGTTACATAGGCGGGCTGCAGGGCTGGCTTAAAAGTTTCGAGCAAAGCATAAAAACCTCTGGCGGCAGAATCTATCTTAGTTTCAAACGTCCTTTCATCAAGCTGATGCACACGCACATAATTAGTATAAAAGTCATCAGAAAATCGCTTGCCAAGGACCTTTTGTGTTACCAGATAGCTTGTCTTTACAGAATCATCCAGCAGACGATCCTGAGCTTTTAATCCGAATGCCATACTAGGGCAAATGAGCATTAACAATGCTAAATTTTTCATATACATTTTATATAGACAGATAGATTGAATCTCTGATACTTTTGGAACCGCCCGAAATTCGTCCGCACACATAAAAATCCTACATAGTACCCTTAAAAAATATTATAAAGTTAACTGTTTCTTCCGTTAGCCAATACAATTTGTTCCTCAACAACTATTCCTTGTTACCAATTGGAAGAAGCCGACTGCAGAAACTGAAAACGCAGCTGCTTTGAAGAAGTTGCACACGCCAATACGCCTACCTATTATTGAAGAGGAGTGCCTATATAGCAATCTGTCAGGACGATTTACCCTAATTAGCCCTGTTATTCTCAGGCTACACCTGCCGCAACGGCCGGGCCGGGCTTTCGCTTCCCCCGAACCGAGAAGTCGCTGTAATCCTGAAATAACCATGTCAAAACGCCTGTTATAGTAAACACGCGTCTTACCTACGTTATAATCTCCTTCGGCGATCGTTCGATTAAATATATCATTCGCAATGAAGCCTAGTTTAAATTTGCCCATCGAAATTTGTATCTTTTGTCAGGTTGTCCATTATAAGTTCATCACGCATGCTATCCAGGTTCAATTGCATTTCTAAATAAGGCAAATTTGGCGAAATCCTGAATCATCATTTGAGGGATGTTGCGGTCTTTAGCAATGATTTGGCTTCAACAAATCCTTCAATTTTGGTAATCGTTTTCCCGTCTTCATCGATAAACAACAATGTAGGGTAACTATTAACATCGTAGCGTTCAGCAAACTTTTCACCGTCTCCTTTTTCTACATCAATAGAAAGGTTCACAAAATGTGAATTAAAGTAGGCAGACAATGTCTTATCCTGGAAGGTCGTCTTTTTAAGCTGTTGGCATGGCGCACACCATACCGCGTAGGCATCTACAAAAACTGGCTTATGCTGCCGTTTCGCCTCCGATAGCGCAGCGTCGAGATTTCCGTCTTTAAAGCTAACGCCGCTTTTTTTATTAGGCTGCTGCGCGTAACTATGTCCGCTCAGCAGTAGTATCAAGGCGCAAACAAGCCCTGGATGTTTTTTATTAAAAATCATTATAAAGTTACCTAATAGGATTTTCATTTTTCAATGCCGTGGCTACAGCTTCCAAAAGCGTTGGACTAATGCGCTGCTTATAGTCAGGATTGATGTATTCAAATTGAATAATGCCGCCTTTGTCTAAAATAAAAACGGATGGTACAGGCAATAATTTATCTACATCCTTGCCTGCCGAGCCTTCAGCGATTGTCTTATCGTAAGCGGCCGGTGCTTTAAATGCGATGCCGAACTGCTTGGATGCCGCAAGGTCAGCGTCGGAAAGCAAAGTATAAGATAACTGGTGTTTGTCAATGCTCTTGTTCAAATTTTCAGGGCTATCGGTGCTTATGGCAATGATTTGATAGCCCATTTTTACCAACTGCGCCTGGATGCCTTGTAAGCCTGCTAATTCCTTATTGCAGAACGGGCACCAGCCTCCACGATAGAAAATTAAAATGGTTGGCTTGTCCGCAACATGTGCATTCAGATCAAAGGGCTTGCCGTTGGCAGCCGGAATGTTCACCAAAGGGATTTTTTCGCCGATTAGAAGCGGACTGATATCCGTTGATTGCTTCGGGTATTGCTGCATGGCTGTCGTATCGCGCACATTTGATGATATGGCAGAAGCATTAAAAGCTGTAAAACCTAACAATACGGTGGTAAAGATGGTTAAATAAAAAAAATTGCGGTTGACCTGTGGTTTCATTTAGATTGAATTAATAGGATTAAAAAATTCCAGCAGAGCTTTCTCTGCAGGCGAATGACATTACATTTTGGTCGTGTCTTTTTTCACTTTCGACATCTTGCCCGATTTTTTGCTCATTTTCTGATAGCTCATTTTGGACATTTTCATGGTGTCTTTTTTCATTGGAGCCATTTTATCCTGCGCATTCACGCTTAATGTTAAACAGATTGCGGCAACTGCCACTACCGAAAGAGCTTTTAATTTTAATGCTTTCATTTTGTTTTTAGTTAAGTTTTTCCTGTTAGTAGGAATACTATGCGATACCTTACAATATTTCTGATAAAAATTTCAAATGTTCATTGTAAGGATCTTGTCGTAATTACGACTAACCATTGCATTAAGTGGCATACACGCGGCTTAATTTGTCAACTTACATTATTAAATAACAAACATTCACCATGGTAAAATTTTCATTATTGGTCAGGCTTGAAGCAAAAGCAGGAAAAGAACAAGAATTAAGTGATTTCCTTAAAAGCGCATTGCCATTAGCTCAACAGGAAACCGGAACGGTTACCTGGTATGCCCTTCAAATTGGGCCTTCAACTTTCGGTATTTTTGATTCGTTCGAAACGGAAGCAGCGCGCGACGCACACTTAAACGGACCGATTGCTGCAGCGTTAATGGCTAAAGCTCCAGAATTGCTGTCTGCCAGCCCTGTCATTGAGAATGTCGATATACTAACTGCGAAGTAAAACAAGAAGTGCGGCCAAGGCCGCACTTCTTTATCTTATTTACGTATTAAATCACCGGAGCAGGTGGAAAATCAACTGGCAACCAGTAACACCTATTATAAAACAATGTAAGGCTTCCTAAACAGGCAGCCCGTAATTAGATTATTTAAGGGTTACTTTGATAATACCGGTAACTGGCGGCAGTGTGGTAAATGCATTTGGATTTGGAACCGCAGCAATTGGTTGACTCTCCTTTAATGGCGTTCCAGCAAGATTGAACTGGGTTAAGCCGGCACCGGGAAATTGATTGATAGCCGTCCCATCATCAAATAATTTAATGGTACCTGATATATCACCCTTTTGAGTAGCATCTACACCATTATCGGCAGAAGCAAAGAACCAGTCGTTTGAAAAGCCGTACATGGTGGCAATGGCCAAACGGTCTCCTGCGGCAACGTTAAGCTGCTGTGATACGACGCCTCCTTGCTTACCGGCTATACTTGGCAGTAACACCTTGGTATTCGGCGCAGGTAAAACATAAACTGCCTTAACTCCTTTAACTGTTTTTAAATAAGCCGCCAGCGTATCTGCATTACCCTTCTGGGCCAATGGCGTAAGCCCTTTACCAGCATCGATTGTGCCCGCTTTATATATTGGGTTGTCGATTCCGTTATAAACTACTACGAGGATTGGAGACAGCGGGGTGAAAATGCCTGTAATTGATTTAACGTATGCGCTTAGCGCCGTGTTATCACCGGCTTCGGCGATGTTCGTTAACCCTTTCGCTGTCGGCTGACCGGATGTGTAAAGCGGCTTTGGAGCTTGCAGCGTTCCACCAACGATGTAAGAAACGCTCCATACGCCCGGGCTTAGCGGTGTCTCGTTGGCCGTACCTCCGGAGGTGTTTTGCAGCGTCAATGCAAAGGTCGAATTACCATTGTACTTCAGTGTTGCTTTAACCAGCTTAGATGCAGCGAGGTAGGTATTTCCCTGTGCATCTGTGCCGGTTACTTCAGAGATATTTTTTGTTTCCGCGACGCCGGGGTGAGTCACTCCTGCACCTGGTTTTTGATTAACTCTGGTTCCGTTGTCCCAAAGCTTGACCTGTGCTGAAACGTCACCTTCAATCGGGTTGCCGTTGCTATCATAAACCTGGATACCTGGGTTGTCCGGGGCAAAGAAAAGGTCGTTTGAGGCGCCGTACATGGTGGCGAAAGACAAGGCCTCACCCTTTGCGGCTGAGAATGTGATTGTCGTCGACTGCCCTGGTTGAATTAATGCCGGTGTCCCTGTGCCCTGGAAAGTGCCCGATTCTACCAGCGGTTGGGACTGAAGCACGTTTTCGACAGTGATTGTGCTTTGTTGAGTTGTTACTGAGCCATTGTTGTTGTCTTTTTTGCAGGCTGTTAATGGAGCAATTGCTGCCAGTAAAATTGATTTGGGGTTTTTAAGTAGATTCATATTATAAGATTTTCCAGGTTTGTCGCTCGGTCTGGAAATTTCTTACAATGCTTTTTCAAAAAAAAGCGAACGCTGCCATTATCATGACGCTTCGAATAAATATCGAAAAGAATGAGGCCGTCTCATAAGTCAGCTTTAACGTGGCTTATTTATCTAGCCAGTCTTTTAATTGCTATTTGATTATGATGATTATTAGGTAAATGTTATTAACCCATTGTATGTTCTTTGTCATTTTGCCGTTTGCTTTCTCTGCGACCCCAGGCAGCCATTACATCCAACACTTCAGTCAATTCTTTTCCCGAATCACTGAGTTCATAACTCACTTCAGGGGGTATTACCTCCACAGCACGTCTAATCACAATTTCATCTGTCTGTAATTGTTTTAATTGCTGAATTAATACCTTCTCGCTAATGTCAGGCATGCTTTGCCTTAACTCATAGTAACGTAGCGGGCCGCCTCTTAACTCTTTTATAATGATTAATTTCCAATGGCCCGCAATCTTATTCACGGCATAGGTAAGCGGACAGGTAATCTTCCTTTTGGCCTTGTTATGTTGACGTGTCGAGGTTTCTTTTACTTTAGTCATACGGGCATACCTTGGGGTAAGTTCTTGTGCAACGTTAGCTGCAAATATAGATTTGCTGCCAAATAAAATCATATTATCATGAAAATCATAATTACAGGATCATTAGGAAATATCGGCCGGTCACTAACCGGGCGGCTTGTAAAAGCCGGGCATAACGTAACGGTTATAAGCAGCAAAGAAAATAAAAAAGAAGCAATCCAAAAAACAGGCGCAAATGCGGCTATAGGTTCGATAATGGATGAAGCATTTTTAGCAGCAACTTTCAAAGGCGCTGATGTGGTGTATACCATGATACCCGATAACCTTCAGGTATCAAATTATACAGACTACATAACGCAAATTGCCCAAACATACGCAAATGCACTTGCAGCTGCCGGCGTATCACAACTTGTTAATTTAAGTAGTAATGGTGCTCACCTGAAAGAAGGTGCCGGACCGATCTCATCCATGTTCTATGACGAGGCTATTTTTAATAACATGGACGGTTTAGTAGTAAAGCATCTCCGCCCCGCCTCATTTTACATCAATTATTATAACAGTATACCCCTGATCAGGAATACAGGCATGATGGGCTCTAATTATCCGGGCACTACAAAGTTGCTATTAACACACCCGCTGGATATTGCTGACGCGGCATTTGAAGAAATTACGGGCCCCTTTTCCAGTAACAAAATTCGTTTCGTTGCCAGCGACGAAAAAACCGGAACAGAAGTTGCCCGCATTTTAGGAAATGCCATTGGCAAACCAGATTTGAAATGGGTTGAATTTACCAATGAGCAATTTATTGGAGGCTTGCTGCAGAGCGGGCATCTTTCGAAGCATGCAGCGGAAGGTTTAGCAGAAATGGGAATAGCCTTAGGAAACGGGAGGATTACAGAAGAGTTTTATAAGAATAAACCAGTTTTAAGCAAAAGAAAATTTGAAGAGTTTGCCATAGAATTTGCAAAAGTATATCATCAGGCGTAACCTAAATTAGGTTTATACTTGTGATAATTACTTACTAATGCGGTATAAATTAACACAAAAAAACAGCTCAAACTAAACGAGGTTGTCTCAAAGTGAGGCGGCCGCGTTACTCTTACGAAAATTTGGAGTATCTTAAAGACATAAGCGGAAAAGTTGTCTTTAAGAAATATTACCCTGATCAGTTAGCTTATCTTAATCACTTGAAATAAAAAAGCCGCCTCGTAATTCACTTATGAGACGGCTTTTTTATTAAATTATTGATCTCGTTTCGCAATCAATCGGTTGGCTAACAACGCGTCTAATGAATAACGTCCCGCTCCGAGTAAAATTAAAGCCAGTAAGCCAGCTATGTAAACTAAATTTATTTCATATCCCGGCGGTCCGAATACCGGACCTTGAGGAGTCAGGCCGATAGTCTTCACGGCACTGAAGCCATAATGGATATGAATCGTGAACATAGCTACCAGCATGGTCCCAATAAGAGGCAATGCCATTATACTGGTAAAAAGGCCGGCCATAATCATTATGCCGCCGAAGACCTCCGTGAGCGTAGATATCCATGCCATCAGCTCCGGGGCAGGTACATGCAGTTGGGTGAGCAAATGGGAAAAAGCTTCAGGACCACGCATGAGCTTTGCCCATCCATGGGCTAAGAATCCGAATCCGATAATAAGGCGCAAAAACAAAGGCGCAAATTGCTGGTAATTTTTACCAGTTATAGAAAAAATATTGTTGTTCATTACATTTGATTTTAAGTTGTTTGAGATTTGCCGACAACAGCATATCCATTATCAGTTGTTTATACCAATTACAACATATCATCAGATTAAAAACGTACAATTAAGAGTGTAGAGCGGCACTGTCTGCGGGCGACGATCAACAGCGTTGAGCGAAGTATCCCGGCATTTCAAAAATAGGATTGCCGCGATGAATAAATAAACGGAAACGACACAACACGGTAAAGGCGGATGCCAGCTATTTGAACGTTGTGCGTTTGTTATAACATTTAAGGCAGTCGTTTTGCAATCATCCTGGGCGTTTAGCAGGTGCGCACCACTTGTTTTGGGTACTGAATTTATGGAATGAGCAATCACTGCAAACAGCGTATTCCGCAATGGGCAGAAACTCAGGCTTAAAAACATTGCGATCAACGCTATGCCCATAAACTTGTTTTTCCCGTAAATAAGTCTTTTACTTCTTGCCATTTCCTTATAAATTTTTATTTCGAAACGAACACATTCACCAAGAGCATAGTCCCCAGCAGTAACAGAACAATATAACTGTATCTAAAAAACTGGCTTCCCTGCATTTTAGAGTTAATGTAACGACCAATAAGAATGGCAGGTACAAGCACTGGTAAGGCGAACAAAAAATAGCACATTAACTCCCGGGTGATTAAATTACTGTACCAATAGCCCAACACGCCCGCCAAACTTGCAGCAAGAAAATAGGCCTGCAGAGTTGCCCGGAAATGCTGCGCGGTCCACCCACGTTTCGCACCATAAATAACCAGCGGAGGGCCGTTTATACCATAAGCGCCGCCTAGAATACCTGACAGTAGCGCGCATCCAAACAGCCAACGACCATCATCTTGCTTTAGTGCTTTAAGTCTGGTGCCAGTCAACAAATAAATAGAAAATGCGATGATCACCGTTCCCAAAATACATTTCACCCAGGCTTCACTCACATGGGTTAACAACCATAAGCCGAGGGGTATGCCGATTATCGCATATACGATCAGCCAGCCCGCACTTTTAAAATGTATTTTTTTCCGGTCCTGAACAACTACGAAGCCTGCGATCGTAACAGATATAAATACCGACAGCGGAACGGCAACCTCAAGCGGCATAAATAAGGCGAGCAGTGGTACCGCTATGATAGATTCGCCAAACCCAAAGGCGGAACGGAATATCGTAGCAAAAAAAATGATGATGTCTATTTTTATAACGGTCGCATTGATCAAACCCACTATTTTCCGGCTTTAGTTTATTACAAATTAAATATTCATTTTTTATAAATTAAGCATCGACAACGATCCCCTAATAATAGTTTATAAAGCTTATGGTATTTTTGACGGATAGCTTTACTAATCCTTACAAAAATTTTGAAATAGATTAGAATTGACATTTTTTAGCTTAAATAATTATTGTTCGTAAGGGTATCGCTTGTCTTTCGACTAAAATCCATAAGGATTTAAGCTATTACATTGATCATTTGCTTAAGCAGATTTCTACGCATGGAAGAATACTCATTTAAGATACACATATCGGAAAGTGACCTTATTGATTTAAAATATCGTTTAACACATGTTAAGTGGCCGACGGATGTTGATAATGCCGACTGGAAATATGGCGTAAATAGAAAGTATCTTGAAAGCTTAGTTAGTTACTGGGCGAATGATTATGATTGGCGTCTCGCAGAACAGCGCATCAATTCATACCCGCAATATCGTATTCCCGTCGATGGCGTGCCGGTTCATTTTATTTATCAACGGGGAGTTGGTAAAAACTGTAAAGCGTTGATCCTAACCCACGGATGGCCTTGGTCATTTTGGGACATGCATAAGATAATCGGGCCGCTGACTAACCCAAAAGCTTTTGGCGGTGATGAGAAAGACGCGTTCGATGTGATTGTACCATCGGTGCCAGGGTATGGATTTTCAACCCCGACGCCAGCCGGCATTAACTTCTGGAAGACAGCAGATTTATGGCATACGTTAATGACCGAAACATTAGGTTATCAGAAATATGCAGCAAGTGGCGGCGACTGGGGAGCGTTAATTACTTCTCAGCTTGGCCATAAATATGCGGATGGTTTGTACGGCATCCATTTAATGCATACCATGGAGCTGGATCAATTCAATAAGGAAAGGCCCTGGGATGTATTTGCAGGCCATAAAACTGCCGAGACGACACCTGCCCACATCAGGCAGCAGAGCCTGGAAAGGATGAAGATCTTTGTGAGCCATTATGCAGTACATATGCTTGACCCTCAAACGCTGGCCTATGGCTTGCAGGATTCACCTGTAGGATTGCTTGCCTGGTTGCTTGAACGCTGGAGGAGTTGGGCGCAAACTGGAAATGGAAATATTGAAACTGTGTTTCCCAAAGAACATATGATTACGAACACAATGCTCTATTGGATAACCGGGACGGTAGCATCTTCGATGCGTTTCTACGCGGACAGCGCAAAGTATCCCTGGCAGCCGGCTCATGGTCGTACGCCAATTATAGAGGCTCCGGTCGGTATTACCTTTCTGGGTGGTGAAAACCCGGCAGGTGTTACGACAGACCAGCGTGTGAGTGCGTTCAAGAAAGGCCCCAAATATCAGCTATACAATGTCCATTATTTGAATGCTCATGAAAAAGGCGGTCATTTTGGCTATTATGAAAACCCCGAAGCAGTCGTTCATGATCTCAGGGCAACTTTCCGCGATTTAACTTTTTAAATACAAGGGTATGTAAAAAGACAATGATGGCGGGAGCAAATCAACGGCACCAGGAGAATGGAAAAACTGCACTTCGAAAGCTGTCACCTGCGACTGTAAGTACGATAACGGGGTCTCATCAACGACGTCTGTTATGCCAGGATATTAAAGATGTCAACGGCCGTTTCGCAATGCAGTTGACACATTTGAGAAATACCAGCAACGGGGTGCGAAATAAAAAAACGCTAACGAATGACGCTTACGTAAGCTTTAAGAATGCGAATGAAACTTCACCGCTTTTTTAAAGCTCTTTATTTCTTATACGTGAAAGCCATTGTTAAAAATTTCACCCTTGCCTTTTTAATTTCTTTTGTTGCCCTTGTTGGAGCAGTAGGCAAAAAGCCGCATTCTGCGAGTGAGAAATTATCTCATCAGGAGATTGCAGTCAGGGAAGCGGAAGAAACAAAGGAATCTTTAACATTATTTGGCGTGGCCGGGTTAGCTTGGGTGTTATGCTTTTGGCGTTGTGCAGCCACCAATCGTCGTTTGAGCGCTGAGCGGTTTTATCAGCAAAGATTTAATGAGTACATGAAAACACTGCTTTTCAGCGTCAGTATCGTTAAGCAATTCTTTTTTTTCTATTTTGCACGAAATGAGCGGAACATTTTTCCGCTTAATTGTGATAAAGTTTAGGTGGCCTCCGGCAGCAATTGCCGGAGGCTTTTTTATATTCAAATTCACTTTGTTTTCCATTATCATAGTGAATGACATCTGACCCTAACTTATCTTTTGTTAATTTTTTTGACCTGTTGTCTTGGTTAATATTGCTGAAAAATCGTGAGAACCATTTATGGCCTCAATAAAAAAACAGTATGAAAAATGATTTTAAAGTAATTTACCTGGGCGGTCCCACCGTCATAATTGAAATTGGCGGTTTACGCCTGATGACTGATCCAACCTTAGATCCAAAAGGCGAAACCTTTATGGTGAATGACAAACCGGCCTATTGGAAAACTGAAGGCCCCGCTATATCAGAAGTGGGGCATATCGATGCAGTCTTGCTCAGCCACGATCAGCATAAAGATAATTTGGACAATTTAGGGCGGAAGTTTATGGAAACAGTTGCCAGGACGTTAACCACGCCTGACGGGGCATCACGACTGGGCGGGAATACTATTGGCCTCAAACCTTTCAAAAAATATATTTTAAATCCCAACGTATCTATTACATCCACACCGGCAAGACACGGCCCGGCGGGTACCTTGCATATCACAGGGGACGTTACCGGGTTTTTGATAGAAACCCAAAATGTACAATTATACATTACCGGAGACACCGTCTTTTTTGACGGCATTCAACAAGTTGCTAATCAATTCAAACCCCAATACGTGTTTATCTTTGCGGGCGCTGCAAAACCAAGAGGGCCTTTCAACCTGACTATGGGAGCGAATGATGCTTTAGATACAGCCAATGCATTTCCAAATGCCACCATCATTCCGCTGCACTTCGAAGGCTGGTCTCATTATACTGAGTCAGATCGCGAATTAAAACAGGCTTTTGAAACTGTAGGCATTTCAGGCCGATTAAGGGTTTTAGAACCGGGAATCATTCATCATTTCTAAACTATATTCATCAGCTGGAAATGAACAGACGTTCCTTGTTTTTAATTTATTTGGTAGAATGCATAATCGGCGTGACGATAGGTTCCTATTGTTTTCATAAAAATGCTGAAGTTGGAGGCTGGGTTTTAGTTTCGACGATAATGGTACTTGCGCCCGACAAGGACGAGGCCATAAAATTTGCTTTTAACAGGATAAAGGCAAACCTCGTAGGCGCGGCCGTCGGTTTGATTCTGACTTACATTCATTCGCCTAATGTTTATATGATTACCTCCGGCGTTGTTCTCGCGGCATTAGGCTGCGAACTGTTAAACATCAGGTCTGCAATGCGTTCCGCAACAGTTGGAATCGTGCTAATCTCATTGACGCCACCAGGTAAGAACTTTTATGATGTGGCCTGTGCACGCGTATTAGGTGTTATAGCCGGATGTACCGTCGCAATGTTGCTAACAGTTGTAATTCATACGTTAGTCCGAAAATCCGGCTACCCGGTTAAATTTAGAAAAGCACACATCTTGAATGATTAGAACAACATGAAATCATAAATTACGATCTTTGAGATTTAGAACCTTGTTCAAATCGGTAACTACTATTTATGATAGACGTTAAAGCTATACGACAATATTTGGATCTGAACGGGAAGCTTAGTCCCGAAGACTATCAGGAATTATCGAAATTCACTAAGATTAAAAGACTCCGTGGCGGAGAGATTTATATTGGTGCAGGTTCAACCAAGCAGCGAATAAGCTTCATTCTTCAGGGAATAATTCGCACCTATTTTCTTGAACCATCAGGTGACGAAATCACCATTATGTTGCGATGTGAACAGCAGGTAGTGGCTTCAGTTGATTCAATTTTACTTCATAGCCCTTCACGTTTTTTTTACCAGGCTATAGAACCAACGTTATTAATAGAGTTCGATTATGACCGTGGGCAAGGTACAATTGAGCAACATGCCAAATTTAACCAGTTAAGACACAATGTTTTGGTTGGCCTTCTTTTGCAAACTGTTGACAGGTTAGAAGACTTTATGATTTTAAAGCCGGAACAACGGTATATACGCCTTTTAGAACAAAGGCCTTATATCGCTAACCGCGTTCCTGATAAATATTTGTCTACTATGTTAGGTATCACCCCCGTATCGCTTAGCCGAATAAAGAAACGCCTTAAAGACAAATAGTTTAGTATCCGAGATCAACTCTATTTCGTCAATAAAATATTTACTAAAATTATTAGTATTTAAACTACGAATGCCTTACATTTAAGAAATATATTACATTCTATTGCCTACCCCTTATTAGGGTGCATCGAATGGCGGACTAGCTCCCAATATCTCGCTGAAGATTATGAAAAGATACCTCAACATTGTGATATACCAGTAACCATTTATCTCAATGGTTAAAGTAATAACGGATAACTGAACATTATCAACAAATGCGAGCATTTCCACCGGTGCGCCTCAAATTGGCGGAGGGTTTAAGTTGGTATTCCACCAGATTGAAAATAATTAAGGAAGCGTCGAGCTATTTTGATGACGGCAGGCGACAAACTTCGCACTAATATTAATGATAGGTTTAAGCTTGGGTGGTATCATAATCCGGTTATAAATTATCGAATACTGTTCACTACTTATTTATAATGCAGGATAACCGATCCTGAAACGATAAGAGCCGGATGTTATGTGGGCTGGGACGTTCCTGCTTAGCGATTTTCCGTTCAAATTGATCTTAACTTTATCGGATTCTGGGAAGGTTACCTCTGCCGTTGAGTTCGCGGGAATGGACACGTCGTAAATGATATCCCTGCCTTGACGTTTCCATGAGGAAACGATCATGCCGTAGGGACTTTCATGGCTTGCAGTAAAGCTATCTAATCCCTGAACGAAGTTGGGTTTAAGCAAAACATTTTTAAAACCCGGGTGTCTTTCGTCGACATTAATTCCGCCAAGCGCTTTAAAAAACCATGCGCTTATCTCTCCAAACATCATGTGATTCAGAGATATGTCTCTTGTTGCACTAATGTCCCAGTTTTCATAAAGAGTAGTGGCACCGTTCACTATCCACCATCCCCATGAAGGATAGGTATTCTGCACCGCCAATTGATATGCAGTTTCCCCCTGACCATTTTCGCTAAGTGCGTTTAGCACTGCTTTGGCACCCAGTACGCCTACATCGATATGCATGCCGTCTTTTGCTACACGTTTCGCCAGGTTATCCGCAAGCCGTATCCTGTATTCTTCCGGCACAACTTTCCATTGCAGCGCCATGCTTAACTCGGTCTGTACACCGGTGCCGTAAGTGCAACTAACTTTATCGAAATACTTATTATTAATGGCCGTCCTGATTTTTGTCGCCAATTTCGCATAATATTCCTCATCCTTTTTATTTCCGAACAACCTGGCTGCCTTCGTAAGAATATTAGCATCAACATAAAAATATACGGACGACGTATATTCAAGAGGGGAAGAAGATTTTACCGGGACCCAATCGCCTCGTCCAAATGTAGTTAAGCCTGCAGGACTTATCTTACTTACATAGTTGACATAGGATTTTATATTCTCATAATTAGCAGCCAAAGCTTTACTGTCGCCGTAAAACATGTATATATTCCATGGGATGATTGCGATGGTGCTCGTCCAGTCTGTCCCATTCGCATCCCCGTAACCCCAGCCGCCGGTAGGAATAATATCGGGCAGAACGCCATTGGGTTGCTGCTCATCCCGATGATCTGCCATCCATTTTTCATATACAGAAATACCGTCAAAGTTAAACAGGCCTGTTTCGACTGCAAAATGACCGTCGCCGGTCCAGCCATTCTTTTCCCGTTGCGGACAATCAGTAGGATAGCCAAACAAGTTGGAAAGATAAGATGCGTTAGCAGCGCTCCACAGCTTATCGATCATGGGGTTTGAAGAGCTTAGATGGCCGACCTGCTCAACATCACTATGCATAAAGTAGCCTTTTATATCCTCCTTGCCGAACTTTATTGGTTTACTACTGTGCACCTCCACATATTGAAAACCTTTGTAATTAAAGCTTGGCATAAAATCAACCGGCCCTTCACCATTCAAAATAACAATATCGGTTTGATAAGGATCGTTGTTATCTTTTGGCCGGTAATACACATCTATGTTAGATAGGTCTACATGGCCTTTTCTGCTACCATCAGCTGTAAAAAGCCTTTCGCCATGAGTAAGGCGAACTACAGTGCCGCTATCACCGTTAAGGTGTACTTTGGTTACTCCCGAAATATTCCTTCCAAGATCAACCACATAATTGGTATCACTAAACTTAACGATAGATTTAACAGGGATTTCCTCTACATTCCTTATCGGTACCATGAGCTGACTCACGATCTTTTGTGATGGCGCTGCCCGGTAATTAGCACCGTGCCATCGGCTGTCATTGAAACCTATCACGTTCCATCCGGGGGTTTCCTGGCGGCTATCATAATGTTCGCCGGTATATATACTATTAAATACGATAGGGCCGGTGTGGGTTTTCCATGTTTCATCTGTTGACACAATTTGGGTTGTGCCATCGTCATAGGTTATCCTGATATCCAGGCAAAAGGCAGGCCTTGCACGCCACGGCGCATGATCGAAATTCCAAACGGCACGCGATTGATGGTTATACCACCCATTACCCAATATAACGCCAATAGCGTTTTCGCTATTTTGGATCGCTCCGGTAACATCATAGCTAACATAAAGATTGCGCCGGTCGAACCTGGTATACATCGGGTCGAGCCTGTGATTTCCGATTTTCTGCCCATTAATAAATAGCTCGTACAGCCCGGCGACCGCTATATAAGCACGCGCTGAACGAACCTTTTTATTTACTTTAAATACTTTACGGAAATATGGTGCTTCTGATTTATCAATAGTGCCCCCGTCACTAATCCACGCACCGGTCCAATTCGACGTTTTGACCATGCCTGTCTCAAAATAGGATAGCTTACTATCAGTCATTTGACGACCGTTGCTGTCCCAGGTCCGCACCTTCCAGAAATAACGGGTAAAAGGTTGTAGTTCTTTCCCCTGGTAAGTTATCAGGCTAAGCGATGACAATACTTTCCCGGAACTCCAAGCCGTTCCGGTTCCCTTATTAAGCATGGAGCTGTCTTTTGAGACAAAAACGGCGTAAGCGGTTTGAGCTGCACCATTGGTTCTGTCATTAATCTGCCAGGAGAGCCGGGGATGAGGTTCGTCTACGCCTATTGGAGTAGTAAGGTGTTCGCATTGAAGCCTAAAAGCTCCAGCCTGCGCTTTGACCTGGTTGAAAATTAAAAAATTGCCTGAGAGAAGGGTAAGAATATATACCAAACTACAGGGTTTGAACAAGCGAATTTGCATCATTGTTTATATTAGTAAAAGCGAACTATTTGATTAGAAGACCGCCGATTATTTGAGCGTACCAGCGCGCAAGGTAATCGTTTGGATGATTTACATTATTGCCGGTCATATCCTGGTAACTTTTATGCTTCAGCAATTCTGCGTGCACGCCAGTCATATCGGCCAATGCAACTCCTTTTTTAACGAGTTTCTCCAACTCAGTCCTATAGTTTGCCTGTAGCCCGGATTGTACAGCGTCGGGATTAGCAAGCATGGGAGCTATAATAATAAATTCCGTATCAGGCTTATTTGCCCAAACCGCGTTGATGATTCCGCTGATTTGGTCGCGGTATTGTACGGGCGATACATTTTCGCTGCCATCGTTCATGCCAAAGCCGATGATGACAAGGTCAGGTCGATAGGCACACACGTGACTCTGCACAGAATCCAACCCCCACATGGCCAGCTTACCCGGCACAGAAGTATTATGATAGGTAACCGGCGCGCCGTAAACGCAGCGAAGACGATAGACGACCAGCTCCGGCCAGGCAGGCATGTAAGGAGGCACGTTTTCGAAACCGCTCGCGTTGTAACCGGCTTCTATGCTATTACCATAAAAAACAATGTCCAATCCTTTTTTGGTCTCCAGTTTTTTAATTGCCGAGGGAAGGTTTGCTACCTGAAAAGAAGGGACCGGACCGTCCCAGTTCCGTTTTTTTTCGGGAATATAAGTTACTGAAATCTGCCTGCCGCTGAAATAGGCATTTTCGTTAAACAGCACAAAAGAACCCGGCACTTTGCCTTTCATAGATAATCCGGGTTTACTATCCCAGAATACGAGATCCTCCCGTTTTAAAAAAGGGATCGTCGAGCCTTTCGTCATACTGATCTTCCCATCCCCATAACGCCAATCTTTCCCCTTTATAAAAGTGATTTTCTGGTCGGTTGATTTTACAGACAGAATCTTTTTAGGGCTGAAAAGCAGTGAGCCTCTGCCATCATTCCCGTCTTTGATGATCTGTATGCTTTCATCTGTAATGGTATCTGCTTCCCAGAACGGTTCGTTGTATTTTTTTAAATCGATGAGGCCATTCCATCGTGGAGCCAGCCCCAGTTGCTTAAACGCAGCGGAAAGCGCATTCGCAATAATCGCATTTCCTTTATCCGACGGATGCAAGCCATCATAGGTAACGTTAACAGCAGCAAGTGGATAAGGGTATTCATCTTTTCGGGCGTCAAATGAAATGTCAACCGACTGGGGATAAACGTAGTTTTTGTAAGCCCCTTTCCCCGGAGTTTTCAGACGCTTAAAATGAACCAGTTTTTCGATACCAAGTCGTTTATCATGATAAAGATCAACTACTGCGAATCGCTCATACTTTCCAATAGCGGTGACGGCATTGGCGAACTCCTCCAACGATTGCCCATTTTTGTTTCGGTAGGACCCGTAGGCGTTATTATTCGGATCGGCGATATACACAAAATCATTGCGCTGCATGGGGGTGATCATGATGATCTTCGCCTCCGGGTTTAAGCTGCGTATTTTGTCGATGATGATCCTGAAAGAGCCATAGGCGGTTGTATTGCCTCGATTTTGCTTATAGTCATCAATATTTCCAACGGGCCTGCCTTGCCACCAATCATTGGTACCTAAAAAAACCGAATAAACATCAGCTTTGAACAAGCCCAGGCTCCCGATATTTTCGGCTATTCCGCCCGATGTCCAACCATTGTGCCCCTGATTGACATACCTAAAGTTGGGCATTGACTCAACTACACGCGTGAGGTACCCCTTTTGTACCCTGTTCCCGGTTTCATCAAGATGATCATTCAGGTAGGTAATGGAATCTCCAATGGCAATCCATGTGTACTCCCTTTCCCGGAATGAGCACATAAAGAAAATAAAAAGTACTACTATAATAATCTTTTTCATATTTATAGAAACATCGTAGCGGTACATGCATCTGTGCAGGTAAAAATTCAATGCTTATAAAACCAGTCATGAGCAATGAAATCCGCCAATTTTGCAATGAAATCAAATTTAAAGGATAGAGGCGGGAAAACTGTACCGCAGTGTTTTAGAATAAAAACATAGTGATGGCGCCGGCAGCCCCATTCCTACAAACCAGCCTGGCCGGTACAAACATCCGACCAGGCTGATACATTGCTTGCAGATATTAAACAGGGCGGTTAAAGTTTGCTTTTAAAAAGCGCCAAATTCTGCCAGGCTACTGAAAACCCCACCATGGGTGCTGATAACGACATATTTAACATAGCGTGCCTCTGTGAATTTGGAAAGCCATTTCTTTTGCTGCTC
>Ga0157372_10000119_pt1 | contig 83602 bp, 90 predicted proteins | sample C55metaG_FD_115307 | JGI IMG/M metagenome (GOLD analysis project Ga0157372, IMG submission 115307) | Corn rhizosphere microbial communities from Kellogg Biological Station, Michigan, USA - C5-5 metaG | ecosystem: Host-associated > Plants > Roots > Rhizosphere > Soil | place: USA: Michigan... | reverse complement strand
TCATCGGCCGCGCGGTATCCCGAGGCACCCCATCTCAGCCCGCCTTCTCCCGGGAGGGAGGAGGAGAACACGGAGATCGCCGTGAAAGCCGCCGTCCTCTACAAGGCCAATACCCCCCTCGAGATCGTGGAGCTCACCCAGGAAGGTCCGAAAGCCGGCGAGGCCCGAGTCAAGGTCAAGGCGGCGGGTATCTGCCACAGCGACTGGCACATCATGAACGGCGACTGGACGCCCCCGCTGCCGATGGTGCTCGGTCACGAGGCGGCCGGTATCGTGGAGGAGGTCGGGCCGGGCGTCTCCAACGTGAAGCCGGGCGATCACATCATCTTCTCGTTCCGGCCCCAGTGCGGGCACTGTCTCTACTGCTCGATGGGCCGCTCGATCCTGTGCGACGGTCACGCCTCGCCGCGGTGGGGCATGCTCGACGGGACCTTCCGGCTCAAGCGCGAGGGGAAGGACATCTTCCAGATGGCGCGCATCGGCACCTTCTCCGAGAAGGTGGTGTGCCCCGCCGAGATGCTGGTGCCCATCCGCAAGGAGATGCCGTGGCCGCAGGCGGCCCTGATGGGCTGCTGCGTGCCGACCGGGGTCGGTGCGGTGACCCGCTGCGCGGAGGTGGAGGCGGGGGCCTCGGTGCTGGTGGTGGGCTGCGGCGGCGTGGGGCTCAACGTGGTGCAGGGCGCGCGGCTGGCCGGCGCCTCGATCATCGCGGCCGCCGACCTGCTCGACAGCAAGCTCCAGTACGCGAAGGACTTCGGCGCGACCCACACGTTCAACGCCAAGGTCGAGAACGTGGTGGACCGCGTGCGCGAGCTCACCGCCGGGCGCGGGGTGGACTACGCCTTCGACGCCATCGGCGGCGAGGCCACCACGCTCCAGATCATCGACGCCATCCGCCCGGGCGGCACCGCGGTGATCGTGGGCATGGCCGCGCTGAACGTGCGGGCGCCGATCACGCCCTACAACATGGCGCTACAGGAGAAGGCGATCAAGGGCACGATGTACGGCTCGGTGCGGCCCAACGTGGACTTCCCGAAGCTGGTCGACCTCTACCTCGACGGCCGGCTCAAGATCGACGAGCTGGTCAGCCGTACCTACTCGCTCGACCAGATCAACGAGGGCTTCACCGCGCTGCGGACCGGTCAGGTGGCCCGCGGCGTGGTCGTGTTCAACTGAGCGCCGGCCTCCTCCTGCGCCGGCTGCTGCTGCGGTCGCTGGGGCGGCTGCTCGCTCGCCGCCCCCGCGGCCCGTTGCCGCCGCCGGTCCCGCTCGAGGCGGTGCTGGCCGGCGACGACTCCCCGCTCGCCCTCGCCCGCCTGCTCGGAAACCGCGACACCCCCGCGCGGCAGGCGGCCCTCGCGCGCTATCTCCAGCATCGCGGCACCGCCTTCACTCGCCATCGCTTCGCGCGCCCCGAAGGGGCTGGCGAGACCTACGCGGTCGAGCTCGGCGAGGGTCCCCGGGTCCTCGTGCTGTGCGCGCACCACGACGCGATCCCGGGCAGCCCCGGCGCCAACGACAACGCGGCCGCGGTCGGAATCCTCCTGCACCTGATCCCGCGCGTGCCCGCGCGCATCCCGGCCGGCTGGCGGGTGCGCCTGCTCTTCACCGCCGCCGAGGAGATCGACTATCTCGGCGCGCGCGTCTACGTGGCGGAGCACCCGCTGGACGGAGTGGCGGGCGTGCTGAGCCTCGAGCTGTGCGGCATCGGCGACGCGGTCGCCCTGTGGGACGCGGGCGCGCGCACGCCGTTTCTCGACGCGGCCACCACGGCCCTGGAGGGGGCGGGACTCCGGGCGGACGCGGGACACCACGTGGTCGGACGCATCCCGATGTTCGGCAGCGACCACCGCGCGTTCGCGGCGGCCGGGATCCCCGCCTACGGCTTCACCATGGTGCCGGTGGCCCACGCGGACACGCTGCGCCGCTTCGTGCTGAGCCCCCTGCGCTCGACGTTCCGGAGCCTCGTCCGGCGGCCCCCGCCGTTCCACACCTACCACACCAGCGGCGACACCCTCGACACCCTGGAGCCGACCGCACTGGCGCGGGCGGTGCAGGCGCTCTCCGCGATCGTGGCCGGGCTGCCCGCCTGATCCCGGATCAACGCCCGAGCCAGCCCGCCAGCGGCCGGGCGATCTGCACGTCGCGCCCGCGAGGGCGGCGCCGCACGTAGCTCCTCCGGCAGAGCGCGTCCAGGACGCCCGCGCCGAGCGCGCCGCCCAGGTGGGGCCGGCGCTCCGTCCAGTCGAGACAGGCGGTGGCGAACCGGCGGCGCGACGCGCGCGCGGCCGTCACGTCCACCGCCCGGCGCGCGAGCTCCCGCTCGCCCCGCGCGGTCAGCTCGAATCCCGGCCCGGCGCGGTCGGCGGCGCGCACCCAGCCGCGTGCGCGCATGGCCTCGAGCAGGTCGACCCCCGCCACGCCCGCCAGGTGGTCGTAGCAGGTGCGCGCGCGGCGCAGTGGGGTGTCCCGTCGCCGCTCGCGGCCGGCCTGCGCCGACGGGCGCGCCACCGCGGCGGGCCCGCTCGCGTAGAGGGCATCGAGCAGGGGCTTCACCCGCGACGCCTCCGCGCGGTAGGTCCGGTGGCGACCCTGGGACGCCCGGCTCACCAGGCCCACCGCGCGGAGCCGCGCGAGGTGGGTCGACACGCGGGGCTGGGCCAGATCGAGCCGCGCGGCCAGATCGCTCACGGTGGCCTCGCCCTCCAGGAGGGCGGCCAGGATCGCGAGACGGGCCGGATCCCCCAGCGTCCCCGCCACCTCCGCCGCGGCTTGCATCGTCGCCATCGGGTGGTAGTATACGCGCATTACACATATCTCTCAAATAGAATATGTTATCGACACCACCGTCAGGAGGTCAGCCATGAGTCACGCCATCACCGTCACCGACGCGGCGGAGACCCTGCGCCGATCCGGGGACGCGCTCGCGAGCGCCGCCGCGGCCGGCCGCGTCGGCGCCACCGCGCTCGAGAGCGCGGCCGCCTTCCGCACCATCGCGGCCTGGACCCTCGCCCCCGCGCCGCGCGATCCGCGCGCGCACGTGCGTGCCGCGCACGCGGAGGCCCGGCCGTACCTGACCCGCCTCCTCGACCATCCCGCCGACCGCGAGGTCGGCTCGGTCATGACCGCGGATCTGTTCCGCCGCCTCACCCGGCGGCCGGGCCCCGACGCCGGAGCGCGGGCGGCGTCGGATCCCGCGCGCTACACCTACACCCCGCGCAAGGTGCTGCGGCGCGTGCTCGATCACGCGCTCGACCATCTGAACCAGATCGACCAGTGGCGGGCGTGGCGGCGCGACGGCACCGTCCCGGTGCCGACCGACGGCTGGGCGAGCTCGACGGTGACCCTGGCCGAGGACCGCCAGCCCCTCGACGCGGCGGACCTGGCCGCGTGGCTCTGGCGGATCGACCAGACCATCGGGCTCCTCGCCCAGCGCGCCGACGGACTCGGCGAGGACGAGCTGGACTGGCAACCGCCCGACGGCGGCTGGCCGCTGCGCCGCGTGGTGCACCACGTCTCCCGGTGCGAGCACCTCTACGGCACCGCGCTCGACGAGGCGCCGCCGGTCGAGCCCTCCGCGCGCTACGAGCGCGCCGCTCGTCTGCTCGACGAGCGCCTCCGTGAGGCCCAGCGCCGCGCGGGCGATCCGTCGATCCTCTTCGTCAACCTCTACGGCGTCTTCTACACGCCGGAGACCGCGGCCCAGGAGGTGCGGGACCTCGAGGAGGGGCTCCTGGCCGAGGCGTGCGGAGCCGCCGTCCGATGACTCCGCCCGGGAACCCCATCGCGGCGGTGACCCATCCGGATCCGTATCCGTACTATCGCGAGATGGTCGCGACGCGCCCGCTGCACCGCGATCGGGACCTGGGGCTCTGGGTGGCGGCCAGCGCCGAGACGGTTACCGCGGTTCTGACGAGCCCCCTGGTGCGGGTGCGCCCGCCCGCCGAGCCGGTACCGGCCTCCCTGCGCGGCTCGCCGCTGGCCGAGATCTTCGGCCGGCTGGTTCGCATGACCGACGGGCCGGCCCACGGCCCCCTGAAGCAGGTCGTCGCCGGGGCCCTCGCCACGCTCGATGGTGAGAGCGTCCGGGCCCGCGCGGTCGGCTGGGCGCGAACCCTCGTCGAGCGGATCGACGCGAAGAGCCCGGCCGGGGTGGACGAGCTCGCGCGGTCGCTCTCCGCGCACGCGATCGCGAGCCTGCTCGCGGTTCCCGACGCGGCGGTCGGGCCGGTCGAGCGGAGCGTTCGCCAGTACGTGACCGCGGTCGCCCCGGGCGCCGACGCGGCCCGGCTCGAGCGGGGGAAGGTGGCGGCCGGCCATCTGGTGGAGACGGTGCGCGCCGCGGTGGCGGGAGCGCGCGCCGGACTGCCCGTGGCGCTCGGCCGGGAGGCGGAGCGGGCGGGAATCGCCGATCCCGCCGCGGTCGTCGCGAACGCCATCGGGTTCATGACCCAGGCCTACGAGGCCACCGCGGGGCTGATCGGCAACTCGCTGCGGGCCCTGGCCGCCCGGCCCGGGCTGCGCGCGTCGGTGGCCGCGAATCCGGCGCAGCTCGAGGCGGTGATCCGCGAGGTGCTCCGCCACGACGCGCCGGTGCAGAACACCCGGCGCTTCCTGGCCGCGGACGGCGTGATCGGGGGCCAGCCCATGGCCGCGGGCGACACGGTGCTGGTGGTGCTGGCGGCCGCCAACCACGACGCGGCCGCGAACCCGCGACCGGAGCGCTTCGACGAGGCGCGCGCGAGCCGCCGCACCTTCACCTTCGGCGTGGGGCCGCACGCCTGCCCCGGCGAGACCTTGGCGGTGTCGATCGCCCGGGCCGGGGTGGAGAGCCTCCTGGCCCACGGCCTGGACCTCGACGCCCTGCCCGCGCGCCCCGGCTACCAGCCGTCCGGCAACGTGCGCATCCCGCTCTTCGCGGGCGCGCCCGGGGAGGGCTAGCGCAGCACCGCGACCTTCTTGCGCTCGATCAGGTCGAAGTCGATCTGCGCGCCGAGGCCGGGCGCGGTGGGCGCGCGCACCATGCCGTGCGAATCCACCTCGATGTCGGCGACCAGGCCGTACTTCTGGGCCTCCGCGGGCAGGAGCACCTCGAAGAACTCGCAGTTGCGGATCGCCATCGCCACGTGGAGGTTGGCCACGTTGTTGAGCGAGTTGCCGCCGTGGTGGATCTCGAAGTTCAGGTGGAAGCCCTCGGCCAGATGCGCGGCCTTCACCAGGGCCGAGATTCCGCCCTTGACCGCCACGTCGCCCCGCAGGAAGTCGGTGGCGCGGGCCAGCAGCCATGGAGCATAGGCGGTGAACCCGCCCGGCGCGTACTCGGTGGCCAGGATCGGGATCGAGAGGTGCTGCTTCAGCTTCACGTAGTTGTAGAGATCGTCGTCGGGCAGCGGATCCTCGTACCAGTAGTAGCCGAGGCGCTCGATGGCGCGCCCCACCCGGATCGCGGACGGGTAGTCGTAGGCCCACGTCGAGTCGAGCATGAGGGTGAAGGCGTCGCCCACCATGCTGCGGACCGCCTCGCAGATCTCGATGTCGAGGCGCGGCTCGGTGGGCGGGTGGATCTTGTACGCGGTCCAGCCCGAGGCCTTGAAGCGCGCCGCCTCCTCCGCGTACGCCTGCTTGGACTGGAGCACCGCCGAGCTCGCGTAGGCGGGCAGGCGGTCCCGGTAGCTGCCCAGCAGCCGGTGTACGGGCATTCCCGCCACCTTGCCGGCGAGGTCCCACAGCGCCACGTCCACCGCGCCGATCGCCCGCCAGGTGGTTTGCCGGCTCCGCGAGAGCAGCCCCTGGTAGAGCCGCTCACGCTCCAGCGGATCCTGGTCCATCACGAGCGGCTTGAGCGTGCCCATGAGCGATTCGGCGTCGTACTGCGCGCCGCGGCTCGCCGAGCCCAGGAAGGCGTGGCCCTCCACGCCGTCGTCGGTGCGGAGCGCGAGCAGGCCGAGCTGGCTCTGACCGCCGAACTTGCCGGTGTGCCGACCGTAGGTGGTGCTCGGGATGTTCTCCCAGGCGAAGAGGGTGAGGGTGACATCGGTGATCTTCACGAAGCTCCTTCCCGCCCGCCAGCCGGGCTCATGACGCCCCGAGGGTACAACGATTCGCGGCCCACGGTTTCTGCTAGATTGGCCCGGTGAAGCCGTCTCCGCGCCCCGCCTCCTCCCGCTCCGGCGCGCTGCCTCCGAAGGACGGGGTGGTGCGGCTCTTCCGGGACCGCGGCGGTCGCAACGGCAAGACGGTGACCGTGATCCGCGGACTGCCCGAGCGCGGCGCCGCCCTCGAGGCCCGCGTCGCGGAGATGAAGCGGCTCTGCGGCGCGGGCGGGACCCTGAAGGACGACGCGGTCGAGATCCAGGGCGACCACCGCGAGCGGCTGGCCGAGCATCTGCGCGCGGCCGGCTTCACCGTGAAGCTGGCCGGCGGCTAGAGCCCGGCGCTAGATCTCGGTCAGGCGCAGCACCTCCGCGCGGCCGTCCATGAACTCGCCCATCTTCCGTCCGAGCGCCTTGAAGTAGTCGGTCGCGCGGTGGGCCTCCACCGCGGCCTGATCCGTGTAGCGCTCCATGAAGACGTAGGTCTGCGGAGCCTCGGCCCGGTGCAGCGCGTACAACCGGCACCCCGGCTCGTTGGCGTTGACCTTCGCCACCAGCTCCTTGGCCACCCCCTCGAACTGCTGCTCCATGCCCGGCTTCACCTTGATCGTCGCGACGACGCCCAGCATCGGGACTCTCCTTCGGGATCGCGCCCGGGCGATCCCTGTTCGTAGGTTGACAACCTCCGGCTACGCCATCACAAAAATTAGTAGTCCACGCGCGTCGGAACCGTCGACTGGACATCTATTCACCAGTGTATCCAATAGCTTGCGGACAGTGTCACGCCTGGAACGCCTCTTGCTCCTGGGGCCGGGCATGAGAACTCAAGATCGCGTACACGGGACCCGGGAAGCCGCCGCGCGGCAGCACATCAACGATCCGCACCAGCCCGAGGTTCGCCGCCGTCGGGGCCGGCCCAAGGGTAGCACCGGCATCAGCCGGCGCCATCCCGACTCGCTCCTGGCCGCCGAGATCGCCAAGTCGCCGCTGGCCACGGTGTACGCGAGCACGGACGGGGAGCTTTATCACTCGGTCTGCAAGACCCCCCTCGAGTTCCAGGGGCGCCGCGCCCAGCTGGAGTTCGACTTCTACTGCCTGCGCTGCATGGAGCACGTGGCGCTTCCGCAGTTCGTGCTGAGCCGCATCCGCTTCGACGCACCCCGGCCCGCCGACGGCACGGTCCCGGACTGGGCCACGAGCCTCGTCGCCTACCAGTAGCCGTTCCCGCCGCCCGCTCGCCCCCGGCCACGACGTCGTCGGTCGAGGTCGAGGCGATACGGGCGAAGTAGAGAGGCTCACGGCCTCCCGTAGCCGGGTCGCCAGATAACGAGTGTAGCCCGGCGCGCCTCCCTCGATGGCCTGCGCGAGGCCGACCTCCGCCCCCACCACGCACGGCTGCATGTCGATGACGACCAGGGCGGCGCGAGCGGTGATCGGAAGTCGAACCCCGGGAAGACGACCTGTTCCCTGTACGAGTCGGACAGCGCACACTCGCAACCGGGCCCCGGGTTGTCAAGGTCGGAAGCCCGTGCCAGCATGCGCGCGTGCTCATCGACGATCCGGACGTCCCGCGGGTCGCCGACTATCGCGCCGCGGTCCGCGACCGTGCCTCCGGTCTCTTCCTCTGTGAGGGCCGGTTCGTGGTGAGCCGCCTCCTCGCGGCCCCACGCTTCCGCGCCCGCTCGATCCTCGCCACCCCGCGCGCCCTCGAGGACCTGCGCGAGGCGCTCGGGCCCGCGCCGCCGCCGGTCTTCGTGGCCTCGACCGCCACCATGCGCGCGATCTTCGGCTTCAAGTTCCACCGCGGCTGCCTGGCCCTGGGCGAGCGGCCCGGGCCGCCCGACACATCCGAGTCGGTGATCGGGCCGGCGGTGGCCGGCGGCGAGGGAGGATCCGCCGCGCCGCGGCTCGTGATCGGGCTCGACGAGGTGAGCGATCCCGACAACGTGGGGGCGATCTTCCGCAACGCGGCCGCCTTCGGCGCGGCGGGCGTCCTGCTCTCCACGGGCTCCGCGGACCCGCTCTACCGGAAGACCATCCGGGTCTCGATGGCGGCCACCCTCTCGATCCCATTCGCGCGCACCGACTGGGACGCGGCCCTCGAGGCGCTCCGCCGCGTCGGCTACACGGTGGTCGCGCTCACCCCCGACCGCGGCGCGGAGCCCATCGGCCGGGCCGCCCCACGGCTGGCCTCCCGGCGCCTCGCCCTGCTCGTGGGCGCGGAGGGCTCGGGGCTCGGACCGCGCAGCCGCGAGCGCGCGGACGTCTGCGTGCGCATCCCGATGGCGCCCGGGGTCGACTCGCTCAACGTGGCCACCGCGTGCGGCGTCGCCCTGCACCGGCTGGCCGGCGGTATCATGGGCGACGAGCCATGATCCGCGTCGGCACGTCGGGCTACAACTACCCGGAGTGGCGGGGCAGCTTCTATCCCGAGAAGTTCCCGACCGGCAAGATGCTCTCCTACTACGCGGAGCACTTCTCCACCGTCGAGATCAACTACACGTTCTACCGGATGCCCAACGCCAAGACGGTCGCGGGCTGGGTCGCGGAGACGCCGGAGCATTTCTCGTTCACCCTGAAGGCGCCCCAGCGCATCACCCACATCGCGCGCCTGCGGGACATCGGCGATCCGCTGCGCTACTTCCTCGACACCGTGGCGGGCCTCGGCCCCAAGCTCGGGACCGTGCTCTTCCAGCTCCCGCCCAACTTCAAGAAGGACCTGGGCCGGCTCGGCGGCCTGCTCGATCTCCTGCCCGCGGGCCTCCGCGGCGCCTTCGAGTTCCGCCACGAGAGCTGGCTCGACCCCGAGGTCTACGCGCGGCTGCGCGCGGCCAACGCGGCTCTCTGCGTGGCCGACACCGAGGACACCACGACCCCGATCGAGACCACCGCGGACTGGGGCTACCTGCGGCTGCGCGACGAGGGGTACACCGAGGCGGACCTGGCCGAGTGGGCGGGCCGCATCGCCGCGCTCGGATCCTCGTGGCGCGACACCTTCGTGTACTTCAAGCACGAGGAGGCCGGGACCGGCCCCGCCTTCGCCCGCCAGCTGGAGGCTCACCTGCCCCGCTGACCCCGCGGCCGGCCACGCGCGCCTGCACGCGCTCGATGGCCGCGGTCATGTCGATCCCGCCCCGCAGGACCGGCGGGAGCGGATCCGCCATCTTCTCGAAGCGACCCACGATCGTCTTCAGGTTGAAGCGGGCCGGATCGAGCCCGGGCGTCACCTCGCGCCACTCGAGCGGGCACGAGGCGGGGGCTCCCGGCAACGGACGCAGGGAGAACGGCGCCACGATGGTCTGCCCGTGGCCGTTCTGCCCGAAGTCGATGTAGACCTTGCCGCCGCGATCGCGCAGCGGGCGCGCCACCGTGGAGATCTCGGGCTCCGCGTCCACCCCGAGCGTGGCCAGCACCCGCGCGAAGGTGCGCGCCTGCTCGTAGGTGTAGCGGGCCCCGAGCGGCAGCAGGATGTGCAGCCCGGTCGCGCCGGAGGTCTTCACGTGGCTCGGCAAGGCGAGGTCGTCCAGGATGCGGCGCAGCGCGAGGGCCACCTTCACCACGTCGGTGAACGGCGCGCCCTTGGGATCCAGGTCGAGCACCAGCCAGTCCGGGCGCTCGAGCGACGGCACGCGCGAGGCCCAGCAGTGGATCGGGATGGCAGCGCTGTTGGCCACGTAGCGCAGCATCTCCACGTCGTCCACCACCAGGTAGGCGATGTCGCGCTCGGTGTCGCGGGAGTAGATCCGCTCGGTGCGGACCCACGCGGGCGCGAACTCGGGGGCGTCCTTCTGGTAGAAGGACTTGCCCGCGATGCCGTCGGGGAACCGGGTGAGCACCAGGGGCCGGTCGCGCAGGTAGGGCAGCATCCACGGCGCGATGCGCTCGTAGTAATCGAGCAGGTCCGCCTTGGTGTAGCCCTCCGCGGGCCAGAAGACCTTGCGCAAGTTGGTGGGCTGAACGCGGGCGGCCGACGGCGACGCGGGCGCGGCGACCGGACCCGTGGGCGACTCGGTATCACGGTGCGTCTCCTCCCCGGCCGGCGCCGCATCGACGGCCGTCGCATCGACGGGCTCGGCGCCCTCCCGTCGGCACGCCCGCGGATCGTGGTCGTCGAGCAGCCGGACGAACGATGGCTGGCGCAGGCCGCCGTCCTCGGTCCACTCGGTGAAGCGCACCTCGCACACCAGTCGCGGCTCGACCCAGTGATGACCGCGCCCGCGCGGGATGGCCCCCGCCTCGAAGGGGGCGGTGGCGCGGGCGAGCGGGCGCAGCCGCTCCCGGATCGCGGCCAGGCCCGCCTCGTCGAAGCCGGTGCCGACCTTCGAGACGTAGACCAGCCGCGAAGCGTCCGGCGGGCCGTCGTACACGCCCAGGTTGAGCGCGCCGAAGTGCCCACGCGCGCCCTGCGGATCGGTGTAGCCGCCGATCACGAACGCCTGCGCACGCTGGCACTTGATCTTGATCCAGTCGCGGGTGCGACCGGCCGGATAGGGGCCCCGCGCCTTCTTGGCCACGATGCCCTCGAGGCGCTGCGCGGAGGCGGCCTCGTAGAACGCGACGCCCTCGCCCACCACGTGGTCGCCGTAGCGCACCGTCCCCAGCGCGGGCACCAGCCACCGCAGGCACTCCTTGCGATCGAGCAGCGGCTGGCGACGCAGGTCGCGATCGTCGAGCTGCAGGCAGTCGAAGAAGACGCCCACCGCGGGGCGCCGCTGCGCCGCGAGGGCCACGTCGCCCGGGTCGGTCAGGCCCATGCGCGGCTGCAGGCGCTGGAAGCTGGGCCGGCCCGACGCGTCGAGGGCCACGATCTCGCCGTCGATCACGAAGCGGTCGATCGCGAGCGACTCGAGCGCGCGCACGATCTCCGGATAGCGGCTCGTCGTGTCCTGCCCGCTGCGCCCGTAGAGGGCGACCCGCTCGCCGCGGCGCTCGGCGAGCACCCGGACGCCGTCGTACTTGATCTCGTAGAGCCACGCGGGGTCCGCGAAGGGCGCTTTTGCCTGCGCGGCGAGCGCGAAGGGCTGGGCCCTCGCCTCGACCGTCCCCCGCGGCGCCCCCCGCGCATCGAGCCGGGTCCGCACCGCGGCGATGTGCCCCGCGCGGTCGGCCATCTCCTCCACGGTGAGCCCGCTCTGGACCGACTGCGGGTAGCGCTCCGTCATCTCCACGCCGCCGGGCGGCAGCGCGGCGCCGTCCGCTTTCTTGAGCAGCAGCCAGTCGCGCGACTCGCGGCCCGACATGCGGGCGAGCGTCCAGCGCCCGCGCATCTTGTGGCCGAAGATCTCCACCTCGAGCGTGCCGCGCTCGAGCTGGGTGAGCGGCGCATCGGATTTCGCCGAGCGGTACCAGCCGTGGTCCCACACGATGACCGCGCCCGCGCCGTAGTTGCCGGCGGGGATCACACCCTCGAAATCGCCGTACTCGACGGGATGATCCTCGACGTGGACCGCGAGCCGCTTCTCCTCGACGTGGCCCGACGGCCCCCTCGGCACCGCCCAGCTCTTCAGCACCCCGTCCATCTCGAGGCGCAGATCGTAGTGGAGGCGGCGCGCGGCGTGCTTCTGCACCACGAAGAGGCGGCCGCCCGAAGGCCGCCCCCCGAACGGCTCCGGCGTGCGATCCGGATCGCGCTTCTTGCGGTAGGTCTCGAGCGGCGGCGGGCGCTCTCCCCCGAAGGAATCCGGCCCCATCCCTCGCCCCTTCGCGGCGGGCTCACCCCTATCCGGTGCGGTCGCCATCGGAGGCTTGGAGCATAGCCGCCCCGGTGGTACTGTGCAAAGCCTCACGGCCATGGCGCCCCATTCCATCGGCTCGGGCACGATCTCCTTCGGACTGGTCTCCATCCCGGTGCGGCTCTACACCGCCGCGTCGGGCGGGGGGGTCAGCTTCAACCTGCTCCACGCCAAGTGCGGCAGCCGCATAAAGCAGCAGACCTTCTGTCCGGTCTGCAACGAGGTGGTGGACCGCAACTCCCGCGTGAAGGGCTACGAGTTCCAGAAGGAGCAGTACGTGCGCTTCAGCGACGAGGAGCTGAAGTCGCTCGAGGGCGAGGCCTCCAAGGTGATCGACATCGCGGAGTTCGTGCCGCTGCCCTCGGTGGACCCGATCTACTTCGAGCGCACCTACTACCTCGGCCCCGACAAGGGCGGCGAGAAGCCCTATCGACTGCTCGCCGACGCGATGGCCAAGAGCGACCGGGTCGCGCTGGCCACCTTCGTCATGCGCGGCAAGGAGAGCCTGGTGCTCATCCGGCCCGCCCAGGACGGCCTGATGCTGCACACGATGTACTTCGCCGACGAGGTGCGCGACTTCGGCGAGATCGAGAAGGGCAAGTCGGTGAAGCTGCGCGAGGGAGAGCTCGATCTCGCGGAGCGCCTCATCGGCGAGCTCTCGCACGACGAGTTCAAGCCCGAGCAGTACGCGGATCACTACCGCAACCGGGTGCTGGAGATGGCGACCTCCAAGATCGAGGGCAAGGAGATCACCGCCGCGGCGCCGGAGACCCAGCGGGCCCAGGTCATCGACCTCATGGACGCGCTCAAGCAGAGCCTCGCCAAGCGCGGCGGCGAGGAGCGGGCCGCGGACGGCGTCACCGGCAAGAAGCCCCCGGCCAAGGCCGCGCCCAAGCGCGCCGTCTCCGACAAGGAGAGGAAGGCCCAAGCCGGCCGCAAATGACCGACTTCTCCACCCACGAGGTGGCGAAGGCTCTCGGTCTGCCGGACTCAAAGCTCCGCTCCTGCGCGCGCGCCGCGCAGCTCGCCCCCACCCGCGACGCGCACGGCCGTCTGCGCTGGTCCTTCGAGGACCTCCTGCTCCTCAAGACCACGCGCGGGCTCCTCGACGCGAAGGTGCCGGCCCGGCGCATCCGGCGGCTGCTCGCCTCGCTGCGGCGCCAGCTCCCGGGCGACCAGGTGCTCACGAGCGTCAGCGTGTACGCCGACGGCCGCCGGGTGGTCGCGTGGGACGGCGCCGCGCGCTGGCAGCCGGACTCCGGCCAGTTTCTCTTCAGCTTCGATGCCCCCGCGCTCGCTCCGGCGCCCGCCCCCCCGGCCGCGGCGCGCCCGGCCTCCCCGCCGGCCGAGACGCCCACGCGGACCGCCGAGGAGTGGTTCGATCTGGGCTGCGAGCTCGAGGCCGCCTCGCCGGCCGAGGCGCGTCACGCCTACCAGCAGGCCCTGGCCCTCGATCCGACGCTGGCCGACGCGCACGTCAACCTCGGGCGCCTCTTCCACGCCGCCGGCGAGAGCGCTCCGGCGGAGACGCACTACCAGGCGGCCATCCGCCACGCGCCGGACGACGCCATCGCGCACTTCAACCTGGGGGGCCTGCTGGAGGACACCGGCCGCGCCTCCGCCGCGGTCGAGTGCTACCAGCGGGCGCTGTCCGCCGACCCCGACTTCGCGGACGGCCACTACAACCTGGGCCTCCTGCTCGACCGGCTCGGCCGGCGGACCGCGGCCATGACTCACCTGCGTGCCGCGCGCCGTCTCTACGCCCGCCGCTCCGCCTGAACCCCGCGGCGGTCGTTTCGCTCTGGTCCGCCCTACCCTGGTCTGCCCCACCCCGAAGTGTCCGGGGACGGTGACGCCGGCCGTCAGGATCCGGCGGCTCCGAGGCCTTTCAAGCTTTATATTTCAATATCTTATACCGCTGGCAGTTCCCTTGCACTGCTCCCGGGTGTCGATCCGCACTCTTACTCGACGGAACAGGAGATGGTGATGAGGACAATCATCGGATGGGGCGTGGGCGCAACGTGCGCCACCTTGATCGTGACCGGCCTGTCGGCGGCCCCCGCGCCCGCTCAGGAGACCAAGAACGACCGCGGCGAGGTCCGTCAGGACTCGCGCGAGATCCGCGGCGATCGCAGGGAGATTGCGAAGGACACGCAGGAGGTCCGCGGCGATCGCAAGGATCTGGACGCCTCGCGCCAGAAGCTGCGGGAAGCCTACAAGTCGGGTGATCCGGCCGCCATCAAGACCGCGCGCGAGAACTATCAGAAGAGCCGCGGCTCCCTCCACGGCGACGTGAGGGACCGCCGTCAGGACGCGCGGGACCTGCAGCAGGACAAGCAGGATCGCCGCGAGGACGTCCGTGACCTGCAGCAGGATGCCCGCCAGGCGCGCACCCGCCAGTCCCGGTAACCGACTCGACGAGCTGTCAGGGGGAGGGCCATCCGGCCCTCCCCTTCTTCTTTTGCCCGCCGCGGACTCGCGGCGGCGCGATGGCTACTCCAGATCGTCGGCGTGTCGCTCGTGCCAGTCGGTGCGGGCCTGATAGGCGGCCGCGGCGGCCAGCACCCGCCCCTCCTCCCACGCGCGCCCCATGAACTGCAGGCTGGTCGGCAGCCCGCGCGGCCCGAAGCCGTTGGGCACCGCCACCGCCGGGAGCCCGGCTCCGTTGCCCACCGCGCCCATCACGTCGCGCGCGGCGCCGCGGATCGCGCTCCGCACCTCGGCGGTCAGCGGCGGGGCCTCCGCCGCTCGCCCCGGGGCGACCAGCGCGTCGAGGGGGGCGAGCACGCGGTCCGCCTCGCGGGCCATCACGGAGCGCAGGCGCAGGGCCTTCACGTAGTCCTTGGCCAGGATCGCGTCGCGCGCGTAGGGCGTGTAGCGGTCCTCGGGTGCGGTGAGCCCGCGGATGGCGCCGCTCTCGATGAGGTCCTCGAAGGCGCTGGCCGCCTCCGCCCCCAGGATGGTCCGGGTGATGTCGTCGTAGGGCAGATCGGGCAGCGTCACCGTCTCCACCGTGCCGACCCGACGCAGCACCTCCAGCGAGCCCTCGAAGTTCTCGCGCACCGCGGGCTCGCAGCCGTCGGTGACGCCGGCGAGCACGCCGAACCGGAAGCGCCGGTCGGCCGCCGGGGCGGGCTCGTGGCGAAACGGACGGTCCACGGTGGTGGGATCCGCAGGGTCGCACCCCGCGATGGCCTCCAGCACGAGGCCGCAATCGTCCGCGGTGCGGGCCAGGGGCCCCAGCTTGTCGAGCGTCCAGCAGAGCGCCATCGCCCCGTGCCGGCTCACGCGCCCGTAGGTCGGACGCAGCCCGGTCACCCCGCAGTTGCCCGCGGGGGAAAGGATGGAGCCCCACGTCTCGGAGCCGATCGCGAACGGGACCAGCCCGGCCGAGACCGCGGAGCCCGAGCCGCTGGACGATCCGCCGCTCCAGGCGTCACGACTCCACGGGTTCACCCCCGGCCCGGTGAAGCTCGCGTTCGGCTGGCGATAGCCCATGCCCCCGGCCAGCTCGACCATCGCGAGCTTGGCGCAGAGCACCGCGCCCGCCTCCTCGAGCTTGCGGACCGCGGTGGCGTCGAAGCCCAGCACGCGATCCTTGAAGAGCGCCGCGCCCCAGGTCGTGGGGATGCCTCCGGAGGTCGCGAGTAGATCCTTGGCCCCGTACGGGATGCCGTGCAGCGGGCCGCGGTACCGGCCGGCCGCGATCTCGCCCTCGGCCCGGCGGGCCTGCTCGAGCGCGCGCTCCCGCGTGACGGTCACCACCGCGTTGTAGCGGGAGCCGAGGCGCTCGAGCCGCTCCAGGAACGTCTCGGCCAGCGTCACCGGCGAGAGGCGGCGCTCGCGCACCAGCTCCGCGAGCCGGCGCACCGGGGTGAAGACGAGCCCGTCGGCGCTCACGGCTCCGCCCGGTACGCCGCGAAGGGCTGGGCCGGTTCGCTCGAGTTGTCGAGCCGCACCGCGCGCAGGGCGCGCGCGGCCTGCACGAGCCCTTCCACCGCGGTCCGCACCGCGTCGAGCTCGTCGGGGGCGAGCCGATCCCCGTAGCGGTCGCGCACCAGCGCGAGCATCGCCTCCACCTCCGCGCGCACCGCCTCCGGCTGGGTCATCGTCGGGGCATTCTAGCGGAGGCGTGGATCGAGCGCATCCCGCAGCCCGTCGCCGAGCAGGTTGAAGCCCAGCACCGCGAGGAAGATCGCGAGGCCGGGCAGCGCGGCCACGTGCGGGGCCACGTTCATGTACTGCCGGCTGCTGGAGAGCATGCTGCCCCAGTCGGAGGTGGGCGGCTGCACCCCGAGCCCCAGGAACGACAGCCCGGCGAGCGCGGTGATCATGCCCCCCACGTTGAGCGTCACCGCCACGATGAGCGGGGCCAGGCAGTTGCGCAGCACGTGGGTGAGCGAGAGGCGCAGCTCGGAGACCCCGAGCGCCCGCGCGGCCTCGACGTACTCGGTCTGCTTCACCGCGAGCACGGTGGCGCGCACGATGCGCCCGTAGAACGGAATGTTGACGATGGCCACCGCCACCATGCCGTTGACGAGGCCGGGCCCGAGGGTCGCGATGATCGCGATCGCGAGGAGGAAGTAGGGGAAGGCCATCAGGGTGTCGATCGAGCGCATCACGAGCTGATCCACCCACCGGCCCACGAAGCCGGCCAGCAGCCCGCAGACCGAGCCCGCCGCGGCGGCGAGCGCGGTGGCCGCGAGACCCACCACCAGCGAGGTGCGCGCGCCGTGGAGCAGCCGGCTCAAGAGGTCGCGGCCGAACTCGTCGGTGCCGAGCAGATGCCCGGGAGTGAGGGGCCGGGCCAGGCGGCGCGCGGTGTCGATGACGTCGGGATCGTGCGGGGCCAGCAGCGGGGCCAGCACCGCGGCCGCGCCCAGCACCACGACCAGCGCGAGACCGAACATCGCGCTGCCGCTCCGGCGGAACATGCGGGCGGCCTCGGACAGGGTCGAGCGACCGCGCGCGGCGCCGGCGGGGGCCAGGGTGGTGCCCGCACCGCTCACCCGGATCGCGCTCACGCGTCCGCTCCCCCGCGGCTACTCATAGCGAATGCGCGGGTCGAAGACCGCGTAGAGCAGGTCCACGACCAGGTTCACCAGCACGAAGGTGGTGGCGATCAGGAGCACGCCGCCCTGCACCAGCGGATAGTCGCGGGCCTGGATCGCGCGCACCATCATCGAGCCGAGCCCCGGCCACGAGAACACGGTCTCGGTGAGGATCGCCCCGCCCAGGAGGTAGCCGACCTGGACCCCGATCACGGTGAGGATCGGGTTCAGCGCGTTCTTCAGCACGTGGCGCGCCACCACCGCCCGCTCGGCCAGGCCCTTGGCGCGGGCCGCGCGCACGTAGTCCTGGCGGATGATCTCGAGCACGCTCGAGCGGGTGAGCCGCGCCACCGCGGCCGCCGAGGCGGTGCCGAGGGTGAGAGCGGGGAGGGCGAGGTGCCAGAGGAGGTCGTCGAGCCCGCCCCCGTACGGGGACACCATGCCCGCGGAGGGGAACCACCGCAGCGAGAGCGCGAAGACCAGGATCAGCATGATGCCGGTCCAGAACACCGGGAGGCTCACCCCGGTGACCGCCACCGCCATCGAGAGCTTGTCGAGCCACGAGTACTGCCGGGTGGCCGACACGATGCCGGCGGTGAGGCCGACCGCGATCGCGATCACCAGGGCGCCGGCGGTCAGCACCACGGTGGCCTTGAAGCGCAGCAGCACCTCGGGCAGCACCTCCCGCCCGAGCGGGATCGAGCGGCCGAGGTCGCCCCGGAGCACGCGCCCCATCCACTGCGCGTACTGCACCGCGACCGGCCGGTCGAGGCCCAGGTCGCGGCGCAGGCGCTCGACGTCCTCGCGGGTCGCCTGCGCCCCCAGCATGATGGCGGCCGGATCACCGGGCGCCAGCCGCATCACCCCGAAGACGAGCAGCGAGACCCCGACCAGGACCGGCAGCGCGAGCAGGATGCGGCGGACGAGGTAGCCCTGGAGGCCGGCCCCGCCTACTGCAGCCACACCTGCGTCAGCACCAGGTCGAAGTTGGGGTGGAGCTTGAACCCCTGCACACGCTTCCGGTGCACGATGACCTGCTTGCCGTGGTCCACGAAGATCCACGGCGCGTCCTCCATCACGAGGCGCTGCGCTTCCTTGTAGAGCGGGATGCGCTCCTTGTCGTCGATGGTGGTGCGGCCCTTGCGCAGCAGCTCGTCCACGCGCGGGTTCTGGTAGAAGCCGGCGTTGAACGCGGGCGGGAAACGGTCGGACGACAGCAGCATGTACAGCATGTGGTCGGGGTCGCCGATCGACGGGTTCCACGACATCTCGGCCATGTCCGGGTTGTCGAGGTACTTCTTCAGGTAGGCGCCCCACTCCATGGTCTGGATCTTGGCCCGCACGCCCACCGCGGCGAGATTGGCCTGGATCACGGTGCCCATCTCGACCGGAGATTGCATGCCGGAGCCGGACTCGGGCACGAAGAAGGTCAGGTCGAAGCCGTTGGCGTAGCCGGCCTCCTTGAGGAGGGCCCTGGCCTTCTCGGGATCGTAGGGATACCGCTGGGTCTTGTCCTCGTGGTAGGCGCCGTACACCGGCGAGAGCGGGGTGGTGGCCACGATCGCGGTGCCCTTCAGGATGTCGCGGATGATCGCGTCCTTGTTCACCGCGTAGTTCAGCGCCTGGCGCACGCGCCGGTCCTTCAGCACCGCGTGGCGGGTGTTGAGAGCCACGTACCACACCGCGGAGGAGTTGGTCTCCGCCACCACCACGTCGGGGTCTTTTCTGAGATCCTGGAGACTATCCGGCGGCACGTCCATGGTGAGGTCGATCTCACCGGTCTTGATCGCGGAGAGGCGCGCCTGCGCCTCGATGATCGGCACGTAGATCGCCTGGCGGATCTTGGGCGCCCCGCCCCAGTACTGGTCGTTGCGCGAGAGCACCACTCGCACGCCGGGCTCCCACGTCTCGAGCTTGAAGGGCCCGGTGCCGACCGGATGCTTCACGATGTCCTTGCCCCACTTCTTGAGCGCCTCCGGGCTGTAGATGTAGAGGGAATGGTGCGCGAGGTACTGGAGGAACGGGGTCAGCGGGGCCTTGAGGCGGATCTGCACCGTGGTGGGGTTCACCACCTCCACTCCGGCCACGTTGCCCAGGAAGCCCTTCACGTAGGGATAGGTGCCGGTGGCGTAGAACGGCCCCTGATCGTTCATCTGGCGGTCGAAGCAGAACTTCACCGCCTCCGCGGTGAGCGGCGTGCCGTCGTGGAACTTCACGTTCGGCCGGAGGTGGAAGGTGTAGGTGAGGCCATCCTTCGAGATGTCCCACGACTGGGCGAGGCCGGGAATGATCTTGTAGGTCCCCAGCTCCTGGGCGGTCAGGCCCTCGAACATCCGCTTGATGACTCGCGTGGAGTTCAGATCGGTGATCTGCGGCGGGTCCATGGTCACCGGCTCGGCGAGGAGCCCGATCACCATCGCGTCCTTGGGCGGCGCGGCCACCGCGACCGATCCCGCCAGCACCGCCATGAGCAGCAGGACTGCGATTCCCCACGCGCGGCGTCTCGACATGCGGGCCTCCTCGGGATGGTGAAGTGCCCCGCATCTTGCCCCAAGGCGATCACCTTGGCAACGGCCCGGCCCGGACTTGGCAACGGCCCGGGGCGGCGCTAAGATCCGGCCGGGGAGGACCCATCCAGATGGCCAAGCGCATGCTCTTCATCGGTGCCGGAGCGATCGGCAGCTACATCGGCTCGTTCCTCGCGCGGGCCGGCCACGACGTGACCCTGGTCGACCCGTGGCCCGAGCAGGTCGAGGCGGTCCGCCGCGGCGGCATCTCGGTGACCGGGCCGCACGATCCGTTCGCGGCCAAGCCCACCGCGCTGCACGTCCACGAGCTGCAGCGCCTGGACGCCGACTTCGACATCGCCTTCGTCGCGATGAAGGCCTACGACACCGCGTGGGCCACCTGGATGGCCCTGCCCCACTTGAAGCCGGAGGGCTACGTGGTCTCGGCCCAGAACTGCTGGAACGATCCCATCGTGGCCTCCATCGCGGGGGCGGAGCGCTCGGTCGGGCTCATCATGTCCAAGATCGGGGTCGCGCTCTGGAAGGCGGGCGAGGTCGAGCGGGGCATGGAGAAGGGCTCGGGCGCCGGCCACGACGTGTTCCGCGCGGGCGAGCACGACGGGAAGATCACCGAGCGGGTCACCGCCCTGGCCGAGATCATGAGCGTGATCGACGGGGCGCGGCCCACCGACAACCTGTGGGGCGAGCGGTGGTCGAAGCTCTGCGCCAACTGCATGGGCAACCCGGTGCAGGCCATGACCGGGCTCGGCAGCAAGGAGATCGCGGACCAGGCGCGCGGCCGGGAGATCACCATCCGCATCGCGCAGGAGTCGGCCGCGGTCGGCCTGAAGCAGGGCTACCGGATCCCCAAGTTCAACGGGCGCGAGGCCGAGCAGTGGGCGCAGGCCGGGCGGCCGGACGTCTACGCCGAGCTCGACGCGATGCTCAAGCCCAAGGAGGGCGCGGGCCGGAACTGGCGCGCCTCGATGGCCCAGGACGTGATCAAGGGCCGCCGCAGCGAGATCGACTTCATGAACGGCCGCGTGGTCGACAAGGGCCGCGAGCTCGGCGTGCCGACGCCGGTCTCGGCCGCGGTGGTGGAGATCATGCGGGAGATCGACGCGGGCACCCGCAAGCCCGCGCCCGAGCACATCGAGGTCGCGCTGAAGCGCGCGGGCGCCTGACGAGCGGTCGCGCCGGCCTCAGCGGAGCGGGGCCAGCTCCACCACCCGGAGCTGGGTGAAGAGCACCTCCATGCCGCGCTGGTCGACGTAGAGGCCCAGGGTGCCGGCCGCGTCGCTCGCCAGCTCGGCGGTGGCCACCGGCCGGCCGTTGACGTAGGCCACGAGGCTCTTCTCGCGCAGCTCCACCGCGAGGTGGTTGACCGCGCCGTACTCGGTCTTCACGCTTCGCGTCGCGGTGGGCGGCACCGGATAGGCCCACTTCCCGCTCCACGCCGCCACCCGGTACGTCCCGTTGGCGGTGAGCCCGAGGGTGGCGAAGGTGCGGCTCTCCGCGCTGCCGCGGCTCGCGAACATGAGCCCGAACGCGCCCTCCCGTGTGCCCTTGCGCTGGCGCGCAGACACCTCGATGCGGACCGAGGCCGGGAACACCTCGGGGTGGACCGGGCCGAGCAGGCACGGGGCCCCGGTGGCGATGTTCTCCACGATGAAGCCGCCGTCGCCGTAGGACGACCTGCAGATGGATCCGGTGGCGGCCGGCCAGTTGCGCGGCGCGCGCAGGTCGTCCTCGAAGAGCACCCGCGGGCCGCCGCCGCTCGCGCCCCCGGTCACGATCGTGGTGCGGGGCTCGGCCCGCGGCGGCCCGCACGCGGCGACGGCGAGCGCCGTCAGCGCGAGGGTCAGCCCGAGCCGGAACATCGAAGCGCCTCCGTGATGGGTGAGCAATGCGTGCGTCTGGCCCCGGACCATCACATCTTTTACACTACACCGGGTTCCGACGACAACGGCAGACGCGGAGGTGACCATGCGAGGCGTCGTATTCACGGGAAACCGTCAGCTCGAGCTCCGGGAGTTCCCGGACCCCACGCCGGGTCCGGGAGAGGTGGTGCTCGAGATCAAGGCCTCCGGCATGTGCGGGAGCGACCTCAAGTTCTACCGCGCGGCCGGCAACGAGGCCGCGTCGCTGGGCCTGGGGGGCAGCGGCAAGCGGGTGATCGCCGGCCACGAGCCGTGCGGGGTGATCGCGGCGGTCGGTCCCGGGGTGAGCGAGGCGGAGGCCCGCGTGGGCCAGCGGGTGATGAACCATCACTACGCGGGCTGCGGGCGGTGCAAGCACTGCCGGGTGGGCTGGTCGCAGCTCTGCGCGAGCGGCATCACCGTGTTCGGGGTGACCGGCGACGGCGCGCACGCCCGCTACATGAAGGTGCCCGCGCGCACCAACGTGCCGCTGCCCGACGAGCTGACCTTCGAGGAGGGCGCCGCGGTCTCCTGCGGCACCGGCACCGCCTACGGGGCGCTCAAGCGCATCGACGTCTCCGGCCGTGACACCCTAGCCGTCTTCGGCCAGGGCCCGGTCGGCCTCTCCGCCACGATGCTGGGGGCCGCGATGGGGGCCCGCGTCATCGCGGTCGATATCTCGGGCGAGCGCCTCGCCCTGGCCCGCGAGCTGGGAGCCCACGCGGTGGTGAACTCGCGCGAGACCGATCCGGTGAAGGCGATCCGAGAGCTGACCCACGGGGAAGGCGCGGAGGCCACCATGGACTGCACCGGCCTGCCCGAGCCGCGGGTGGCCGCGGTGAAGAGCACCGCCACCTGGGGCCGCATGTGCTTCGTGGGCGAGGGCGGGGCCACCAGCTTCGACATCAGCAGCGACCTGATCCGCAAGCAGCTCACCCTGGTGGCCTCGTGGACCTTCAGCAGCATGGGCCAGTGGGAATGCGCGCGCTTCGTGGCCGACCGCAAGGTTCCACTGGGCCGACTCCTCACCAACCGCTTCCGCATCGACGAGGCGGCGGCCGCCTACAAGCTGTTCGACACCCAGACCACCGGCAAGGGCGTCTTCACCACGTTCTAGCCCCCGCCGCAGGAGGCTCCATCGTGCCCGACTTCTCGATCCTCGGCATCCCCGGCAGCCTTCGCAAGGCGTCCTTCAATCGCCACGCCCTCGTGGCCGCCCAGGCGCTCGTGCCTGCCGGCGCCGCCCTGGAGATCTTCGAGCTGGAGGGGATCCCGCCCTTCAACCAGGATCAGGAGAAGCAGCCGCCCACCCGGGTGACCGAGCTGAAGGCGAAGGTGCGCGCCGCCGACGCGATCCTGTTCGCGACCCCCGAGTACAACTACTCGATCCCCGGCGTGCTGAAGAACGCGATCGACTGGGCTTCGCGTCCCTACGGCGACAACGCGTGGCAGGGCAAGCCGGTGGCGGTGATGGGCGCCTCGGTGGGCATCCTGGGCAGCGCGCGGGCCCAGTACCACCTGCGCCAGTGCTTCGTCTTCCTCAACATGTACCCGGTGAACCAGCCCGAGGTGCTGATCGCGAGCGCGGCCCAGCGATTCAACGAGCGCGGCGAGCTGACCGACGAGACGTCGAGAGAGCTGATCCGGAAGCTGCTCGCCGAGCTGGTGGCCTGGACGAAGCGCCTGAAGGGCTAGCGCCCGTCAGGCGGGATTCGCCCGGTCAGGCCGGTTCGGCCGCTCAGGCCGGTTCGACCATCTGCCAGCCGCCCGACTGGAGCGCGCGCAGCACCGCGTCCAGCACGAGCTGCGCACGGAGGCCGTCCTCCAGCGAGGGCGACGGGGTCTCGCCCTTCTTGATGCCTTCGAGCAGCCGCTTCACGAGCGGGGCGATGGTGGCCTTGCCGGTCACCTCCATGGGGTCGCCCTCGCCGGCCGAGCGCGGCAGGCCCGCGGTGACCGGCACCGGCTGCAGCGTGCCGCTCGCCCCCGCCGCGCGCAGCTCGCCCACGTACCACTTGGGCTTCTCGCGATCCAGACGATAGACGAGCGCCCCCTGGCTGCCGTAGGCCTCGAGCGACACCTCGTTCGCGCCACGGGCCGAGCGGCTCACCGTGAACGACACCTGCGCGCCCGAGGCCAGCTCGCCCAGCACGCTGCAGAAGTCCTCCGCATCCGCGGGCTTCCCGCCACCGGGCACGGTGCGTGAGGCGTAGGCCACGCCGGCCTGCGCGGTCACGCGCGTGAACTCCCCGAAGTGCCAGCGCACCAGATCGATGACGTGTACCCCCATGTCGCCCATCGCGCCGTGCCCCGCCTGGGTCCGGTCCATGCGCCAGGTGATCGGCGCCGACTCGTCGGCCCAGCGCGACCCGAGCCAGCGCGCGCCGATGTGAAACGGCCGCCCCACCGCCCCCTCCTCCACCAGCGAGTGGAACCGCTGCATGGCGGGGATGAAGCGCCAGTTGAAGCCGGTCATGGCCACCCGCTGCGCGCGGGCCGCGGCCTGCACCATCTCCCGGCTCTCGGCCGCGGTCATGGCGAGCGGCTTCTCGCACAGCACGTGCGCGCCCTGGGCGAGCGCGCGCAGGGCGATGTCCCGATGAAGATGGGGCGGCGAGGCGATCACCACGATCTCGGGCTTGGCCTGGTCCAGCATGTCCTCCCAGCGCTCGAACACCGCGGGCACGTTGTAGCGCTCGGCCATGGCCCGCGCGGCCTCCTGGTTGCGCTGGCAGAGCGCCACCACCTCGCAGCCGCTCACCTGGAACGCGGGGATGTGAGCGCGGCCGAATCCGAGCCCGATGATGCCGACGGTGTGCTTCTTGCGAGCCATGCCTGATCGATCCTTTCGCGGGCGGATTCCCTTCCCCCGCGGATTGGGTTAGAGTCGCTCCATCCTACAGCAGATCCCCAGGAGGGCTCCATGAAGGCGGTCGCCGCCGTTGCCGAGATCCTGAAGCGCGAAGGTACCACCTTTCTGATCGGCTACCCGGTCAACCCGATCATCGAGGCGGCGGCCCAGGCCGACATCCGCACGATCATCGTGAGGCAGGAGCGCACCGGCCTCCACATGGCGGACGCGGTGAGCCGGATCAGCTCCGGTCAGAAGATCGGGGTGTTCACCATGCAGCAGGGCCCCGGCTCGGAGAACGCCTTCGGCGGCGTGGCCCAGGCCTACGGCGACTCGGTGCCGATCGTGGTGCTGCCCGGCGGCTACCCGCGCCGCATCACCAACATCCCGCCGAACTTCAACTCCTTCATCAACTACCGTAACGTCACCAAGTGGTGCGAGCAGGTCGTGGTGGGCGACGCGGTGCCGGACGCGATGCGGCGGGCCTTCACCCAGGTGAAGAACGGCCGGCCGCGGCCGGTGCTGGTGGAGATTCCGGTCGACGTCTACCAGGAGGAGGTGCCGGAGCCGCTCAACTACAAGGTCACCCCTCGCACGCGGGTCGCCCCCGATCCGGACGCGGTCACCGAGGCCGCGCGGATCCTGGTCGAGGCGGAGCGTCCGGTCATCTACGCGGGCCAGGGCGTGCACTACGCGCGCGCGTGGCAGCAGCTGCGCGAGCTCGCCGAGCTGCTCGAGGCGCCGGTCACCACCAGCCTCGAGGGCAAGAGCGCGTTCCCGGAAAACCACCCCCTGTCGCTCGGCTCGGGCGGCCGCTCCATCCCCAAGACGGTGTTCGAGTTCCTGAAGAACTCCGACGTCATCTTCGGCATCGGCTGCAGCTTCTCGACCACGAACTACGGGGTCACGATGCCGAAGGGCAAGACCATCGTGCACTCCACCATCGACGTGGCCGATCTCAACAAGGACATCGTGGCCGAGCACGCGGTGATCGGCGACGCGGGTCTGGTGCTGGACGCGCTCCTCGTCGAGGTGCGCGACCGGCTGAAGGGCAAGCCGCGGGGCCGGCGGTCGGAGGTGGCGCGGCAGATCGCGACCATGAAGGCGGAGTGGCTGGCCCAGTGGATGCCGAAGCTCAAGGCCAACGACAAGCCGCTCTCGCCCTACCGGGTCATCTGGGACCTGCTGCACACCGTGGACGTGGCCAACACCATCATCACCCACGACGCGGGGAGCCCGCGGGACCAGCTCTCGCCGTTCTGGGAGTCCACGCACCCGCTCACCTACATCGGCTGGGGCAAGACCACCCAGCTCGGCTACGGCCTGGGGCTCGCGATGGGGGCGAAGCTCGCGCGGCCCGACGCCCTCTGCATCAACGTCTGGGGCGACGCGGCCATCGGCTTCACCGGGATGGACTTCGAGACCGCGGTGCGGGAGCGCATCCCGATCCTGTCGATCCTGCTCAACAACTTCTCGATGGCGATCGAGCTGCCCATCATGAAGACCGCCACCGAGAAGTACCGCTCCACCGACATCAGCGGCCACTACGCGGACATGGCGAAGGCCTTCGGCGGCTACGGCGAGCGGGTCACCGAGCCGGGCGAGATCGTCGCCGCCATCAAGCGCGGCATCGCCAAGACGCGCGAAGGGGTGCCGGTGCTGCTCGAGTTCATCACCGAGAAAGAGATCAATTTCTCCATGTTCAAGTAACCCCCCCTCACCACCCTCTCCCCTCAGGGGAGAGGGCAGGGTGAGGGGTGGGTCATCGCATCAAGGTCGCATGACCCATCGTCTGGCCCCGATGTCGCCGTCGATCCTGCTCCTCACCCTGTTTCTCCTGACGCTGCCCGCCGCCTTCGCGGTCCTCGCGCTCTACTCCACGCGCCTGATGCTGATCCCGGCCGCGTTCCTCCTGGCCGTGTACGTCTGGACCTGGCTCTGGTTCCGGCCGAGCACGTTCGCCATCCGGCCGGATGCGATCGAGGTCGCCTGGCCGCTCCGCCGCCGCGAGATCGCGCGCCGGAGCATCCTGGACGCGCGCGTCCTCGACCAGGCGGCGCTGCGCCGCGAGGTCGGCTGGGGCATGCGGGTAGGCGCGGGCGGGCTCGGGGGCGGCTTCGGGTGGCTCTGGACCACGCGCCGCGGCCTGGTGCGGATGTACGTCTCGCGCCTGGACGGCTTCGTGTGGATCGAGCGGGGCGCCGAGCAGCCGTGGCTGATCACGCCCGACCGGCCGGACGCCTTCGTCCAGGCGCTGGCCCCCCGTGGCTGATCTCACCTGGCGCGCGCCCGCCACCGAGGTGCGGCCGAGCCCGATCCACGGCCGCGGCCTCTTCGCCCGGCGTGCCATCGCGCGCGGCGAGATCGTCGCGGTCAAGGGCGGCCACGTGCTCACCCGCGCCCGGTGGGCCGAGCTCGAGCCGGCGCTCGGGGCGGCCGAGATCCAGCTCACCGATGATCTGGTCATCGCCCCGGTCCGCGCGAACCATCGTGACGGCAGCATGCTCTTCACCAACCACTCGTGCGATCCGAACCTGGCCATCCAGGGGCAGATCGTGCTGGTGGCGATGCGCGACGTCGCGGCGGGCGAGGAGCTGACGATCGACTGGGCCACCACCGACGACGGCGACTACTCGCTCGAGTGCCGCTGCGGGAGCCCGCGGTGCCGGGGCACCGTGACCGGCAAGGACTGGATGAATCCGGAGCTGCGGGCGCGCTACCGCGGCTGGTTCTGCTGGTTCCTTCAGCGGAAGATCGACGCCATGGCGAGCCGATAGGCCGGGCGAGGCGATGCTCGTCGACGTCGCCCTGCTACTGGCCACCGGGCTCTGCGCGGGCGCGGCGGTCTACGTCAGTCTGGTCGAGCATCCGGCCCGCGTGGCCGGCGGCACCGCGCTCGCGGTCGCCGAGTTCCGCCCGAGCTATCGCCGGGGCGCGGTGATGCGGGCCTCGCTGGCCGCGCTCGCCGCGGTGGCCGGCATCGGCGACTGGGCGCGCGGTCACGGCGCGCGGCCGCTGCCGGCGGGCCTCGTGATGGTCTTCCGCATCGCGTTCACGCTGGGCGTCATCCTGCCGACCAACAAGCGGCTCATGGACTTGGCGCTCGATGTCAGCGGCGCCGAGGCCGCCGCGCTCCTCGTTCGCTGGGGGCGCCTCCACGCGGTCCGCACCGCCGCGGGCCTCGTCGCGCTGCTCCCGGTCGGGCTACATCAGGCCGGCGCGAGCTGACCGTGCCCGCAGGCCGCGGGAGCCGGGTGGTGACCCCGGAGCGCTTCGCGAGCGGCATGACGTTCGAGCAGTACATGACGTTCATCGGCACGCCCGAGAACCTCGCCCGGGAGGCCGGCTGGTGGCGCGGCCCCCAGCGCATGGACTGGAGCGGCATCCTCCAGGCCTGGTACGAGAGCCTCCGGCTCCGCGACGACCAGCGGCCATCCGGTGGCTGGCCGGCCAGCCGAGGGGGCCGGCCCGGATCCTGGTGATCTCGGAAGAGTGGTCGTCCGACTGCCGGCGCGCGGTTCCTCCGCTGGCGCGCCTGGCCGAGGCCGGTGGCCTCGAGCTACGGATCTTCCCGCGGGACGGCGCCCGGGTCGGCCGCGAGCCCCGAGCGAATCCGGCGCAGTCGCCCAGCGCCGACCTCATGAACGAATTCCTCCGGGAGCAGGACGGCACCACCTACCAGTCGATCCCGGTCGTGGTCTTCTATACCGTGGACTTCGAGTACCTGTATCACTTCACGGAGCGTCCCGCGATCTACCACCCGGGCCGCCTGTCCGACGCCATGCGGGCGCCCCGGTCCGGCGAGACGGCGCAGCAGACGTGGGAGCGATTCATGGGCGAGTGGGGAGCACTCCAGCGGTCGCCGTTCTTCAAGGTATGGGCTTCGGCGGGAATCGACGAGATGCTGTCCGCCCTCCACGAGCGCCTTGTCGTCGGCTCCTGAGCGGGCTATCTTCGTCCACCGACCATGGAGGGACCCCCTCGTTGAAGAACCCCATCGTGTTCGCGCTCCTGGCCGGAGTGTCTGCCGCCACCTGGACCATCTGCCTCAAGCTCGGCTCCTCCCGGATCAGCGCGGTGCTCGGTGCGATCGTGATCACGAGCGGGGCCCTGGCGATCAACACGATCGCGCTGGTCGTGATGCGCGCGGCCGGACACGAGGCCACCTTCACCCGCGAGGGACTCCTGCTGATGGCGGCGGCGGGCGTCGCGGCGGCCGGTGTCGATCTCTTCGGGCTCTTCGCCTTCCAGCACGGCCTACGCGTGACCTCGTCGTTCCTCATCGGCGGGACCTCCACCCTCGTGGTGCTGCTCGCCGGCTTCCTGCTCCTCCACGAGCCGTTCACGTGGCTCCGCCTTCTGGCGGCGGTCCTGATCACCTCGGGCATGCTCCTCTACCAGATCCAGGGCAGCTGACCGGGCGCCGATGACGCCGCCCTCCCTCGAGGGCACGGACGTGGCCCGCAGCTTCGGGGGCCTGCGCGTCCTCCACCGGGTGAGCTTCTCGGTGCCCGAGGGCGAGATCGTGGCGCTGATCGGGCCGAACGGCGCGGGCAAGACCACGCCGTTCAACCTCGTCAGCGGGCTGCTGCGGCCGTCGGCGGGATCCATCCGAGTCGGCGACCGGGAGATCGGCGCGCTGCCGGCCCATCGCATCGCCCGGCTCGGGCTCGGGCGCACGTTCCAGACCCCGCGGCCGTTCCTCGACCTGACCGCGGCCGACGACGTGGCCGCCGCCGCGCGCTGGGCCGAGCGACCGGGCGGCACACCGCGGGAGCTCCTCGCGCTCGTGGAAATGTCCGAGCAGCCGCGCGGGCCACCGCGATCCTCAGGCACATCCGTCACGAGGGGGAAGTCGGGCGCGGGGGCCTCGCTTGCGAGGTCGCGCGCCCGACGCTATAGTCGCCCGCGGAAGGTAGCGATGGCCCCGACCGTCCAGCAGTCGCTACGGGCTCAGAGGTGGTGGCGAAGCCTGGCCACCACGACGGCCGTGACCACCGTCCTCGTTCTCGCCTGGACGCTTCCCGCCGCCGCGCAAACGCCGCCGAAGACCGCGCGGATCGGGATGCTGCTCTACAGCAATCCGGAGGCCGACCCCACCGTGGCGACGCTGCGCCAGGGCCTGCGGGGCCTCGGCTATCGCGAAGGCCAGAACCTGATCATCGACTACCGGGCCGCGGAAGGGCGGCCCGAGCGCCTGCCCGCGCTGGCCGGCGAGCTGGTGGGTTCGAAACCGGACCTCCTGGTGGCGATCGGCGGGGACGTGACCCCCGCGGCCCAGCGGGCCACCTCGAGCATCCCGATCGTCGCGTGGGTGAGCAACGATCCGGTGCAGGCCGGATTCGCGGCCAGCATCCCGCGGCCGGGACGGAACATCACCGGCGTCACCCTTATCCTCGATTCGCTCGCCGGCAAGCGGCTCGCTCTCCTCAAGGAGGTGGCGCCGCGGATCACGAGGGTGGGAATCGTGTGGAACCCGGAGCACGCCGACCCGGAGTTCCGCGAGTGCCAGCGCGCCGCGCAGGCCCTCGGGATGACGTTGCAGTCCCTCGAGGTCCACCAGGCCGCCGATTTCGACGCTGCGCTCCAGCTCGCGATCCGCGAGCGCAGCGAGACCCTCGTCGCGGTGTCCTCGCGGCTGGTGACCGTCCACCGCAAGCGCCTCATCGACTTCGCGGCCCAGAAACGGATCCCGCTGGTGGGGGACTGGGGCCCGTGGGCCGAGAACGGCGCGCTCCTGGCGTATGGTCCGAGCGCCACCGAGATGACGGAGCGCATGGTCTCCTACGTCGACCGCGTGCTGAAGGGCGCCCGGCCCGGCGACCTGCCGTTCCTGCAGCCGACCCGGTTCGAGCTGACCGTCAACACCGGCGTGGCCCGGAGCCTCGGCCTCATCATCCCGGAGTCGGTGCTCGTTCGCGCCGACCGGGTCATCCAGTAGCTCCCGCGAGGGCAGACCGCGTGGCGGTGAGGATCGTGCGGCTGAGTACGAAGCGCCACGCGGGCGAGGGCCCGCGGCTCGGCACGGTGCGCCGGCCCCCGCGCGGGGTGCGCAAGCAGGACTACGCCGCGCGCGACTACTACGACGCGTGGCTGCCCGAGCTGGCCCCGAGCGCCCCCCTCGTCTCATACGCTCTATCGAAGCCGTTCACCCCCGCGCGCTGGGCCGCGTACTCGCGCCGCTATCGGAGCGAGATGGGCAAGCCCGGCGCGCAGCGGCTCCTCACGGTCCTGGCCGCGCTCTCGCGGCAGGCCAGCTTCTCGGTGGGCTGCTACTGCGAGGACGAGAGCCACTGCCACCGCTCCCTGCTCCGGCAGCTCCTGATCGAGCACGGCGCGCAGGTCGTCTGACACCCGGGCCCCGGTCCCGGGGCCACCAACACAGGAGGGGCCCATGAAGTACGGCGTGGTGCTTCCGATCTGGCAGCTCACCGTCGCGGAGGCGGAGTCGCTCGCGACCAAGGCCGAGGCGCTCGGCCTCGACGGCGTCTTCGTGCCCGACCACATCCTGGCCAAGCCCGCCACCACCCAGCACTACGGCGGCCACTGGCCGGACCCGTTCTCGCTGCTGGCCTTCCTGGCCGGGCGTACGAAGCGCATCGCCCTCGGGGCGAGCGTGATCGTGCTCCCGTATCGCAACCCGCTGGTGGCCGCGAAGGCCGCGGCCACCGTGGACCAGGCCTCGGGCGGCCGCTTCATCTTCGGGGTCGGGGTGGGCTGGGACGAGGCGGAGTTCGTGGACCTGCGCCTGCCCTTCGCGGAGCGTGGACGGCTCAGCGACGACTACATCCGGGCCATCAAGGCCGCCTTCGGGGCCGATGTGCCGCAGTACACCGGCAAGTACGTCTCGTTCCAGGGCGCCACCTTCTCCCCGCGGCCGGTCCAGCGGCCGCACCCGCCCATCTGGGTGGGCGGCTCGCCCGCGTCGATCTCCGGGCCCGCGGTGCGACGCTGCGCGGAGCTGGGCGACGCTTGGCACCCGCTCGCCCTCGGGCTCGACGAGATCGAGAAGGGCTACGCCAAGCTGCGTGACCTGGCCACCCGCACCGGACGGCGCGAGGCGCTGGGCCTGGCTCCCCGCAACGCGCTCGACCTCACCGACTCCGCCAAGGGCGCGGGGCGGGCCGCGTTCCAGGGCTCGCCCGCCGAGGTGGCGGCCGACGTCAAGCGGGTGCGCGGCATGGGCGCGGAGTGGATGACGTTCGATCTCCCGCGCGCCGGCATCCCCGCGATGGTGCGGGCGATGGAGCGGCTGGCCGGCGAGGTCAAGCCCGCCGCGGCGTGAGGGAAGCGCCCGACGTCCTGCGGATCCGCGAGGCCGGCGCGGACGACCACGCCGCGGTGGAGGCGGTGACCCTCGCGGCCTACGAGCAGTACGCGAACGTGCTCCCCGCCCCGCTCTGGACCGCCTACCGCGCGAACATCCTCGCCGCCCTCGCCGAGGCCCCGCCGGGCGTGGTGCTGATCGCGGAAGCGGAGGGCCGCGTGGTAGGCAGCGTGCTCCTCTACCCGGCGGGCACGGCCATGACCGAGCCGGGCACCGACCGGGAGTGGCGCATCGGTGAGCCCGAGGTGCGGCTGCTCGCGGTGCCGCCCGCGGGCCGCGGGCGCGGCGTGGGCCGGCGCCTCATGGAGGAGTGCATCCGCCGCACCCGGGCCGCCGGCACCGCCACCATGACCCTCCACACCACCGACATGATGCGAGCGGCGATGACCCTCTACGAGCGGATGGGGTTTCGGCGCGCGCCGGAGATCGACTTCCGGCCCGCGCCGAGCGTGCTGGTGAAGGGGTACCGGCTCGCGCTGTGACCGAGGACCCCTCACCCCGCCCTCTCCCCGGAGGGGAGAGGGGGGATTTCCGCGGGGGGGTCTACTTCAGTGAGGTGAAGGTGAAGGCGCGGACGATGTGACGCTGGGCGACCGCGAAGACGGCCAGCACCGGGGCCACCACGAACATGCTGCCCGCCATGATGATGTGCCAGCGGGCGCCGGTGCCCTCCTCGCGCAGCATGGAGACACCCACCGGCAGCGTGCGCACCGCGTCGGTGGTGGTCATCACGAGCGGCCAGAAGAAGTCGTTCCAGTGGTAGACCACGCTGAAGAGCGAGAACGCCACGATCGTGGGCCGCGCCATCGGCACCAGCAGGCGAAAGATGACGGTGAAGACCCCCGCCCCGTCCACTCGCGCCGCGTCCACGATGTCGTCGCTGATCTGCATGAAGGCCTCGCGGATCAGGAAGGTGCCGAGGGCGGAGACCGCGTAGGGCAGCACCAGGGCCGCGTAGGTGTTCACCAGGCCCAGGTGCGAGAAGAGGATGTAGAGCGGCACGAACCGGACCTGGGGCGGCACGATCAGGCACGCCATCACGATCACGAAGCAGAGGTCGCGGCCCCGGAAGCGCAGCTTGGCGAAGGCGTAGGCCGCGGTGCACGCGAACCCCAGCTGCAGCACGAGGATCGCCGCGGTCTGCACCACGTTGTTGACGAAGTAGCGCAGGAACGGCCCCGACTGCCAGGCCTTGGCGTAGTTGTCCCACCGGGGCGGGCGCGGGATCAGGCTCGGCGGGAACTGGGTCACGCTCGGCAGGTCCTTCAGCGACGTGGCGACCATCCAGAGGTAGGGGCCCACCTCCACCGCGGCCACCACCACGAGGCCGAGGAGGGTGAGCGCGCGGACCCACGGGCTCGGGTGGCTCACGTGGTGTATTGCACCCGCTTGCGGAACGCGAGCCACTGGGCGAGGGTCAGCAGGAGGATGAGCCCGAAGAAGATCACCACCGCCGCGGAGGCCTTGCCGAGCCGGAAGTACTGGAAGGCCTGCTCGTAGATGTAATAGACGTAGATCATCGTCGAGGTGATCGGCCCGCCCCCGGTCATGATCTTGACGATGTCGAAGCCCTGGAAGCTCGCGATGGTGAGAGTCACCACCAGGAAGAGCGTGGTGGGCGAGAGCAGCGGCCAGGTGATGAACCGGAACCGGTTCCAGCCGGTGGCCCCGTCGAGCGCGGCCGCCTCGTAGAAGTCGCCCGGGATCGCCTGCAGCCCGGCCAGGTAGATGATCATCGGGTAGCCGAGCGTCTTCCACACCGTCACCAGCACCAGGGTCCAGAGGGCGACCGCGGGGCTGCCGAGCCAGTTCACCGCGGGCAGCCCGACGAGCCGCAGGCCGTAGGTGACGAGGCCGTACTGCGGATCGAGCATCCAGATCCACAGGAGCGACACCGCGACCCAGGAGACGATGTAGGAGGAGAAGATGCAGGCCTGCAGCGCGGCGCTCCACGCCCCGCGGTGGTTGAGCAGCAGGGCGAGCCCGAGACCCAGGGCGAGTGCGAGCAGCACCACCCCGCCCGAGTAGCACGCGGTGTTGACCAGCACCTCGCCGAACTCGGGCGACCACAGCTCGCGGTAGTTGGCGAGGCCCACGTAGCGCTTGGGCGTCATGAGGTCCCACTGGAAGACGCTGACGTAGGCGGAGTACGCGACCGGGTACAGATAGACGAGCCCGAAGAGCGCCAGGGAGGGGCCGACCAGCGCGTACCCCAGCCAGGCGTCCCTCCGGGCCCGCCGCGACGCCACTACCTGTCGTACTTGCCGATGATCTCGTTCGCCTTCTGATCGGCGGTGGTCATGATCTCGGCCGAGGTCTTGCTGCCCAGCACCGCGGCCTCCAGGTTCGGCTGGATGACCTCACGCTGGATGTCGAAGAGGGCGGGCGAGAACGGGAAGCGCTGCGCGTTTCGGAGCTGGTCGAGCGCGACCTTGTAGTTCGGGTTGTCCTTGTAGAAGGACTGCATCGCGGGCGAGTTGATCGCGGACAGGCGGACCGGCATGTACCCGGTGGCCTTCGAGAGCGACACGGTCTGCTCGGGATCGGTCATCCACTTGATGAAGGCCCAGCCCGCTTCCTTCTGGGCCGCCGGCGCGTCCTTCAGCAGCACGAAGTAGGTCCCGCCGGTCGGCACCGCGGCCTTCGCCTTCGCGGGGAGGAACGCGGTCCCCACCTTGAACTTGGCGTTCTCGGTCATGTAGTTGAGGAACGCGGTGGAGGTGAAGATCATGCCGACCCGCTGGTTGATGAAGTCGGTGTTGGCCACCTCCCAGGCGCTGTAGTCCTTGCCCGGCGGCTGCTTCATGGTCCTGTCCCGGTTCACCAGGTCCACCCAGAACTGGAGCGCCTCCTGTCCCTTGTCCTTGAAGGCGGCCCTCTTGCCGTCCGCGGACATGAGGGTGCCGCCCGCCTGGTGCAGGAGCCCGTACCAGAACCACCAGTCGACGGGCACCTCGAAGCCGTAGACCTTGGTGTCGCCGCCCTCGCGCACCGTCAGCTTGCCCGCCGCGTCGCGCAGCTCGTCCCACGTGGCGGGCACCTTCACGCCCTTCGCGGCCAGCATGTCGGCGTTGTAGTACAGGATCGGCGTGGAGCGGAAGAACGGCAGTGCGAAGAGGGGCGCCGGCTTCTTGCCGAGATAGTCGAAGTAGCCGGCCTGGGTGAGGCCGGGCACGAAGTCGGCCAGGTCGGTGCCGTTGGCGCCCTTGGCGTACTCCTCCATGGACTCGAGCATCCCGCCCTGCCAGAGGTTCGGCAGCGCCTCGCCCACCACGTGGAAGGCGGCCGGCGCGGTCTTGGTGATGGCGGCGGCGCGGATCTTGGCGAGGGCCTGGAAGTAGTCGCCCTGGAACGTGCCCTCGATCCGGTACTTCGACTGCGACTCGTTGAACTTCTTGATGTGGGCCTCGGTGACCTCGCGGTTCTTGCCCCCGAACGAGTACCAGAACTGGGCCACGATCGGGTCCGCCGCCGCCGGTCCCGCCCCCGCCAGCCACCAGAGCCCCAGCACGACCGCCAGCATCCGCCTCATGCGCTTCCTCCTTTGAATCGGGTGGACGGCGTTGTATCCCCGAAGCAGGCCGCGGAGAGCTCGCGCTCCACGTCGTGCCCGCCGTAGACGATGCGGTGGAGCGAGCGGAGCAGCGGGACCTCCGCCACCTGGCGCTCGCGCGCGAACCGCCAGCACCAGCGGATCGCCGCGTAGCCCTCGGTCAGCTCGTCGCGCGCCTTGAGCGTGGCCACCACCTCCGCGGTGGGCTTCCCCGCGCCGCGCAGCTCCCCGAAGATGCGATTGCGCCCCGCCATGCCGGTGACGTGCAGGTCGCCCGCCCCGCCGAGGCCGTGCACGGTGGCCGGGCGCATCCCCACGCTCCCGCCGAGGCGCGCGATCTCCCGGAGGGCCTGGGTGTAGAGCGCGGACTTGGTGTTGTACATCGCCTCCGCGCGGCCCGCCGCCACCAGGCCGTCGCAGAGGCCGATGGCGATCGCGTAGGCGTTCTTGAGCGCGGAGCAGAGCTCGAGCCCGCGCTGGTCCGCGCTCTCCTCCACCCGGTAGTACGGCGTCTCGAGCCAGCCGCGGATGCGGCGCCGCTCCGCCGCGCGCGGGGAGGCGTAGACCACCGCGGTGGGCACGCGGCGCGCCAGCTCCAGCGCCTTGGAGGGCCCGCCCACCGTGACGATCTCCAGGCCGGCCACGTCCCGGATCGCGTCGGACAGGGTCACCGCCCGCCCCCGGCTCTGGGCCAGGCCCTTCGACACGCTCAGCACCGGGACGCCGGGGGCGAGGCGGGTCGCGGCCCGCTTGAGCGTCGGCACCGCGCCGTCCGAGGTCACCGCGTTGATCACGAGGTCCGCGCCGGCGAGCGCGCGCGGCAGCTCGGTCGAATCGTAGGCGGTCACGCCCCGCGGGAGCACGAGCCCGAGCCGCGGATGCTTGGCGCCGACGCGCACCGCCGCGATCAGGTGGTCGTCCAGGTGCGTGCCCCACAGCGCCACGGTGTGGCCGTTGTCGGTGGCCGGCACCGTGAGGGCCGCGCCCATGAAGCCGGCTCCGAGGATGGCGATCCGGGCCATCAGGCGATCTGGCGGACCGCCGGGTACAGCTCGTGCCGCGCCGCCAGCTGCGCGGCGTAGGTCGCGGTGCGGTCCGCGTCGGGGACGTGGCGTACTCGCGCGGGGCGCCAGCCGCGCGCGGCGCCCACTCCGTCCACGAGGCCGACCGCGATGCCGGCCAGCAGGGCGCCGCCCACCGGGGCGCCCGCGGCGTCGGGCACGTAGGAGAGGGGGACGCCGAGGGCGTCGCAGAGGATCTGCCGCCACACCGCGCTGCGCGCGCCCCCGTTCACCGCGATGATCTCGCGCAGCCGCAGTCCCTTCTCGGCCGCGATCTCCGCGCAGTGGCGGAACGATACCGCGACGCCCTCCAGCACCGCGCGGTAGAGGTGCCCGCGCCCGTGCACGAGCGAGAGGCCGACGAAGGCGCCGCGCGCGCCCGCGTCCCAGACCGGCGAGCGCTCGCCCTGGAGATACGGCAGCAGGCGCAGGCCCTCCGCGCCGGCGGGCACCGCGGCCGCCTCCGCGTCGAGGGTCTCGAACGCGGTCCCGGGCGCGGCGATCGAGCGGAACCACTCCTGGAGCGCGCCGGAGAGCGTGCCCCCCAGGGCCAGGTAGCGATCGCAGCCCACGTGGTGCGAGTTGATGAGGCGCGTGTCGAAGTCGGGGGTGGCGAGCGGCATGATCAGGTTGCCCGCGGTGCCCAGCATCAGGCACGCCTCCCCGGGCTCGGTGACGCCGGCGGCCAGGGTGGAGGCCGCGAAGTCGGCGCCACCCACCGCGACCGGCGTGCCCTCGCGCAGTCCGGTCTCGCGCGCGGCCGCCGCGGTGACCCGCCCCGCGATGGCGTGGCTCGGCCTGATCTCGGGCAGCCAGGCCGAATCGATGCCGAGGGCCGCGCACATCTCGCGCGACCACGCCCGGGCGCGGCAGTCGTAGAGCGGGGTCGCGAGCGCGGCGGAGGAGTAGTCGGTGACCCGCGCGCCGGTCAGGCGCATGACCGGATAGCTGTGCGATTGGAGGAGGGTGAGCGGCCGCTCGAAGCGCGCCGGCTCGTGCCGTCGCAGCCACGCGAGCTTGGGCCCGAGATAGAACGCGTGGACGCGGTTGCCCGCGATCCGCTCGCCCTCGGCGCCCACGCGGGCCGCCATCTCCTCCGCTTCCGCCTCGCTCCGCACGTCGAGCCACAGGATGGCGGGGCGCAGCGGGCGGCCCGCCGCGTCCACCGCGAGCAGGGTCGGGGCCTGGCCGGTGACCGCCACCCCGTCGATGCGCGCGGGCCGCACCGCCTCGGTGAGCGAGCGCAGGATCCGACACGTCGCGCGCCACCACGTGCCCGCGTCCGCCTCCACCCATCCGCGGCGCGGCGTCTCGTGGCGGTACGCAATCTCGGCGGCGCCCAGCACGCGGCCATCCCGGTCGTAGGCCGCGCCCTTGGCGGAGGACGTACCGATGTCGACGCCGACGAGGGCGGAGGTGGCCATTGGAGCCCGGCCATTATACGGGAAGTTCGCTTGCCGCAACCGCGGCACTTCTGTTACAAGGATGCGGTGACGACAACGCCCGCGCTCCTCATCATGCTGAGCATCGACGGGCTGCGCGCCGACCTCGTCGTCGATTCCTCGCTGGAGCTGCCCGCGCTGCGCGGCCTGATCGCGCGCGGCGCGCGGGCGCGGCGCATGACGCCGATCTTTCCCACCGTGACCTGGCCGTGCCACACCTCGATCGTCACCGGGGTCTCGCCCGCCCGGCACGGCGTGCTCGGGAACCTGGTCTTCGACCGCGCGAGCGGGCGGCCGGTCGAGCACTACGGCGACCGCACCGACGCGCCGGTGCGTGCGGAGACGCTGTGGGACCGCCTGCACGCGGCCGGCCAGCGCACCGCCGCGGTGTGCTGGCCCAAGACGCGGGGGATCGCCGCGGTGGCCGACAACATCCCCGAGTTCTACGAGCAGGAGCTCTTCGAGACCTACGCCTCGCGGCCGCTGTGGACCGAGCTGGCCACCCGGCGGCTGCCGGTGCACCGCTACGGGGCGTGGAGCGCGCACCACCCGCTCGGACCCATGCAGGACTGGTTGACCCTCGAGGCCGCGCGGCACCTGCTGGCCGAGCGGCCGCCGCGGCTCATGCTGCTCCACTTCCTCACCCTCGATTCCTTCCAGCACGACCACGGGGTGGACAGCCCGGAGGCCCGGTGGGCGCTGCTTCAGATGGACGCCCTGGTGGGCCGCCTGCTCGACGGCCTCGCGGCCCGGGGCCAGCTGGAGACCACGACCCTGATGGTCTTCGGCGATCACGGCTTCGTGAACGTCGCCACCCGGCATCACCTGAACCAGCTCCTGCGCGAGGACGGGCTGCTCGACGTGCGCGGGGGCGAGATCTCGCGCCGGCACGCGTGGGTGGCGGGCAACGGCGGCTCGGCCCACGTCTACGTGCTCGACGGCGCGCCCCGCACCACCGGCGAGCGGCTGGCCGAGCGCTTCCGGGCCCTGCCCGGCCTCGACGTGGTGGAGCCCGATGAGTTCGCGGCCCTCGGCCTCCCCGCGCCGTCGCCCGGGTCGATGCAGGGGGACCTGATCCTGACCGCCCACGACGGCGTGCTGATCACCGGGCACGCCACCGCGGAGGCGGCCGCCGCGGCGCCGGTGCTGCGCGCCGCGCACGGCCACGCCCCGTCGTTGCCTCCGATGGGTGCGGGCTTCCTCATGGCCGGCCCCGGAGTGCGGGAGGGCGTGCGCCTCGACGAGGTCTCGATGCTGGATCTGGCGCCGACCGCGGCGCGGCTGCTCGGAGTGGAGCTGCCGGGGGCCCAGGGCTCGCCGCTGCTCGAGACGCTCGCGGCGCGTTGAAGGGCATCCTGATCGCGGCGGGACGGGGCCAGCGTCTGATGCCCCTCACCGGGGACGTGCCGAAGTGCTACGCGGAGATCGGGGGACGGCGCATCCTCGACTGGTGCGTGGAGGCTCTCGGCCACGCGGGCTGCGGCGAGATCGTCTTCGTGGGCGGCTACCGGATGGGCCAGGTGCAGGCGGACTATCCGCGCTTCCGGTTCGTGCGCAACGCGGAGTGGGAGCGGAACAACATCCTGCTCTCGCTGTTCGCGGCGGAGCGCGAGATGGCGGGCGGCTTCGTGTCGAGCTACGCCGACATCCTCTATACCCCCGAGGCGGCCGCCCGCCTGGTGCGGCACCCCGGCGATATCGTGCTCCTGGTCGACACCGACTGGCGCGCCCGCTACCGCCCCCGGACCCAGCATCCCGAGTCGGACGGCGAGAAGGTGCGCCTCTATCGCGACCGGGTGACCGAGATCGGCCGGCGCATCCCGCCCGACGAGGCCCCCGCCGAGTTCACCGGGGTCGCGAAGTTCACCGCGGCGGGCGCGCGCCGCCTCGTCGAGCACTTCCAGCGCGCCCGCGTGCGCTTCGAGGGCCGGCCGTTCGGCACCTCGGTCTCCTTCGCGCGCGCCTACCTCATCGATCTGCTCCAGGCGATGCTGATCGCGGGCGAGACGCTCCACGCGGTGGAGACGCCGGGCGGATACTTCGAGGTGGACACCACTGAGGACTTCGGCCTCGCCTCGCGTGACTGGGCCACCGCGCGGCGGCGGGCGGGCAGCGCGCGATGACCCTGCCCCGCTTTCCCGCCTCGGTGGTGGGGAGCATGCCCCGCTCCGACTTCGTGCGCGACCTCCTCGACCGCCCCGAAGACGACCCGGCGCGGCCGGCCCTCATGGACGCGGCGGTGTCCTACGTGGTGGCCCTGCAGGAGGCGGCCGGCATCGACGTGGTCTCGGACGGCGAGTGGCGACGCCGCTCCTACATCGGGGTCATCGCGGAGATCATGCACGGCTTCGCGCGCGAGACGCGCGACGGGCTCTCGTGGCATACCGTGGTCGAGCCCATGCGTCCGCGACGGCCCGGCCTCCTCGGCGAGGAGGCGCGCTTCCTGGTCGGCCGCACCAGGCGCGCCACCAAGGTCGCGCTGCCGTCGCCCTACCTGCTGGCCCAGCGGATGTGGGACCCCGCGCGCTCGCGGGAAGCGTACGGCACACGCGAGGCGTTCATGCGGGCGCTGGTGCCGGTGCTGCGGGCCGAGCTGCTGGCGGTGCGCGCGGCCGGCGTCACGGTGGCCCAGTTCGACGACCCGCATCTCTGCCTGCTGGTGGACCCGAAGGTGCGCGCCGGCTTCGCCGATCCCGACGCGGAGGCCGCGCTCTGCGTGGACCTGCTCAACGAGATCGTGGCCGGCGTCGACGGCATCGTGACCGCGGTGCACCTCTGCCGTCGCAACAAGGCGCGCCAGGGCTGGGTGGGCGAGGGCGGCTACGACCCGATCCTGCCGTTCCTGCGCCGGCTCATGGTGCGGCAGTACGTGCTGGAGTTCACCATCCCGGTGGCGGGGGACTTCGCGGTGCTGCGCCAGCTGCCCGACGACCGGCAGATCGGCCTCGGCTGCGTGGACTGCCGCAGCGCGCACGTCGACACGCCCGAAGCCATCGCGGACCGGGTGGGCCAGGCCCTGCGGCACGTCGACGCCGAGCGCCTGTGGCTCAATCCGGACTGCGGCTTCGCCCCCGGCAGCGCGGCCGACATCCCGATCGACGAGGCCTACGCCAAGCTCCGCAACGAGGCCGCGGCCGCCGCCCTCCTCCGCCGCTCCTGAGGGCCTCTGACCACTTTACCCTCTCCGCTCAGGGGAGAGGGCACGGCGAGGGCACGGCTACCTCCTCGCCCGCACCACTCCCAGATCGTACGGCGGCGACGCGAGCAGGATCAGCCGGTCCACTCCCACCCGCTCGAGCCGCACACGCTCGGGCGCGTCCGCGCGCAGCCACCGGGGCCCGAGCCCGGCGAACACGCTGAGCCCGAAGCGCGCCGGATCCCGCCCCGACGCGGCGTGCGCCTCGCGCGCCACCCGGCCCAGCTCGGCCAGATCCGGGTGCATCGCCTGGGTGTTGAAGCCATCCCCGAAGCGCCCCGCGATCGCGGCCATGCGCGGGCCGAAGCCGCCCACGATGATGGGCGGGGGCGGATCCGGCCGCAGGAAGCCCGACGGCCGGTCGAGGCGGAACTGCCGGCCCGCGAAGCTCGACGCCTCCCCGCTCCAGAGGCGGCGAAGCACCTGCGCGGTCTCGGCCACCCGCTCGGCGCGCACGCGGTCGCCCGCCACCTCCAGGCCGAGGGCGGTCTGCTCGCGCGCGTAGGCCATGGAGGGCGTGGCGCCCGCTCCGATTCCGAGGAGGAGCCGCCCGCCCGAGACCTGCTGGAGGGTGGCGGCCATGTTGGCGAGCAGCCCCGGATGGCGCAGACCGGTGTTGAGCACGAGCGGACCGATGCTGACGCGTCGGGTGGCCTCCGCGAGCGCGGTGAGGGTGGTCCACGACTCGGGCACCCCGGCCTCCGCGGCCTCGTCGGGATCGCGCAGGTGGTCCCACGTCCACACCCCGTCCCAGCCGGCTTCCTCGGCCGCGACGGCGGCGGCGCGAATCTCGGCGTAGCGGGCGCCGACGGGAATCAGGAGCAAGTCGAGTTTCATCAAAGCCCCTCGATGTTGGAACCCCTCACCCTACCCTCTCCCCTGAGGGGAGAGGGGAAGGCTAACGGGTGGCGATCACCGGCACCACCGACATGCCGGGCACCAGCAGGTGCTGCGCGTTCTCCCCCTTCTCGAACACGAGCTTCACCGGCACCCGCTGCACCACCTTCACGAAGTTCCCGGTGGCGTTCTCCGGCGGCAGCAGCGAGAACACCGCGCCGGAACCGGCCTGGATCGAGTCGACGCGGGCGCGGAACTTCCGGCCCGGATAGGTGTCGACGCTCACCGTCGCGGTCTGCCCGGCCCGCACCTCGGTGAGCTCGGTCTCCTTGTAATTGGCCACCACCCACACGTCGTCGAGGTCGACCACCGCGAGCAGGGCCTGCCCCGCGGTCACCACCTGCCCCAGCTCCACCGCCTTGCGGGTCACCCGGCCGGCCAGCGGAGCGCGGATGGTGCAATAGCTCAGGTTCAGCTCGGCCTGCTGCAGGTTGGCGATGGCCTGCGACAGCCGACCCTGCGCGGTGTCCACCTGGGCCTGGCGCACCTGCACCTGCTGGCGCTGGCTGCGAGCGTTGGCGAGCGAGGCGCGGCTCTCGTCGACCCGGCGCATCGACTGCGCGACCGCGGCCCGCTGGGAGCGCTGCGAGGCCTCCGACTGGTAGACGTCGCTGCGCGCCTGGTCGAGCCGCTGGTGCGCGGCCTCCAGCGAGGCGGCCGAGGTCTGGTAGGCGGCTTCCGCGTGGTCCATGTCCTGCTGGGCCACCAGCCCATTCTTCACCAGCGAGGCGATGCGGTCGCGGTCGAGCTTGGCCCGGTCGTAGTCGGCCCGCGCCGAGCGCACCAGGGCCTCGGCGGTGGCCACCGCGGCGCGGCGGGACTGGATCTCGGCCACCCGCTGCTCGAGGTCCTGGCGGGCCATCTCGCTGCCGTGCTCCGTGGCCCCCAGCGCGGCGTCGGCCTGCTGGACCAGGCTGCGGGTCGAGTCGTCGGCGAGGGGCACGTTCACCACCGCATTTTGGAGATCTCCCTTGGCCGAGACCACCGCCGCGCGGGCCATCGCCACCGCCACCTCGTAGTCGCGCGGATCGAGCCGCACCAGGACCTCGTCGCGCTTCACGTCCTGGTTGTCGTTCACCGCCACCTCGATCACGGTGCCGGGCACGCGCGCGCTCATCGGGGCGATGTGCGCGGTGATGTAGGCGTCGTCGGTGGAGACGTGATGGCGCCAGTAGTACCACGTGTAGACGCCGTAGCCGAGAGCGAGGAGGGCGACGACGGCGATGCCGACCGCGACCATGCGATGACGCGGCGGCGCTTCCTGGTAGGTGGAGAAGCGGGCCCGCAGCCGACCGGAGATCCCCTCCTGTTCCAGATCCGTCATCGGTTCGCGACTATAATGGCGGTCGGTACCGTTACCCGTCAAGCATGCCCGACGACACCCCGCCCTCGACCACGTCCTCCGCGGCCTCCGCCGCGGAGTGGCGGCCACGGTCGAGCCCGGTCCTCATCGCGCTCTCGGTGATGCTCGGCACCTTCATGGAGGTGCTCGACACGTCGGTGGCCAACGTGGCGCTGCCCCACATCGCGGGCAGCCTCTCCGCCACCCCCGAGCAGGCCACGTGGGTGCTCACCAGCTATCTCATCTCGAACGCGATCGTGCTGCCGGTCACCGCGTGGCTCAGCGCGGTGTTCGGGCGCAAGCGATTCCTGCTCACCTGCATCGTGATCTTCACCCTGGCCTCCGCGGCGTGCGGCGCCGCCAACAGCCTCGGGATGCTGATCTTCGCCCGCGTGCTGCAGGGCGTGGGCGGCGGCGCGCTCCAGCCCATCGCCCAGGCGATCCTGCTGGAGAGCTTCTCTCCCGCGCGCCGCGGCCGCGCGATGGCCGCCTACTCGATGGGGGTGATCGTGGCCCCCATCCTCGGCCCCACCCTCGGGGGCTGGATCACCGACAGCTACTCGTGGCGCTGGGTCTTCTACATCAATCTGCCGGTGGGCTTCCTCGCGCTCCTGATGACCCAGACCTTCATCGAGGACCCGCCGTATCTCCAGCGCACCGTGCTGCGCCGCATGGACTACTGGGGCTTCGCGCTCCTGGCCCTCTGGCTCGCCTCGCTGCAGGTGGTGCTCGACAAGGGCCAGCAGGACGACTGGCTCGCCGCGGAGTGGATCCGCTGGACGCTCACCCTCTCGGTGATGGCGATGGTCGCCTTCATCGTGCGAGAGCTGGTGACCGACGAGCCCATCGTGAACCTCCACATCCTGCGCGATCGCAACTTCGCGATCGGCACCGTGCTCATCACCGCGATGGGCATCACGCTCTACAGCACCACCGCGCTCCTGCCGCTCTTCCTCCAGACCCTCCTCGGCTACCCGGCGCTGGAAGCCGGCCTCGCCATCAGCCCACGCGGCCTGGGGGCGCTCCTGTCCGCGATGGTGGTTGGACGCCTGGTCGGAGTGATCGACGCGCGCATCCTGGTGGCGGGCGGGTTCGCCTTCCTGGCGCTGTCCGGAGTGTGGCTGTCACGGCTGACCTTCGACGTGGCGTGGTCGAACATCGCCTTCGTCACGTTCCTCAACGGCCTCGCCAATCCCCTCATCTTCATCGCGCTCTCGACCATATCCTTCGGCACCCTGCGGCGCGATCAGATGGGCGGGGCCACCGGCATCTACAACCTCATGCGCAACCTGGGCGGCGGCATCGGCATCTCGCTGGCCACCACGCTCCTGGCCCGCCGGGCCCAGATGCACCAGAACATGCTCGTGGCCCGCCTGACGCCCTACGACCCGGTGTACCAGCAGAAGCTGGAGGCGATCCGCCGGGCCCTCGTTCCCAGGGTCGGACCGTACGTGGCGGCCCAGCAGGCCCTGGGCGTGCTCTACCGCACGCTGGTGGCGCAGGCCAATCTGCTCGCCTTCGTGGACAACTTCCGACTGATGACGATACTGGCGGTATGCATGATGCCGCTGGCGCTGCTGCTCAAGCGCGTGCGGGCGCGCGGGGCGGCCGGCGGCGCGCACTGAGCCGCGGGCGCGGCTACTGCCTGGAGGGCGTGGCCGCGGTGGCGGGCTGGAAGTGCGAGGCGTCGGCGAGCGCGCTCAGGGACTGCACCCCCTCGCGCCGCTGGCCGCCGATGACCCACGTCGGGAAGGCCTTCACCCCCGCCTTCTCGCAGAGGTCGGGGCGGGCGTTGACCCCGTTCGGGTCGCACTCCACGTAGGGCAGGTCGCGGGCCGCGTCGCCGAAGAGCGCCTTCTGCTCCTGGCAGTGGGGGCACCAGTAGGCGCCGTACATGATCGCGCCCGACTCGCGCAGGTGCCGGGCGAGGGCGGCCTCCGAGCCGCCGCCCACCTGGCTGGGCATCGCGAAGATGAACGCGGCCCCTAGGGGCACCAGCACCGCGACCGCGAGGGCGCCGGCCACCAGCGAGCCGAGCGGGGCGTGGCGGCCCGGCAGCCCGGCGCGGCGCCACCACAGCACGGCCAGGAGCGCCAGCATCACCACCGTGGAGGCCAGGCAGTAGGCGCAGGTGGCGTGGATCACCGCCACCGAGAGCGCGGTCAGGTAGATCGAGACGCCGACGCCGGCCGCGGCCAGGTTGAAGGCCCAGCGCCAGCGCGACGGGGTGAGCCCCAGCGCGGCCAGAACGCCGATCGCCGCGTAGAGCAGCGCGCCCCACAGCGCGGTGGGCACCCCCAGCAGCGTCGCGTAGCGGGTCGACTGCACCACGTCGCACCCGCTGCCGGAGAGGCAGAACGCGGCGGTCGCTCCCGCCCACTTGAGCCACGTCATGTAGGCCGCGACGGCGAAGCCGGCCGTCGCGAGCCCGACCACCAAGAGGTCGGGCCGCACCGGGGGGGCCGGTGCGTGCCGATCGGGCTTGCGTGACGCCATGGCGGTGTCCACAGTACCATACGAGCCAGGAGGCCCCGATCCCGTGTTCCCGCTTCCCGCCCTCACCGACGAGCAGCGCGCCGTGGTGGAGCGCGTGGCCGCGCTGTCGCGCGAGCGCTTCGCCCCCCGCGCGGCCCGCTACGACGCCGACTCCACCTTCCCCTACGAGAACTACGCGGACCTGCACCAGGCGGGGCTGCACGCCCTGACCGTGCCCCGCGAGTACGGCGGGGTAGGAGCGGACGCGGTGACTTACGTGCACGCGCTCCGGGAGATCGCGCGGGGCTGCTCGGCCACCGCGCTCACCTTCAACATGCACTCCACCGTGACCACCTTCGTGGCCGCGCTGGCCACCGAGGAGCAGAAGCGCCGCTACTTCGGAGAGGTGGTGGGGCGCGGTGCCCGCATCGCCTCCATCACCAGCGAGCCCGAGCAGAGCTTCCGCGACAAGTTCGTGCTCAACACCGTGTTCCGCCCCACCGGCGACGGCGGCTACCGGGTGGCGGGCGTCAAGCAGTTCTGCTCGCTGGGCGACGCGGCCGACTACTTCTTCGTGACCGGCATCCTGGACGGCCACACCAGTGCCCGCGACGGCGTGATCTCGGCCATGATCCCGAGCCGGGATGCGGGAGTGAAGATCGAGGGCACCTGGAACGCCACCGGGATGCGCGGCACCATCAGCCACACCATCCGCTACGACTGCGCGGTCGACCCCGCCCACGTGATCGGGCGGCCCGGGCAGTACCTCACGATCGACCTGCAGGGCTTCGCGCTGGGCTACGCCGCGGTGTACCTCGGCATCGGGGAGGCCGCCTTCGAGTTCATGACCGAGATGGCGCGCACCAAGACCATGCGTCCCTCGACCGAGCCGATGAGCCACCACCCGCTCGTGCAGCGCACGGTCGCCGAGGTCGGCACCCAGATCCGCGCCGCGCGTCTCCTGCTGCACGAGGCGGCCACCGTGAAGATGCAGGGCGACCGCGAGGCCACCATGCTGGCGGTGAACCAGGCCAAGACCTACTGCGCCGACGTGGGGCTGATGGCCACCGAGCGCGCGCTCCGCCTGGCGGGCGGGCGCGGCATCCTGAAGGACATGCCGCTCGAGCGCTGGCACCGGGACGCGCTGGCGGGCCCGGTGATGCCGCCCGCCAACGACCGCTGCCTCGAGACCGCGGGCAAGCTCCTGTGCGGGCTGCGCGCGGCCACCCTCGAGTTCCAGTAGGCCGACGGCGCGGCGCGCGCCCCGGCCCCGTCCACGCCCCGGCCTCCAGGAGGAGTCATGACCAGCATCGGCAAGCACATCGACGGCGGCTCCCTCGCGGTGATCGCCCTCCCCTTGAAGGAGCGGCTCGACGAGATCCACACCGCGCTGCGCGGGTGAGGGCCATGCGCCTCGACCTGGTGCGACGGGAGCTGGCGCAGGGGGCCGAGATCGTGACCGCGCTGTCGGTCGGCGTCTCGCCCGAGGAGGCGCGCGCCCGGCCCGCCCCGGGCGCGTGGTCGCTGCTGGAGGTGCTCGGCCACCTGCTCGACGAGGAGCGCCTCGATTTCCGGCCGCGGCTGGACCTGGTGCTGCACCGGCCCGACGAGGAGTGGGTCCGCATCGACCCCGAGGCCTGGGTCATCGAGCACCAGTACAACGCGAGCGACCTGGCCGGGACCCTGCAGGCGTTCCTGGCCGAGCGGCAGCGCTCGCTCGCGTGGCTGGGGACCCTGATCGAGCCCGACTGGACCCGTGAGTACCGCGCCCCGTTCGGGCCGATCACCGCCGGCGACCTGCTGGCCTCCTGGGCCGCCCACGACGTGCTCCACACCCGCCAGCTGGTGGAGCTGCGCCGGTCCCGCCTGCTCGCCCACACCGAGCCGCACCGGACCCAGTACGCGGGTGAGTGGTAGGGAGCCGCTCGCGCTCCTGGTCGTCGGCGCCGCGGCCCTGGTGGTGTCGGGCATCGCGCCGCACGACCGGATCACGTGGGTGCTCGAGGTCGCGCCGGCGCTGATCGCGGCCCCGGTGCTGATCGCGACCGCGCGGCGCTTCCCGCTCACCCCGCTGGCCTATCGCCTGATCCTCCTGCACGCGCTGATCTTGATGGTGGGCGGCTACTACAGCTACGCGGAGGTGCCGGCCGGCTTCTGGGTGCAGGACGCGCTGCATCTCGCGCGCAATCCGTACGACCGGCTCGGCCACTTGGCCCAGGGCTTCGTGCCCGCGGTCGTGGTCCGCGAGATGCTGCTCCGCCGTTCGCCGCTTCGATCCGGCAAGTGGCTCACCTTCCTGGTGCTCTGCGTCTGCCTGGCCATCAGCGCGGCGTACGAGCTGGTCGAGTGGTGGGCGGCCCTGATCGGCGGGGAGAGCGCGGACGCCTTCCTGGGCACGCAGGGCGATCAGTGGGACACTCAGTGGGACATGCTGATGGCGCTGATCGGCGCGGCCCTCTCGCTCCTGCTGCTGAGCGGGATCCACGACCGCCAGATCGCGACCCTGGAAGGAGCCCCGCATGGCTGAGCACAAGGCGATGATTCGCTGGGCGTCGTCAGGGGATGGGGAGGCGTTCCTCAAGGGGCGCTTTTCCCGCGCGCACACGTGGACGTTCGACGGCGGGCTCACGGTGCCCGCCTCGGCCGCGCCCTCGGTGATCCCGGCGCCCTTCTCGGACCCGGCCGGCGTCGATCCCGAGGAGGCCTACGTGGCCGCCATCGCGAGCTGCCACATGATGAGCTTCCTCTACGTGGCCATGCGGGCGGGCTTCGTGGTCGAGCGCTACGAGGACGACGCGGTGGGGGCCATGCGCAAGAACGAGCGCGGCGTCATCTGGGTGGGCGCGGTGACGCTCCGGCCCCGAATCGACTTCGGCGCGGGCACGCGCCCGACCCCCGCGGAGGTGGAGCAGCTCCATCACCGGGCGCACGAGCAGTGCTTCATCGCCAACTCGGTGAAGACGGAGATCACGGTGGAGCCGGTTACTCGATGATCTGATCAGCGCGGGCGAGGTGCAGCGGCTGGATCGTCAGGCCGAGCGCCTTGGCGGTCTTGAGGTTGATCAGCAGGTCGAACTTCCGGGGTTGTTCGATGGGAAGGCCACCGGGCTTGGCCCCCTTCAGGATCCGATCGACGTACTGGGCGCCCCCGCGATACATCTCGGTGAGGCTCGGCCCGTAGGCGATGAAGCCGCCCGCCTCCGCGAAGTCCTTGTAGATCGACACCACGGGCAGCGAGTGGCGCGCGGCCAGCTCGAGCAGCGGCTGCCGCTGTTTCGTCATCGCCCCATCGTCCATCACGAACACCGCCTCGGTGCGGGCGCGGACCGCGGCCTGGAACACCGCGGGCAGGTCGGCCGGCCCCGCGACGGGCAGCCGGACGAAATGCAAGCCCAGCTGCAGGCTGCGACGCTCGGTCTCCGTCACGACCAGGAGCGCACCTGGATTGTCCGCCTTGTAGAGCGAGGCCACGCGCGTGATGCTCGGGACGATCTCGTGCAGCATCTCGACGCCCTTGGCTCCGAGCACGTCCGGCATGAAGGCCAATCCGGTGACGTTGCCACCTGGACGCGCAAGACTCCCCACGAGCCCCTGGCCGACGGGATCGGCGACCCGCAAGATAACGATGGGGATCGTCGAGGTGGCCTTCTTTGCCGCCTGGGCCGCCGGGGTGTTCACCGCCACGATCACCGCCACCTTCAATCGGACCAGCTCGTCGACGAGGGCCGGGAGCCGGTCGCTGTGCCCGGCCGCGTTCCGGACCTCTATGGTGATGTCCTGGCCCTCGGTGTAACCGCGCCGCTTCAGCTCTCCCCGGAAGGTCTCCAGCAAGCTCGGCTGCAGGTCCTGGGCGACAAGGCCGATCCGGGTGGGGGCCGCCTCCGCGGCGAGCGGCGCGGCAAGCAACGCACCGGTGAGCACCGCCATGAATCGCCGACGCTCCATGCCGCTCCTCTCCCTTGGCCTGCTCACCGCGATGTGGTCGTCGCCGATTCTAGCAGGGAACGCGTCGCTGACGGTATCCGGCTCCGTCGCTCGTCGGCTTGACGGCGCCAAACCCCGGGAGTAGGCTCCGCGCATGAAACGCTGGGGCGTTCTGCTCCTCGTCCTCATCGCGCTCTGCCTGGCCAGCGAGACCGCGTTGGCCTATGCGACGCCGCCGGATGAGACGTGGATCGCGGGGTTCTACGACGATGACGACGGCGATGACGTCGTCGTCTCGCTGATCTGGGCCGCATGGCTCGTGTACCTCGCCCCGCTGACCGGCGTGATGCCACGCTTCGTGGCGGTTCCGCTCGCCCTGCCCGGGAAGCTGCGGCTCGTGCCGACTCCCGTCCGGCCCGCGTCCCTGGGCCGGGCTCCTCCCGCCGCCTGATCCCCATCCTCGCTCGCTAGCCAGACACTCGCCGGAGGGCCGTCGTTCGCACGGCGCTCTGGCCATCGGTCAGCCACGCGTCGAGTGCCCGAGAGGGCAGCCGTCCGCTCGGGCGGAGGGGCGTTCCATGCATCCATCACTCGCGACCCAGCTCGGCCGCCTCCGGAAGCGGCACGTCCGACCGCTCCGGCGCGCGCGGATCCTGCACCTGCTCGAAAGTCACCCGTGCGGGCGCGTCCTCGACGCCCCCGCGGGCTCGCTCTGGCTCGCCCGGGCCCTCGCCTCCCGCGGATTCGCGGTGGACGCAATCGATCTGTCTCCCCACGAGGATCACGGCGTCGCCCTCCCGGGGGCGATCCACGCTCTACGGGGAGATCTCGACGAAGGGCTCGCCCAGTTCGCGGATCGGACCTTCGACTACGTGGTCAGCGTCGAGGGGCTCGAGCACCTGGAGCGGCCCGCCCTCGCGGTGCGGGAGTTCGGCCGCGTCCTGAAGCCGTGCGGCCTGCTCCTGGTAACGACCCCGAACGTGGTGAGCCTTCGGTCGCGGATCAAGTTCCTTCTGTTCGGCTACTACGATGGGTTTCGCCGGCGCGCGCTGTTCCGCCACCTGGCGACCTCTCCCGGCGAGGAGACGCCCCACGTCATGCCCCTGCACCCGCAGTTCCTCTACTACTGGCTCGCGCGGGCCGGCTTCGTCGGCATTCGCGCGCACGACATCCGAGTGCGACGGTGGGAGCGGTTCCTGCTGCTGCCGCTGGCACTGGTGGTGGCCGGCGTCCGGTGCTTCGCTCACCGCGAGCCGGACGAGCCGCACTACGAGGCCTACCTGAGGCTCCTGTCCTCGCGGGCCGTGCTGTTCAGTCCCACCCTCGTGGTCACGGCACGAAAGTCGGACCCGGCCGAGCGTTGGAGCGCCGGCCGCGCGGAGCCGCTGCCATGACCGCCTGGGCGTGGCTCGCCGGCATGATGGCCTGGGCGCGCGGCGGCCATGCGGCGGCGGCCGCGTGTGCGTGGGCGCTCCACGTCATGACGTTCTCACCGACGGACCCTCACGGCGCGCAGGGACCGCCGCTGTACGCCACCCGCACGTACGCGACCGAGCGGGAGTGCCAGCGGAAGGCAGCCGCGTTTTACCGGGTGGACTTCGCGCCCGGGGTGATTCCGCTGGCATTCTGTGGCCCCGAGCCGGAGACATGTGACCATGACATCGACCGCCGGTAGGGTCAGGGCGGCGGCGATGCGCGCCGTTGCTCGACCCCACGTTCGTCGAGCTGTTGGGCCGGATCCCGGCCGCGCGACTGCTCCGCCGGGCCGTGGCCGATCGGCTGCCCCCGAGGTCGCGAGCCGGCGCAAGCGAGGCTTCGGGGTCCCGATGGAGTCGTGGCTGCGTGGCCCCCTCGCCCCCGTCCTGGACGGGCTCCTCGCCGAATCCCGCCTCCGCGCCGGTGGGGTATTCGACCCGATCGCGGTCCACCGCCTCGTCGGGGAGGGCCCGCTCCTGCAGGCGTCGTCGAGGGCCATCCGACCCGCCACCGGCCGGTGCTGAGGTACGATCGAGCCCATGAGCGATCTCTCGGTGCTCTTCGATCTGGACGGTACCCTCACCGACTCGCGCGCGGGGATCACCGGGTCGATCCGGCACGCGATGACGCGCATGGGACGGGACTGCCCGGACGCCGAGGCGCTCGCGGTGTACATCGGCCCCCCGCTCCGGGGAACGTTCGCCACCTTGCTGGGCACCACGGACCCCACGATCATCGAGACCGCGCTCGGTCACTACCGGACGCGCTACGACGACGTTGGCCTCTTCGAGAACGCGGTCTACGAGGGGGTGCCCGAGATGCTCGAAGCCGCCGCGCGCCTGGCCGGAACCCTGCTGGTGGTCACCGCCAAGCCGCGCCACGCGGCCACGCGCATCCTCAGCCACTTCGGGCTGGCGCGGCACTTCCACGGCATCTACGGCGCCGAGCCGGGCGGCCGCTTCGACCACAAGGCGGAGCTGATCGGCCATTTGATCGAGCGCGGAGTGATCCGCGCGCAGAGCGCGGTGATGGTCGGCGACCGCCACCTCGACATGGCGGCGGCGCGAGCGCATCGCATCCGCGCGATCGGTGCGCTGTGGGGCTTCGGCGACCGGCGCGAGCTCACCGATGCGGGCGCGGACCTCCTGTGCGAGAGCCCCCGTGCGCTCGCCGCGTGCCTGGAGCGCCCCGGCGGCTAAGGACGACGCCGCGACCGATTGACACTGTCGGGAGGGCCCCCTATCATACCGGCCACTCGTTCCGGCTCCTCGTCATCGGCGCGATCTTCTCCGCGTTCGTCCTGCTCCTCCCCGAGAGGATCCGGGACACGCTCACGGGAGGCATCCATGGCCGTCAAAGTGCTCGAGCTCCACCACCACGGCATCCGCATCGGGCCCTCGCCGGCCGACGTGAAGAAAGCCTACGGCTTCTATCACGACGTGCTCGGTCTCGACGCCGACCAGGGGCGCCCGACGATCCCCACCATCGACGGCTACTGGATGGACGTGGGCGGCAATGCCCAGATCCATCTCATGGGCGTAGAGGGTCAGTCCAAGTTCGCCCAGGGCCCGGACAAGGACCCCTCGCGCCCGCACGTGGCTCTCGCGGTGCCCGACATCCAGGAGGCGAAGGCGGAGCTGGACCGGATGGGCGTGCCGCACTGGGTGAGCCGCGGGGTGGTCGGTCCCGAGTCGCAGCAGATCTTCATGTACGATCCGTTCGGCAACATGATCGAGCTGCACCAGGCGGGCACCTGCCGCTGCGTGACCTCGAACCGCACGCCGGCCGGAGGCATGAGCTAGCCGGCCATTGCAGACGCAAGGGATGGCCGCCCACGCGATCCGCAGCGACGTGATCGGCAGCCTCCTCCGCCCGCCCGAGCTCAAAGCCGCGCGCGACCAACGGGACCGCGGCGACCTCTCCCCCGCCCAGTTCAAGCAGATCGAGGACCACGCGGTGGACGAGGCGATCCGCCTCCAGGAGTCGGCCGGCCTCGACGTGGTCACCGACGGGGAGCTGCGCCGGTACGCCTTCTTCGGCCACCTGATCGATGCCCTCGACGGCTTCGACAAGCTGGGCGGCTGGGCCATCCCCTTCCACAACGAGGCGGGCGAGCAGCTCGTCTTCAAGCGGCCGGTGGTGGTGGACAAGCTCCGCTGGCGGCGGAGCATGTGCGCGGAGGAGCTGGTCTACCTGCGGGCCCGCACCGACCGCGCCACCAAGGTCACCCTCATCAGCAGCCAGCAGGCCGCGGCCTACTACGACCCGGACAAGTCGGCCCGCGCCTACCCGACCCGCGACGCATACCTCGCCGACATCGTGGACCTCACCCGCCGCGAGGTCGACGAGCTGATCGCGCTCGGCTGCACCTACGTCCAGATCGACGCGCCCCAGTACGCGGCGCTCCTGGATCCCGAGCTGCGCGAGGGCTACCGCAAGCGCGGCAGCGATCCGGACCGCCTGATCGACGCCTGCATCGAGATGGACAACGCGGTGATCGGCGGCGGCGCGGGCCGGCGCCCCGGCGTGACCTTCGGCCTGCACATCTGCCGGGGCAACAACCAGTCGATGTTCTACGCCAGCGGCGGCTACGAGCCGATCGCGCGCGTCTTCGGCCGGAGCCGCTTCGACCGCTACCTGCTGGAGTACGACGACCACCGCTCGGGCGGATTCGAGCCGCTGCGCGCGGTGCCGGACGATCGCACGGTGGTGCTGGGGCTCGTCACCACCAAGAGCCCGCGCCTCGAGCCGGTGGCGGAGCTGCGGGCCCGCGTGGAGGAGGCGGCGCGCCTGGTGCCGCTCGAGCGCCTGGCCCTGAGCCCGCAGTGCGGCTTCGCGTCCACCATGGAAGGCAACCGGATCACGCCGGCCGAGCAGGAGGCCAAGCTCCGCCGGGTGGTCGAGACCGCGAGAGAGATCTGGGGAGGAGGATCCCGATGAGAGTGCTGGCATTGCTCGCTCTGGCCCTGCTCGGCGTGTCGCCCACCGCCGCCTGGGCCCAGTCGCTCAAGATGGGTGCGGTGGTCCCATTGACCGGCCGCTACGGCGCGGGCGGGGCCCAGATCCGCGCCGGCTACGAGTTCGCGGTCGAGCGCATCAACGCCAGCGGCGGCGTGTCGGTGGGCGGCGTGAAGATGCCGGTGGAGCTGGTGCTGCTGGACGACGAGTCCGACGCCACCAAGACGGTGGCCCGCATGGAGACCCTCGCCGCGCAGGGGGTGATCGGCTACCTGGGCGGCTTCGGCTCCGACCTGCACGCGGCGGCGGCCTCGGTGGCGGAGAAGAACCACATCCCCTACCTCGGGGTGGCCTTCGCGCTCCAGAAGATCCACCAGCAGAACTTCCGCTACCTCTTCTCTCCGTTCTGGAAGTCGCCCGACATCGGCGCGGCCACCCAGGGCCTGCTCGCCCTGATCCCGGCCGCGGAGCGTCCGAAGACGGTGGCCATCTTCCAGGAGAAGACGGACTGGGGCCGCGAGATGGCGGCCGCGTGGACCGAGGCCGGCAAGACCGCGGGCTACCAGGTGGTGCTGACCGGCGAGTACGCGCCGGGGGCCAAGGATTTCTCGGACGTGATCCTGAAGGCCAAGGCCGCCAACGCGGACGTGGTGCTGGCCCTGCCCAATCCGCCCGACGGCATGACCATCGTCAAGCAGATGAAGGAGCTGGGCTTCACCCCCAAGCTCTCGTTCTTCATCCGGGCCCCCGACGCGCAGATCTGGTCGCAGAACCTCGGCAAGGACGGCGACTACATGGTGCTGGCCGCGGGCTGGCACCACGCCATGAAGGGCGCGGGGGTGAAGGAGCTGAACGACGCGCACCAGAAGAAGTTCGGCCGCCCGGCCGACCCGCTGGTCGGCCCCGCCTACGCGTGCGTGGAGATCCTCGCGGCGGCGGTCACGCGCGCCGGCTTCCCGGACCGCGACAAGGTGCGCGACGCGATCGCGGCGACCAGCATGAACACCGTGATCGGCCCCGTGAAGTTCCGTCCCGACGGCACCGGCATCGTGGCGCAGGCGCTCCTGCAGTGGCAGGCCGGCAAGCAGGAGCTGGTGTGGCCGAAGGAGTCGGCCACCGCGCCGCTGGCCTACCCGGCGCCGCCCTTCGCCAAGCGCTGACCCCGCCGCGACGAGTGGCCCTTCTCACTGTCGATCGGCTGACGAAGGGCTTCGGCGGGGTCCTCGCGGTGCGCGAGGTCGGCTTCACCCTGGAGGCCGGCGAGCTGCTCGGGGTGATGGGGCCGAACGGCTCGGGCAAGACCACGCTGTTCAACCTCATCGCGGGCGCGCTCCGTCCCGACGGCGGGCGCATCGCGTTTCACGGCCGCGACATCACCGGCCTCTCGCCGCATAGGGTCTGCGCCCGCGGCATCGCCCGCACCTTCCAGCTGGTGCGGCCCTTCGCGGGCCTCACCGCGCTCGACAACGTGCGGGTGGGCTGCCTCTACGGCCGGCGGCGGGGCGCGGCCCCGGCGGAGGCGGAGGCCCGGCGGCTGCTGGCGCTGGTGGATCTCGAGGAGCGCGCGACCACGCCGGCCGCCGCGCTGACCCTGATGGACCGCAAGCGCCTCGAGCTGGCCCGCGCCCTCGCCACCGGGCCCGAGCTGCTGCTGCTCGACGAATTCATGGCCGGCTTGAACCCGAGGGAGACCGCGTCCGCGATGGCCCTGATCCGACGGCTGCTCGCCGACGGCCTCACGGTGCTGATGGTGGAGCACATCGTGTGGGCCCTCATGGATCTGGCGCGGCGCCTCGTGGTACTGAGCGCGGGCGAGAAGATCGCCGACGGAGCGCCCGCCGAGGTCGCGGCCGATTCGCGCGTGATCGACGTCTACCTGGGCGCCGAGCGGCCCGGGCCCGCGCATGCTTGAGATCCGCGGGCTCGACGTCGCCTACGGCGACGTGCCGGTTCTGTCGGGCGTGGGCCTCCACGTGGGCGAGGGGGAGATCGTGGCCCTGCTCGGGCCGAACGGCGCGGGCAAGTCCAGCCTGCTCGGCTGCGTGGCAGGGCTGGTGCGCCCGCGCGCGGGATCCATCGCGTGGGAGGGCCGAGATCTTCTGACGGTGGCCCCGCACCTGATGGTCGAGCACGGGCTCGCGGTGGTGCCCGAGGGGCGCCGGCTCTTCGGCGGCATGACGGTGGAGGAGAACCTGGAGCTGGGAGCGTTCGCCCCCCGCGCCCGCGCCGCGCGGCGGCAGAGCCTGGCCCGCGTGCTCGCCCTCTTCCCGGATCTGGGCGCGCGCCGGCGCCAAGTGGTGCGCGGGCTCTCGGGCGGCCAGCAGCAGATGGTGGCGGTCGGCCGCGCGCTGATGGCGAGCCCGCGCCTGCTGATGCTGGACGAGCCGTCGCTCGGCATCGCGCCCCGGCTGGTGCGCGCGATCCTGGACGCGCTGGTGGAGATCAACCGCGACGGGGTGGCCATCCTGCTGGTGGAGCAGAACGTGCGCGCCGCGCTGACCCTGGCCCACCGCGCCTACATCCTGGAGGGCGGCCGCGTGGTGGGCGAGGGCGCGGGCCCGGCGCTCCTGCACGATCCGCACGTGCGCCAGGCCTACCTCGGGCCGCTCGCCGCGGCCGATCGACCGGGCGATCGGGAAACCGCGCGATGACGCCCGAGCTCACGGTGCTCGCGCAGCAGGTCGTGCTCGGGCTCCTGCTGGGCGGCCTCTACGGGCTGGCCGCGGCCGGGCTCTCGCTCGTGTTCGGGGTGCTCAAGGTCCTCAACGTGGCCCACGGCGAGCTGATCATGCTCGGCGGCTACGGGGCCTACTGGCTCTTCGCGCGGCTGGGCGTCGATCCGTTCGCGTCCCTGCTGCTGGTCATCCCCGGCGCGCTGCTGGCGGGCGCGGTGCTCTACCTCGGCCTCTTCGGCTTCGTGGTGCGCGCGCACGAGCACACCCGCGTCAAGAACTCGCTGCTGGTGGGCTTCGGCCTCGCGCTCTCGCTCCACGCCCTCGCGGTGCGCCTGTGGACCGCGGACGACCGATCGATCACCACGACCTACGGCGGCGCGGTCCTCTCGGTGGGACCGATCGCGATCCCGCTGATCCGGCTCGCGAGCCTGGCGGTGGCCCTCGCCCTCATCGGCGCCCTCCACCTGCTGCTGGCCCGCTGGCGCTGGGGCAAGGCCATCCGCGCCACCGCGGAGGACTGGCAGGCCGCCCTGCTCACCGGCATCGACGTGCGTCGCGCCTACCTCCTCGCCTTCGCCCTCGGCACCGCGCTCGCCGGCGCGGCGGGGACGCTGGTGAGCGTCGGCTACTCGATCAGCCCGTCGATCGGCCTCGAGTGGACGCTGAAGGCCCTGATCGTGGTGGTGCTGGCGGGCCTGGGCTCGATGCTCGGCACCTTCGCGGCCGGACTCTTCGTGGGCGTGGCCGAGGCCCTGAGCGCGGCGGCCTTCGGCGGGCCGTACCGCGAGGTGGTGGGGCTCGTGATCTTCCTCGTCGTCCTCGTGCTTCGGCCCCAGGGCCTGTTCGGCCGCGGGCAATGACGGCGAGGCGGTTGTGCGGGCGCACCCGATGACGGCGGGACGGTTGTGCGGGCGCACCCGATGACGGCGAGGCGGTTGTGCGGGCGCACCCGATGAGCGCTTGCGCGAAGAGGCCAAACCGGAGCGTGAAGTCCTCCAAGAAAGCGCGCTCAGAATGAGAAGTCCCGGTAGCGGCACCGGAAACGGTTGGGCCGTCGGGATTCTAGGCGGGCTCGCTCTCCTCGCGCCCCTTCCCCTCCTCGTCCCCCGCGACGACGTCCTCAACTTCGTGCTGCTGGTGCTGCTCTCGATCACGCTCGCCCAGAGCTGGAACATCATCGCGGGCTACGCGGGACAGGTGAACCTGGGGCACGCCGCCTTCTTCGGCCTCGGCGCCCTCACCGCGCGCACGCTCTGGATCGGCGGCACGCCGGTACTGATCGCGATGGCCGCGGGCTCGCTGGTGGCGACCGCCTTCGCGCTCCTGATCGGCGCGGCCGCCTTCCGCCTGCGCGGGGCCTACTTCGCGATCGGCACCCTCGCGCTCGGCGAGATCCTGCGCGCCACGGTGGGCAACGTGCTGCCCGAGATCTCCACGCTGCCCGCGACGAGCATCGGCGCCTATCGCCTGGCTCCACGCTACTACCTGGCCCTGGGCCTGGCCGCCCTCTCGGTGCTCGCGGTGGCCGGGCTGCAGCGCTCGCGGCTCGGCCTCGGCATGCAGGCGGTGCGGGAGGACGAGGACGCGGCGGAGGCCACCGGGGTCTCCGCGCGCGGGCTCAAGCTGCGCGCGCTGGCACTCTCGACCGCCCTGGCCGGCGCCGCGGGCGGGGTCTTCGCCTACTACCACATCAGCTATTATCCCGCGCACCCGTTCGGGCCCGCCTGGACGTTCGACGCGTTGCTGATGACGTTCATCGGCGGCGTGGGCACGCTGCAGGGCCCGGTGCTGGGCGCGGTGCTCTACGTGTTCCTGAAGGAGTACCTGACCGTACGCTGGGTCGACTTCCACCTCTTGATCTTCGGCGCGCTCTTCGTCGCCATCGTGCTGCTCTTCCCCGGCGGGCTGGTGCAGGCCCTGAGCCGGGTGGGGAGCGGCCGGCGGCGGCCGGCGCGCCGCGGAGGAGCCGCGTCATGACGACCACTCGCATTCCGCTGCTGGAGCTGGGCTCGCTGCAGAGCCGCCTGCCCGACCTGATCGCCAAGAAAGGCAAGCCGCCCTGGTCGGAGGCGCTGGTGCTGACCGACGACATCCAGGCCTTCTTGATCTGCCATCCACCCGGTCAGCCCAACGACACGCACTACCACCATCACGACGAGTGGTGGGTGGTGCTGCGGGGCGAGATCGACTGGTACATCGAGGGGCAGGCCGCTCCGATCCACGCCCGCGCGGGCGACTTCGTCTTCGGCCCCAAGCACCTCTGGCACCATCTCGAACCAGTGGGTCATGAGCCGAGCGTTCGCATCGCCATCAACGCGCGCGGCGAGTTCCACCGCTACGACCGCCCCGGCTGCAAGCCACTCGGCTAGAGGCGCCACCTACATGCGGACGATGAGGTCGATCTCCACGGCAGCGTCGAGGGCGAGGCCGGTGACGCCGACGGTGGCGCGGGCCGGGAGGCAGCCGGGGGCGAAGTAGCTCGCGTAGGCCGCGTTCATGGCCGCGTAGCCGGCGAAGTCGGTGAGGTAGACGCGCGCCATGACCACGCGGGCCAGCGTGGTGCCGGCGCCGGCCAGCACGGTCTGCAAGTTGCGCATCACCTGGGACAGCGCGGACCGCGTGGCTGTAGGCGGAGGCGGCGGCGCGGCCGCCACGTTCAGGAACTCGAGGTCCATCCCGTGCGCCCGCGCGCCGCTCAGGCCGCGCCCGGTTCGCCCTGGGCGGTGGCCGAGGGCGCCGTCGTCGCGGTCGCGCGGCCCCGCGCCCCGCCGCGCCCCACGCCGGTCACCAGGCGCATCACGGTCGGCGCCAGGCGCGGATCCAGGCTGTCACGGATGCCGTCGCCCAGCAGATTGAACGCGAGCACCGTGATCGTGATCGCGAGCCCGGGGAAGAGTACGAGCCACCACTGCGGAACGAGCCCGGTGATGGCGTCGGCCAGCATGTTGCCCCACGTCGGGGTCGGCGGCGGCACGCCCACGCCCAGGAAGCCGAGCGCCGCCTCGATCACGATGGCCACCCCCAGGTGCGTGGTGGCCAGCACCAGGTAGGGCGCCACACACTGGGGCAGCACGTGCAGGGTCATCACGCGAAGCTGCGAGGCGCCGGCGGCGCGGCCGGCCTCCACGAACGGCATCGCGCTCACGCTCAACGCCACCGAGCGGATCACGCGCCCGCCGAACGGGATCCGGGTGATCGCGATGGCCACGATGACCGCGGGCAGGCCGGTGCCGATGGCCATCGAGATGGCCATGGCGAGGATCAGGTCCGGGAACGACTGCAGGATCTCCATCACCCGCTGGCTCACCAGGTCGAAGCGACCGCCCAGGTAGCCGCACGCCACGCCCCAGAGCGAGCCCACCGTGGTGCCGAGCAGCACCGCCGAGAAGGCCACGAACAGCGAGGTGCGCGCGCCGTAGATCACCCGGCTCAGCGCGTCGCGACCCACCTGGTCGGTGCCGAAGTAGGCCGCCGCGCTGGGCGGCTTGTTCATGTGGCGGAAGTCGGCCTTCAGCGGATCGCGCGGGGCGATCAGCGGGGCGCCCAGGGCGACCACCACGATCAGGAGGGCCACCAGGCCGCCGAGGGCGGCGAGCCAGTTCTGACGCAGGAGGGTGCCCATGGGCCGGCTACTGGTAGCGGATCCGCGGGTCGAGCCAGGCGTAGGAGAGGTCGACCAGGACGTTGACGCCCACGAAGATCAGGGCGTAGAGCAGCACGAGATTCTGCACCACGATGATGTCGCGCTCGATGATGGCGGTCACCAGCGCGCGGCCGAGCCCCGGCACCCCGAAGGCCTGCTCCACCGCGACCGAGCCGCCGAGCACGAAGCCCAGCAGCACGCCCGAGATGGTGACCACCGGCAGCAGCGCGTTGGGCAGGGCGTGACGCAGCACCACCGCGCGCTCGACGGCGCCCTTGGCCCGCGCGGTGCGCACGTAGTCCTCACGGATGACCTCCAGGAGGCACGAGCGCGACATCCGCGCGATGTAGGCCCCCTGGGCCAGCCCCAGCACGATGGCGGGACCGATGATGATCTGGAGGTTCTGGGCCGGATTCTCCCAGAGCTGCACCACCATGATGGGCGACTTGTAGCCGAACCAGAACAGCAGCGCCAGCACCAGCAGCATGCTGAGCCAGAAGTTGGGCACCGCGATGAAGAGGATGGAGAAGAAGCGGGTGATCGCGTCCGCGGTCCCGTTGGGGCGGATCGCGCTCAGGATGCCGACCGGCAGGCCCACCACCCACGAGATGATCAGGGCCAGGATCGCGATCTCGGCGGAGAGCGGACCCCGGTGCAGGATCAGGTCGCGGACGGTGTCGCCGCGGAAGAACGACTTGCCGAGCTGCCCGGTGGCGATGTCACGCAGCCACCGGACGTACTGCACGGGGAGCGAGTCCGACAGCCCCAGGTCCTTCATGATGATCGCGCGATCCGCCGGGGTCATCTTGGAGTGGCCTTCCACCCCGAGAAGGGCTACCAGCGGAGCGCCGGGCAGGATGCGCAGCACCACGAACACGATCAGGGAGACCCCGATCACGGTGCCGAGCGCGAACAACCCCCGCCGGAGCAGGTACTTCTGCACGCGATGGAGCCGATCCTAGGACTGGGCCATCCAGACCGTGTCCCAGCGCGTGACGTCGTAGATGCCGAAGAACTTCGTCGCGTTCTGGCCGCGTACGCGGTTGTAGAAGGCGTCGTAGATCTGCTCCCACGCCACCGGGACCAGGGGCGGGTCGTTCTCGAGAATCTCCTCCGCCCTCGGGATCATCGCCTTGCGCTTGCTCTCGTCCACCTCGCGCTCGAGGTTGTGCGCGAGGGTGTGGAACTCCTCGTTGGTCCAGCCGGAATAGTTCTGCGGCCCGCCCTTGCCGTACCACGCGGTGAAGTAGTCGGAGGGGTCCATCAGCGAGGACACGATCGCGCTGATCGCGAGGTCGAAGTTGCCGGAGCCCGCCTCCTCGAACCACTGCGAGGTCTGCACCACCCGCAGGTTCGACTCGACGTTCAGGTTCTCCTTCAGCATCGCCTGGATGGCCACCGCCCACAGCTTGAAGCTGGCGAGATCGCGCACCACGAAGTCCAGGTTCTTGAGCCCGTTCGGGTATCCGGCGGCCGCCATCAGCTTCTTGGCCTCCTGGATGGCCGCCTTGGGATCCTTCTGGTAGCCGAGCCGCTTCTCCAGCTCCGCCTTCGGGGCCGACCACTCGTGGAAGGGGTACACGAAGCCGCCCACCTGCATCGGCGCGGTGTCCTTCACCACGTCGACCATCACGTGCCGGTCGGTGGCCAGGTGCAGGGCCCGGCGCACGCGCGGGTCGGCGAACGGCTTGCGCTTCATGTTGAAGAAGTACGCCTGGATGACCGACTGGTTCATCGCGGTCGCGGTGACGCCGGGCATCTCCTTGGCCTTGCGCCAGGAGACCGGATCCATGATCCGCGCGTAGTCCACCTTCCCGGAGAGGAACGACGACCCGAGCTCGGGGGAGAACGGCGGCAGGTTGTAGATCTCGAGCCGGTCGAGATACGGCAGCCCCTTGTTCCAGTAGTTGGGGTTCTTCTCCTGGATCCAGACCTCCTTGTCCTTCCGCGAGACGTGGCGGAAGGGCCCGGTGCCCGGGAAGTTCATCACCTGGCGGAGGTTGCCCCCGTTGTCGTCGAGCGACTTCTTGCGCACCACGATGTTCCAGCCGCTCGCGAAGGCGCCCAGCATGAAGGCGCGGGGCCGCGGCTCGGTGAGGCGGAACTCGATGGTGTACGCGTCCGGGGTCACGATGTCACCCACCGCGGTGAAGAGCGACGAGCGCGGGATCACCACGCCCTTGGGCGGCCGCACGATGCGGTCGTAGGTGGCCTTCATGTCCGCCGAGGTCATCTCGGCGCCGTCGTGGAACTTGACGCCTTTTCTCAAATGGAACGTGTATCGCTTGCCGTCCGGCGCCACGTCCCACTTGTAGGCGAGGTCCGGGATGATGGTGTTGCCGTCGCGCGGATCGCGGCGGATCAGCAGGTCGTACATCGGGGCCTGCGGTCCGAGGTTGGCGATCGTGCCCGACTGGTGGACGTCGAAGTGCGCGGGCGCGTTCAGGATCCCGAAGCGGAGGGTACCGCCCGGCTTGGCGGCCGGATCGAGGGCCTTCAGCTGGAAGTCCTGCGCCTGCGCGCGGCCCCGGAGGAAGGCGGGCGCGACGCCCGCGGCGGCTCCGGCCACGCCGAGTGACTTCAGGAACGAGCGACGGCTGTGAGGTACCGGATCGGCCATGGCGTCCCCTCCTTTGGGGGTCTGCTCTGCGGGTCGATTGAGTCCGGACCGGGCTTGGGTCCACGGAACATACACGAGGGCCCCGGCCCCTGGCAAGACGGTTTCTGCTAGACTCGACGCCAACTCACGCTCGTTTCGGAGGCGCTCCGCATGGAATTCGGCATCCTGTTCACCTCGCACCCGAACCACGCCAGCGAGCCCTACCCGCACCGGGCCGTCCACGCCCGGGTCACCGCCGAGATCCAGGCCGCCGACCGCCTGGGCTACGACACCGCGTGGGTGGCCGAGCACCACTTCTCGAACCAGTACGGCATCATGCCGGACGTCTTCACCTACATGGGCTACCTGGCGGCCCGGACCACGCGCATCCGCCTCGGCACCGCGGTGGTGACCCTGCCCCTCTACGACCCGATCCGCGTGGTGGAGAACATGGCCTTCGTGGACATCCTCTCGGGAGGTCGGGTGGTGCTCGGCCTGGGCTCCGGCTACCGGCCCTACGAGTTCGAGGGCTTCGGCCGCGACTTCGACGCGCGGCGCGACGTCCAGGAGGAGGCGATCGATCTGATCCTCACGCTCCTGCACGAGCGCCGCGTCCGGCACGAGGGGACGCACTTCCGGTCGGTCATCGAGGGGGACTACGAGCTGTTCCCGGTCAGCGAGCAGCAGCCGCACCCGCCCCTCTTCATGGCGGGGGCCACCGACCGCTCCATCGCTTACGCGGCGCGCCACGGCTTCGGCCTCATGCTGTCGACGCTGCCCTCGGGCGACACGCTGGCCAAGCAGATCGGCCTCTACCGGAGCCACCTGACGGAGGCGCCCGCGCCGCTCGACCGCAATCCCGCCGCGGGCAAGGTGGACATCGCGCGCTGGGTCTACGTGGCCGACACCGACGCGGACGCCAAGCGCGACACCGAGCAGGGCATCGTGCGCCACATCAGCCACTTCATGGGCGCGGGCACCGCGGGCTACCTGGGCAACGTGTCGGAGAAGAACCGGGCCGAAGCGCTGACCTACGACGATCTTGCGGCCACCACGCTGCTGCACGGCTCGCCCGCGACGGTGACCGCGAAGCTGCGCGAGCTGCGCCACAAGACGGGGCTCACCTCGCTGCTCCTGCACTATCCGCCCTACTACGGCCACGACAACGCGATGCGGAGCCTGCAGCTCTTCGCCGAGAAGGTGATGCCCGAATTCCGGCCTCCGGTGGGACACGCCGCGGTGGCCTAGCGCGGCCCCGCACTCGTCGGCACGACCCTTCTACACGGTAGACCTGACGGTACGGACGGCGGGTCGCGGTCCCGGTGTGCCGCATCGCCCCTTCCGGCCCGCGACCGGGGGGCCGAGCGCTCGCTGGCATGTGCGATGCGTCCTCTCGTCTCCGAAACCGGCGCGGCTCACGGAAGTCCCCTCGTGGGCGGTGCCCCTCGGGAAAGGAGAAATTAGATGACACGTTACGTACGCACGACGATGGTGGCCGCGGCGCTGACGACTCTGACCGCGGGTGGGGCGTGGGCCCAGGTGCCCCCTACCACGCCGACGCCGACCCCGAGTCCCCGCAGCACGGAGATGAGCCGGCCCGCGACGGTGGGCATGGTCGAGGGCACGGTGAAGAAGGTGGATCCGGCCACCGGGATGCTGCGCGTCTCGTCGGGGCCGTTCGGGATCTTCACCAAGTCGCTCCAGGTGGGGCCGGACACCCAGGTCACGGTTGACGGCCGCGAGTCGAACCTGGCCGCCATCCGCGAGGGCACGAAGGTGAAGGCCTCCTACGAGCAGCGCAACGGGCAGACGATCGCGACCCGCATCGAGGCCCTGCCGCAGGGGCAGACCAGCCGCTCCAGCAGCTAGCGTCACCCCGAAGCGCAGCACCGCGTGACGCGCCGGCGCGGGTGGCCGCATCACCCGCGCCGGCGTGCTCCCTTCCTCCCCGCTCGCGTTTGACATCCGGGCCTTCGCCTGTAAGGTGGATGGGCACCTTGAGTCGACTCGGCGCGAGAGGAGGACTGACCACCATGGAGTCGATGACCATCACCATCGAGTCCAATCGCGGCACTCGCATGCGGTTCCAGGTCGAGCACGAGCCGCATTTCGATCTCCGCTCCGAGGAAGTGGACGGCCTCCACAGCACGGTCCGGACCGTCGAGAGCACGCTCGCGGAGTCCGACGACGGGCGGCTTTGCCTCGTCCTGGCGAAGCTGACGCTCGGCAGCATCATCGAATCCCTGCCGCCCGCCGACGAGGGCGAGGAGAACAACGGCGAGGAGAACGAGGAGCCGGTGGAGTGATCGGCGTGATCGGGCGCGGGCCCGGCGCGCCTCACGCGACCATGCGCGGCTGCTCGCCCAGGCGGAGCACCGGCGACATCAGGATCACCACCGCCTGGATCAGGAAGCCTCCCGCCGCGACCAGGAGCGCGGCCTCCGCCCCGTAGAGCCCGCCCACGAAGCCGCCGATGGCGGCGCCCAGCGGCCGCGAGCCGTAGGCCGCGATGTTGATGGCGGACACGCGGCCCAGCAAGTGCGACGGCGTCACGGTCTGTCGCAGCGTGGTGGTGCTGATCACCCACAGGATCGGCCCCACGCCCATCAGGAAGAATCCGAGCGCGGCCAGCCAGAACGACGGGGCCCAGATCGTCAGCGCGATCACCAGCGCGGCCCCGAGCCCCGAGACGGGGCCGATGACGATCACCACCCCGAAGGGTAGCGCGCGGATCACCCGCCCCGTCAGCAGCGCGCCCAGCACCATGCCGACGCCGTAGGTGGCGAGCGTCACCCCGACCTGGCTCGCGGTGAGGCCGAGGTGGTGCACCGCGTACGGCGCGTACACCGCCTGGAGCACGAAGAACGCGGTGTTGAACACGAACTGGGTGAGGAGGATCGGCAGCAGCAGCCCGTGGCGCAGCATGAACGCGGCGCCTTCGCGCAGGTCCGCGAGCGGATGCCCGGCCTCCACGGACGCGCGGGGCGGCTCGCGCAGGCCGGCCAGCAGGATCGCGGCCCCGCTGGAGAGCGCGGCGGCGAGACCGAACGCGCCGGCGCCGGTCCAGCCCACCAGCGCACCCGCCACCGCGGGCCCCCCCACGAACGCGGCGGTGCGCGCCAGCTCGAGCCGCGCGTTCGCGGCGGCGAGCCGCCCGGCCGGCACCAGCGAGGGCACGAGCGAGGGCGCGGCGACGCTGTAGGCCACCGTTCCGCACGCGCCCACCGCGCCCAGCAGGGCCAGCCACCCGAGCGTGAGCCAGCCGGTCTGGGCGAGCGCGAGGGCCGCGATCAGCGACGCGGCGCGAACCCCCTCCGCCAGCGCCATCAGCCGCCGGCGGGGCATCCGGTCCGCGAGCAGCCCGGCGGGAATGGCGAGGAGGAGGAACGGCAGCGTCTGCGCGGTCTGGAGGAACCCGGTCTCGCCCGCTCCCGCGCCGAGGGCCAGCACCGCGACCAGCGGGGTGGCGGCCAGCCCGATCTGCTCGGCCGACTGCGCGGCCAGGTTCGACCACGCGAGCCGGGGAAACCCGTTCGTGTCCTTCATGCGAAGGTATACGCGCGGGCCCCGCGGAACGGGCGGAGGCCGATCGTCGGGCGCTCGACTCGCGGCCCTAGACGCTCGGGAAGCGCTGCTGGACGGCGGGGTCCTTCCGCAGCCGGCCCACCCGGTGCTGGGGGAGCCCGGTGATCTCGGCATCCCGGAAGAAGACCTGCCCGGTGCGCAGCAGCACCCCGTCGGGGACGGTCATACGGTGGCGAAGAACCGGGCGGGCGCTCCTTCGGTGCCGGCGATCTTGTAGAAGGGGGCCGCGAACTCCACGCGCCGGCGCGGCAGCGCGGCCAGGTTGGTGAGGCCCTCCATGATCACCACCCCCGCGCCCAGGATCACCCGGTGCATCGCGAAGTCCTCGGAGGTGAACTCGGGCAGGCGGGCGCAGTACTCCTCGAAGAAGTCGAAGCCGATGTTCTTGGGCCCGCGGTCCACCAGCCACTGGGCGGCGCCGGGCGGGAAGTAGGGCGACCGCGTGAAGTAATCGGGCCAGCGCCCGTACATCCGATCGGTCCAGCCGGTCTTGAGCAGCACGATGTCGCCGCGCTTGACGTCGCCGGCCCCGCCCTTCTTGAGGTCCTCGATGGTGATCTCGTGGTTGGCCCCGCACCACGAGAGGTCCACCACCAGGGCCTCCCCCATCACCTGGTCCAGGGTGATCTCGGCGGTGGTGATGCCGTTCTTGAACACGTGGAGCGGCGAGTCGATGTGGGCGCCGGTGTGCAGGCTCTGGTTCACGCTCGACACCTGCCAGAAGCCGGGGCCGCGCCGGTGCGGCGTCACCTCGAGCTTCATGTTGGTCGAGGGCGGGCTGAACGTGTTCTCGTCCACCGTCACGGACAGATCGATGAAACGGCTCATGGCCTGGGGCTCACCTGGAGAAGTTGGCGACGGCGGGCGGAGCCGGTCAGCTCCACGATGTGGAGCCCGGTGTCGGCCCGGTCCGCGAGGTAGACGTAGCCGCGGTCGTCCACGTCGACGTTGTTGGTCTGGATCGCCACCTTGCAGCGCGGCGGGCCACCCGCCACCTCCACGCAGCGCTTGTCGGTCCTGGCGGTCACGGAGGGGATGTAGAAGCCGGCCTCGGTGGGGTGGAACGGATCGCGCACGTCCACCGCGCGCACCCCCGCGTTGAAGTAGGCGATGAAGACGAGACGTCCGTAGTAGATCGGGCTGAACGACTCATTGCTCGAATGGGGGCCGAAGCGCCCTCCGCGGCGGCAGAAGTCCCCGGTCGGATCGGGCACCTCGAAGGTGGCCACCGAGAACGGGAGGCGCTCGGTGGTGACGTCCACCATGAACGAGAGCTGGCGGATCTCGCGGCACTCGTTGCGCAGCGCCTCCGAGACCACCAGCACGAAGTCCCGCGTGCGCCCGGGCACATCCGGGGCCCAGTGCGGCACCGCGACGCCCATGATCGGGAAGCTGGTGTGCCCGCCCCACGCGGGCGACATGTCGAGGCGGCCGATCTGGGGGTAGAGCAGGTTGGCCACGGTCGGCGCGAAGCGATCGGCGGCCTGCGGATCGCCCGCCAGCAGCTTGTCGCGGTCCACGATCTGCATCACACCCTTGGCCCCGGTGCCGTAGGCGAAGTAGACGCGATTGCGGAGCGCGATGGGCCCGTGGACGCCCTCCGGCGCGGTGCCGGTCGAGCCCGGCTCCTGGCCCGGCAGGCCGAAGTCGCGGATGAAACGCGGGTGCGCGGGGTCGCCCAGGTCATAGACCTTCGTCATACGATTAGTCCGCCAGCCGAAGGGCGCGCCGTCCGAGACGAGGTACGCGATACCGGTGTCGCACTCCCACCAGTTCTTGTGCGTGCTCTTGAGGCCGTCGAGCACGGTGGTGAGCCGCGCCGGCTTCGCGGGATCGGTCACGTCCCAGACCTCGTGGGCCAGGTTGCCGAGCGTGCGCAGGAGGTATGTCTTGTCCTTGTCGGCGCGCGGCAGCGTCTTGCCGTCGCAGATTCGCACCATCGCCGCACCGCCCGCCTCCGCCTCACCCTCCGCGCCCGGGATGTGGTGCAGATAGCGCGGGTGCTTCGGATCGGTGACATCGACGATCGACGTGCCGTTGTCCTCGGTCTGGCCGGTGAGCGGATTCACCCGCTTGCCGCCGTGGTGGCCGACGTAGGCGATCCAGCGCGCGCCCTGGTGGTGCACGACCGGCTGGTACGCGGAGCGCGCCTGGAGGTCGTCCATCCCCACCAGGCGCATGTTGCGCTGCTCCTCGGCGCCGGCCGGGAGCGCGACGAGGAGGGCCACGGCCACCAGACCGGCCAGACGGGAGACGAGGCGCCAGGCGCTCATGGCGCGGTGGCCGTCGGCATCGACGCTCCTCCAGGAATTGCCCGGGGTGACATGAGCGGGCCCCAGCCTACCCGGGCGCCCGCGCGACGGTCAATAGCCAATCCCCACGGCTACTTCCGACCAGACGGGGCCGGATCGGCGCGGCGCGGTTTACAATCCAAGCCATGACCGCTGCTCCAAACCCGGCGCCCGTCCTGCGCACGATCAACAGCGTGGGCAACATGCTGGGCGCCACCATCGCCTTTCTCTATTTCCGGGTGATCGATCCCAGCTACTCGGCCGGGATGCGGCTCGGCTGGATCGAGATCACCTATTCCGCCCTGATCGTCGCGGTCCTCATCGGGACCGGCCACGTGTACACCGCCCGCTGGCTCCGGCCGCTCGCCCGGGCCGGTGTCGGCGACCCCACGCTCACGGCGGCGGACATGCCGCTGGTCCGCCGCCGCGCGCTGCTCTTTCCCTACCTTCTCGCCGGGGTCTCGCTCTTCGGCTGGACGATGGCCGGCCTCATCTGGGGCATCGCGCTTCCGCTGGCGATGCACCACTTCTCCTGGATGGATGTGCTCCGCCAGCTCTTCGGGGTGACCGTGATCGCGGGCGGCGTCACCTGCGCCTTCATCTTCTTCGCCAGCGAGTACGCCTGGCGGCGGCGCCTGCCCTTCTTCTTTCCCGCCGGCGACCTGCGCGCGGTGCCGCGGGTGCCTCGCCTGGCGGTGCGGGCGCGGCTGCTCGCGATCTTCCTGCTCACCGGCGTCGTGCCGCTCAGCGTGCTCGGCATCCTGGCCTACATGCGCGCCCTCGACCTGGTGGGCGCCGACCCGGCCACCGCGGCCGGGATCGTGGCCGATCTGCAGCTGTCGATCGCCTTTCTGCTCGCGGTCGGCGTGCTGGCCGCCATCGGCCTGGCCCTCTTCGCGGCCAACAGCGTGGCCGCCCCGCTGAAGGACGTGGAGACCGCGATGGCGGAGGTGGAGCGCGGCCGGCTCGACGGCCACGCCCCGGTGGTCAGCACCGACGAGATCGGCGCGGTGGCGGAGGGCTTCAACCGCATGCTGCAGGGCCTGCGCGACCGGGAGCGGGTCAAGGAGACCTTCGGCAAGTACGTGACACCCGAGATCCGCGACGAGATCCTGGCCGGGCGGATCAGCGGCGAAGGCGAGCTGAAGGAGGTGACCGTCCTCTTCGCCGACATCCGCGACTTCACCCCGTGGGTGGAGGCCACCGCCCCGCGCGACGTCGTGCACGACCTCAACGAGTACTTCACCGAGATGGCGGAGGCCATCCGCGAGCACCACGGCCTCGTGCTCCAGTTCATCGGCGACGAGATCGAGGCCGTCTTCGGCGCGCCGATCTCCTCCCCGGACCACGCCACCCACGCGGTGCGCGCCGCGCTGGACATGCGGCGGCGCCTGCAGGCCTGGAACGCGCGCCGGGAGGCCGCGGGCAAGCCCGTCCTGCGTCACGGCATCGGCATCCACACCGGCACCGTGCTGGCCGGCAACATCGGCGGCACGGAGCGGCTGTCCTACGCGCTGGTGGGCGACCCGGTGAACCTCGCCTCGCGCATCCAGGGGCTCACCAAGGACTTCCGGGTCGACATCCTGATCAGCGAGGCCACGCGCAAGAGCATCGACCCCGCGGTGGCGGTGGAAGAGCTGCCCGCGGTGCGGGTGAAGGGCCGGGCGGAGGAAGTGAACGTGTACAAGGTCGCCTGAGGCGTGGGGCCCCGGCACCGCTTTCGCTTCGGGGTCACGGTCCCGACCGTCTCGTCGGGCCCGGCGTGGGCGGAGCGCGCGCGGCTCATCGAGGGACTCGGCTACGCCACGCTGCACGTGCCCGACCATTTCCGCGAGCAGCTCGCCCCCGTTCCCGCGTTGACCGCCGCCGCGCTGGCCACCACCCGGCTTCGCGTGGGCTCGCTGGTCTTCTGCAACGACTTCCGCCATCCGGTCGTGCTGGCCAAGGAGGCGGCGACGCTGGACGTGGTCTCGGGCGGCCGCTTCGAGCTGGGGCTCGGTGCGGGCTGGCTGCGCGAAGAGTACGACCAGGCCGGCATCCCGTTCGACGCGCCGGGCGCTCGGGTCGACCGGCTCGTCGAAGCGGTCGCCATCGCCAAGGGGCTGCTGGCCGGCGAGCGCGTCACCTTCAAGGGTCGGTACTACGCGATCGCGGGGCTGGAGGGCCGGCCCCTGCCGGTGCAGCGGCCACATCCGCCCATCGTCATCGGCGGGGGCGGCCGGCGCATGCTGACGCTGGCCGCGCGCGAGGCGTCCATCGTGGGGCTCGTGCCCGGGGCGCGCCGGGACGGCGGCGGCCTCGACCGCGCCGACTTCACCGCGGCCGCGATGCGCCAGAAGATCGCGTGGGTGCGCGAGGCCGCGGGCGACCGGCTCGACTCGCTCGAGCTCCACACGCTGATCCAGGCGGTGGTCGTGACGTCGGATCGCCAGGCCGCCGCGGACCAGCTGGCCACGCGCTTCGGCGGCATCGCCCGCGACGTGGTGCTGGAGAGCCCCTACGTCCTCCTCGGCACGGCAGCCGAGATCTGCGAGACCCTGCGCCAGCGCCGCGACCAGTACGGCATCTCCTACATCACCGTCTTCGACCGCGACGCCGAAGCCTTCGCCCCGATCGTCGCCTCCCTCACCAGCACCTAGAACCCTCTCCCCTCCGGGGAGAGGGCAGGGTGAGGGGGCCCCACCTACCGCGCAACGATCAGCCGATACCCCAGATCCAGGCTCTCCCGTCCGAGCAGCTCCCCGTGGCGGCGGCGCAACGTCCCGTCGGCCAGGTCCCGCCGCAGCCGCTCCACCCCCGGCTCCACGTCCCCGATCTTCGTGAACGTCGACATCGCCCCGCGCACCGCCGGATCCAGATACGCCTCCGGCCGGCGCCAGTACGCACCGAGGAACCCATCCACGCAGTCGTGCGGCACCGCCACCGGCCGCACCTCGATCGGTCCCAGCATCCGCCGGAGCGCGTCGATCGGCTCGAAGATCGACCGGTCGATCGTCAGCAGCTCCGGGAAGTACTCGTCGACCAGCCAGAACGGCGCCACGTCGGCCTCCCAGGTGACAATGACCGCGCGGTCGCGCGCCACGCGCCGCAGCTCGGCGAGGCCGCGCGCGCGATCGGGCCAGTGGTGCACCGTCAGCACCGCCAGCGTCGCGTCGAAGCTGCCGTCGGCGAACGGCAGCGCGGTGGCGGAGGCCTGCACCACCGGCGCGGCGCCGGGCGGGCGCTGGCGGATCATCTCGGGCGAGGGCTCGACGGCGAGGACGCGGCGGTCGGTGGGCTCGTAGGAGCCGGCGCCGGCGCCGACGTTCAGGACGGTGCGGGCGGGGCCAAGGGCGTCGACGATGGCGGCGGCGATGCGGGGGTCGGGGCGGCGGTGGGATCGGTAGTTGACGCCGATCTGGTCGTAGAGGTGGGGGGCGCTCATCGTCTTCCGGAGACCGCCCCTCACCCTGCCCTCTCCCCTGAGGGGAGAGGGGGAGGAGGGGAGAGCTCGGCTACCTGAATCTGGGCATGACCTCGTGGGCGAAGAGGTCCATGGAGCGGCGGACCTTGTCTTCGGGGAGGCCGCCGAAGTTCATCCAGCACAGGACCTGGCCCACGCCCATCTGGCGCATCTGGTCGATGTGGCGCGCCACCGTGTCGGGCGAGCCGAAGGCGAGCGTCTCGGCCACGAGCCCCTCCCAGGTGATCTTCGACAGCCGCTCCGCCATGGCGCGGAAGGCGGGCTGGAGCGTCGGGTGGCTGTCCTCGATGCGCGAAGGTATGACGAACTTCCGGAAGGACTCCTGGTACCACATCTCGGCGTCCCGGGCCTCGGCGAGGGCCTGCGCGTCGGTGGGCGCCACGTAGATCTGGCGCGAGACGCCCCAGCGCGCGAGCAGCGCGGCGATCTCCGCGGCGGTGCGCCCGGCCTTCTGCAGCGTGGCCACGTAGCGGTCCCGGCTGGCCGCGATCTGCTCGATCCCGCCGAAGAGGATCGAGTTCAGCATGGGCCAGCCGCGCAGCGCGGTGCCCTCGATGGAATCGGGCGACACGCACACCTGGTAGACCGGCGGGTGTGGCCGCTGCAGCGGCTTCGGGATCACGCGCACGTTGTCGAGCTGGAAGAAGCGGCCGTCGTAGCTGACGCGCTCCTCGGTCCAGGCGCGCACCATGATCTGCACCGCCTCGTCGAACCGCTCGCGGCTCTCCACCTGGGAGACGCGGTAACCCGCGAACTCGGAGGGGCGGTTGCCCCGCCCCACCCCGACGTCGAGCCGGCCGCCCGAGATGATGTCCACCAGGGCGAGCTGCTCGGCGAGGCGGATCGGGTCGTGGAAGGGCAGGATCGCGGCGGCGAGGCCGATGCGCACCTTGGAGGTGCGGGAGGCCACCGCGGAGGCCAGGGTGGCCGGGTCCACCGAGAGGCCGTAGTCGATGAAGTGGTGCTCGGTGAGCCACACCTCGTCGAAGCCGAGCTGTTCGGACAGCACCATCTGGTCCAGCTCGCGCCGGACGATGTCGGCGTGGCGATGGCCGGGGGCGGCCTGCAGGAAGAAGTAGGTGCCGAACCGCATCACGTGACTCCCAGGTAGCGCGCCTTCACGTCCTCGTCGCGCATCAGCTCGCCCGGCGTGCCCGCGTGAACGATCTGGCCGCGGCTCAGCACGTGCACGCGGTCCGCCACCGAGATCGCGAGGCCCAGGTTCTGCTCCACCAGGAGGATCGAGAGCCCGCCGCGCTTCAGCTCCGCGATCACCCGCCCCACCTCGCGCACCAGCAGCGGGGCCAGCCCCTCGGTCGGCTCGTCCAGCAGCAGGAGCTCCGGGTTCGACATCAGCGCCCGGCCGATCGCCAGCATCTGCTGCTCGCCGCCGGACAGCTTGTTGGCCCGGTTGGCGGCCCGCTCGCGCAGCCGTGGAAACAGAGCATACACTTGCTCCAGGCTCCACCGGCCCTGGCCGTGCCGCGCCACTTCCAGGTTCTCACGCACGCTCAGCGACGGGAACACGCGCCGGCCCTGCGGCACCAGGGCCATCCCCATGTCCACCATGCGGAACGGCGGCCGGCGCGTGATGTCGACGCCCTTGTAGCGCACGTGGCCCTCGCGCGGGGGGGTGAAGCCCACGATGGACCGGATCAGGGTCGTCTTGCCCATGCCGTTGCGACCGAGGATGGCCAGCACCTCACCCGGATCCACCCGCAGCGAGATGCCGTGCAGCACGTGGCTCTCGCCGTAGTAGGTGTGGATGGCGTCCACCTCAAGCGCCAAGGTAGATCTCCTTCACCTGCGGATCGGCCTTCACCTGCTCGCGCGGGCCGTCGGCGATGACGCGGCCGTAGTGCAGCACCGCGACCATCTCGGAAAGCTCCAGCGCGATATCCATGTCGTGCTCGATCATCAGCACCGTGATTGCGGGATCGAGCCGGCGCAGCAGCCCGGCCATGAGGCGCGACTCCGCGGGCGAGAGGCCGGCGGTGGGCTCGTCGAGCAGCAGCACCTTCGGCCGCCCGGCCAGGGCCAGCGCGATCTCGAGCTGGCGCTGCTCGCCGTGGGAGAGGTTCTTCACCACCGCGTCGGCGAGTGCGCCGAGCTCGAGCGAGTCGAGCGTGGCCCGCGCGTGCGCGAGCAGGCTCCCGTAGGCGCTCCACGGGCGCAGCATGGCGAAGCGGGTCGGGGTGTGGGCCTGCACCGCGAGCACGCAGTTCTCCAGCACCGTGAGGTCCGGGAACAGGTTGGTGATCTGGAAGGTGCGGGCCAGGCCGAGGGCGGCGCGCCGGTGCGCGGGGGCGCCGGTGACGTCCTGGCCGAAGAGCGCGATGCGCCCCGAGGAGAGCGGCATCGCGCCCGAGATGAGGTTGAACAGCGTGGTCTTGCCCGCCCCGTTGGGGCCGATGAGGGCTCGGCGCTCGCCCGGGCGCACCTCGAGACTGACGCCGTCGACGGCCTGGAGGCCGCCGAAGGACCGGCAGACCGCGTCGAGTCGGAGGGCGGGATGGCTCACGCGATCAGCAGTGCTTGCATGGAGGGTAGTCGCGGGAGTAGAGCGGGGCCTTCATGTACTCGTCGGGGTTGTACTTGTAGAACTGGCCGACGGCGGGGAACGTGGCGATGACCGTGTTCTGGAGCTTGCCTCCGACCTTCTCGACCTTGCGCACGTAGATGGTCTGCACCGGGTTGTTCCACTGGTCCACCGCGATGGGCCCGCGGGGGGCGTCCTTGATCTCCACCCGGCGCAGGGCGGCCAGCAACGCGTCGCGGTCCTCCACCCTGCCCCCGATGGCCTTGATGGCCTCCGCGATCCAGCGCGTGCCGGTGTAGGTGGCCTCCGAGTAGTAGGACGCGCTCTTGCCCGCCTTGCCCTCGAACGCGGTGGCGAACTTCCGGTTCTGCGGCGTGTCGATCGCGGCCGAGTAGTGGAGCGCGGTGATCGCCCCGATCGCCTCGTCGCCCATCTGGGGCAGCACCGACTCGTCGGTGGTGGTGCCGCCGCCCAGCAGCGGCACCCTGTCCTTGAGGCCGGCCGCCTCATATTGCTTCATGAACTGCAGGGCCAGGCGTCCCACGAAGAGGGCCAGCACCGCGTCGCTGTCGCGGCGGATCTGGGCCAGGAACGGGCTGAAGTCGTTGGTGTTGAGCGGCGTCCAGATCTTCTGCACGATCTGCCCGCCGTTGTCCTCGAACGTGCGCTGGAAGCCGCCCACCGTCTCCCACCCGAACGCGTAGTCCATCCCGATGGTGACGATTCGCTTGTGCTTCAACGTCTTCGCCACCCACTCCCCGAAGGGATGCATCGGCTGGCTCGTGGTCCAGCCGGTGCGCACGATCCACCTGGCGGGCTTGCGCTGGGTGAGGTCGTCCGCCGCGATGACCGGGAACGTGGTGGGCACGCGCACCGAGTCCACGAAGGGCTGCAGCGCGTAGCCGGTGGAGGCGAGCAGCCCGCCGGTCAGCACGTGCACCTTGTCCTGGTCCACCAGCTTGCGCGCCTTGGTCAGCGCGGTGGCCGGCGTGCCTTCCGTGTCCTCCACGATCAGCTCGATCTTCCGGCCGGCCACGGTGCGCCCGATCTCGTCGAGGTACTGCTCGGTGCCCACCAGCATGTCCTTGCCGGTGGCCGAGAAGGCGCCGCTCAGCGGGGCGAGCAGCCCGATCTTGATGGGGCCGCCGCCCTGGGCGGGGCTCGACGCGGGCAGCAGCGCCGCCGCACCGAGGCCGAGTAGCAGGAGCAGGATCGATCGACGCATTGTCATGTGGAGCTCCTCGAGGATCGAAGGGTCACCGCCGCCGTCCGCGGAGGGCGCCGACGATGCCGCTGGGGGCGAAGAGGATCACGCCGATGTAGGTGCCGCCGAGGATCAGGAGCCAGCGCTTGGTGTAGACGCTGACGAAGTTCTTCAAGAACACGATGATGCCGGCGCCCAGCGCGGGGCCGATCAGGGTGCCCGGTCCCCCGAGGGCCACCATCAAGAGCGTCTCCACCGAGGTGACGAGCTGCACGTCGTTCGGGCTCACGAAGCCGTTGTAGTAGGCCCAGAGCGTGCCCCCGAAGCCCGCGAAGACGCCCGAGATGACGAAGGCCGCGTACTTGTGGAGCCACACGTTGTAGCCGAGCGCGCGCATGCGGGTCTCGCTGCCCCGGATGCCGCGCAGGCCGAGCCCGAACGGCGAGACCACCAGGAGGCCCATCAGCGCCCACGCCACCAGCGCCGAGAGGAGGCAGAAGTAGAAGAACGGCACCGGCCCCGAGAGGTCGAGCGGCCCCAGCACCGGGCGCGGCACGCCCGCGATGCCGTTGTCGCCCTTGGTGAGCGAGACCCAGCGGAACGCGAGGCCCCAGATCACCATGCCGAGGGCCAGCGTGATCATGAGGAAGTAGGTGCCGGTGGCGCGGATGGCGAGCAGGCCGAAGACCGCCGCCGTCGCCGCGGCGAGCAGGACGCCCATCGCCAGGCACGCCAGGAGCCCGGCCTGCCGCTCGGTGGCCATGATCGCGACCGCGTAGGCGCCCACGCCGAAGTAGGCCGCGTGGCCCAGCGAGGAGAGGCCGGTGTAGCCGAGGATCACGTCGAGGCTCATGGCCAGGATACCGACGATGAGGGCCTGGGTCAGGAGCGTCAGCGGATAGGCCGGCAGGAACGGGCCCACCGCGGCGAGGGCGACGACCGCCGCCGCGGCGAGGAGCGCGCGGCGCCCGATCATGAGCGGCCGAAGAGGCCCGTCGGGCGCAATGCCAGGATCAGCGCCATCGGGGCGAAGAGCGTGAAGTAGGAGAGCTCGGGGAAGAGCGCCTTGCCGAAGTTGTCGAGCAGGCCCACCAGCAAGCTGCCCGCCACCGCGCCGGGCAGGCTGCCGAGCCCGCCCACGATGACGACCACGAAGGCGTAGGGCAGCACCTCGAAGTCCGCCCCCGGGTAGACGCCGAGGAAGCCGCCGCCGATGACGCCGCCCAGCGCGGCCAGCGCGGCACCGACGGCGAAGACGGCGAGGGAGACGCGCGGCACGTCGATGCCCACGCCCTGCGCCATCTCCGCGTCGTCCACCGCGGCGCGGATCATCGCGCCCACGCGGGTGCGGTCCAGCACGAGCCAGAGCGCCAGCCCCACCACGATGGCCACGCCCACGATGAAGATGCGGTAGATGGGGAACACCGCGCCGCCCACGCGCACGGTGCCGGTCAGCATCCGGGGAATCGGCACCGTGTAGGGGTCGCCGCCCCAGATCAGCAGGGCCAGGTCCTGGAAGATCAGCGCGAAGCCGATGGTCATCAGCACCTGGCCCAGCACCTCGTTGTGCAACCGGCGGAGGAAGAAGCGCTCCATGCCGATGCCCACCAGCCCGATGGCCACCGCGGCCGCGATGCACGCGAGCGTGAACGACTGGGTGCGCAGCGCCACCGTGAGGCCCACGTAGCCGCCCAGCATGAAGTAGGAGCCGTGCGCCAGGTTGACGATTCTCATGACGCCGAATATCAAGGACAGGCCGCTGGCGAGCAGGAAGAGGAGCGCGCCGTACGAGATGCCGTTGAAAGACTGCGCGATCCAGAACTCGGGGCTCACGCGCCGAGCCGGAGGGTCAGCGGAGGCGCAGCAGCCGGGCGGCGTTCTCGCGCACGACCTTGGCCTGGTCGGCCCGCGAGAGCTTGACCGCGTTGTCGCGGATGATGTCGATCGGCTTGTCGTAGCCCATGTCGAAGCAGAAATCGGTGCCGAGCATCACCCGGTCCGCGCCCACGGTGGCGATCAGGTAGCGCAGCGCCCCCGCGTCGTGGCTGATCGTGTCGTAGGTGAACCGGCGCAGATAGGCCTTCACCGGCTTCTTCGCCGCCTTGTTGGCCTCCGGCCGGACCTTCTGGCCCCGCTGCAGGCGCCCCCACACCAGCGGGAAGGTGCCGCCGGCGTGCGGCAGGATCACCTGCAGCTTCGGCAGCCGGTCCAGCACGCCCCCGAAGATGAGGTGCGCCGCCGCGATGCCGGTGTCGTAGGGGTTGCCCAGCAGGTTGGTCAGGTAGTACGCCTTCAGCCGCTCCGCCCCGTTGACGTTGAACGGGTGGAGCCCGATCGGCAGCCCCAGCGCCTGGCAGCGCTCGAACACGGGAAAGAACGCGGGGTCCGAGAGGTTGCGCCCGTTGACGTTGGTGCCCATGTAGACCGCGCGCGCCCCCGGCAGCTTGCTCGCCCGCTCCAGCTCGGCCAGGGCCTGCGCGGTGTCCTGCATGGGCAGCGTGATGCAGAAGACGAACCGGTCGGGGTGCGCGGTGTGGGCGGCGCTGGCCCCGTCGTTCCACTCGCGCGCCAGCCGGGCGCCGAAGTCGCCCTGCCCCCAGTAGACCATCGGCGCGGTGAGGGACAGCGCCTGGACGGCCACGCCCTGCTTGTTCATGGAGGCCACACGCTTGGCCAGGTCCCAGTAGCGCGGCTCGAGCGGCGCGGTGCTGCCGCCCTTGATGACGATGGCGGGGCCGCGCGGGTTGGAGCGGTCGACCTGGCCGCCCGAGGCGGCGCCGTCCTGCTCGATGGCGCGGAAGAAGCGCTCGGGGAAGAAGTGCGCGTGGACGTCGATGCCCTGGGGGTCGGCCACGGCGCGGATTCTACTATAGAACCCGCCGCGGCGGCGCCCGGCTTCCCCCATCCGATGAGCCTGGGGCCGCCCGGCGGCGAGTCAGGCGCGACCCCTCATCCCTGGCTAGACGGTAACCGGCGCGGTGCGCCCGAAGCGGGAGAGCAGGGCTGCGCCGGCGGAGACCGCGGCCACGAGGATGAGCACCGTCGTCCCGATCCACGGGACCAGGCCGACGACGGCCAGGATGGCGCCGCCCCAGGCCACGGCCTTGACGGGCGTCCGTTGCGCCTGACCGACCGGCATCCTCTCGCCGAGCCACGCGGCCGAGACCGCGAATCCGAACAGCAGGAGGGCGATGAGGAGCATCACCGCCACCGGGATCAGCGGGATGCCGATGACCGAGACGGCCAGAAGGACGCAGAGCGGAACAAATCCCAGGAGGATGGCGACGCCGCCGAGCGCCGAGAGCCCGGGTCGACGCACGAGGTACGTCTCGATGCGCGTCAGGGCGCCCGGGAAGGCGGCGGCGATCAGCAGCGCGATGACGAACAGGAGCACCGCGCGCACCAGTCGCGCGCCGAGCCTGAACGCCCAGAACATGTGCGGGCCGCCGGCCACCCAGCGCGTCATCGAGCCCACGGTGGCCGGGACCGGTCCCCCGAGGCTGACATTGTCGCCTTCGAGCGTGGCGCCCTCGGGCACGGACACGGCGCCACCGATCGCGACCGCGTCGCCCGCCACGTGGGCGCCCGGCAGCAGCGTGACCGAGCCTCCGATCGCCACCGCGTCCCGCCGCACGTGGCCCGCGACGGTGACCGACCCGCCGATCGCGACGGCCTTGTCGACGGTCTCGTTGGCCTCGATGGTGAGCGATCGACCGAACACCACGCGCTCGGCGCCGGCGCGGCCGCGCCGCTCGCGCCGTCGCTCCCGCCAGCCTTCGCCGGACGTGGCGGTAGCGTCCGAGCGAACGCGGAGCACGCCGGTTCCGAACGAGGCCTGCAGCGAGCCCGCCTCCAGGACCATGTCGAGGACCTCGCCCGCCGGGCGCTTCGCGACGTGCATCGTGAGCGGACGCGCGGTCGCGCTCTCCGGCGCGGTCACCACCAGACTCCAGCCCGTCTGCCTGGCGATCGTGCCCAGCGCGTCGAGGACCGTGCCGCGTGGCTGGTCGATGGAGACGACGGGAGCGTCATCGGGAAGACGACCGGTCAACCGGCCCCCGTCCGGCGTCGCCGCCCCGGCAAGTCCGGGCAGGAGCCCGAGTACGACCGCGAGAACGACGAAGACCCTGGCTGCGCTCATGTCCGATCTCCTTTTCGCTCGGGAGTACGGTCGAGCGCTCGACTTATTTCATCGGCGCCGGCGACTGCCACCGAACGATGAGGACCAGCGACAGCGTGGCCGCGGCGGAGCCCAGCATTGCGGACGTCCAGATGGGCAGCGGCACGAGCGCAACCACCACGCCGACCCCGGTCGTCCATCTGACGAGATCGGCCACGGTCCCGGCGAGCCACGCGGCGAGGGCCGTCGGCTCGACGGCCGAGCCCAGCAGGGTCGCGGTCACCGCCAGGCCGACGAGTGCGGCGAGCAGGCCGGTCAGGACATGACGCCGGTCCCGGGCCTCGATCGCCGCGCGGTATCGGCGGTGCGCCCCGGTGAGGAGCTCGACCGACGGCTCGGGCACGGGAAGCGCCTGCAGCAGGCTCGTGAGGTGTCGGTCGTCGTCGGACCGCGGGCTCATGCGGTGGGTGCTCCCTCGACGGCCTGCTTCAGCTGGGCGCGGCCCCGATGCAGCCACGTCATCACCGTCCCCATCGGCACCTCGAGGGCCGCCGCGATGTCACGGTACGACATCCCCTCGATGTGGAAGAGGACGATGGCCTCCCTCGGCCCCTCGCCCAGATCGTCGAGCGCGCGCTCGAGCCGCCCGAGCTGCTCCCGCAGCGAAGCCTCCCCCTCAGGGCCGGGCGCCGGCGGACCGCTGACCGGCATCGTCTCGACCTTGGCCATCACCTTCCGCCGCCGCAGCAGATCGAGGCAAAGCCGGCGCGCGATCGCGATGAGCCACGGCAAGACGGGCCGCGCCGGATCGAACCGCTCGAAGTGGACGAAGGCGCGCACGAAGGTGTCCTGGACGAGATCCTCGGCGTCGGACGACCGGAGCAGTCGCCAGCAGAAGCGGTACACCGGCCGGTGAAAACGCTCCACCAGCTCGTCGAAGGCCGCCGGGTCGCCGTCACGGGCACGACGCGCAAGCTCGAGCTCTGCCCGCCGATCGTCTGCATCCGGAGTCGGGGTCGCCGCATGGTCGGTCTCGATGCCGCACGCTCCTCGCCGTCTGCTGACAAGTACGGGCGACGCCCTCGGATTATTTCATGGGCCGGACGAGAAGGGGGCGATCGGGGTTCAAGCCAGCGGGATCGCTACCGAGACAGCCACCCGAGGAGGGGCAGCCGGCCACCAGCCGGCCGCCGTCACATGCCTCCGCCGCTCCCGCCGCAGTCCCGCCACTCGTACGCGACGATGCTCACCCGGTAGGTCGCGCCGGGGTGCCTGACCGGCACCTCGAAGTAGGCGCGATCCCGCAGCGGGACGACCCCGGGCACGAAGCCCACGTCGCGGGCCACCGTCCCGCCGGAGGCGTCGACCGCTTCCACCAGGAGGCGCACGTCGCCCGCCGAGCGCACGTAGTCGTTGTAGACGTAGCCCGCGATGATGGCCTTGCCGCCGCGCGAGGCTCCCACCTGCCAGTCGAGCCGGAGGCGAGAGTCGACACTGGCGGTGGCGCTGAGCGCGCGGGCGGGAGTGACCGGACAGGCGCTCGCGAGCGCCGCGATCGCCACCACCGCCGTCGACAGCCGCCGAAGCCCCGTCATCGCCCGCTCCTGGTCGAGACGGTACCGGCCCCGGGCTCATGGGTCAACCGGAGCCGCGAGCCGTCAGTCCGTCGTCCGGTACTGGCTCGGCGGCACCAGGCGGTACTTGGTAGGGTCGGCCCTCACCACCGCGTCGGCGTAGTCGCGATCGAAGTTGCCGCGGGTGCCCGACGGCGTGTGCTCCAGCACCTCCACGCCCCGGATGTAGTAGTCGAAGCCCTTGTTGGCGCGGTCGAAAGCCTCGCTCTGGCCGCGAGCGGCGCTGCGCAGGATCTCGCCGGTCTCGCGCATCTTGTTGGCCGCGTCCTGCATGCGGTCGCGCAGCATCTGCTGGTTGAGCGACCAGGAGCGCCACACGTTCAGCATCGTGCCGAAGTCGCGCTGGAAGATGCCGTCGGGCGCGGCCACCGTGGAGTAGTAGTAGGCCCACGAGCGCTGGTCGATCACCGCGGTATTCACCAGCGCAAAGTGCAGGTAGGGGCGGCCGCCGATGCGGGTGCGCACGAACATGTAGGCGGCCTGCCCCGCGCCCGTCGGCGGGGGCGTCGGCACGCGCTCGACCACCTGGATGTCGGTGGCGCCCTGGCCGCCCTTCGCCATCGCCTGGCGCGCCTGGACCTCGCTGACCGCGCGGACGGCGGTGGCGGGATCGGCGATGAAAGGCAGGTAGACTGCGCCGGGGATGGGGCCGCCATAGGTCGGCGCCGAGAAGATCGGCAGGTAGATCCCGACGTCGACCATCTGGCCTTCGGGGCCGGCCACGTCCACCGCCCCGTTGCCCCAGCCGCTGATGCGCCAGCCCGACGGCACGCCGATGGCGGCCTTGCCGTCGGGCGTGGTCTGCTGCTGCAGGGCCACGGGCCGCGGCGCCGGCCCGCCCGGTCCCGGCGCTCCGGCGAGCTGGCGCGCCATGGGCCTGAACGAGCGCGCGATGTCCGCCGGGCGATCGAAGATGACCGCCACCGCGCCACCGCCACCGTCGTTGAGCTGCACCATGATGGCGCCGCGGACCGGCGTGTTCTGCAGACGGGCGTCGAAGAACGCCATGACGCTGCGGTCACGCGGATCGCCCACCGCGCTCGATACGGCCGGCGGCCCGTCGAAGTAGCCGCGAAGGCCGCCGAGCATCCCGCCCAGGACGGCGGCGGCCGAGCGGGCGTTACCGGTGAAGGTGCCGGCGAGCGTCCGACCGCCGCCCGCCCCGTTGATGGACGTGAAGCCGTTGGGTGGAGTCCGCTCCGGCAGTGGCGCGGCGCCGGCCGTGGCCGCAAGAGAAGCCCATCCGAGCGCGAGCATGGCGATGAGGGGACGCAGGGCGGCGTTGAGCACGGATGCGCATCCTAGGCTGGCGCGCGCGCCCAGTCAACGGGGTGCTCACGGCTCGAAGACCGTCACCGGGACCACATCGCTCTCGGCGTAGTTGTTGAAGCACACCGGGTCGCCGAGCGGCGCACCATCGGGATTCGTGATCTGCCGGATGTGTCCAGACACGAGATCCCGGACCAGGTGGCCGACCACCTGGCCGATCCGGTTGACGTCCTCGGCGACGAAGCCCGCCGCCGGCGTCTTGCACTGCACCGAGTCCGACCCGCAGAGGATCGTCTCGCGGCCGTCGTCGTCGCGCATGAACGTGATCAGGTTGACTCCGTAGGTCACGGTCACCAGATCCACATTGCCGTCCGGCCGCAGCGTCCCCTCCCGGAAGAACCCTTGCGGCGAGTGCGCGAACTGGGGCTGCCCGCTGCACTCCTCGGTGCGCTCCGGCCACTGTGCGTCGACGATCGGAATCGGAATCGTCACCTGGCCCTGCGGATCCAGGTCGCCGGCCTGGACCACGTGAGCGGCTTCGGTCGTACTGACGAAGGACGCGCCGCCGGCCCAGTACATCGGGAACACGTTGACGGAGGGGATGAAGAGGACGGTCCGGCCGGGGCGCCACGAAAGCTTCGCTCGTCCATCCTGGTCGGTCGTGGCCACCGTCACCGGCTGGCCGGTCGCCCGGTCGATCGCCTGGATCGAGGTATCTCGGAGGGGCGTGCCGTCCTTGCGCTTGAGCAGCCGCGCCGACAGCACCGACTCGATGGC
>Ga0157372_10000118_pt1 | contig 84096 bp, 74 predicted proteins | sample C55metaG_FD_115307 | JGI IMG/M metagenome (GOLD analysis project Ga0157372, IMG submission 115307) | Corn rhizosphere microbial communities from Kellogg Biological Station, Michigan, USA - C5-5 metaG | ecosystem: Host-associated > Plants > Roots > Rhizosphere > Soil | place: USA: Michigan... | reverse complement strand
TACCGGCACGTTCAACTCCTTAGCAACCGACTTCAATGCACGCGAGATACTACCGATCTCCTGCTCACGGTTACCACCGCCTTTACCATCGGCCGATTTACCGTGCATCAGCTGCAGGTAGTCGATGATGATCAACTGGACATCATATTGTGATTTTAAACGACGGCATTTGGCTCTGAACTCGAAAATGTTCAAGGCAGGGGTGTCGTCAATAATTAACGGCGCCGCTTCCAGACGACCGATTTTTGAGTGGATCTGTTGCCATTCCCATTCCTCCAAAGTACCCTTACGGATTTTCTCTTGTTCGATCTCCGTCTCGCCTGATACCAGACGATTTACCAACTGTACTGACGACATCTCGAGCGAGAACACTACAACCGGCTTATCAAAATCGACCGCTGCATTACGGGCGCAGGTTAGTACGAATGCCGTTTTACCCATCGCCGGACGAGCCGCGATGATCACCAGGTCAGATTTTTGCCAGCCTGAGGTCATGCGGTCCAAATCGGTAAAGCCTGAAGCCACACCGGTCAGGCCGTCTTTTTTATCTTTCAGCGCTTCGATCTCTTTCAGGGTTTCACGAAGGATGTCGTCCATTTTACGGGAGTCGCGGCGCAAGTTATTTTGAGCGATGTCGAAAAGGTTCTTTTCGGCTTTATCCAGCAGGTCGAGCACGTCGGTAGTGTCCTCATAAGCGCTGGTTATGATTTCTGTTGAGATACGGATGAGCTCGCGCTGTATGAATTTTTGAATGATGATACGGGCATGATACTCAATATTAGCCGCCGATGCCACACGATTGGTTAGCTCGGTGATATAATAAGCGCCGCCAACCATTTCCAGGTCACCCTGCGTACGTAATTGCGAAGTAACCGTCAAAATATCCACCGGCGACGTTTTTTCGAACAACAGGTGAATAGTTTTGAAAATACGCTGATGTGCATCTTTGTAAAAAACCTCAGGTTTCAGGATGTCAATTACCGATGATAAGGCATCTTTCTCCAACATCAATGCGCCTAACACAGCTTCTTCTAAATCAATAGCTTGCGGAGGTAATTTTCCTAAAACGTTGTTTGGGTTAGGGGTGGAAAACCGACTACGCCTTTCGTTAGTGTTTGACTTGTTATATTGGTTATCGTTCTCGAAAATCATAAGGAAACAAAAATATACTAAAAAGCGGCGTATTTACCTGCGGTGAATTACTTTTTTTTGCGCAATGCAAAACCTTCAAATCCTGCTGATTTTGAGCATTATAGATTATATTTCTCAACATCACATTGTTGAGAAATATAATTTTCAGCTATAAAAGGCTGCTGCTGATACTGTTGTTAATAAATCGGCATTGCTAATTAAACCTAAAATGTATACCATCAATAACAGCATTATCGCCCGCGGCATAAAGTTAATTAATATGGCTATTTTTGCCCTCATCATTTAACAGCGAGCAATGTATAATAATAACAGACAACCGCGCGAAAGTAACCAGGTAGTTTTTGGTATCCGCGCGGTTATTGAGGCCATAAAATCAGGTAAAGAAATTGAATCATTATACATACAGCGCGGTATAGGCGGCGGCTTAATAGCCGAGCTAAAGCAGCTACTGGGCGAGCACCAAATTGTTGCGCAGCAAGTACCTGTTGAGAAACTGAACCGCATTACCCAGAAAAATCATCAGGGTGTTATTGCGTTTATTTCGCCGATTACCTATCAAAAAATAGAAGATATCATTCCGCAAATATTTGAAAAAGGAGAGACGCCGCTTATCCTTATCCTCGACTCGATAACCGACGTACGCAACATGGGGGCCATAGCCCGTACGGCAGAATGCAGCGGTGTTCATGCCATTGTTGTACCGGCAAAAGGTTCGGCACAGATCAATCCTGATGCTATTAAAACATCAGCCGGGGCGCTATATAAGATTCCCGTTTGCCGTCATGATAATTTTATGCAGACAGTTAGGTTCATTCAGGAATCTGGCCTGCAACTGGTTTGTTGCACCGAGAAAACGCAGGACTACATTTACAAGCCTGATTATACTATGCCAACAGCTATAGTTATGGGATCGGAAGAGGATGGCGTGCGTAATGATATCATCCGCATAGCCGATCATCTGGCTAAGATACCGATGTACGGCGAAATTGAATCGCTGAATGTTTCTGTAGCTACGGGGATTATTCTTTATGAGGCGATAAGGCAGCGGTTAGATTAAAGCTTTTTGGCACTCTGAGCATAGCGAGGAATCTCATAAAAGCGATTAGTATTTCGTATAAGATCCTTCGCTACGCTCAGGATGACAAGATGGATGTACAAACAAAAATCGCCTGAATATCAGGCGATTTTTGTTTGTATTGTCGTACTTACTCCCCCTTTAGGGGGCTGGGAGGTTAAATGTACTTCGTTCCAAATTGCTGCTTCACATCAGCTACAACTTTCTTTACGTTTTGTTCCTGATCGCGTGGGCAGATCAATAACGTGTTGTTTGATTCAACGACAATAAAATCATGCAGACCCTGCAGAATAACCAATTTTTCGTCAGGTACGTTTACCATGCAGTTGGATGAATCGTACATGATCACCTTTTCAGAAGGGATAACGGCGTTGCCTACGTAGTCTTTTTCGGCCAGATCATAGATCGATGCCCAGGTACCCAGGTCAGACCAGCCAAATTCTGATGGAATTACGTACACATTATCGGCCTTCTCCATAATACCGTAGTCGATAGAGATATTGGTACATTGCAGGTAGGCCTGGTTTACATGTGTACGCTCATTTTCAGTATTATAATGCGGACGCGCATCGGCAAAAATATCGTTCATATCAGGCAGATACTGCTCAAAAGCTTTTACAATAGCTTTGGCCGACCAAACGAAGATACCGGCGTTCCACAGAAAATCGCCGCTTTGCAGAAAAGTCTTGGCAATTTCCAGATTAGGTTTCTCGGTAAAGGTTTTTACTTTATGGAAATCACTGTCAATCACATTTTCTGTATACTGGATATAGCCATAGCCAGTATCAGGACGCGAGGGTTTAATGCCCAGCGTAACCAGGCATTGGTGTTTAAGAGCCGCCTGCAATGATTTTTCAATGGTCGCAATAAAAGCGGGCTCGTCAAGAATCAGGTGATCAGACGGCGCTACCACAATGGCAGCGTCAGGGTTGATAGATTCAATTTTAAAACAACCATAAGCCACGCAAGGCGCGGTGTTGCGCATTACCGGCTCGGTTAATATCTGGTTATCGGCCATGTCAGGCAGTTGCGTCTTTACCAGATCAGTATAGCTTTCGTTAGTAACAACGAAAATATTTTCTTTGGGGCATACTTTTAAAAAACGATCATACGTTTGCTGTATTAAGGTTTTGCCGGTTCCAAGTATATCGATAAACTGTTTAGGGTGCGATGTACGGCTTATAGGCCAAAAACGGCTCCCGATACCGCCCGCCATAATAATGGCATAGTAGTTTTTATTCATGTCGCAATTGTAGAAATTATGTTTGGTGTTAACAAGCGTAATTGAGTGTTTATCCGTTAACTTATCATTAATCTATGTGATATCGTCGCCTGTAAACCTGCTCAAGCATATAAAAGGATAAATAAACAAATTGTTTTTTGTCCGATAATCATTTTTATATAAAATTTTAAAGTAAATCTACCGTTTATTCATAAGTTTTAGTTACTTTAAACTTTTAATTGTCTTATCATAAATACGAGTACCTATAATGATAGAAACAAAAAAATCGCTCTTTGATAACCTCCAAAACTTTTTCGGTTTTGACAACTTTAAAGGGGAGCAAGAAGCGATTATAACCAACATTTTGGCCGGTAATGATACGTTTGTGATTATGCCTACAGGTGGTGGTAAATCAATGTGTTACCAGTTGCCTGCCCTGATGAGTGAGGGTACGGCGATTGTAATTTCGCCCCTTATTGCACTGATGAAAAATCAGGTTGACCAACTGAGAGCTTTTGGCGGATCTGACAGCATTGCGCATTTCTTAAATTCTTCATTGACAAAAGCCGAGATTATAAGGGTGAAGGATGATGTGCTGAGCGGCAAGACCAAATTGCTTTACGTAGCCCCTGAATCATTAACCAAGCAGGAAAATATCGATTTTTTACGCCTTAACAACGTATCGTTTGTGGCGGTTGATGAAGCGCACTGTATATCTGAGTGGGGCCATGATTTCAGGCCCGAATACCGCAAAATACGCCAGGTGATCAGCAATATCGGCGATGACATCCCGATCATTGCACTTACGGCTACCGCTACTCCTAAAGTACAGCAGGATATCCAGAAGAACCTGCAGATGAATAATGCCACGGTTTATAAGTCATCATTTAACCGTGCCAACCTGTTTTATGAGGTTCGCGCTAAGCGTAATGTCATCAAAGAGATTGTTAAATACGTTAAGCAAAATCAAGGCAAGTCCGGTATAGTATATTGCCTGAGCCGCAAAAAGGTTGAAGAGGTTGCTGAAGTACTTTCGCTAAACGGAGTTAAAGCTTTACCGTATCACGCCGGTTTGGATGCCAAAGTACGCGCCGAAACACAGGATAAATTCCTGATGGAAGAGGTAGACGTGATAGTGGCTACCATAGCCTTCGGTATGGGTATTGATAAACCCGATGTGCGTTACGTAATTCACCACGATGTGCCTAAGAGCATGGAAGGCTACTACCAGGAAACCGGTCGCGCTGGTCGTGATGGTGGCGAAGGGGTATGCGTGGCTTTCTACTCGCAGAAAGATATCGATAAGCTACAGAAATTCATGAAGGACAAGCCTGTTTCTGAACGTGAAATAGGTACCCAGATACTGAAAGAGGTTATTGATTATGCCGAGTCGTCAGTTTGCCGCCGTAAGCAGCTATTGCATTACTTTGGCGAGAACTTTAGCGAGGCCGGCTGTAACAATATGTGCGATAACTGTTGCGCACCAAAAACCTATTTTGATGCCGAAGCACAACTGCACAAAGTTTTAAACCTGATTAAGCAAACCGGCGAGAAGTTTGACGATCATCACATCATCAATATTTTGATGGGGGTGGAGACACAGCAGGTGCATAGCTATGAGCACCATTTGCTGGAACTTTTTGGTACCGGTAAAGATGATGGTGAGATACTGTGGGTATCGTTACTGCGCCAGGCTTTGCTGAATAACTATCTGTCAAAAGATATTGATCAGTACGGTTTGCTGCGTTTAACCAAGCTGGGGCATTCGTTCCTGGACAACCCGCATAGTTTGCGCTTTATCATGAACCGTGTTATTGAAGCTGGCGATGACGAGGATGGAGAGGACGGACCTAAACAAGCAGGTGGCGCGCTGGACACCCAGCTGCTGCAAATGCTGAAAGAGCTGCGCAAAAAGATGGCTAAGCAAAAAGGTTTGCCGCCGTTTGTGCTGTTCCAGGACCCATCGTTAGAGGAGATGTGTACGCATTACCCGATCACGCAGGAAGAGTTAAGACAAATATCGGGCGTAGGCGCGGGCAAGGCCATGAAGTTTGGCGCTCCGTTTATTGATCTGATCAAGAAATATGTGGAGGATAATGATATCGATCGTCCGGTGGATATGGTCATTAAGAGCGCTGCCAATAAATCGGCACTCAAAGTGTTCATCATCCAAAACATCGACAGGCATCTTGACCTCGAAGATATAGCTGCTTCAAAAGGCTTAACTTACGAAGAGATATTAAAAGAGGTGGAAACCATTGTAAACTCAGGCACCAAGCTTAATCTGAATTATTACATCGACGAAGTAATTGATGAGGATAAGCAGGAAGAAGTGTTCGACTACTTTAAATCGGCTGAAGTTGATTCCATAGACGATGCGCTGGCCGAACTTGGCGCCGACGATTATACCCGCGAAGAGGTGCAGTTGATGCGGATAAAATTTATGTCAGAGTTAGGAAACTAATAAAAAAGGGAGAATAAAAATTCTCCCTTTTATTTTTCTATCGCGGTATCGTGAGCGAGGTACAGCGTGACGGTTTCTAACCTTACTTAGCAATAATCTTAAACTCTGTTCTCCGGTTCTTAGCGCGATTCTCGTCATTATCATTCGGCGCAATCGGCTGCGTTTTGCCATAGCCTTTAAACACCATGCGTGAAGGATCGATCTTGCCGCTGATCAGGAAGTTATAAACCGATTTAGCGCGGTTTTCTGACAGCGTTTGATTCGATATATCATTACCCACATTATCGGTATGGCCTGATATTTCAATTTTCACCGTTGGGTTCAGATCCATAAATTCAATCAGCTTTTGCAGTTCGGCTCTTGAATCGGGTTGTAGTTGGTATTTGTTGGTGTCGAAGAAGATGTTTTTTAAGATCACTTTGTTACCCACCTCGATAGGCTCTAACAATGCTGTGATAAAGAAAGGATTGCTTGACGTATGCCCAACAAGCGAGAAGTTCTCTGAGTAAAACAGATAGCCCGGTTTAGAGATATTGAGTCCGTAGTTTTTGCCTGCAGTAATCGTCGCCAGGAAATCGCCTTTTTCGGCAGAACTGAAATCCTGATAAACGGGGCGGTTGTTTTCTAAGGCAATGATCTCAACAGCCGACTCCAACGGTTGCCGCGTTTTGGCATCGCTCACAAAACCTTTAACGTAAGTCACAACATGCGGACGCAGATCAGGCGGCATTTCGAAGGTATATATATCGAAGCCGCCAAAGCCATCCAGCTTATTTGACGAGAAGAAAGCGTAGGCGCCTCCGGCAGTTAAACTCAATCCGCTTTCATCGCCATTGGTATTGATAGGGTAGCCCAGGTTTTTGGGTACCTGCCATTTGCCGTCTTTAGCCAATCGGCTCACAAACAGGTCCTGGTTGCCCATGCCCGGCCAACCGTTCGAACAAAAATAAAGCGTACTATCGTCCGGATGTATAAATGGCGATTGCTCGTTATACGGCGTGTTTACGTTCGGCCCCAGGTTTTCCGGTTCGCTCCAGCCTTTGTCGGTTAAGTTTGATTTCCAGATATCATAACCGCCGTAGCCGCCTTTGCGGTTACTCACGAAGTATAGCGTACGCCCGTCGGCGCTGATAGATGGCTGCGATTCCCAGCCGGGCGTATTAATTGGCGGACTCAAGCTAAAGGGCTTACCCCAGTCGTCGCCTTTTTTTGTGGCGACGTAAATATCACAGCGGCCTTTGCCATCCGGGCGATTACATCCCGTAAAAAACAAAAATTTACCATCCTGAGATACCGATTCTGAGCCCTCATTGTAATTGGGTGTATTTATACGATCGCTTAGATAAACCGACTTTTGCCATTGGTTATCCACCTTATTGGCCTGATAAAAATCTTCGTTCTGGCCTATTTGCCGTGTGAAGATAATGGTCTTATCGTCGGCAGTTGATACCGGTGAGTATTCATCGGCAGCGGTATTGATACTGGCGCCCAGGTTGATAGGTTTAAACGGCACAGGGTGTTGCAACGCGTCGATAGCAAAGATGCAGTCTTTAAGCAGCTTTTGGGCATAATCCCGATCCTTGTCGGCATTGTTAGGTAATGATAGGAATTTTTGTAGATGAGCCTGCGCGTCCTGATATTGCGCTTCTGAAATTTCCATATCGGCAATCTTCATATAGATGGCCCGGCTAAAACCAGGATTCAGGGCAATAACTTTCTTGAATTCGTCAATAGCGCCCTTGTTGTTTTTGGTAAGATGCAGCGTATTACCCAACAATGCATGGGCTTCCACAAATTTATTGTCGGCTTTCACGGCTTTTTGCAGTAACTCAATAGCTTCAGGAAAGCTATGCTCGTCAATAGCCTGGTTGGCCAATGCGTAATTCTTTATAGCCTCCTGGTTGGTAGTAGAGTAGGGCTGTTGTGCAAATGCAAAAACAGAAAGAAAAAGCAATAAAAATGTAAGTATTACATTTTTCATGGGCTTAAACGCTTTGTATATCCCGCTAATTTAACAAATTAAGGGATATTTAAATACTTATGCGTTTGTAAAGATATTTCCCATTTAGGGTTGTTCATCACGTAGTCCACAATAAGTGGCGTCATTTCCTTAGCGCGCGACCATTCAGGTTGCAGATACAATTTGCAGTTGGTAGTTACTAATTCGGCGTATTGCTCAGCAAATTCAAAATCTGATTTATTGAAGATGATCACCTTCAATTCATTGGCGTGCTGCGCGATATGCGGAGTAGGGCCTTTGAATTTCTTGGGCGACAGGCATATCCAATCCCAATGACCCGATAACGGGTAAGCGCCGGATGTCTCGATAAAAGTTTTGATGCCTTTGCCCTGAAGTTGTGCGGTCAGGTAATCCAGGTTGTAGATCAATGGCTCGCCGCCGGTTACTACCACGGCTTTGCCCGGATATTTCTGTGCGTTTTCGACGATGGTATCAGCGGCTGTAAGCGGGTGCAGTTCAGCATCCCAGCTTTCTTTTACGTCGCACCAATGGCAGCCCACATCACAGCCACCCAGGCGAATAAAATACGCTGCCTTGCCGGTGTTGTATCCCTCGCCCTGTATAGTGTAAAACTCTTCCATTAAAGGAAGCAATGTGCCATCTTCCGGAACCTGGTGTGCCATAAGGCCGCAAAGGTACGGTTTTGAGCTTAAAGCAGAAAGCTTAAAGCGGAAAGTGAGATTGGGGTGATGATAACTGCCTAATTATATTTCATTTTATAAGGATAATAAAAAAAGAAAAACCTTTCTCCTTTAGCCTTTTACCTTTCGCCTTAAACACTTAGCTTTGAGTCAGATGAAAAAACTTGGCCTGCTTATTTTTTCATGCGTATTACTTTGCTTCACCTCATGTGTGGACATAGAGGAGCAGTACGATTTTAAAGCAGACGGATCTTGCAATGTGGTGTATGGTTTTGATATGAGTAAGGCGATAGCCGTCTTCAAAAACATCATTTCAGATTCAGTTAAACAAACCCGGCAATTTAACCTGGTTAAAGATACCACCATGAGTTTTTTGGCTGCAATGCCCGATAGCCTGGAAACCAAACTCACCAAAGACGAGCTGGCACTCGCCGCTAACAGCAATCTGTCGGTAAAAATGGATTTGCAAAGAAGCGTGATGAAGTTAAACATCACCCACACTGCCAAAAATGCCGACGATCTGAAATATTACCTCGAGCATCTGTCAAAAATATCCATGAATAGCCAGTTGGATGCCGTGACAAAGAATAGCAAGCAGTCGCACGCCCGCGACGCTCAACAATTAATTGTTGGGCAGGATTATTATCAGTATGAGGTTACCCCGCATAAGTTTTACCGTATTATTGACAAAACCAAGTTTAATGCCTTTCTCAAAAAAACGCAGAATACGCTGGTAATGGCAAAAGCTATGCTGATTGATATGCCTTATAAAGTGATTCTGAACTTTGCTAAGCCGGTTAAGAAGGTAAACAATCCCAAAGCTATTATTTCTGCCGACAGGCGCCACGTCACCCTCATCACTAACATGGACGACGTGATCAAAGACCCCAACATCATGAACCTGAAGATCGACTTCTAACTTAACTATGACCTGGTATAAAGTTCCTGATTTTCAATATACAGATGAGCCATTCATTGCAAAAGTTAAGATTAACGGCAAAGGAATTTGTCTGGTGGGATATGAAGGAAATATCTACGCCGTATCGTCAACTTGCCCGCATGCCGGTGGCGAGCTAAGCGGCGGCTGGTGCAAAAACGGAAAGCTTATTTGCCCGATACACCGTTACTCGTACGATATCCATACCGGCAAAGGCGATCCCGGCCAAAATGATTATATAGATGTTTATCCTGTTGAAGTAAGAGCCGATGGCGTTTATATTGGTATAACTTCTTTTTTTGAGAAGATTAGAGAAGCATTTAGATAAAGAAACAAGAGTCAAGAGCCAAGAGCGATGATTAATAAATTTGTCATTGCGAGGAGGAACGACGAAGCAATCGCGAACTGTTCTCCTTGCGATTGCCACGTTACGCTCGCAATGACAAATGAGTGTCTTTATTCTTAACTCTTGATTCTTGACTCTACTGATAAACCTCTTTCTTAGCAGAAGCCAAGGTATTCTTCAGCAAGCCAATAATAGTCATCAAGCCTACGCCACCAGGTACCGGGGTTATCCATGATGATTTTGGCGCTACGCCTTCAAAGTCGACGTCGCCATATAGTTTGAAGCCTGATTTGGTAGTGGTTGATGTTTCGCGGTTCATGCCTACGTCAATTACTACAACGCCATCTTTCACCATATCGGCAGTAATAAAATTCTTTTTACCGATGGCCACGATCAGGATGTCGGCATCCAGCGTGAATTTTTTGATATCAGGCGTACGGCTGTGACAAATAGTGACGGTACAATTGCCTGGCGTAGTATTGCGCGCCATCAAAATGCTCATCGGCGAGCCAACAATATTACTGCGGCCTACAACCACGCAATGTTTACCTGCCGTTTCAATACCGTATTCTTTCAGCATCAATGTAATTCCATAAGGCGTGGCCGGAATAAATGACGGCAAATTACGTTGCATACGGCCCAGGTTAATAGGGTGGAAGCCGTCGACATCCTTACGGTGATCAATACGCTCAGTTACTTTCTCCGGGTCGATATGTTTGGGTAGTGGAAGCTGTACGATGATGCCATCAATATCGGCGTCAGCATTTAACTCTTCAACTTTTTTCAATAGCTCGTCTTCGCTAACAGTATCCTCATAACGCACCAAACTCGATTTAAAACCTACCTTTTCGCAGTTTTTCATCTTACTGGCCACGTAGGTTTCACTGCCACCGTCATGACCAACCAAAACAGCCACCAAATGCGGTTTGCGACCGGTTTTAGCCAATATTTGAGCCGCTTCTTCGGCTATTTCAACCTTGAGTTTTTCTGATACGTATTTTCCGTCTAAAAGCTGCATGATATAAATATTAATAGAGGGTCATTGCGAGGAACGAAGCAATCTCTGAAGCGAAAGGCATCGTAGGCAATGATTATAGATTATTAGTCTGATATTTTATTAGCATATGTAGAGATTGCTTCGTTCCTCGCAACGATGTGGCGGCGAAGCTATCTCTGGGACTTAGTCTAATTTCAAAACCGCCATAAACGCACTTTGCGGTATTTCTACGTTGCCAACCTGGCGCATGCGTTTTTTACCGGCTTTTTGTTTCTCCAAAAGTTTTCGCTTACGCGAGATGTCACCACCGTAACATTTGGCAGTTACGTCTTTACGCATAGCCTTCACGGTTTCGCGGGCGATGATCTTCGCACCTATAGAAGCCTGTATAATGATCTCAAACTGCTGACGCGGTAAAAGCTCTTTTAGTTTCTCGCAGATCTTTTTACCAAAGTCGTACGAGTTGCTGCGGTGTATCAGTGATGACAAAGCATCCACAGGCTCAGCGTTTAAGCGGATATCCAGTTTTACCAGGTCGCTGGCGCGATAACCAATCTGGTGGTAATCAAACGATGCATAACCTTTTGAGATGGTTTTCAGCTTATCATAGAAATCAAATACGATCTCGCCCATCGGCATCTCAAAAATCAGCTCCACACGATCTGAAGTCAGATATGACTGATTCACAATCATACCGCGTTTCTGGATACACAAAGACATTACCGGGCCCACAAAGTCGGCTTTGGTAATAATGGTAGCTTTGATGTACGGTTCTTCTACACGATCAATCTTGCTTGGATCAGGCAAATCAGATGGGTTGTTTACCGCCATTTCTTCGCCTTTGGTGGTATAGGCTAAATACGACACGTTGGGTACGGTAGTAATCACCGTCATGTTGAACTCGCGCTCCAGACGTTCCTGTATGATCTCCATATGCAGCATCCCCAGGAAACCGCAACGGAAACCAAAGCCTAAGGCTGCCGACGATTCAGGTTCGAAAACCAAAGAAGCATCATTCAGCTGCAGTTTAGCCATTGATTCGCGAAGTTCTTCGAAATCCTCCGTATCAACAGGATAGATACCTGCAAATACCATCGGCTTAACCTCTTCAAAGCCCTGTATGCCTTCGGCACATGGGCGTTCAATATTGGTAATGGTATCACCAACTTTAACCTCACGGGCCTCTTTAATGCCTGATATAATATAACCTACGTCGCCGGTTTTAATGACATCCTTAGGTAATTGTTTCAATTTTAGGGTGCCGATTTCGTCGGCAATATATTCGCGCTCTGTAGCCACAAATTTAACGCGATCGCCTTTTCTGATCTCGCCGTTTACCACTTTAAAGTAAGCGATGATACCGCGGAACGAGTTAAATACCGAGTCGAAGATCAAAGCTTGTAACGGCGCATCTGGATCGCCAACAGGAGCGGGGACACGCTCAACAATGGCGCGTAATATGTCATGAACGCCCATGCCGGTCTTGCCCGATGCGGCCAAAATCTCCTCACGTTTACAACCAATCAGGTCCACAATCTGATCTTTTACCTCCTCAGGCATAGCTCCCGGAAGGTCCATTTTATTCAGTACCGGGATAATCTCCAGGTCGTTTTCTAAAGCTAAATAAAGGTTGGATATGGTCTGCGCCTGAATGCCTTGCGCAGCATCAACGATTAATAGTGCGCCCTCGCAGGCAGCTATTGAGCGTGATACTTCGTACGAGAAATCCACGTGTCCGGGCGTATCAATCAGGTTCAGGACATACTGCTGGCCATCAAGCACATAATCCATTTGTATGGCATGGCTTTTTATGGTGATACCGCGTTCGCGTTCCAGGTCCATATCGTCCAGTAACTGGGCCTGACTTTCGCGCTGGGTAATGGTGTTGGTATACTCTAATAACCTGTCGGCGAGGGTACTTTTGCCGTGGTCAATATGCGCTATGATACAAAAATTACGTATGTGCTTCATTCAGCCGCAAAAATAGTTTTTTTGGGCGACAAATTCGTATGGTGCAGATGATTTACCTAACTTGATGCGAGTTTATCAACCAAACCACTTATGAAAAAAATAATTGTCGCAGCTTTTTTGCTGATACCATTTCTGAGCCAGGCTCAAAAAGAGTACAAAGCGTCAAACGGAGTAACTTATCACGTGGGCGATACCCTGCGCTTTGGCCTAGGCTCAAAAGCCGACGGCTCATTTTTATATGCCGAAGACAGAGGGCTGTTAGGAGGTATAGGTCCTTTTGGTAACATGGGGCCGGGCCGCAACCAGCCTGCACGCAGTTTGCCTAAAGATTATGCTAATGTTGGTGCCGTTATTAAAAGCATCAGCAAGACATCATCCAACGGTATTCAAAAATATGTGTTTAGCGTAAACCCCGGCGGACCTATGCGCTATAGCGTTTATATCGAGGATGCGATAGCAGCCTGCGAAGTAAAACCCTGCAAAAATGAAACCCCAGTCACAACAAACACCGGCAGCAGTTCAGTAGCAGACGAGATCAAAAAACTCAAAGCCCTGATGGATTCGGGTGCTATCACCAAGTCAGAATATGAAGCGCAGAAAAAGAAATTATTAGGCGAATAAGATCTATTTCTATAAGGTTCAAAACAAAAGAGGCGCAAATTATTGCGCCTCTTTTGTTTATCAATTAGAATAACATTTCCTGTGGTGGTTTTACACCTTTTAAACGCAGGTAAACGGTGGTTTGTCCGCGGTGATGAGTTTGGTGCTCAAATGCCTTAGCCAGTAACAGGCCTTTGGTGCTTTTCATACCTTCGGCAGTTGCAGGGTCCTTCATTTCGGCATCGGTCATGCCTTGAATAGAATTGATGGCGAAATCATAGCTATCCATGACCGATTTGGTTACAGCCTCTTTGTTTGGTGCTACAGTTTTTTCGGCAGATGCCTTACCCATAGGGCTTGGCTTACCGCTGGCTGTTGAGATAAAGTAATAATTAGCATCAGCCAGATGGAGCATCTGGGCCGCGAAGCTGCGTACCTCAGGCGTCGCTTTAAATTCGTAGCCATCGGCGGGCATTGCGTCTAAGTAAGCTTTGGTGTAGTTTTTTGCGCGTTTCCATTCGGCAACGCTTTCTTCGCGGCTAATTTGCGCAAATGTGGCAGTTGATGCCATGATAAAGGCAATCAGTACTAATAGCTTTTTCATGATGTGGTTTATTTAATTGTGTAATATAAAGATACGGTTAAAATAAAAAGTTCCATCAACTTTGATCAATGGAACTTAGTAATCTTTAAATTCTAAAATCGTGTCAATCACTCGCCGCGCTTCAATCCGTATTTCTCTATTTTGCTGTACAGGTGACTCCGCTGAATATCAATATCATCCGCAGTTTTTGATACGTTCCAGTTGTTCTTTTCGAGTTTGAACTTGATGTACTCGCGCTCGGCATAATCCTTATAGTCCTGAAAGTTTTTGAACTGGTTAAAGTCTGTTTGCGGAGCGGCCGCCTGTGTTTCAGTAGCAGCCGGCGCAGATGGGTTGGCAAACGCTTTTACATCATCTTCGGTTATGGTCTTGTCGCTTAAAATAATCAAACGCTCAACCATGTTGCGCAGCTCGCGGATGTTACCGGTCCACGGCAGCGATTTCAGGGCATCCAATGCACCGTCTGATATCTTTTTAACCGGCATGCCGTATTCGGTGCAGATCTCTTCCAAAAAGCTTTGGGTAAGCAGCGGGATATCGTCTTTCCGTTCAGTAAGCGGTGGTACGTGGATCAGGATTACGCTCAGGCGGTGGTAAAGGTCCATCCGGAAGTTGCCGAGTTCAATCTCTTTCAGCAGATCCTTGTTGGTTGCAGCCACCACGCGTACGTCCACGTCAATCTCTTTCTCGCCGCCAACGCGAGTGATCTTGTTTTCCTGTAGTGCGCGCAATACTTTGGCCTGGGCCGACAGACTCATGTCGCCAATCTCATCCATAAACAAAGTGCCGCCGTTGGCCGACTCAAACTTACCGATACGCTGTTTAATGGCCGAGGTGAACGATCCCTTCTCGTGCCCGAACAACTCACTCTCAATTAACTCGGACGGGATGGCCGCGCAGTTGACTTCAATAATAGGTGCAGCCGAGCGGTTTGATTTTTCGTGCAGCCAGCGGGCCACAAGCTCTTTACCACTACCATTGGCGCCGGTTACCAGCACGCGGGCATCGGTAGGGGCAACGCGCTCAATAGTTTCTTTGATTTTTGCGATGCTTTGCGACTCGCCCAGTATCGGCCTTACTTTAGATACCTTGCGTTTCAGTACCTTTGTTTCAACCACCAGGCTACCGCGGTCAAGCGCGTTGCGGACGGTGATCAGCAACCTATTCAGATCTGGCGGTTTGGAGATAAAGTCGAACGCGCCTTTTTTGCTTGCCTCGACGGCAGTCTCCACCGTGCCGTGGCCGGATATCATGATAAACGGAAGGTCGGGTTTAATCTGGAGGCCTTCAGTAAGTACCTCCATGCCGTCCATGCGGCTCATTTTTATATCGCAGAGTACAAGGTCGTAGTCGTTATTGCGGATCAGCTCTAATCCGTCAATCCCGTTATCTACATCTTCAACCTCGTAATCTTCATACTCCAGTATCTCGCGCAAGGTATTGCGGATCGCCCGCTCGTCGTCAATAATTAAAATTTTAGCCATTATAATGTTTAGATAGAATCTTTCGGAAAACGTTAACTAATATAGTTATTGTATAGGAAACTAAACACTTTTTGAGCCGTCTTGTTTTAAGGACGATCGATTTTTTTGAATTTATAGGATGAATGAGGGTGAAGATGAGTTGTTGAAGATTAAAGATTGGGTAGGTATTAGGCGCTGGCCCGGCGCGATTCCCCTCTTGAGTGGGGGCAGGGGTGTGTCCTCCGGGCGATTACAACCCCCGCAGCCGCACCATGCGTCGCATCCCCTCTCAAAAGGCGAGTTTTACGCCGCGCTTGTTTCACGCGAGCGTGAAACAAATGAAACAAGTGAAACAAGATTTTGATTTAACTATTTGACTGTTAGTATATTGTGTAAAATGAGTGAAACAAAATGAAACAAGATACTGACACACCCGTGTCACCAAAACAGCGGTAAATATTTATTAGTGGTGTCATTTCGAGGCGGTGATAACACTATAAGTGTTCGGAAAATTCCTTACCTCTTATTAAGAGCCATCGGCTCGATTTCTTTTGTAGCAATGGATTTTAATCCATTGAAAATTATAAATGATAATTAACGAGTACCGTAGGTACGATACATATTTACAAATTGTCGCTATTTAAACCGTTAAAATGAGCCGAGCCTATGGCTCTTTGTTAATTTTTTTACGCATAGCAACGGATTAAAATCCGTTGTTACCGGATAGATCGAGGCTACGCCCCTTATTTTCGTACAGTATCACAAATCTTCCGAACACTCGTAGTGATAATACCAACTATACTCACTATCGTTCGAGATGACATACCCGGTAGCGATACTGACACACTCGTGTCACCAAAACCATGCGCGATAGGTGGTACCTTGCATCATGAACTACCATAAACCTTCCCATTATAGTGAGCGACCGATCGAGATTGAGCTGATCCGCTCCATGGCGCATAAGCCTTTAACCGCCAAACAAAACAATCAACTCAATGAGTTTTTGCGGAACGCCGGCGATACCGGCAATGCCTTCATCGTCAAAACGGCGGCCGACTGGCTTGAAACGCCCAATCAACAAAAAAGCACGGCCAGGCTGTTTGGCGATTTCTGGTACCAGGGCGAACTATGCATCATGTTTGCCGATACCAACGTAGGCAAATCAATCCTTGCCGTGCAAATTGGCGACAGCCTGAGCAGGAGCTCAACCATCCCCGGTTTCCACCCGCCCGAAAAGGCGGAGAAAGTATTATACTTTGATTTTGAGCTGAGCGCAGCGCAGTTCAGGCAGCGTTATAGCAGCGATACTTTTGGTAAGTATGATTTTAACCCCAATTTTATGCGCCTGGTGTTCAATCCCGACGCCGACGGCGCCCGCAAGTTTGATACCTATGCCGACTACCTCAATAACGCTATCGAAAATGTCATCGTCGCCAGTGGTGCGCGTATTTTGATCATTGATAATATTACCTGCCTCCGCAGCGGGACAGAGGCAGCAGCCAGTGCCGTGAGTTTGATGAGTAAGCTGCAGGCCATCAAACATCAATACGGTTTGTCGATATTGGTACTGGCGCATACGCCCAAACGTAACCCGGCCAAGCCCATCAGTCGCAACGACCTGCAGGGCAGCAAAATGCTCATCAACTTTGCCGACAGCGCCTTTGCCATCGGCGAAAGCCAAACCACCGCAGGTATGCGCTACCTCAAACAGATAAAACAACGCAGCGGCACCCAAATGTATGGTGCCGACAACGTGTGCCTGTGCCGCATTGCCAAACCCTACAACTTCCTGCACTTTGACTTCATGGGCCACGAACCCGAGGCCCGCCACCTGCTGCACTACACCGAACAACAACGCAAATTCACCGAAGACCGCATCATGGACCTCCACAAACAAGGCCTAACCGTCCGCGCTATCTCTGCCGAGACGGGCATTGCGTTTAGTACGGTGTTTAGATTGATAAAGCGGGTGGAGAAAGTATAACAGCACACAAATCCGTCCGCGGTTCCCCATCACGTCATTGAGGAACGAAGCAATCTCTACACAGGACATTCAAAAAGATCAAGTTATTTTTCCCCGCCATTCCCCCACCGCGTCATTGCGAGGAACGAAGCAATCTCTACACAGGACGTTCAACAAAGAACAATGTTAACTATCTTGCAAAATGGTTTTCCAACAAGGCGGCTGTGTCTACATCATGACCAACAAAATGCACACGGTATTATACGTCGGTGTAACCTCCGAATTAGTCGACCGGGTTTATAAGCACAGGCATAAAGTTTATCCTGAAAGTTTTACTGCGAAGTATAATTGTGATAAACTGGTTTACTACATTTTTTACCCGCACATTGAGGAAGCCATCGCTGCAGAGAAAGCCTTAAAAGGAAGCAGCCGCAAGCATAAACAACAATTGGTAAGCTCGATGAATCCCGAATGGAAGGATTTGTATGACAGCCTGCTCGATTGATTAGCGAGTGTAGAGATTGCTTCGTTCCTCGCAATGACGCGTTGGTGAGAGTAGCTCTACAAAAAAGCTAGGTCATTGGGAGAAGGTACGACGAAGCAATCTCTACACAGGACATTCAAAAAAACAAAGCCATTTTTCCCCGCCACGCCCCCGCACTCAAATCACTGGTCGAAGTTTAGCGTAGTGTAACTTCGTCCTGGCATGTATTAAGCTTTCAGCTTAACCCGCAAGCAGAATGCTTGCGATATTTTAGGACGAAGTTGAAAACTTCGACCAGTGTGGAGGAGTTGGTTTAAAATCGTGCAAAGTACTTTGCTGAAATAGAAAATCATTCTTAACCCATTGAAAAGTAATTAGGTATATTAGCCGTATGGGGTGTAAATTTATTTTAATGCTAGGCATTTTGTTTATTAAAGCTCATGTGGCAGCTTTAATAAAACACCCACGATTAATTGATAGTGATAAAAAATTAGAAACCAGTTTGATTCATTCAGATACCCGATTGGGTATTTCGGGGACATTATTCACCATAAATAATAAACCGGCGTTTTTATATGGCATCAGCTATTACAGTGCACTTGGCGCTTCGTATAGTTCAATAAAGAAAGATTTGGCTGATATAAAAAAATACCGGTTTAACTGGATACGTGTTTGGGTTAATTGGGTAGGAACTGATACCGATATCAGCGCCGTAGATGATGATGGTAATGCCATACCTATTTACATGAACAAGTTAAAATGGCTGGTTGGCCAATGTAACCGCAGAGGGATTATTGTAGATGTAACACTTGCCCATGGTAACAACAAAGATAGCCGGTCGTTAAAAACTACTAAGGCGCATACACAGGCCATAAAATCTGTAATATCAGCCCTGGGGGGATATTACAACTGGTATATCGATTTGGCTAATGAACACGACGTAGACGACTCAAGGTTTGTAAGTTTTGACGATCTGCATATCCTACGGACACTATGTAAAGAACTGGATCCCGGTTTATTGGTTACCGCTTCCGCCGGAAACGATATCAGCTATAATGACCTGAAGCTTTACCTGCAATGGGTTAAAGTGGATTTTATAGCGCCTCACCGACCCCGTAAACCGGCATCGGCGGCACAAACTGGTGCCAAAACCCGCGAATATCTTGAATGGATGAAAATGCTCGGTAAAGTTATTCCAGTTCACTACCAGGAGCCATTTCGCCGCGGTTATACCGACTGGCAGCCGCAGGTAAATGATTATATTACTGACCTTTTCGGTGCTGTGTCCGCCGGTGCGGCCGGCTGGTGCTTCCATAACGGCGACCAACGCAGTGACTCAGAACATCAACCTGCCCGCTCTTTCAATATGCGTGAACGGCGTTTGTTTGAACAGTTAGACTCCGTAGAATCATCTGCGATCAAAACCATTGCAGGGCGTTTAAAAGATTAAGTGGTTTTACGTATTATAAGCGTTTCTAATAAACAAACAAAACGCCCAACCTTACGGCCGGGCGTTTTTATCAGCAGCAAATCTGTAAGCCGGGTTCTGTATCGCCATTGTGTTAAGACGACTTCTATCATTGATCTGGACCTGCCGTTGCCGGCAGGCTCAAGCAACCTACCCATCCCGATATCCGCCGGCTGGCGGATGGAAGCGAGCAACTTCATATTCGGGACCTATTTGGTCTTTCAACTCCTGAGGTTTACCGCAATTCCGGTCGCCCGGAAAAGCCGTGAGCTCTTACCTCACGTTTTCACCCTTACCACGCCAAAGGCGGGCGGTATATTCTCTGTGGCACTTGCTGTCGCCGGCTGCCGGCGCCTTCCCGTTAGGAAGCAGGATGCTCTATGTTGCCCGGACTTTCCTCTCCCCATTGTTTTGTGGGAAGCGATAGAACGTTTTGCAGATGTAAAGGTAGGGTTTTTAGTTGGGAAGTAGTGTTTAGTCCGGAAGTCGGGAGGTCTGAAAAATTTGAAGAGTTATTGGTACATATCAATCTTGTCATTGCGAGGAGGAACGACGAAGCAACCGCACGCGTTCCTGTTCTCCTTGCGGTTGCCACGCTACGCTCGCAATGACAAGAAATAATAAAATCTACTTACACTTATTCAAATCCCCTTGCACAGCTTCCAGCGAAATCAATCCTTGATTATTCCCGAAAGAATTGCCGACATACGTCAGCACCTCGGCAATTTCGATAGGGGCCAGATCCATGGCGGGCATGTTGCCTTCAAAGGCTTTTTGGTTCACGATGAGGATCTTGTCTTTGAGGCCATACTTGATGAAGCAGGCCAGCGACGACTTGTTTTTACGCACGAACGCCGTATCGGTTAGCGGCGGCATCAGTGCCGATAGTCCCTGGCCGTCGCTGCCGTGACAGTTTTGGCAGTGCGTGGTGTAAATAACGTTGCCGGTGGTGTAATAGCGCTTAAAGGTGATGTCACCATCGCCGCACGAACAGATCAATATCGCCAGCAAAAAACATAATGCGCCAATTACTTTGAGTTTCATTTCTGGTCGGGTTCGGCTTTTAGAGTTTTAATGTCGGCAATGAGGTGTGTTACCTGATCGGGCACCGTACCGTCATAAGTACCACGAATACGTTTTTGCTTATCCACCAAAATAAAATAGCCATCATGGATAAACAGCTGCTTAGCGTCCTCTTCAGGCTTGCGCACCAGGTAGCTTTCAGACAGTTTATAAATTTCCTCCTTTTTGCCTTGCAGCAGCCACCAGGTATTACCGGCTATGCCCAATTTGTCGGCGTAGCTTTTCAGTACGTTTACGCTGTCGTGTTTTGGGTCGATGGTGTAAGATATGATCTTGATGTCCTTGTCGTTTTTATAGGCCTCGTACACATTCAGCATGTTGCGGTGCATGATGGGGCAGATAGAAGGGCAGGTGGTAAAGAAAAAATCGGCCACATAAATTTTACCGTCGAGGCTTTTGCTGGTGATGCTATCGTCATATTGGTTGACGGTTTTAAAGTCGGGGATGGTTTGATACAAGGTATCGGTAGTGGTTTTGTCGCCAACCGTTCTGGTTATAGGCGTGTGATTGCCGTAAATGGGCAACTTGTTATTATCGGCCGAATTAAATTTACAGGCGCTTGCTAAAAATAACATCGCCGCGGCACTAATCAGTCTTTTCATGTTATTTGGTAGCTGTTTTTTGTTTGATGTATTCGCCCGATTCTTTTATTGCTGCCCGCATCACAGAATCAATATGATCAATGCGCACCTTTTGTTTGCTCATATAATTCATCACGCTATCCTTAGGCGCCGGATCAAATTTTTGCATCCAATCTTCCATGTCGCTGTCAGCTTTACTCAATTTAGCAATCATGATATTCAGCTTGGCTTTGGTGGTATCGTCGGCAGTTTTTATCAGGGTGTCCAGCTTCATTTTGTTGTGCATCAGCTGCTCATCGTACACCATTACGGTATCGTGCATCTTTATCACGTGGTCAAGCAGGGCCTTTTCTTCTTTTTTAACATCGCTGCACGCAGCAAGGGCCAGGGAGGCAAGGGCAAACAGAAATATCTTCTTCATAGTTTAAACGGAATATATGACGTCGCAAAATTACACTATGTAGCCTGTTTTATGTAATCTGCAGGTTAAAATTATTGGCGGATGTAAAATATAAAGTCTAACGGCGGTAAGGCATCCACGCCAACCTGCTTTAACAGCTGCCCGATTTGTGCCCTGTGGTGTGTGCCATGATTGATAACTTGTGTTGCAATCTCGGCTATGGTGCTTTTAAACTCTATACCACTGGTGTTTTTGTAGACGATAACCTGATCCATATCGGCGTCAGACAGATCATTCAAAAAATCTGACCATTCGCGGTGGTTTTGTGCAATGAGCATTTCAAACGGAATGGTTTCCACCTGCGGGAACATTTCCAATCCGGCTTCGCTTTGATGCTTGCAGCGTTTCAACCAGCGTTGCTGCGCGCCCAGCAGGTGCGCCATTAATACAAGGGTGTTATGCGGTGTTTGGGCCTGGCGCATGGTGGCCAGAATCTGGCTGTTGGCGTACTGGTCATAGCGAAACATGCGTAAAAAATATGCTTTCATAGGTTGATGAATTTAGAATTGCGACTAATTTAAACATTCTCATGATTAGTGTGTTACCTAATACAGACGTTGACGAGATTTACTTTTTCATTCCCGGCTGTTATCCACAATAGTTAACAATAACATAATGTTAGCGTCATTGTAACCACACATTACCGGTATACCTTAGTATAAATCAAAAGCAAACAATTATGAAATTCATCGGCAATTTATTCAGAAGCTTGCGCGAGTGGATCGTACTTAAAAGTATCGGTTCATCATTCATTCATTAATTTTATTTTTGCTAAGGTTTTTTTTATCAAATTATAATATACAATTTGGGCGTCGCGTAGCTCAATTTAATGAAGTCTAATATTCAGGATACACCGCTAAGTAAACAACTTTTCGGCGAGGGATTTATATGGGGAGTGTCGACTGCTGCTGTGCAGATAGAAGGCGCGTGTGATGTTGAAGGAAAAGGCGAATCCATCTGGGACGTTTTTGCCACCAAAAAAGGCAAGATATTAAACGGCCATCATCACTACACAGCTACCGATTTTTACAATCGTTATCAAGCTGATATCGATCTCATCAAGCAATTAAATATCCCAAATTTTAGGCTTTCGATAGCGTGGTCACGCATTTTGCCTAATGGTACCGGCGAGGTTAATCAGGCAGGCATTGACTATTACTGCAAGGTAATTCAGTATTGCCTGGACAATGGCATTGAGCCATGGATAACCCTTTACCATTGGGACCTGCCACAAGTGCTGGAAAACAAGGGCGGCTGGACAAACCGTGAGGTTATCGACTGGTTCTCGGAATTTGTAACCGTTTGCGCCGACGCCTTTGGCGACCTGGTAAAACACTGGATGGTAATGAACGAGCCTGCCGTATTTACCGGTGCAGGTTATTTTTTTGGGATACACGCTCCGGGGCGTAAAGGACTTAAGAACTTTTTCCCAGCCATCCATCACGCCGTTATGTGTATTGCCGAAGGCGGACGGATACTGCGCAGGCTTTTACCCAACGTAGAACTGGGTACCACCTTTTCATGCTCATGGGTTGAGCCTTATACCAATAAGCCGAAGGACGTAGCCGCTGCAGTACGTGTTGACGCCTTGCTTAACCGTATGTTTATTGAACCTGTTTTAGGTTTAGGTTACCCGATGGCCGATTTCCCGGTGCTGAAGGGTTTGGAAAAATATATCCTACCGGGCGATATGGAGAGAGCCAAATTTGATTTTGATTTCATCGGTTTGCAAAACTACACCCGCGAAATTGTAAAGCATTCGTTCTTTACGCCATACATTAATGCAGCGCTGGTTAAGGCTGAAAATCGTAATGTGCCTATTACGTCGATGAAGTGGGAGGTATACCCGGAGTCGATCTATCATATCTTAAAAAAGTACGAAGCCTATCCGCAGATAAAAAAAATATACCTGACTGAAAGCGGAGCCGCCTTTAAAGACGAAGTAGTAGACGGACAGGTAAACGACCCGAAACGCGTTGAATATTTGCAGCAATATTTACAACAAGTGCTCAGAGCCAAAAATGAAGGCTGTAAAGTAGAGGGGTATTTTATCTGGACACTTACCGATAACTTTGAATGGGCCGAGGGCTATCACCCGCGATTCGGTATTATTTACGTTGATTTTGAAACGCAGGAGCGCATTATTAAAGCATCAGGCCTGTGGTACGCTAACTTGCTGCGGTAGTTTATCTCGCCCATCTTTACCGGGCATGGGCAAGCTTATGTAGAATACTGTGACATGGTGACTGCTCTCGAACCAGATCTTGCCATGGGATTTCTCGATGATCTGCTTGCAAATGGATAATCCTAAACCAAATGATTTCTCGCCTAAAGTGCCCGGGCGCTGGGCCTTGGTGAACATGTTAAACACCTTGTCCTTTATATCGTCAGGGATGCCGATGCCGTTATCTAATACAGAAACAACCACTTCGCCATTTTCCTTAACTATTTTTACAAAAATGGGCGCACCGGTAGGGCTGAATTTAATGGCATTGCTGATCAGGTTATTGATAACGCGCCAAATCTTTTCGCGGCTTATCATTAACTGCTGCGGCATGTTAAGCGGCTCAAAGAATATTTTTTGTGCTTTCTCTATAGCTTTAAATCGTAATAGTTCCACACAAGTGCTCACCAGCGAGTTAATTTCTACCAATTCAGGATGTATCTCCATCGAGGCCACATTAGTAGCCTCCAAAATCTCATTAATGAGCTCGAGCGAATTGTTTGAAGTTTCTTTAACCAGATTGATGAGCTCCTTTTGTTCATCAGTATAGCCATCCTCGGCCATTACTGCGGTTAATGAGGCTATACCGCCTATAGGATTGCGTAAGTCGTGCGCTACGGTACGCAGTATACGGTCTTTTTCCTGACTGCTTGTTTTTAATTCATTAAGTGCGTTGGCCAGCTCAGCATTTTGCTCATTGATTTGCAGGTTAAGCAATTTAACCGTTTGTACGTCTTTTTTTGACCGTCGCCAGTTACGGTATACCAGCAGGATAATAATAAGTGACATGGCCGAAAATACGAGAATCACTGCCAGTAAAATGCGTTGAATCTTATTGTTGCTGCTCAGCTGCTCAATTTGCTGCTGTTTCTCATAAGTATCAAACTGTTTGTCGATATCACTTTCTTTAAGCTGGGTGAGCCTTGCTACGTTTGAGTCTTTTAACGTATTATAAGTTTTTAGGTAGTTAACGGTTTTACGTAAATTATTTTTGCGCTCGTAGTAGTTGCTCATCAGATAGTTCCAATCGGCCTCTACGTCGGGGTTTTTAACAGTTTTTAGTTGTTCGCCAATGGCGTTAAGCAGGCTAAATAGTTCTGCATCGCGTTTATCCTGGTCATATATCCGGGCCAGTTTAATTTCGGCCAGCTCGGCATCAACATTGTCATAATCTTTTTTCAGGTTTATCGCGATGCTCTTTTTAAGCAAAGCAATGGCTTCATTATATTTTTTTTGGAGGATGTATATTTCGGCTTTGTTACCGTAAACCACACCTTGCGCAATCTCCATCATTTTAAGCCTGTCTTTAAATTGCGGACCGTATTTATTGATGAAGGCTAATGATTTATCAAAATAAAAAAGTGCGCTATCCAGCTTGTTGGAGTGTTTATAACTTAAGGCTATGTTATCTAGCAGCTCCTGAACACGGTAATAATTCACAAAGTCGCTCGGGATGATGGTGTAATCCAGGTAACTGCGCATGAAGTAATTTTTTGCCAGGCTATAACTGCGCATTTTATAGGCAATCATACCCATACGGTACAGGTATTCTGAAAGCGCAGTACGGTTCAGGCTATTTTTGCCTACCAGATATCCCTGAAACAGGTGTTGATAAGCCGCATTATATTGACCCAGATTAAAGTAAGTGTCGCCTAGCGCCAGGTTGGCGTCTATGTACAAATGTTCGTATTGTTTACGGTTGCCGGCGGCTTCATTAGCAATGCTCAGCATGGTATCGGCATAGAGCAGCGCTTTTTTGTGGTCGCCCACAGTACGGTGGTAATAAAAATAGCGATAACCGTAAGCGCCATATTTATCTTCGAGTGTAAGATCTTTACCGTGATTGACGAACGAATCAAGCACCCGCATCCCCTCATTTACGCGATTGGTGCCCCAAAGTGTATCCACATGAGCACGCATTCGCAAAAACTCTTCTGAATTGCCTATCTGTGTGTTTTTCTTTTTACAGGAAAACATTGCGAGCATAAAACAGCCCAGCAGCAAAAAGTAAAAAACAGGTCGGTTTGGCCAATAAGTTTTCCGGTACTTCAACTCCATCAAATAATTCTCAGTCATCACAAATATACTATTCACCTCTGTATCAGCACCATTTGGATCGGATTTTTTAACCATTATTTAAATGCGTCCTCTCCGGTAATATCCATGCCGGTAATGAGCAAATGGATATCATGTGTCCCTTCATACGTAATTACTGACTCAAGGTTAGCCATATGTCGCATTATTGGATATTCGCCTGTAATTCCCATACCGCCAAGTATTTGCCTTGCCTCGCGCGCTACGTTTACGGCTGTTTCTACGCTGTTGCGTTTAGCCATTGATATCTGGGCAGGAGTGGCTCTGTGCTCATTTTTTAAGGTGCCTAATCGCCAAACCATGAGTTGTGCTTTAGTGATCTCGGTAATCATTTCGGCCAGTCTTTTTTGTTGTAATTGAAATGCGGCTATCGGTTTGTTGAATTGTTTACGCTCTTTGGCATAACGTAGTGCAGTATGGTAGCAATCCATGGCAGCGCCCAAAGCTCCCCACGAAATTCCGTAACGCGCCTGGTTTAAACACCCCAACGGGCCTTTTAGACCTATCGCATCAGGCAATAAATTTTCTTTTGGAACTTTTACATTATCGAATACCAGCTCGCCTGTTGCCGAAGCGCGTAACGACCATTTATTATGTGTTTCAGGTGTCGAGAAGCCTTCCATGCCACGTTCCACAATCAATCCTTGAATTTTTCCCTGCTCATTCTTTGCCCAAACAATGGCTATATCAGCAAAAGGCGCGTTAGATATCCACATTTTGGCGCCATTAAGCAGGTAATGGCTGCCGGCATCTTTAAAATTGGTAGTCATACCGCCGGGGTCAGAGCCATGATCGGGTTCGGTGAGGCCAAAGCAGCCCATTAGTTCGCCGGTGGCGAGTTTGGGTAGATATTTGTTTTTTTGTTTTTCTGAACCGTAAGCGTAAATAGGATACATCACCAACGACCCCTGTACCGATGCTGTTGAACGGATGCCTGAGTCGCCGCGCTCAATTTCCTGCATGATGAGTCCGTAGGAAATATAGTCCAGCCCCATGCCGCCATACTGCACAGGGATGGTAGGACCGAAGGCGCCAATCTCGGCTAAACCTTTCAATAAATGTTTCGGAAACGCGGCCCGCTGCGCATAATCTTCAATTATAGGCGATACTTCTTTTTTCACCCAATCGCGAATGCTTTGCCGTATCAGTTTATGTTCGTCGGTGAGCAGTTCGTCAAGCAAGTAGTAATCGGGCGATTCAAAAAGGTCAGTTTTGGCCATAAAATATCGGTTTAAACAAATATAGCCTAATAAGCAATAACTATAGTTTTAAACAATAACTTATTATGGCTATTTAACTAAAATACTAATTTTGGATATGATAATAGCCTTACATGGCGTGGAGTTTTTTGCTTACCACGGCTTTTACCCCGAAGAACAAAAATTAGGAACTCATTTTACAGTAGATATCGAAGTAGAATTTACGCCTGTTGGCGATATTAGCGAAGATAACCTGGAGAACACCGTCAACTACGAAAAGCTGTATGAGATAGCCTGCGAGGAGATGAAAATCGCCAGAAAACTTATTGAAACCGTGGCCCAGGGTATGATGGATAGCATTGTAAAGCAATATAGCTTTGTTGATGCGGTTAAGTTAACTATCCATAAACTTAATCCTCCGCTCGGGCTTAAAACCAAAGCCTCAAGTGTTACGCTGACATACCAGAAAATAAATTTATAAGTTAATAAACTAGCTTCTGTTTAATAAAATGGCTATGGCGTACAACAAAATAACCGGCCCGATTTTAAGTGAGATAAAGCAAATTGTTGGCGATGAATGGGTAATTACTGACGACGCCACCCTGGAGAAATACAGCCACGACGAGACCGAAGACCTGCGCTATTATCCAGAAGTGGTGGTTAAACCCCAAAAACCTGCCGAAATATCGGCTCTGCTAAAACTTTGTAACCGATACCTGATACCTGTTACGCCCCGTGGCGCCGGTACGGGTTTGAGTGGCGGATCGCTGCCTGTTATGGGCGGACTGATGCTGGCCATGGAGCGTTTTAACCGGGTGCTTAACATCGACGAAGAAAATCTGCAGGCAACTGTCGAACCGGGGGTAATTACCGAAGAATTTATGAACCAGGTTGCCGAAAAAGGCCTGTTGTACCCTATAGACCCGGCCAGCAAGGGCAGCTGTTTTATAGGTGGAAATATAGCACATGGATCGGGCGGTCCCAGAGTGGTTAAGTACGGTACCATACGCGAATATATCCTCAATCTGGAGGTGGTGCTGCCGTCGGGCGAAATCATTTGGACGGGCGCCAATACTTTGAAGTATGCATCGGGTTATAATTTAACGCAGTTGTTTATTGGGTCGGAAGGGACATTGGGGGTGGTTACCAAAGCAGTTGTTAAACTTATCCCTGCACCAACAATTGATGCATTAATGATGGCTTCATTCAATTCAAATGAAGAGGCCTGTAAAGCAGTGTCGGCCATTTTTAAAGCCGGCATTATTCCGTCTACCTTAGAATTTATGGAACGCAGGGGTGTGCAGTGGGTGATAGACAAAGACGGATTAACTTTTGACATGAAACCAGAAGATGCCGCCTTTTTATTGATTGAGGTTGATGGTACCGACACCACCGTTATATTTAACGATTGCGAAAAGATTAATAACGTTCTTGAAAAGAATGGCTGTACCAATGTGTTGTTTGCTGATTCGGCAGCTCAAAAAGAGGAACTGTGGCGCATTCGCCGCACCATGGGGGTATCGGTAAAGGCAAACTCTGTTTATAAAGAAGAGGACACCGTGGTACCGCGGGCCGCTTTGCCGCAGCTTATTAAAGGCATTAAAGAAATTGGTGGCCGATACGGATTTGAATCGATTTGCTATGGGCATGCCGGCGACGGGAACCTGCACGTCAACATTGTTAAAGCTAATATGAGCGATGAGGACTGGAACACCAAACTCAAAGATGGTATTCGTGAAATATTTGAATTGACAGTTTTATTGGGCGGTACGCTTTCAGGCGAGCACGGTATTGGGTTTGTTCAAAAAGATTTTATGCCGATAAAATATTCGTCTGCTCATTTTGAGTTGTGGCGCGGTATTAAAAAGGTTTTTGATAAGAATTATATACTAAATCCTTCAAAAATATTTAATCCATAATATTTTTAGCCGCGAACATATCTTTTAGTTCTGCAGGTATAGCACCTGTATCTTTTTAGCGGCAAAAAAAACAGGAAAGATTTTACAAACCAACCTCTTGGTACACGATCTTCCATGATGTTTCTACATTTTGGACAACGGTTTTTATTGATTAAATTGTGAGAAAGGGAGGCGTCCATACAAGTAAGGGGGCGTTGTATCGGTTTGAGGATAAAAACTAAACTCAAATATAAATTAATTAATCAACCCTGGTGTTAAATTAATATTAAAAACAAACATAAATTATTGATTTTCTTAAACATATAGGTTGTGTAATGGTATTAATTATTATAAGATATCAGTCAATTTGATACATCAATAATATTATTAAAATAACAGGTATGTTTTTATTTTATTTTTAAATCAATTAAAGCAAATACTTGTTAATGTGTTTGCACACAGCGGTACTTAAACATGATCACTCACTTACCAGATAACGGCTATAAAGCTATTTTTTACAAAAGCCAGGCTACGATGCTTATTTTGAGTGTCGACACGCCTTATTATACTGTTATTGATGTAAATGATGCTTATCTAAAAGCGACAAATAGCACCCGTAATACTTTAGTTGGTTCATCTATATTTACGGCCTTTCCGGAAAATCCGGGCGATAAAGAATCAAAAAGTGTGGAACTTACAACAGCTATTTTTGATAAGGCTGTCCGCACAAAAAAGCCCCAAACACAAAATAACTACCGTTACGATATCCTGATGCCCAAAAACGGCGAGTTTGAGGAACGTTGGTGGACAGCTACCAATACCCCCATTTTAGATGAAAAGGGCGAGGTAAGCTGTCTCATTCATTCGCCCATTGATGTTACCGAGTTACATCACCTTACCGAGCGCGGCCAAAAAAGTGAGGAGGCCCTGAAGCTGCAAAGGCAGCAATTATTTAACACGTTTATGCAGGCGCCGGTAGGCATAGCTATTTTAAAGGGCAGCAATTATGTGATCGACCTGATTAATCCCACACTCTGCCAATTGTACGGGCAAAGTCCTGAAGAAATGATGGGCAAGCCCATTTTTGATTGCATACCGTTTGCCCGGGGCAAGGGCTTCGAAGAGATGCTGGACGGCGTGTTGGCTAACGGCGCACCTGTAAGCGGCGAAGAGGTGCCGGTTTTGCTGGTTCGCGAACGCGTTTTGCAAACGGTTTACGTAAATTTTGTATACGAACCTTATCGCGAACCTGACGGAACCATAAGCGGCGTCATTGTAGTAGCTATCGAAGTAACTGAAATGTTTAAGGCCCGTAAGTTATTGGAAGAAGCCGAAGAGCGCGCCCGCCTGGCTGTTGATGCAGTAGGATTGGGAACTTATGATATAGACCTGATATCGGGCGAAGTTATCACGTCAAAAAGAACGGCGAATATTCTGGGTTTCGAGGAATCTGTAACCCGGGCCGAATATATAGCGGCCTTTCATCCTGACGATGCTCCTTTAAGAAAAAAAGCTTACGAAGAAGCTTTGGTTATGGGCAGATTGTTTTTTGAAGCACGTGTAATATGGCCCGACAAATCTATCCGTTGGATAAGATTGGAAGGAAGGGTGTTGTTTGGCGATGATGATGTAGCGGTGAGAATCATCGGCACTATTCTGGATATTACAGAGCAGCGTAAAGCTATTGAAGAGCAGCGCAAGCTGATAACGCTGGTTGATAACAGCGTTGATCTGATGTCGATATTAAGCTTGGAAGGCGTTAATACCTATATCAATAAAGCTGGTATGAACATGCTGGGTTTTGATGATGCCGACCATGTGGCCCGCGTACCCATATCTGAATTGCATGACCCTGCGCATTTTGGCCTGGTTGAGCACGAGGTATTACCTACCGTAATGAGCAAAGGCAGATGGGAGGGCACTATGCTGGTGCGGCATTTAAAAACAGGCGAAATATTTCCGGTTTATAATAGTTGCATCCGCATAGACGATCCGGTATCGGGCGTTCCTATTGCCGTAGGTGCCGTAATGCGCGACCTGCGCCCTGAGATTGCCGCAAAGCAAGCTTTGGCTGATAGTGAGCAGTTGCTGAGAAACATCACCAGCGCGGCGCCAACTACGCTTTGGATGTCTGACCTTTCGGGCTCTGTTACTTATGTTAACCAAACGTGGGTAGACTGGACGGGTCGCGAATATGATAATCATCTCGGTAATGGGTGGTTGCATAGTATTTATCCGGCCGACAGGCAAAAAGTGGCCGAAAAGCTAACCGGAGATATAGCTGCCCATGGCTTGTTTGAAGTTGAGTTTAGACTAAACCATGTTGACGGTACCACACATTGGTGTATGTTATCGGGCCAACCACAATATGATAACCATGGTAGTTTTTCAGGATATATTGGATCTTGTGTAGATATTACCGACCAAAAATTGCTGCAACAGCAAAAGGACGATTTTATTGGCATTGCCAGTCATGAATTAAAAACACCGGTAACCAGTATTAAAGCTTATGCACAAGTGCTGGAGAAAATGCTGTCGCGCAAAGGCGAAACCAAAGAAGCTCAGATGATTGGCCGTATGGATATGCAGATAAATCGTTTAACCAGTTTAATCGGCGATTTACTTGACGTTACCAAGATCAACTCGGGTAAGCTGCAATTTAATGACAGCGAGTTTGATTTTGTGCCGATGATAGGCGAACTGGTGGAAGAACTTCAGCGTACTACTGAAAAGCATACTTTAATTGAGCAGCATGACGCGGTAGGGGTGGTTTATGGCGATAGAGAACGCATAGGGCAGGTGATATCCAACTTGATTACCAATGCCATCAAGTACTCGCCACAGGCAGACAAGATTATCATAAGCACAAGCTTAAAAGATGACGAAGTTGAGCTTAGGGTGCAGGATTTTGGTATAGGTATTTCAAAAGACAAGCTGGCCAAAGTATTTGAGCAGTTTTACCGTGTAAGCGGCGATATGCAGCACACTTTTCCGGGGTTGGGACTGGGGCTTTACATATCCTCAGAAATCATAAAACGCGAAGGTGGCCGTATATGGGTAACCAGCGAAGTAGGTAAAGGTTCGACTTTTTGTTTTGCAATACCTTTGCGTGGTAAAAAGCCTGATTAAAAGGACCGTAGTATCTACTTCAATTATAGCTTTTTATTATATTTATACCCACCAATTTATAAGGACTTGCGGGGTGGATAACTTACTGCGTTTTTTTGAGGAGAAGCTTTTAAGAAAAAGTGTTTATGCAGCTGTATTTGCCGGCCTTGCTATGTTTTTTTGCACGCTGCCTGTTCATGCGCAAAGCCTGGGCGATCCAATTGTGAGTATTACTTTTGGCTCCGGGCCAAATGGCTATGGGCCAGCTCTTGCCGCCGATTCAGGTTCTACCACTTATACTTATGTTACCAGATCGCCTGAAGACGGAGAGTATGGTATATTTCACAGTACCGAGGGCCTTAATCGCAACTGGCTAATTACAACAGACCATACCGGTGACCCGAATGGTTACATGATGATAGTGAATGCAAGTTATGACCCCGGCTTGTTTTATACCCGAAAAGTTAACGGTTTATGCGGTAGCACCACCTACCAATTCGGCGCCTGGATCAGGAATATTTTAAAGGGTAAAGGCATATTACCAAACGTGTCTTTTTCAATAGAAACTCCCGACGGGCAGTCATTGGGTACCTTTAATACAGGTGATATTGTGAGTACTAACTGGATACAGTACGCCTTTACATTTACCACGCCGGCCAGCTTACAAACTGTAGTTATAAAAATGACTAATAATGCTCCTGGTGGTGGCGGTAATGATATTGCTATTGATGATATTACCTTCAGGCCCTATGGTACGCCCTATACTGCAGTGTTTGACCAAGGCTTTGCTTTAAGTTTTTGTTCTGCAAATCCTCAAAATATAACTGTAAGAGCGTTAACCCCGCTTGATACCGGCTATGCACAAAGGCTACAACGTTTTGATAACGGGCAATGGTTAAATCATAGTTTGCCTACTACTTCACCTGCCATAAGTTTTTTAACTCCCGATACACCCGGCGTATATACGTACCGCGTCATTAAAGGCGATGCCGGCAATATTGATTATACCAAATGCGTGGTTTCTTCAAATACTATCGCCATTCGGGTGTCGCCGCCGCCTCTGGTCAAGTTTCTGGCAGCCGATACCATTTGTCAGGGCGATACGGTTGTTATCAGGGATCAGACATTGGCGCAGGGGTTGGTTGTTACCGGCCGTACCTGGGATTTTGGCGATGGTACAACGTCTACAGATTTAAATCCAAAGCATTTATATACCGCACCCGGCGATTATATCATCAAACAAACTGTAACTACCGACATGGCGGGCTGTGGCAATCAGGGTTCAAAAACAATACATGTAGTGCCTGCTGCCCAACCGGCTTTTGATTATTCAATGGCCGATTGTCCGACTAGAACGCTACTTTTTACAGACAAAACGGTGATACCGGAGGGGACGGTGGTAAAGCGCCAATGGGATTTTGGAGATGGTACAAGCCCGGCTATTGCCGGCGATGTTACTTTTCAGCATAAATATGATACCGCGGGAGTTTACAAGGTTACCCTCAGTATAAAAACAAACAAGGGCTGCCAGTTTACGCTTACAAAAAATGTCACCGCGCATAATGCGCCCCAGGCAAATTTTATATTGCCTGAAGTTTGTATATCAGACGTGGCGCAGTTTTTAGATAGCACGGTTGTTGATAAAGGCGTTACTGTGAACTATTCCTGGAATTTTGGTGACGACAACGCAGCTGCAGCCGATAATACATCGACCCTGAAAAATCCTTCACATAAATACACACAAGCCAAACAGTACCCGGTAACGCTTACAATAACCACCAGCGACGGGTGCCAGCAAACTGTTACTAAAACGTTTACCGTAAATGGCGCCAATCCAACGGCGGCTTTTACTATTCCTAATACAACGGTGTGCAGTAATCAGGAGGCATATTTTGTTAATAATTCGACAGTTGATTTTGGGAGCGTAACGCGACTTAAATGGGATTTTGGCGATGGCACACAACCGGTAGTTGACGAAAACCCATCGCCAGGAAAAATGTATCGTCACAAATATGCGCAGATCAGTTTGCCGCAGGCTTCCAGGAACTTTGTAGTTAGACTTACCGCATACTCAGGCTCCAGCGCAGCAAGCTGTGCGCAGGAGACAGAACAAACTGTTACCATACTGGCCGTTCCTCAAATTACCTTGAGTGCGCCTGATTCTGTTTGCCTGAATTTTGGTAATGTGCAATTTGCGGTGCAGGAAACCACCGGGGCAACCGGTAGTGGCAGTTTTTCGGGGACAGCTATTAGCTCAACCGGCTTGTTTGATCCGTTAAAAGCAGGATTGGGTACTTTTGATATCAAGTATATCTATACCGCAGCCTCGGGCTGCGCCGATACCATAATCCATAAAATTAAAGTAAACCCTATAGGTACAGTTGCTTTGGGGCCCGATATTCCGTTACCTGATTATGAAAGCATAACACTGCATCCAACTGTATCAGGCGACGGCCTTAAATACCGCTGGAAACCCGCTTTGGGTTTGAGCAGTGACACCACACTCAATCCTGTGGTCAAGATCAATCAGGATATGACCTATACACTTACCGTAACCAATAAATATGGGTGTTCAGTGAGCGGCCAGATACACATTATCAGCTTACACGGCGTTACTGCGCCCAACGCGTTTACGCCCAATGGCGACGGTATTAACGATACCTGGCTGATTAAAAACCTATGGGCGTATAAAGACTGTACGGTCGATATTTTTAATCGTAACGGGCAAAAAGTATACACATCTATCGGCTATTCGCAAATAGGGTGGGACGGGCGTTATAACGGTGCTGATTTGCCTGTGGGCGTTTATTACTACATCATAAATCCAAAGCACGGGCAAAAGGTATTATCTGGCTATGTTGCCATTATCAGATAATACTTGGCTGCCTATGATCAGCAAATTCTTTACGTAGTGATTGTAGTATATTTAGACGCCGGCAGCAAAATTATGCCAGCGAGATCGTGTCCGTCGAAGAGGGGGATATCATGGTGTCAATAAATTCGCCTATGGCTCTTAAGGTGCGGCTGTCCAGCAAATCTTCGTTGCGTTGCATCCACTCGGTGCCCAGTTTGTAAAGCATGGTTGCTTTTCCGTTAATTTTAACAATCCACACTTTCCAGTTTTTAAAATGACCGGTTGTAATCTCCATTAATTGTGTGGTTCCATCGGCTAACTTCACTTTGTAATCCATTGAATGTAATGATTTAGTTGATTGAATAGTCCGTTTGTACTCGATAGGCGATTATATGTAGTAAATGAACAAATAAAATACGCAGACGGAGATAGAATATTGCGTATTGTGTCCGTAAAAAAAACTAAGTGAATGTAACCAATTCATTATGAAATACAAAAAATAAAAAAAATATCAGCCCCTCTAAATGGCGCAGCCCTCATCAACACCAAGGGAATTAACAACTCATGAATAATCTCCCCCGGAAGGGGAGACTTTCAATTTTCAATAAAAAAGCCTTTCACATTGAAAGGCTTTAAATAATTTTGCTTGAAAGCCCTTCCGCCAGTTGGTGGAGAGGGTGAAAAGGTTGCGATTACTCCCTGATCCAAATATTTCTGTAGCTGATAGGCTCGCTCTTATCGCCGTGAGCCTGTAGTTTTAATGGCATAGGGCCATGTGCTTTATAAACGTGAGCAACATTGGTCATAGAGGTACCGCCTCTTATCTCGGTATTGTTTTGAACTAATACGCCGTTAAAGAAAATAGTAACATGCGCCGGTAGCTTAACAGTACCGTCTTCGTTAAATTCAGGAGCCTGGTAAGCAATATCATAAACGTTCCACTCGCCGGCTTTGTGGGCAGGGTTTACCAGTGGGATAGACTCACGGTAAACCGAACCGGCCATGCCGTTGGTGTAAGTTTTATTGTCGTTGTTGTAAGTATCTAATACCTGAATTTCATATCTGCTTGATAAGAAGATACCGCTGTTACCGCGCAACTGGCCGCTACCTGTAATGTTAGCCGGAACTTTCCATTCAATATGCAGTTGGAAGCTGCCGAATTTGCGTTTAGTTTCAATATCGCCTACTGATTTGTCAACAGTAAAAACGCCATCCCCAACCTTCCACTTAGCAGGCGATTGATCTTTAGCGTTTTCCCATTCATCAAGGTTTTTACCGTCGAATAAAATGACAGCATCTGAAGGGGCCTGGCCCATAATTTTAGCCGGAGTTACCACATTTGGCACGGGGCTAAATACTTCGGCATCACTTGGGTTTGCTGATGGGATGTTAGCTTTTCTGATATCGGCCGATGTTGTTTGACCGTAAGCAATGGTCGATGCGCAGAACAGCGCAGCTGTTAAAAACAGGTTGTATCTCATAATTGGTTAATTGTTTGGATGATAATTTGCCCAAATCTATAAGATTTTACCATGATCCGCACAGCTTTTTTTTAGTTTATCGAAAGTGTTACTTTACACTTCGCCGCAAGAAATTTTTATTTTGTTGTAACTGTCTGATAATTTTTTGCGTACAAGTTAAAAATCACCCTAATTAATTTTTACTATTGATATAATGGAGTTATTGGATAAAGATCCGTATAAAGAATCGGTAGGCTTTGCAATTTTGAATTGGGTGTTAGGCATCCTGTTAGCTGCCGACTTGCTTTGGTGTTTTTGTTAAACTTTAACTTCTTTCCACTTACCGCGCTTAAAGAAATACCAGGCCGCCAGCGCCAGTAGGGTTTCAGCGATGGGGATAGAAAGAAACGCACCATTGGCATGCATTTGCATCGGTTTGGCCAGATACCAGGCTAATGGAATTTGCAGCAGCCAGAAGCATACAAAATTTATCCAGGTAGGGGTTTTGGTATCGCCAGCGCCGTTGAGGGCTTGTGTCATCACCATACCAATGCCATAAAAAATATAGGCCGAGCCAAAAGTCTGTAAAGCCTTGACTCCGTATCTGATCACTGCTGTATCCGTAGTAAAAAAGCGGATAATATGATCAGAGAAAAACAAAAAGAGCAGCATCACCCCACCCATAAATACTGCGTTATATTTGGCAGTAATAGTCACACTTTTTTCTGCGCGATGAATTTCTTTGGCGCCCAGGTTTTGGCCAACAAGTGTAGCCGCTGCATTGCTTAATCCCCAGGCCGGTAAAATAAAGAATATCACGTTACGTATAGCGATCTGGTAACCCGCAGATGCCGCCGTTCCGCCGGTTTCTGCCACCAACCGGGCAACAGCTATCCAGCTGCCGCTGGCGATGATGAACTGCAAAGTTGCCGGCCAGGATATGCTAATGATGTTTTTGATAACTTCGCTGTCAAACCTGAAATGCGGCATTTTGAATTTTACCTTGCCATTGCCTTTAATTAGATGATAACACTGATAAAGTACACCCGAAGTGCGCCCGGTTACCGTTGCCATTGCTGCACCCTTTAAGCCAAAGAAATGAATCAGGACAGGGCAGAGTACAATATTTACGAAACTGGCTATCCAAAGGCTTTTCATGGCCATTGCTGCGTTACCGGCGCCGCGGAATATACCGTTGATCAAAAAGATGAGAATGATTGATAAGCTGCCGCCAAACATGATGCGGGTGAAAATAGCGCCGTCTGCAACTACTTCTTTACTGGCGCCCATCAGGTTCAGGATATCACCGGCATAAATCATACCGGCAATGGTGATTATAATTGAAATTATAAAAGCAACAATGAGCGATTGTGCACCTGCATGAGCTGCACCATTCAGGTCTTTCTCACCCACGCGACGCGCTACTACTGCACCCGCCGCAGTGCTCAAACCCATGGCAATGCTATAAACCAGGGCTATGACAGACTCAGTTAATCCGACGCTGGCAATGGCGTTTTCGCCGAGTTTGCCTACAAAAAACATATCCACCAAAGCAAATACACTCTCTAAACTTAGCTCTAAAATCATCGGCACAGCCAATAAAAATACCGCCCGGCGAATACTGCCCGTGGTAAAATCATGGTTCTCGCCGTTGAGCGATTCTTTGATAATGGTGATGATATTTTTGAATGACATAATGAAAAAGGAGCCGGGTTAAAAATTATTGCGAGAAGGCCGCAGTGTCAAATTAAAACCTCGCAAAGGTAGCCGTTTGCTGTCAGGATCTCGATGATCTTTTCGGGTACCACCATGTCGGCCTCAACACGTAGTATGCGGTCGCAGTCTTCCATGTCAAAGTTAACCCGACTATGCGGATAGTGATTCAATACCTGCTGAATCAATTGTTCAGAGGTCTCAATCTCGTTAACATTGGTTTTAAAAACTTCAACTGTCATCGGTCAATGTATTAGCCAGCCAGAACCCCGGCGATTTTTTGTAATTGAAAAGTATGCCGCTGGGTATGAACAATATAAAACCAAACAAATTCCAATCGGGTAAAGAACCCGAAAGTAGGTATTTCAAAGTCCATACAAGTTAAACTCAGGTCGAGCGTCCGGGCTGCTTCTAAAAGTTTGGTGAATTTATCGGTTACCATATCCAGCAGTTCTTGCTTCTCATATTTTTTGTCTGACGGATAAATAAAATCAGGCGACTGCATTTTGATGTCCATGTTCAAAAACAGATCGGACGTGGCCTTGATCTTTTCGGCAGGATCGCGGCTGGTAGCTTGGGTTTTGCCATATAAAACCTCGATGCCGACGGCTTTTAACATGTGTTCAGTTACCTGAGCGGCGGTCCAGCTGCCTTCAAAAGGTACAATGTTAATTTTATCGGCCGGAATAGCGGATATAGCTTGAAGCAGATTTTTATATGTGCTTTCTAACTCGGCAATAGTATCTTTCATGATGGATGTTTTAAAAGCGCCCCGCCATGAGCAAGGCGCCTTGTTTTTTTATTTTTGACTATCGTCATAGTTAATCATCCATTTTATACCGAACTTATCAGTAAACATGCCGAACCAGGCACCCCAGAACATTTTTTCTAAGGGCACTTCAACCACGCCGCCTGCTGATAAGCCATCGAAAATTTTTTGAGCCTCGTCCATGGTGTCAGGGCTAATGGCAATAGAAAAGTTATTGCCAAAAGTTACCGTGTGGCCTTGCGATTCTAAAGCGTCAGTCCCCATTAAAATTGTTTGGCCAATGGGTAGTGATACATGCATAATTTTATCTTTCTCATTGGCCGGCATGTTGTCGCCGTGAGGGGTGTCTTTAAAACGTTGCAGAGCCAAAAACTCGCCGCCAAAAACTGATTTGTAAAAATTAAACGCCTCTTCTGTGTTACCCAGGAAATTAACGTAAGGATTAATGTTTGCCATGATTGATTTTTTTTTTAGTGATTTGATGTTTGTTTTAGTAATGCTAAGGTAGGGGCAATTTTTTGATTAAATGATGTGCAGAAATGTCAATATTGGGGGGTATTCGGGACATTTATACTCCTCCTAACCCTTGCGAAGGGGGCATACCTATCTCCCTATATTAAGATTTATTTACTATAATACACCATACGTTTCAAAGCCCTCTCCGTCGGCCGGCGGGAAGGGTTGGGAGGGGTGCAATCACTCCCCCCAGGCCGTAATCATCAACGTGCGCGAACCGCCTATGTTACGGTGCTCGCATAAATAAATGCCTTGCCAAATGCCCAAAGCAAAGCGCCCGTTGCGAATAGGGATAGTGACCGAACTACCCAGCATGGCTGCTTTTAGGTGTGCCGGCATATCGTCGGGACCTTCGTCGTCATGTACATAGTCCGGGTCATTCTCGGGTACAGCCTTGTTGAAATACATCTCAAAATCCCGGCGCACAGTCGGGTCGGCATTTTCATTGATGGTTAGTGATGCCGATGTATGCTGTATGAAAACCTGGCAAATGCCAATCTTAATTTCACTAATCTGAGGCAGTGCTTGCAAAACCTCCGCTGTTATTAAATGGAAGCCGCGGTGTCGTTGGTTTAGTCGTAGTTGTTGTTGGAGAATTTTCATAGATCATTTTATCTGTAACTAACGCAAGGTTTGTGGGTCTAACTTGTAAAGCTTAATATATGCGATACTTTCTTTGTCTGATATTGCCGCCTTTGGCGGTATTTACTACAGGACGTATAGGTGCCTTTATATTAAACCTGCTCCTGACTTTATGTTTCTGGATTCCAGGTGTAATTCACGCTATATTAGTAACTAACGACTATTATGCCGCCAAACGACATCGCCAGTTAGTACGCGTAATGAAACGATCATATTAAGGTTATTGTTTGGTATAATGCGTTGATAGCGTTATTTTAAAAAGTGTTTTAGTATCCAGTCCCCAGTTGGCTGGCGCGTTGCCTGTACTGGTGCTTTGAAGATCCATATCGGTATTGTCTAATGCCAGAATTGGTTCGGTAGCGCTGCCGCCGTTGGTTTGTTTAAGTGTTAAATTACTTCCTAAAATTGCGTAGGTTAAAAAAGCGGTAGTATCTGACTCTTGTCTCAGCTCGTTTTGGTTATTTGTAGGTAAACTGGTTACATAGCCGCTGCCATCCTTGTTATAAATTTCTAACCAGGCGCGGTTTGCATAATGGCCGGTAAAGTTGATGGTGGTATCTTTGAGCAGTTCATCGGTGTTTAGATCGTAAATCCTGGTATTTTGACTCGTTGATTTCCATGTACCGATAATGAGCTTTTGATATTGCGCTTTCATGCTTTCATCCTTTTTGCAGGAATAAATAGCAAGTATACAGACAGATATAAATAGAGATATTTTTTTCATGGCGAGATAGATTTAGGGGAGACATAAAGTTAACAAAATAATCAGCAGCAATATTTTTGTAACGATAATTTTAGGGTAGATTCAACTCAGCGTGATAATTCGTTATTTACTTATTACGTGAAATTTTATAAATATGTTTTATATGATTACAATATTTTAATAAGTACTATGGATGATGTTTTAGGGCAGGCTATGTATGATTATTGGAAACAGCAGCCCGCTTCCAAATTGTGGATCAATAATAAATACGGACCTAAGGAACAGATGCCTGTTGAAACCTATTTTCGCGATGAAGATGATATGCCAGACATTGAATGGATGGCTTTAGAACAGTGTAGGGGGAAGGTGTTGGATATCGGCGCAGGAGCAGGCAGCCACGCACTTTTTTTACAGGAGCAGGGTATTGATGTCGTTGCCATGGATATTTCACCGCTATGTGTAAAAGTAATGCAGGAGCGCGGTGTTAAAAAAGCTGTCGAAGCAGATGTTTATACCTTCAATCAGGGTAAATACGATACTTTATTGCTGTTGATGAATGGTATAGGCCTGGCCGGTACTATTGACGGGTTGAAGAAACTGCTCATCCATCTGAAAACACTTTTAAATAGTGACGGGCAGTTATTGTTTGACTCGTCAGATATAGCTTATCTGTATGAAGGCAAGTTGCCTAAACAAGGTTATTATGGCGAGGTTGAATATCAATATACCTACAAACAACTTAAAACCGAATGGTTCAAATGGTTGTATATTGATGAGCACACGTTGCAACCCATTGCTGCCGAATGCGGTTATCTGATGGATGTTTTGATTGACGATGAATATGGTCAGTATCTAACCCGTTTAACCGTAGTTAATTAGCATATTATTTTTAACCGATTTAAACTTTGTGCTTATTATTTGCTCTATATATAACAAACACTATCATATGAAAAAACTATTTGTACTTGCGGCTCTTATAATAGCAGCTACCTACACTACCTTCGCACAAAGTGTCGATCTGCGTCGTAAAATTGAAGTAACCGGTACCGCCGAACAAGAAGTGACTCCGGATATTATTAATGTCTCTATCTCTTTGCAGGAATATGGCAAGGTCACCATTGATCAGTTGGAGAAACAACTGGAAGATGCGGTACGCGACGCAGGCATACCAAAAGAGGATTTTACCGTAAATAATATCTCGGCTTATAACTATAAGTATCAGAAAAAGAAAGATCCAGCTTTTATGGCTTCAAAGCAATATGGCATCCGCTTTCATAATCTGAATAAGTTTGATCAGATCATCGCCAAAATAGACCCGAAAGGTATTCAAAGTACCAATATCGACAGCTATGACTACTCAAAAATGGACGCGCTGAAAAATGAATTGAAGCTAAAGGCGCTGATGTCGGCAAAATCAAAAGCTACCTATTTGCTTGCCGGTTTAAATGAAACATTGGGCCCGGTATTAAATATTACCGAAAACGATAATAGCAATTACCCGATGCCGCGCCCTGTAATGTTCAAGTCAATGGCAATGGCCGATCGGGCTACACCTGCCGAGTCGGACATCGACTTCAAAAAGATAAAGTTAAATTTTCAGATCAACGCGGTGTTCCAGATCGGGAAATAATCGGCATATATAAAAGAAAAGGCCGCTGCTTAATTAAGCAGCGGCCTTTTCTTTTGTGCTTTATAGTTACTTAGGAACCGAATAACTGAACTGAAACCCGGTTCTGCCATTAGTGTTGCTGGTTGTTATAGGGCCCAGCACATTGCCTTTGTAAGTAATGGTTCCGGTTAGGCTTCCAATAGTGTTTGTGGCCGCCTCAATAATTACCTTATGGCCTGGTGCAGGCGTGAAATAGTAATCCAGACTTGATTTGTTCTGGTCGTCTGTTACTGAAAATTCGTTGGTTAATGTATCAATTTCAGTTATGTCGTAAGAGAATAGTTGATTACTGCTGATAACCACATGCATAGTCCCGGGAGCTGGCTTAATATTTTCGTCTATTTGATTTTTATCATTTTTCTTGCAGCTAAGCGCGGCAAGTAAGACTAAAAGATACAGATAATGTTTTTTCATGATGAAATACCCTATACAATCAAACGGTTTATGTTAATCAATTAGTATTCAGTATTAAACGCGGCTCGTCATACTCAATCATCTGTTCTCGTTCTTTAGCAGGAATGGGTACAGATTTATTAGCCGAATAGTCGTAGCTGATACAAACCGTTTTACCGGTAGTGCAAATTTCTTCGCCGTTGGGAGTATTCTTAACCAAAACCTGCATCACATCAAAACTACTGTTGCCTATGCGCACGACACGCACGTAACAAGCCACCTCGTCATACAGGTTTATAGGTTTTAAATAATTTACCTCTGCGCGGCCCACGATGATGCCGTGCTCGCTCAAATTCCAATCGATAGCGTGTTTCCAATAGTTAAAGCGGGCTATTTCGAAATAGGTAAGGTATATGGCATTGTTAACGTGACCCACAGCGTCGATATCTGAAAAGCGAACGTGAATAGGAGTGCGAAACTTGTAATCTGATAGTTTTTCAGCCATTAAATGTCATTATGTCGGTTAAAAATTGGTTTGTGTGACGAAAAGTCATCTAGAAATACTTAAAAAACTACTGGTATGACGATTGATCAAACAGTTACAAATTAACATAAAATAAAAAACTTTTAGGAGGATATACACATGACTTTAGTAAAATTTGGCAAAGAGGCAAAAAATGGTTTTGCAAACCCATTCTTTAATGATGTTTACTCGATCTTAAACGACTCATTTGTAAACGAAAGAGCAGCTTTACGCAGCCCTGCAGCTAACATTGCAGAAACCGATGCTCAGTTTGAAATTGACCTGGCCATTCCCGGTTTAAGCAAAGAAGATATTAAGATCAATCTGGATAAAAATGTATTAAGCGTTTCGGCCGATAAGAAAACTGAAACCGCCGATGAAAACAAGAAATTTACCAAACGCGAGTACAGTTATAGCTCATTCAGCAGGTCGTTCACTTTGCCTGAAAGCGCAGATCAGTCAAAAATTGAAGCCGATTATGTAAACGGTATCCTGAAATTGACTATCGCAAAGAAAGAAGAAGCTAAATTTCAAACCAGAGAAATCTCTGTAAAATAATATTATATCGGGATGTTCCGAAAGTCCGCGGCAGTGAGGATGATTAGTTTAGGGATAGGTAAGGGTGATTGTGTTTGCAGGCCCGGACTTAGGAAATACCGATAAAGAGTGTTTTCATAATAAGTAATGTTGGTTTAGTTTGAAAAAGGGCCGTCCCGCAAGGGATGGCTCTTTTTGTTATTTACGAATTACGAATTAGCTATTTTAATGACCATTCGTAAATCTAAATCATAAATCCGTTAGTTTCTCATATTAATATACTGCAGCGGCTGACCAAAGTCCTCTTTGCGGGCCAGCGCTATAACAGATTGCAGGTCGTCTATCTTTTTGGCTTGTACACGCACCTGGTCGTCCATGATGCTGGCTTGTACTTTAAGGCCGCTGTCTTTTATTTTTTTGACGATCTTTTTGGCCGTTTCCTGATCAATACCTTGCTTAACCTTAATTTCTTTACGGATCATGTTGCCTGATGCCGCCTGTTCTTTGCCAAATTCAAGATCTAAAGCTTTTGGGTCAAGCTGTTGTTTAACCATACGGCTAATAATGGCGTCCTGTATGGCTTTTAGGCGCATATCATTTTCAGTAACTACGGTTACTATATTGGTTTTTTTATCGAGATCGATAGTGCTCTTTGAATCATTAAAATCATAACGGTTCAAAATATCTTTTTTTGCAATGTTGATGACGTTGTCCAATGTCTGGCCGTCAATTTTACTTACTATATCAAAACTTGGCATAGGTAAATTATTTTGGTTAGAGGGTGCAAAATTACTATTTATATATCACATAGCTATACAATCAAATACTTTGATTGTATGTTAAAACAAGTAGACGTAGTAATATATTAATATTAACTTAACAAAAAAATCGGCAGCTTTGCCGTAATGTCTACCGGCGTCGCATTTACTATATGGATTTAAAACGGGTACCTTTAATTAACAGAGAGATCAGCTGGCTATATTTCAATGAGCGTGTGCTGCAAGAAGCTGCCGACCCGACCGTCCCATTAATAGAGCGCATCAAATTTCTGGCCATATTTTCATCAAACCTTGATGAGTTTTACCGGGTGAGGGTAGCCACCCTGAGTCGACTGGCCAGCCTAAACGAAAAATCAAAAGAAATACTCGGGTACAGCCCTAAAAAGCTGCTCAATCAGATCAAAAACCTGGTAGTAAAGCAGGAGCGTAAGTTTAACGACCTGTACGAAAACATCATCGTAAAACAACTGGCCGAAGAAAAGATATTCTTATTGAACGACAAGCAGTTAAACGTTTCCAGGGGTACTTTCGTGCGCCACCATTTTCGTGAAAAACTGCTGGCAACGCTGGTGCCTATCATGCTGAATACAGCCACCCCGCTGCCCGAGCTGCGCGATCGCGCTATTTACTTTTTTGTTAAGCTGATCAAAGACAAAAAAGTTACTTATGCGCTGATTGAGATACCTGATAACCTGCCGCGTTTCACCGTACTGCCCGAAACCAACAACCTGAAGTTTATTATCCTGCTGGATGATATTGTGCGATATTGTTTAGAGGACATCTTTTTCATTTTTGAGCACGATAGTATCGAAGCTTTCTCCATACAGCTTACCCGCGACGCTGAGTTAGATCTGGACAAAGAGGTGAGCGGCAAGTTTATAGATGCACTGTCGCGCAGCTTACAAAAACGTAAAAAAGGCAAACCTATGCGCTTACTGTATGACTCAGAGATGCCGATGGATATGTTAAAATATCTGGTAGGTAAAATGGGGCTGCATGGCGAGAGCCTTATTCCCGGTAACCGTTATCACAACTTTAAAGATTTTATATCATTCCCTAACGTAGGCTCGGCCGAGTTGGAATATGTCAAATACCCCGCCTTACCTGTTGAGAACCTTACTTTCGACCGGAGTTTGATGACGATGATCGCTAAGAAAGATTATCTCATCAGCACACCTTACCAATCGTACGATTACGTGATCCATTTCCTGCGCGAAGCGGCAATCGACCCAATGGTGAAAGAGATCAGCATAGCGGTTTACCGTTTGGCTGAGAACTCGCGCATTATGCACGCCCTGGTTAATGCTGCCAAAAACGGTAAAAAAGTAAACTGTTTGGTTGAGCTGCGCGCACGCTTTGACGAGCAGAACAATATTACCTGGAGCCGCCGTCTGGAAGAAGAGGGGGTAAACGTGATTTATGGCACTGAAGGCTACAAAGTGCACTCAAAAATATGCCTGGTAAATCGTACCGGTAAAGATGGCAAGTCTACTTATTACGCCTGCTTATCAACAGGCAATTATAACGAAAAAACGGCCCGCATGTATGCCGACCATACCCTGCTTACCGCCAATAAAAAAATAACCGCCGACCTGGTTAAGGTATTCAAAGACATTAACAAAGGCGCATTGCCAAAGGGCTTAAAAAACCTCATCGTATCGCCTTTTGATTCTCGCCCGGCTATTTATAAACTCATAGACAACGAGATCAAGAATGCCAAAGCAGGCAAACCTGCCTATATGATTCTCAAGATGAATAGCCTGGCCGACGAGCAAATGGTGCTAAAATTGTATCAGGCTAATAACGCCGGGGTTAAAATACAGATTATAGTTCGTGGTATGTGCTGCCTGGTGCCGGGCATGAAAGGCTATAGCGAAAATATAGAGGTGATCAGCATCGTTGATAAATATTTAGAGCATGCCCGGGTGCATGTGTATTGTAATGGGGGCGATGAGTTGGTTTATCTCACCTCGGCCGACTTTATGACACGTAACATTGACACCCGCGTTGAAGTTGGTTTTCCCATCTATGACAAGGATGTAAAGAAAGAGATCAGAGACATTATTGATATCCAGTTGAGCGACAATACCAAATCGCGCGAGATCAATAAGGATAATACCAACAAATATCATAAAACAAAATCTGAGCTTCCGGTAAGGGCGCAGATTGATATCTATACTTACTTAAAGAATAAAAATAAAACAAATTGAGATACGCAGCTATTGACATCGGATCGAACGCAGTGAGGCTACTTATTGCAGACATTAAGGCGAATGACGGCACGGTGTCGTTTAAAAAAACCACGCTGGTGCGCGTGCCGCTACGCTTAGGCGACGATGCGTTCCTGAATCACGAAATATCTGAAAAGAAAACTACCGACCTGGTTAAAACCATGCAGGCTTTTTATAACCTGATGGATGTTTACAAGGTTAGCGAATACCGTGCTTGCGCCACATCGGCCATGCGCGAGGCGCGCAACGGGGCAGAGGTGGTTAAAAAAATCAAGGAAGATACAGGCATTGATCTGGAAATTATTCAGGGCCAGGTTGAAGCCAAGATCATTTACGCCAGCCACGCCGAGCAAAATATCGACAAAAACAAAAACTATCTGTATATTGACGTGGGTGGCGGCAGTACTGAGCTCTCGCTGTTTTCGTCGGGCGATTTGATAGCTTCTAAATCATTTAATATTGGTACCATCCGTATTCTGGATAATCAGGATACTGAAGAGTCATGGTCGGCCATGCGCGATTTTGTCCGTGAGCATACCCGCCATTTTAAAGGCATATCAGGTATTGGTACCGGCGGCAATATCAATAAGTTGTATCGTTTGTCTGACGAGAAAAACGGCTCGCCTTTAAGCTTAGGCAAGTTAAAATCTTTGTATGATTATCTGGATTCGTTCTCACTGAAAGACAGGATAAATGTACTGGGACTGAACCAGGACCGTGCCGACGTAATTATCCCGGCTTGCGAGATTTATCTGTCGGTAATGAAGTGGGCAGGCATCAAAAACATCTTTGTTCCGAGTGTGGGAATGGTGGACGGAATTATTCAGACGCTGATAGATGAAAAGTTCGTGAAAACTACATTAAAATAATTTCAATTTTTTGTTTAATAATTAAAAAACTGTTATTATATTTGTAGTGCCCTCTCAAAGGGCATGTTTTTCATAGGTAGATGTAGGGTCGGGTACTTCGTTATTCGACCCTTTTTTTATGCCTGTATTTTCACCCCTCTCGATCTTCCCAAAGGGGGAGAGGCTCTAAGCCCTTCGACATCGCAAATCCCATTTCCATTTAGAATTATAACGTTTTTTATTAGCAGCTTTATCTAACTTTGCTCGCAAACTTTGTTATTCAAGTCTCTCTGCCAAATGGCGGAAGATTTAGAGGGTGTATCTATGAAAAAAATCGTAATCGCAATCACCGGTGCCAGTGGGTCTGTTTATGCTAAATTGCTGCTTGAAAAATTGCAGCAACTCGATCATCAAATTGCCGAGGTGGCCATTGTGATGTCTGACAATGCTAAACAGGTATGGCAGTTTGAACTGGATAACCAGGATTACGAAAAATTCCCTTATAAATTTTACGACAAAAACGACTTCATGGCGCCCTTTGCCTCAGGTTCGGCAAAGTTTGATACCATGGTGGTGGTGCCATGTTCAATGGGGACGCTGGGCCGAATAGCTGGTGGTATCTCTGACGATCTGATCACCCGTGCAGCTGATGTTATCCTGAAAGAACGCCGTAGACTAATATTGGTGGCCCGCGATACGCCTTTTAGTCTCATCCACATCAGAAACATGGCTACGGTTACTGAGGCTGGCGGAATTATCTGTCCGGCTGTACCATCGTTCTATAACAAACCGCAGACGGTGGAAGAAGTAGCACTTACCGTAGTAAACCGCGTTGTCGATTTGATGGGATTAGAGAACGACAGTTATCGCTGGGGCGAAGAATAACTCAGTTTTGGATCTGCGTGGCGGGTAAGTTGGATCAATTGTTTAAATGGCAACTCGAAACTAAATATCGATCCCTCGCCCGGTGTGCTGGTAACGCTGATGCTACCGCCCTGTAACTCAATGATCTTTTTACAGGTAGCCATGCCTAAGCCGGCTCCCTTTTGCTGCGTGGCTTTTTGAGCGCCGGTCACTTGCGCAAATTTATCAAACACATAAGGTAAATCGGCTTTATCAATACCAATTCCGGTATCCAGCACCCTCACTCTCAGTTTAAAATTGCCCGCTACAGCAGGTGTGGTATTTGCCTGTATTACCACTTTACCCCGGGGTGTAAATTTAATGGCATTACTAATCAGGTTGGTTAACACCTGTTTTAAACGCGTTTGATCGCCCTCGCAGCAAAGATTATCATTTATGTTGCTTAGGTTTTCCAGTCTGATGCCTTTTTGGGTAGCCTGGATGGTCATGGTCTCGCAAACTTCAGCTATCGCCTGGTTAAGCATGAAAGGAGTGCTCTCAAAAGTCATTTTATCGTTTTCATATTTCGAGAGATTCAATATCTCATTAACCATCCCCAGGATTTTTTCGGACGAATTTCGTAAAGCGGCGACCTGCTCTTGTTGATGTGGCTGCAAACTCTCCCGGCTTAACTGCTCAGAAACCCCGATCATCGAATTTAACGGCGTTTGTATCTCCTGACTCATATCGGCCAAAAGTTTGCTCTTGAGCTGATCGTATTGATCGTTATTGGTGTCAGGTGCGGCGCTGCCCCGCTTGTTCCTGAACATCTGCCAGATATTATACAGCACAACGATGCTTACAAAAGCCAGAAGCACAAAGTTAAACACCGAACCCTTATTAAAACCAGAAGAAACATAGCTCAGATTTTCGGTCGGTTGGACCGTGTTTGCTGCCGTACTTACCTGTTCAATGGCTTTATATGCTTTCAAACTGGCAATGATCTCATTATTAAGCTCCAGAATATTTTGTTCCTCCACAATAAGCTGTTTGTTAGCGGCATTGAGCTTTTTATAATAGTTATAGGCTTTTCGACCGCTATGTGTAGTGACGGTTGATAGCTTTTGCGAATAGATCACGGTATCCTTGGTTACTACAGCCGTTTTGGGATTTCTGGCCTCTTTTAATTCTGATAACGATGCAATAACCCGGTCGAAGAACTTCTTTTTACGCTGCACACGGGCCGGTTTGATCTTTACATTTTTGACCGTTTGGATGTGATGTGCAACCATTTCGGGCCTAACTTGTACCCGCCTTAGCGACCTGCTAACTTTTCCCGAGTTTTTGATCATCTCGTCAGTCAACAAGCGAAGCCTTATATAGTCATAGTTTTTGTTGATCTTTTCCTGAACCAGTTTTTTAAACTTGTCGGGGTCTGCTGTTCCGCGTCCGCTGAATTTGATCTTGTCGATAGCGTCCAAAACCTGGATCATATCGGCATATGATCGCTTTAAATAGTTGTTTTCGCCGGTGATGGCATACAAACGGCCATTGTTGTCGGCGTCATATAACCGGTAAATGCAAGTATCAATAAGTGCTGAATTTTCGGGTACGGTGGCAGTGGTGTCGATATTGTCCGGTAGGAGTAGTGGCGCCTTCTTGTAATTTAAGTATAAGTATCCCATACCGGCAAAGACGATCATTATCAGCGCAACGATCAGTACAGATCTTAAAATCGGTTTTTTTCTGGCACGGGCAATCATTTAACAGATGTTAGGTTGTTTTAACTGATTTGTTAGATAGTTAATAGAATTAACACAAAAGCAATAAAAAAGTTCTGTTGAGACATTTGGGCTTGTCTGTTACTGTATTATAAATGTTTATTGGTTGATGGAAATTTAGTCGCAGGCCGGTCATAAAATCATGCTGAGCCTTAGGCAATTTATCGGTTAAGCTATATTTAGTATATTTGCAGCCGCAAATGAATAAGAAAGTAGCATTTTATACGCTGGGTTGTAAACTCAATTACTCGGAGACATCAACACTGGGCCGCTTGTTTAGTAATGCCGGCTTTGATACGGTTGATTTCACTGACACGCCCGATGTATACGTGATCAATACCTGCTCAGTAACTGATAATGCCGATAAGAAGTGTAAGAAGGTGGTGAAAGAGGCATTAAAGGTGTCTCCAAATGCTTATGTAACTATCGTGGGCTGCTATGCGCAGCTGAAACCAAAAGAGATAGCTGAAATTCCGGGTGTCGATATGGTTTTAGGCGCTGCCGAAAAGTTCCAGATCATTGACCATATTACCGACCTGACCAAGAAAGAAAAAGCGGTAGTGTACAACCAGCCGGTATCTGAGGCTAATGAATTTGTGCCGGCCTATTCATTTGGCGACCGTACGCGTACTTTCCTGAAAGTGCAGGATGGCTGCGATTATTCATGTTCATTTTGTACCATCCCACTGGCCCGCGGAGCGAGCAGGAGCGACACCATTGAGAGTGCTGTCGAACAGGCAGGGCAGATTGCGGCGTCGGGAGTGAAAGAAATAGTACTCACAGGTGTAAATCTGGGCGACTTTGGTATCATTAACGGTGAACGTAAGTCGCGTTTCTTTGATTTGGTGAAAGCGTTGGACGAGGTCGAAGGTATCGACCGCATCCGTATCTCATCCATCGAACCAAACTTATTGAGCGATGATATTATTGAGTTCGTTGCGCAGTCGAAACGCTTTGTGCCGCATTTTCATATTCCGCTGCAATCAGGTTCTGACAAGATATTGGGACTGATGCGCCGCCGCTATAAACGCGAGCTCTATGCTGAACGCGTAGCTAAGATTAAAGCGCTGATGCCTGACTGCTGTATCGGTGTCGATGTAATAGTTGGTTTCCCTGGCGAGACGCGTGAAGATTTTATAGACACCTACAACTTCCTTAACGGATTAGACATATCCTACCTTCACGTATTTACCTATTCTGAACGTGCCAACACCCTGGCTGCCGAAATGAAAGGCACCGTGCCGGGCTCAACCCGTGCCGAGAGGAGCAAGATGCTGCATATTCTGTCTGACAAAAAACGTCGCGCTTTTTATGAGAGCCAGTTGGGCAAGGTAGAGGAAGTTTTGTTTGAGGGCGATATCAAAGAAGGCTTTATGCATGGCTTTACCCGCAACTACGTAAAGGTTAAAGCTAAATTTGACCCGGTTTTGGTTAACGAAATAAAAAAGGTTACGTTAACAAATATTTCATCTGACGGTGATGTCGAAATAACCGAAAGCGAAGAAATATTGGTGCATTAAACCTATATTCGCAGCAAAATAGTTAGTAATGTTTCCAAACTTAACTTATATCATCAAATATCTTTTTGGTGTTAACATTCCGCTGCCCATACAAAGCTTTGGCTTTTTTGTAGCACTTGCGTTTCTGGGTGCCTATTGGGCTTTTGTGCAGGAGTTTAAACGCAAAGAAAAATTAGGCGTTATCCATTCGTTCGAAAAGACGGTTGTTGTTGGTAAACCTATCACTACTACCGAGTTGATCACCAATGCTTTATTTGGTTTTATAATAGGCTATAAGTTAGTTTATATAGCATTTAACTATCTGGCTTTTGTTGATAATCCTGCCGATTTTCTGACTTCAACACAAGGTAATTTTATAGGTGGTGTTGTGCTGGCTGCAGCGCTTGCTTATTGGGCCTATGCCGAAAATAAAAAACAGGTTTTGCCTGAACCGCAGACTAAAAAGGTAAAAGTACATCCGCATGAATTGATGGGGAATATTTTGGTTTGGGCGGCGCTTTGCGGCTTTGCCGGAGCTAAACTATTTAACGGCCTTGAAAACTGGGACGATTTGGTGAAAGATCCTGTAGGTATGCTGATTGGAAACAGCGGTTTTACCTTTTACGGGGGATTGATTTGCGGTGGCGCAGCCGTACTCTACATCGCCAATAAACACGGTATTAAACCGCTTACTATGCTTGATATCGGCGGACCGGGTATGATGCTGGCTTATGGTATTGGCCGTATAGGCTGCCAAATGTCTGGTGATGGCGATTGGGGGATACCTAATTTGGCGCCAAAACCGCACTGGTTAAGCTGGGCACCTGATTGGATGTGGTCATTCAATTTTCCGCATAATGTGGGCAGCGAAGGCAATCATATTCCGGGTTGCATAGGCAGGTTTTGCAATGTTTTGGCACAGCCGGTTTACCCGACATCATTTTATGAATCAGTAGTTTGTATCCTGCTGTTCCTGGTATTATGGAGCATCCGCGATCGTATTAAAACGCCGGGTATTATGTTTGGTATCTATTTGATCATGAACGGAGTAGAGCGTTTCCTGATAGAACTGATCCGCGTAAACACCCGCTACCATTTGTTTGGTATTTCATTTACTCAAGCTGAAATGATATCGCTTTTCTTGACCCTATCGGGAATAGCATTGATAGTAAACGGATTAAATCACCGGAAAAAAGTTGCTGTTAAGCATGGTTGAACAATTAGTAAGCAACAGGTTATTTAAAAACCAGGTTATCCGGTTCATTTTTTCGGCGGGTATGGGTTTTGTGGTTGATATCTTTGCTTTTTATGTACTCTATAAAAATCTGCTGGAACAGCCGAAATATAGCGTATTCAATTTTACAGTCGATAATTACAAACTGTCGCTAGCGATATCTTTCTTTTTAGGCGTTGTCGTAAATTTCTTGATCACCAAATATGTGGTGTTTACCGAGTCACAAACGTCAGGCGCCAGGCAGTTTATCAGGTTTGCATCAGTAGCTATAATCGGCTTTTTCGCTAATTTATTGGTGCTGGACTTTTTTGTGCAGCAAGTACATTTATATGCGCCGGTTGCGCGTATTACCGCAGCTCTGAGCTTGTTCTTTGCAAGCTTTTTTATACATAAATTTTTCTCATTCAGCCTATCATTAAGACATCATGCAACTGGAGCAGATAGCGACACAGGTAATTGAGCTTTCAAAACAAGCCGGCGATTTCATCCGTCAGGAAAGAAAGAATTTTAGCGCAGATAAGATCGAGTACAAAGGTTTGAATGACCTGGTATCATACGTCGATAAAACTACCGAAGGTATCATAGTTTCCGGACTGCAAAAGATCTTACCTGAATCAGGGTTCATCACTGAAGAAAAAACAATCAACAAAGTAGCCGACCGTTACAACTGGATCATTGACCCGCTGGATGGTACTACTAATTTTATTCATGGTGTGCCGGTTTTCTCAGTAAGTATTGCACTTCAGGAATATGACGAGCTGGTGCTGGGCGTGGTGTACGAGATAAACCAGGACGAATGCTTTTACGCATGGAAAGGCTCGGCGGCTTATTTGAATGGAGAGGTAATAAAAGTAAGTCATGCACCAAAGATTAGCGACAGTTTGATTGCTACCGGCTTCCCATATTATAATTTCGAAAAACAACCGCAATACATCGACTTGCTAACTCACCTGATGAAAAGCTAAAGCTGCCACGGCATCCGCAGATTAGGCTCGGCAGCGACGGATCTGGTTTATACTGCTGCAGGACGTTTTGATGCTTTCTACGAATACAACCTAAACGCCTGGGACGTGGCTGCGGGTATAGTTATTGTAAAGCAGGCCGGTGGTCATGTAGTAAATTTTAGTGGTGGCGACGAAGTGCTAAACGCCCGTGAACTGTTGGCTACAAATGGAAAGATACCAACGAAATGATAGAAGCGATACAACAACATTTCACCAAATAAAAAAATACTACCAAACAAAAAAGGATCGTACTCAACATACGATCCTTTTTTGTTTTATAAGCAATCAGAAAACTAATCTCTGATCAACTAATCTCCAAACTAAAGCGCTTCTGACACCACTTCAGTAACCTCAGGAACCATGCGTTTTAACAGATTCTCGATGCCGGCTTTTAGGGTGATGGTTGACGATGGGCAGCCGCTGCATGAACCACGAAGTTCGACAGTAACCACGCCTTCATCAAATGAACGGTATGAGATAGCGCCGCCATCCTGCTCAACCGCCGGGCGAACGTAATCGTTCAATATTTGCTGGATCTTGATCTCGGTTTCAGTACCTTCAAAAATAGCCTCTTCTTTTTGCTCTTCCAGTTGTACTTTAACTTCGGCCTCAACCGCACCTTTAACAAACTCTTTCAATATCGCTTCGATATCCTGCCATTCGGTACCCTCAGTTTTAGTAACGGTAACAAAGTTGCTGGCAAAGAACACACCATTTACAAATGAGAACTTATAAAGCTCTTTAGCAAAAGGAGAGTGTTCAGCACTTTCCTTGGTAGGATAGTCTACACTGCCGTTAATCAGCAACTTGTTCACAATGAACTTCATGGTTGCCGGGTTTGGCGTTGATTCGGTATATACGTTGATATTCATCTTTGTCGGTATTTAATTAGAACAAATTTAAATAGCTTTTTGGTAATTATGCTACACTAAATTAGTTATGACCTGTAGGTGACGTTATAGTTTTAGCATCCTCGAGGACATAAACTATAACGCTGCCGGTCAACATAGCAATGCAACTCGAAAGCCAAAGCCAGTATCCGCATTTATAAGCCGTGATTTTTGTAAGACCGCCACTCTCGTCGGCCACTATGGTATGAAAGAACCTAAATGAACCTGATAACGCAGTGGCAATTGCACTAAAGATTGGTGAAGTATCTGGTTTGTTCTTCAGTGCAGCCCATGAGATAAATAGAGCCGGGCTTGCCACCCAAGTAAATCCCGCCATACTTAAAAAGAAACCTAAGCCGCCTGAGAATAATACCGCAATAGTGTCTCCGCAACCATTATCTGTGCAAAAACATTTCTGTGTTAATGATATTAAAAATAAGGATATGCTTATTATTAATGTTAATAGCTTAATGATTTTCATATCCTAATGTGTAAGCGTTATATCCCTGTATAATTACTCGGGCTAATCTGCTTAATCTCCTCTTTCACGCTATCACTCACATTCAAAGTATCCACAAACTCAGCAATAGTCTGCGCATTAACTTGTGTATTGGTACGGGTCAATTCTTTTAAAGCCTCATAAGGGTTGGGATAGCCTTCACGACGCAGGATAGTTTGTATCGCCTCTGCAACTACGGCCCAGTTCGCTTCAAGGTGGGCGTTCAGTGCGCTCTCGTTTAGTAATAATTTACCCAAACCTTTTATGGTTGATTTGATGGCGATGAGTGTATGCGCCACCGGAACACCGATATTACGTAACACGGTCGAGTCGGTTAAGTCGCGCTGTAGTCTTGATACCGGTAATTTGGCAGCCAGGTGCTCGAATACGGCGTTAGCAATGCCCAGGTTACCTTCTGAGTTTTCAAAGTCGATAGGGTTAACCTTGTGTGGCATAGCTGATGAACCAACTTCGCCGGCTTTAATTTGCTGTTTGAAGTAGTTCATGGAGATATAGGTCCACATGTCACGGTCTAGGTCGATCAATACATTATTCACTCTTTTCAGTGCATCGCATTGCGCTGCGAAATTATCGTAATGCTCAATCTGGGTAGTGTATTGCGAGCGGGTTAATCCTAAGATATTATTCACAAAGTGGTTACCGAAGGTTTTCCATTCAATTTCAGGATAGGCCACGTTATGTGCGTTAAAGTTACCTGTAGCGCCGCCAAACTTGGCCGAGGTTGGTACTTGTTTTAATAAAGTTAGCTGATTTTCCAACCGCTCCACAAAAACCTGGATCTCTTTACCTAAACGGGTAGGTGAGGCCGGCTGACCATGCGTATGTGCCAGCATAGGTACTTGTTCCCAATCGCCTGCATATTTTTTCAGGATGTTTAGTAGTTCTTCAATCGCCGGATAATAAACTTCATCCAAAGCTAATTTAAAAGAGTATGGAATGGCTGTGTTATTGATATCTTGAGAAGTTAATCCAAAATGGATAAACTCTTTGTACGCCTGCAGGCCCAGGTCATCAAACTTTTGTTTGATGAAATACTCGACCGCTTTAACATCATGGTTGGTTATTTTCTCAATATCCTTAATGCTTTGTGCATCGGCTTCGCTAAAATTTTTGTAGATGTCGCGTAACTTTTCTTCCAGATTTTTATCAAAATCCCGTAGTTGATGTAGCGGATGCCGGCATAAGGCTATAAAGTATTCAATCTCTACAAATACCCTGTATTTGATTAAAGCAAATTCCGAAAAATAAGCGCCAAGATCGGCGGTAGTTCTTCGGTAGCGGCCATCAATGGGTGAAATTGCAGAAAGTGGAGTAAGTGTCATGAGCGATTTGAATTTTTCTGCAAAGGTAACAAAATAAGAAAGATAAGCCCGCTCTAAATCTCCCCATGTTGGGGAGGCTTTTTTTATCGATTTTTCAAGCCCTCCCTTCCCGAGGGTTGGGAGGGGTCGACATCTGTGGAAATATTTTTTTGATGGAAACTTTGTAATCTAAAAATGTTTCCATAGTTTTGACCAATCAAGTCAATGAGTCAAATAGAAAGAATAATACAGGGTGGAGAAGAGCTGTTTTTAACGGCCGGCATCAAGAGCGTAACGATGGATGATATAGCCAAACATTTGGGTATGTCCAAAAAAACCATTTACCAGTTCTTTAAGGATAAGAATGAATTAGTGATGGGTTTGGTAAAAAAGAAACTACAGGAGGACGAGGATCAGATGTGTGCGCTGATCAGCAAGTCTGGCAACGTAATTGAAGAAATGATCAATATGATGAAGTGCTCGGAAGAGATTTTTTCAAGGATCAACCCAATTGTGATACATGATCTGCAAAAATATCATCCCGAAGCATGGCAGCAATTTCAGGATTTTAAGGCCGGGGTGATAGTACGCACGTTAGAAGAACTACTAACCAAGGGCATACAACAAGGCTACATTCGCCCGGATATTGATGTAAAGATCATGGCGCGTATGCGGGTAATGCAGGTAGAGATGGGTTTTAATACCAATATCTTCCCACTGGCCGAATTTAGTCCCTGGAAAGTTCAATACCAGCTTTTGGAGCACTTTAACTTCGGTATTTGTACCCTGAAAGGATTTAAACTATTAGACGAATATAAAAATGTAAGCACTCAATAATTGCTGCTGACATAGGATTGTCAAAACCCTGAGGTTAATTTGAAAAATAAAAACTAAACAAACACAAAATACACAACAACACTATGAGATATATATTTCTGACAGCGTCGCTTATTTGTACTATAGCCGCAGCGGCTATGGCGCAGCAGGCCCCGCCGCCTAACACACAGGTTAGCTACAGCCTGGCCGATTGTATAAATTATGCCTATATACATCAAGACTCAGTAAAAAACGCCGTCCTGGATGTTAAAAGTGCCGAATACAAAGTAAAGGAAACTATTGGTAGCGGTTTGCCGCAAGTAAATGGTTCGGTAAGTTTCCAGGATTTTTTGAAAGTGCCAACATCTGTAGGTCCACAATTTAAAAAGAATCCGCCTAACCCTGCTAATCCATTCGATCCTGCTAATATTGCTACTGATTTGCCTGTGCAAAGATTCCCGTTTGGTGCTATTAAATACAATAATACCTTTGGTTTATCTGCCAGTCAGCTTTTGTTTAGTGGTACTTTTATTGTAGGCTTACAGGCAGCTAAAACGTTCAGAGAGCTGTCTAACCGTAGTTTAACCCGTTCTAAAATTGAGACCAGGGTTAATGTTACCAAAGCCTATTACCAGGTACTGGTATCTGGCGAACAGATTAAGTTACTGGATGCCAATATCACCCAGCTAAAGCAAACTTTAGATCAAACTACCCAGCAAAATAAGCAAGGTTTTGTAGAGAAGATCGATGTAGATCGTTTATCAGTACAATACAACAATCTGGTTACTAACCGTGATAACGCGCAGCGTGCATTGGTTCTAAGTTCTCAGATGCTAAAGTTTCAGATGGGTATGCCTATTGAGCAGGACCTAACTCTAACTGATAAGTTATCTGACATAAATCTTGATCAGACATCAGAAGCTAACAACGATACTAGTTTCTATCAAAATAGGATAGAGTACAAGTTGTTAGAAACCAACGTTACACTAAACCAACTGGATGCAAAAAGCAAGAAAGCAGCTTATTTGCCGTCACTGGTTTTAAATGGAGGCTTTAACGAGGTTTTTCAGGAAAATCACGCCAAGTTTTTATACAACAATGTTTATCCAAACAGCTTTATCGGTTTAGGTCTTAGCGTTCCTATCTTTAACGGAGGGCAACGTACCGCGCAATTACGTCAATCGCAAATAAGTGTTATGAAAGCTCAGAACGATTTACATAATGCAGCCAACGGCTTCAAGCTACAAGCCAACTCGGCACGAATTACTTACGAGAACAGCATTCATTCATTGGATAACCAAAAACGCAGCCGTGAGCTGGCCCAAGAGGTGCTGCGGGTAGCTAAAATTAAATATCAGCAAGGTGTAGGCTCAAACATCGAGGTTACTCAGGCCCAAACCGAATTTGAAAGCGCAGATAATCAATACATACAAGCACTGTACAATGCCCTGATAAGCAAAGTAGATCTTGACAAAGCATATGCACGAATCAACTAAAACTAAACTCACCATAAACATGAAAAAATATATATACATACCGGCTTTATTATTGTTGGCAGCCTGCTCGCAGAAGCCTAAAGATAAAAACGCAGAATTGGCCGACCTGAAAAAACAACAGGCCGACATCAACTCAAAAATCAGCGCCCTGCAGGCACAAATGCCTCAGGATTCAAGTAAAAGTACTGATGTAAGCACAATTGCTTTAAAAAACAGCACATTCACCAACTATGTGCAAATACAAGGTAAAATTGATGCGCAGGACAACGTAATGGCTTACCCCCAATCGCCGGGTGTTATTACCGGTATTTATGCAAAAGTGGGCCAGCACGTAAACCGTGGTCAGGTTTTGGTGCAATTGGATAATGCTGTTTTGAAGCAGCAAATTGCTCAGGCGCAAGCACAGGCAACCTTAACTAAAACTTTGTTTGATCGTCAGAAAAACCTGTGGGATCAGAAAATTGGCACTGAGGTTCAATTCCTGCAGGCGCAAACTCAAATGCAGAGCTCGCAAAAAGCGGTTGATGCTTTACGCCAACAGGCTGATCTGTATCGTATCACTTCACCAATCAGCGGTACCATTGATCAGATGGATCTGAAATTGGGTCAGGCTATCCAGCCAGGCGCCAATGGTATCCGTATTGTAAATGCCGATGTTTTGAAAGTTAAAGCCGATGTTCCTGAGTCATATTCAGGTGTGATTAATCAAGGTAATGACGTGAATGTGGTTATCCCTGATGCTAATGATTCATTAATGACCACCCTGACATTCGCCGCTAAAGTTATCGACCCGACATCGCGTAGTTTTGCTATCGAAGTAAGATTACCTCAGCGTAAAACCCTGCGTCCTAACATGACCGCTATTTTGAAAATAGCCAGCTATGTTAACCCTAAAGCTATTGTGGTGCCGGTTAAAGCAGTTCAAAAATCTGAAAACGGCGACTACGTGTTCCTGAACAATGACGGCGTAGCCAAAAAAGTAAATGTAAAAACAGGCGCTACCTACGCCGGCCAATCTGAAATTTTATCAGGCTTAAAAGCAGGTGATGAGATCATCATTGACGGCGCAACCGACATCGAAGACGGTGACAAGGTTAAAGTGTTGAAGTCTGTTAACTAAATAATTAACATTTGATCTGTCAATTATGAAAGATGTACACAAAGAATTTGGGCCCTCAAGTTGGGCCATCGAAAATAAGACCGCCGTATATGTGCTTATTGCGCTGATAACGGTTTTGGGTCTGATAAGTTATAATAATCTCCCCAAAGAGAATTTTCCGGATATTGCGCAGTCGAAGGTGTTTGTTACTACCATCTATGCAGGGCAATCGCCGCAGAATATTGAGAATTTGGTGACCAGGCAAATTGAGAAACAGCTTAAGTCATTAAAAGGCTTGAAAAAGGTTACTTCAAACTCGGTACAAAACGTATCGACAATTACTGCCGAGTTCCAGGCTAACATCAAAATTAAAGACGCTAAGATTGATGTTAAGGATGCGGTTGATAAAGCCAAGCAAGATTTGCCGCAAAACGATGATAACCTTAAAGAGTCAGTTATATCTGATATTAACGTAGCCGATTTGCCTATTCTCTATATCAATATTTCAGGCGATTATGACCTGAAAAAACTGAAGGAGTATGCTGATATATTGAAAGACGAGATTGAAAGCTACAAAGAGATATCAAAAGTTGACGAGGTTGGTGCATTAACACCTGAGATACAGGTAAATGTCGACCTTAATAAAATGGCAGCGGCCGAAGTTAGCTTCAATGATATAGTGCAGGCTATCGGATCGGAAAACATTCTGGCATCGGCCGGTACTGTCAGAACAGACGGTGTGCGTCGCAGCATCGATATCAAACAAGATTTTAAAAATGCCGACGAGGTGGCTGCAATGGCTATCAGAAATCCAAAAGGACAGGCAGTTTATCTGCGTGATATTGCCGAGATCAAAGATTCATTTTTAGAACAGGAGAGTTATGCCCGTTTAAAAACGCCAAATAGCACAGCCTTTAAAAATGTAATCACCCTTAACGTAAGTAAACGTGCAGGCGAGAACCTGATCGAGGCTTCTGATAAGATTAACCAATTGATTGTTGAGAAACAGAAAACCACCTTCCCTAAAGGTCTGAATATTACCGTAACCGGCGATCAGTCTGACAAAACCCGTACTACGCTTAATGATTTGATCAATACTATCGTTATCGGTTTTATCCTGGTAACCGTAATCCTGATGTTCTTTATGGGTACTACTAACGCGTTCTTCGTGGCGTTGTCTGTACCATTATCCTGCTTTGTAGCCTTCCTGGTCATGCCGGCGATTGGGTTTACGCTGAACATGATTGTATTGTTCTCGTTCCTGCTCGCCCTGGGTATTGTGGTGGATGATGCGATTGTGGTTATTGAGAATACGCACCGCATTTTCGACAATGGCCGCGTACCTATAAAAGAAGCCGCTAAAATGGCTGCAGGCGAGGTCTTCTTGCCGGTATTCTCAGGTACCATGACTACCTTGGCTCCGTTCATTCCGCTGGCATTCTGGAACAGTTTAATCGGGCACTTTATGTTCTTCTTGCCAATTACACTGATCATCACTTTGTTGGCGTCATTATTGGTAGCCTATATCATGAACCCTGTGTTCGCAGTTGATTTCATGAAACCGCATGTACAAGGCGAACATGACAACCCGACATTTGACAAGAAAACACAGCGTACTACAGCAATCCTTGGCGGGCTGGCCGTATTAGGTTACCTGATGTTCTTTGCAGGTAAATGGACAATGGGTATGGGTAACGTATTCTTACTTGCAATGGTGCTATACCTATTGAATCACTTTGTATTACTGCGCGCTATCGACAGCTTCCAGAACAACGTTTGGCCTGGATTCCGCGATTGGTATGCTAAGTGGTTAGAGCGTGCGGTACGTCGCCCTAAAACTGTATTGTTTGGTACCTTTGGTTTGTTTATCCTGGCGTTTGTTATCAACCACTTCCTGGGCCGTACGCCGGTGTTCTTCCCGTCGGGCGACCCCAACTTTGCCTACGTTTACATCACCATGCCGATAGGTACAGACCAGGCAACTACCAACGAGGTGACCAGGCAACTGGAGCAACGCGTTGCCAAAGTGGTTGAGCCTGATAAAGACATCGTATCGTCAGTAATATCAAACGTAACCAAAGGTGTAACCGACCCAACCGACGAGGATCAGGGCGATTACGAAAACAAGGGTAAAGTAACCGTTGCCTTTGTTGAGTTTGGTAAACGTAACGGAAAAGACACCAAGAAAATATTACAAAATATTCGTCAATCGGTTGTTGGTGTTGTGCCGGGCGCTAAAATTTCGGTAACTCAGGAAAACAGCGGTCCGCCGGTACAAAAAGATATCAGTATCGAAATTATTGGTGACAACCTGGATACGCTGGTAAAAACCGGTAACCGTTTAAAGGCATACATCGCCAAACAAAACATACCAGGTATTGAAAACTTGCAAGCCGACGTGCAAAGCGATAAGCCAGAGATTGTTTTTGATATCGATCGCGAACGCGCTAATCGCGAGGGCATCAGCAGCGGACAGATCACCCAAAACTTAGCTACTGCAATATTTGGTGCTAAAGCCGGCGATTTCAGAAACACTAAAGAGGATGATTATGAAATTAAGGTAAGAGCGCTTGAAAGCCAACGCAGTAACATTGACGAATTGCGTAACCTGAAGATCACTTATCGCGACATGGGTTCGGGTGGAGCCATCCGTCAGGTGCCTATTTCGGCCTTTACTGATGTGAGGTATACCAATACCTTCAGCAATATTAAGCACAAGCAGCAACGCCGTGTGTTAACTTTGGGGTCAAACGTTATTAAACCATACAACCCTAATGATGTTAACGCTGCTATATTAACGGCCATTAAAGACTTCCAAAAACCGGATGACGTGGTTATTCGTCAAGGCGGTGGTCAGGAAGATCAGATGGAAGCCGTTATATTCCTTGCTGGTGCGTTGTTGACCTCGTTTGGTTTGATCCTGATCATTTTGATGATTCAGTTTAATTCGATCGGTAAGACTTTTATTATTATCAGTGAGATATTCTTCAGTATCATTGGTGTGTTACTGGGGGTAAGCTTAACCGGACAAACCATGGCTATCGTAATGACAGGTATAGGTATCATTGCCCTTGCGGGTGTGGTAGTGCGGAATGGTATATTATTGGTTGAATTTACGGATATGCTGATGGAACAAGGCGCAAATGTCCATGACGCTGTAGTTGAGGCTGGCCATACCCGTATGACGCCGGTATTGTTGACTGCTACCGCGGCTATATTAGGTTTAATACCTCTGGCCGTTGGTTTGAATATCGACTTTGTGGGTATGTTTACGCATCTGGCGCCACATATTCACTTTGGTGGTGACAACGTTGCCTTCTGGGGCCCGTTAGCGTGGACAATGATCTTTGGTTTAGGCTTTGCGACAATAATTACACTGATTGTGGTGCCTTGTATGTATTTACTGCATTACAACCTTAAACAAAGATTTAAAAACCGAAGAAAGAAAAATAAAAAAGCAGAACCTGTAGCTCTTGAAGCTGCACACTAATAGTAAAGGCCTCCCGAATTAACGGAGGCCTTTTTTGTTTATGACCTGATGGTGTTTAACAGACCCTTAAAGCGCAGATGCTGGATTAGTCTGTCCAGCCTGTCAACACGTTTTTGGGTTTTGCTGCCGGCGTCTAATGCATCGTAAACCAAGCCTGCTGTCATGGCATATACAGCATGATGCAGGCCATCGATAGCTAAATCTTTTGGTTCTCTTTCTTGTATTGGTTTAGTGGCGTCATAATGCGGTAACATTACTAAGGATGTGCCCCATACGGTCACAAAATGGACTAATGCTGCGGGCAGGCCTTTTAAACCGGTTAGTCCGATTAAGCCGCGCGATATACCCCAGGCAGTGCCGTAGGCCCAATGTATTTCTTGTGATAGTTTGCCCTTATCCTCTTCGTTAGTCGGTTTTGCGCGTACGGTTTCAGACGCTACTTTAACGGGTGCCTGGCTTGGCTGCCGTTTGGTAATGCTCATCTCTATTATTTGCGATATGGTAATGGCCGCCGTCGCCGCGACGCCTGCTAATAAACCATTGCCTATTGCCCGGCCTAATTCGCCTAAAGCGTTTTCCTGATGTAATTTCATATGGATAGTTTTAGCTTATGCCATCAAAACTATGCCAGTTTAGGAATGATTATTGCGATTTATGAAGCGACATCATTATTATCTACCATGAAAAAGAAAATCGAAAAACCGCTTTGGCAAACTGTGGGCATTGGTATGTTGGCCGGCATGCGCTCGGCATCGGCCCCGGCTATTACCAGTTATATTTTAAGTCATCATAAAACAAAAGCATTGGCCAAATCGGGCCTGAGTTTCATGCAAACCAACGTTATAGCCAACGGACTAAAATATATGGCGATAGCCGAGTTTATAGGCGATAAACTCCCATCTGCTCCAAACAGAATTAAACCAGTGTCTGTAACTGCGCGCTGCGTATCGGGTGCGTTGGCCGGCGCAGGTATTTTTAAAGCCAGCGGTGGAAACGGCTGGCTGGGTGCTTTGTTGGGCGGCTCGGTGGCAATAGCTTCCACATACGGTAGTTTCTTTTTACGCAAAGCAACGGTGAAAAACTCCGGGATTATCGACCCAATCATCGGCGCGCTTGAAGACGCGCTGGTTGTCGGAGCGGGGGTAGGCATAGCTCGTCTCGCCTGATTTATTAAAAAATCTTAATTTAAATGTAATTTGTGTATCAATTTCGTGAGGTTAAACACTTAAAAGGGCCCTTGTAAGTTATTAGTGTAGAATATTTGATAATTTTGTTTAAATAGTCAGTTTTTGCATTAAAGTTAATAATGAATTCAGCAGTCGATCAGCAAGACATCAAACGCGAAAAGATATTAGAGGCCGCTTATCAGCGCTTTTTGCATTATGGTTATTCAAAAACCACAATGAACGAAATAGCCGGCGACTTGTCTTTATCAAAAGCTCTACTGTATTACTATTTCCCTGACAAAAGCCAGCTCTATATAGCGGTAATGCGCAAGCTGGCCGGCGAATACATCCAAAATCTGGAAAATGAGCTTAGTCAGTTTGATACGCTAAAAGAGGCTTTCGCGGCGCAGGTTGATCTGCAACATAACTTCATCGTTAAAAATTATAATTTCTTTGATTTCTTCAGGGTAAATGAGCAGAATTTGCCGGATACCATCTGGGAGATTATTACCGAAATACGCCAGGCTGAGCTGACGCTGCTGAGCACTGCCATCCGCATTGAGGAAAAGAAAGGACGCATGAAACCGGTTGAAAATCCGGAGCAGATTGTTGATTTGTTAATCGACGCCTTGCATGGGGTAAGGGTAAGCGCAGTATCGCACAAAAAGGTAATGTTTCCTCAAAAAGAACACCTGGAAGAGATACATACCAAGCGTTTATTATTGCTCGATATTTTTATAAAAGGGCTAATGTATTGATACTGCGGATACTGTCACGCAGTCGTCATAAAGAACGGGGTGTAAGTTTAAACAGCCAATTTATTGGTACCTTTGACTAAACTTTTTAGTTAGCAAATAATCATATCCATATATAATTATTAAAAGATACTTCTACAAAGTTAAGAGGTGATTGTTTTAGAGTGATTAAGCCGGCTGCAATTTATTGTAGCCGGCTTTTTTTATCCGAAAAACAAATATGAGATCAGGATAGCGGTGACTATTCCGAAGAAGTCGGCAATAAGCATGGCAGGCACGGCGTAACGTGTTTTTTTGACGCCTACGGCACCAAAATATAAGGCTACAATGTAAAATGTGGTGTCGGCAGTGCCATATAGAACGCTCGATAGATGGCCCACAAAACTATCCGCTCCAAAGTTTTTTAAGTTGTCGAGCATCATGGCCCGTGCACCTGAGCCGCTAAGCGGGCGCAAAAAGGCTATCGGCAATACATCTGTGAAACGAGTGTCGATATTAAAGTGGCCAAACAACCATTTAAAGCCATCGCCCAGATAACCCACCGCACCGCTGATACGAAATATACTCACTGCCGCTAAGAGCCCTACCAGGTAAGGAATGATTTTAATTGCTACTTCAAAGCTTTCTTTAGCACCATCTATAAATGCCTCAAATACATTGATCTTTTTGCGGAGCCCGCCTAAAATAAATAACACGGGTAAGCCAAATAGCACCAGGTTGCTGAATACTTTGGAAACCAGGCTTATCTGGCCGTGAGTTAAATAGTAGCTAAAATACCATACCAATGCAACAATAAATGCGGTAATGCTTCCCAGCCAGGCCAGAATGACCCTGTCAAACAAGTTGATACGTTGTTTTATAGCCACCACAATTAAGCCGGCCAGGGTTGCTACATAGGTGGCAATGATGCACGGGATAAAAATATCGCTTGGGTCTTTTGAATGATAAATAGCGCGCTGCGCAATAATAGCAATGGGTAACAATGTCAATCCTGAAGCGTGGAGCACCAGGAACATAATTTGCGAATTGGAGGCGGTTTCTTTGTCCTGATTTAGCTCCTGCAACTCTTTCATGGCTTTTAAGCCAAAGGGAGTAGCGGCATTATCTAATCCTAAGAGATTGGCTGAATAGTTCATCATCATCTGGCCGACGGCCGGGTGATTTTTAGGCACCTCAGGAAATAAGCGGTTAAAGAACGGCCCTACAATACGCGACAAGAAATCGATAGCGCCAGCTCTTTCTGCAATTTTTAATACGCCCAAATAGTAAGCCATAATACCAACCAGGGGCAAGGCTATATCCATTACCGCCGATTTTGTGGAATCAAAGGTGCCGTCAACCATCAGCTTAAATATCTCGGTATCACCAAAAAATATCAGCTTAATGAGGCCGATCACGAAGGAGATAACAAAGAAGGCAATCCAGATATAATTTAAAGCCATGCGATAGTTGTGATGTATGGAAACGTGAAAATATGCAATTTTGATTTGATAAGCACTTTTGTTTGCGCAATTTTAATGATTCGCACAGTCATCGCTATGAAAAATACCATCCACGCATTAGCTACTGTAATTGACGATTTGTTGACCCAAGACTTGCAATCTATTGATTGGGACAGCAAGCCATCGCCCGATAAATGGTCGCGCAAAGAAATTATGGGGCATTTGATTGACAGCGCGCAGATAAATCTGCAGCGTTTTGTAAGGTGTACTTACCAGGAAGGTTTTAAGTTGGTTTATGACCAGGTAGAGTGGGTACAGATACAGCATTATCAGGATGAGGATATCAATGAGATCTTAGAGCTGTGGCGATTGCTGAACTTTCAGATCATCCGTGTATTGAAAAATTATCCGCATGACCGCCTAAACGCACAATGCGATAATGGCAAAATGGAAGTAAGCCTGCACACTGTGGAATGGTTGGCTGCCGATTATGTGGAGCATATGAAAGGTCATCTGGCAAAAGTGTATTGATGCTGTAAAGTTTACACTAATCTTGCTTTTCGGCCGGTTTTCCTGACGCAAAAGTTATAACTTAGCACTCTTCTTATCATACACTATGGCTACAATTAATTTAGAGCGCGTGCACGGCGATTTCGGCTTTGCCGCCAGCGACGAGAACGGACACACCGTACAAATGGACAGCAGCCCTGAAAGCGGCGGTCAGAATTTTGGCGTTCGTCCGATGCAAATGTTATTGATGGGCCTGGGCGGTTGCTCGGCTATTGATGTGATCACTATTCTGAAAAAACAACGTCAGGACGTTAAGGATTATAAGATGGTGATTAATGGCGATCGCGAAGCAGGAGTTGAGCCGTCATTATGGAAAGACGTCACCATCGAGTTTCATTTATATGGCGATATCGACCCGGATAAAGCAAGTCGGGCGGTCGACCTATCTGTAAATAAATATTGTTCGGTTGCTTCAACTCTGGAAAGAGCCGGCGCCGCTATTAAAACGCAGGTGTTTGTACATCCTGCAGAAACTAAATAAAATACTACCCATGTCATCTCAGTTAGACCCAATTACCCAGGCTATACGCATCCAGACTGAAAAAACGCAGCAAAGGGAGCATTCAACGCCATTATACTTAACCAGCAGCTTTACTTTTGATGAAGCTGAAACCATGCGCGCAGCTTTTGCCGGCGAAAATCAAGACAATATTTACAGTCGTTTCAGCAACCCAAACGTTGATGAGTTTGTCGCTAAAATGTGTGTGCTGGAAGGTGCTGAAGACGGTTTTGCTACCGCTAGCGGTATGGCAGCTATATTCGGGACTTTCTTTGCGTTGTTACAAAAAGGCGATCACCTGATTTGCTGCAGCTCGGTATTTGGTAGTACATACACTATTGTTACTAAGTACTTGCAGCGTTTCGGCATTGAGCACACATTGGTGCCTGCTAACGATGAAGCAGCATGGGAAGCTGCCGTGAAGCTAAATACCAAAATGGTTTACCTGGAAACACCAACCAATCCGCAATTAGAGGTGCTGGACTTGGAGTGGGCCGGTAAATTCTCAAAAAAGCATAATCTGATATTAAATGTAGATAATTGCTTTGCGACGCCTTTGCTGCAAAAGCCTATCGAATATGGTGCCGACCTGGTTGTACACTCGGCTACTAAATGGATAGATGGCCAGGGGCGTGTGCTGGGTGGTGTCATTTTAGGTCGGAAGGATTTGATTAATGAGATTTACCTGTTTTGCCGCAATACCGGTCCATCATTAGCACCGTTTAACGCTTGGGTATTGAGCAAAAGCCTGGAGACTTTAGACGTACGCATGACGCGTCATTGCGAAAATGCCCTGGCCGTTGCTAAAGCACTACAAAGCAATCCTGAAGTTGCATGGGTTAAATACCCGCTGCTGGAAGGTCATCCACAGTTTGACATCGCCAAAAAGCAAATGAAAATGGGCGGTGGCGTATTCTGCATGGAACTAAAAGGCGGGGTAGAAGCCGGTCGTAAATTCCTTGACGCGTTAGAACTGCTTACGGTAACTGCTAACCTGGGCGACACTCGGAGTATTGCGTCACACCCAGCCAGTACTACACACTCTAAATTAAGTAGTGCCGAACAGTTGGCTGTAGGTATTACTCCGGGTTTAATCCGTATATCAACCGGTTTAGAAAAAGCGGAAGATATCATAGCAGATATTACTCAGGCATTGGCAAAAAGCGCGGGTTAACATCACTTTTATCTAAACAATATTTTATACAAACCTGTATATTTTTGAGGGCGATAAGTAATTATCGCCCTCGTTTGTTAATAATTGTGGCATAGTAAGTTTAGTTGATTTTGGCTATTGTGGCACTGCAATTGTGCCTCGTTAGACAATTTGCCTCTTTTTAGAGCATTTTCAACTAAAATAATTGCTATGAAAACAAATTTTACAAAAGCCGTTCTGATAGCGGCAAGTATCCTTTTAAGTGGTAGTGCATTTGCACAAAGCACATCTACCGGCGATTCGCAGTACGTTCAACCTTTTTCTCCCACCAGTTCATTCCGTACATGGTCTGTTGGTGTTAATGGCGGTTTATTAACGCCATATACTATTTTCAGAGGGAGCAAAGAAGACTTTATACACCCAAAAAGCGAGCTTGGCTATGGGGCTTATATTAAAGACCAACTGTTTCATACATTCGGCCTTCAGTTAAGCTACCTTCGCGGTAAAATATCAGGTAATCAGGCGCAAGATCCTGCATATACTTATTATACAACTCAATTAAAGTCAGCGTTCGACTTGTCAGGAAATTTTACTTTTGCCAATATTAATTGGCACAATCAGGAGAATGTTATTCAGCCTTATGTAACTGCCGGTGCCGGTTTTTCATGGTATCAGCCTACATTTGGTCGTAGCGCGGGCGCTCCGATAACCGTTGATCACAACATCAAAAACATGTATATCCCATTGGGAATAGGTATTAAGTTTGCTCTGGGCTCAGACATTAATCTTGATTTAGGCTACCAGGTAAACTTTGTTGATGGTGATAACCTTGATGCTTATAATTATGGAGACCATAATGATAAATTCTCTTATGCCCACATAGGTTTGGAATTTGCTTTAGGTCCAAAATCAAAGCCGCAATTGGCCAGACATAATCCGGTTGCATCAATGCGTCATGAATACATCGTATCTGAAGAGAAATTGCAATCAGAACTTGACGCTCAAAAAGCGCAGAACGATCAGCTGAAAAACGATTTGGACGCCACCAAAGCCAGTCTGGCCACTACCAATGCCAACCTGGCTAAATTCACTGCCGATGCCGACGGCGACGGTGTGCCTGATTTCTTTGATAAATGTCCGGGAACGCCGGCGGGTACCAAAGTTGATGGCTCAGGTTGTCCGCTGCCTGCTGCTCAAACTAAAGTTATCGTAACTGAAGAGGACAGGAGAATTGTTAGAGAAGCTATTAAAAACTTAGAGTTCGACTTTGGTAAAGCTACTATCCGTGCGCACTCATATCCAACATTGGAGCGTGTTGCTAAACTATTGGTCGACAAAAACTTTAGCCTGAAATTAGCCGGTCATACCGATAATGTAGGTTCGGACGCCGCTAATCTGAGACTATCAAAAGATCGTGCTGAGTCTGTTAAATCATTCCTGGTAAGTAAGGGTGCAAATCCATCCCGCATTGAAGCTACCGGTTATGGTGAAACCCAGCCTATCGCTACAAACAAAACCGCCAAGGGGCGTCAGATGAACCGCCGTGTTGAATTCACGTTGTATTAATCTTTATAAACAGAACTAAACTGAAAAGGCCTCCGTTTGCAGACGGAGGCCTTTTTTATATTAATGTTCTTGATTAGTTGTATATAAACTCGCCAAATTCAGAACTAATAGTCACTTGCTTTTGTTCGGCGGCTTCAACGCGGCCAATGATCTGTGCGTCTACGCCAAAGCTTTTTGAAATTTGGATAAGATCTTCGGCAATCTCCTGCGGAACATATAGCTCCATGCGGTGACCCATATTGAATACCTTGTACATTTCCTGCCAGCTGGTTTTTGATTCCTCGTGGATTAATTTAAACAGCGGCGGAATAGGGAACAGGTTGTCTTTGATAATATGCAGCTCATCTACAAAGTGCAGCACCTTAGTTTGAGCGCCGCCGCTGCAATGTACCACGCCATGAACCTGACTGCGGTATTTATCTAATATTTGTTTGATGATAGGCGCGTAGGTACGGGTAGCAGATAACACTAACTTGCCGGCAGTAACTGATTGGCCGTTGCCTATTTCGATTGGATCTGTTAGGTTTTTGGTGCCTGAGAAGATCAGTTCGTACGGAATAGCCGCATCATAGCTTTCAGGGTATTTTTGGGCGATGGTTTTGTTAAACACATCATGACGGGCAGACGTAAGGCCGTTTGAGCCCATACCGCCGTTGTATTCTTTCTCGTAAGCGGCTTTGCCATATGAGGCCAGACCTACAATCACATCGCCGGGTTGGATACGGTGGTTTGAGATGACATCTTCACGTTTCATGCGGCAGGTAACAGTAGAGTCGACAATGACGGTGCGCACCAGGTCGCCCACGTCGGCGGTTTCGCCGCCGGTTGAGTAGATGCCGATGCCGGCGTCACGCAGCTCGGTCAAAATCTCTTCGGTACCATTAATAATGGCAGCTATCACTTCGCCCGGTATCAGATTTTTGTTGCGGCCAATGGTTGATGATAGTAGAATATTATCGGTAGCGCCAACACACAGCAGGTCGTCCAGGTTCATGATGATGGCGTCCTGCGCAATACCGCGCCAAACAGACAAGTCGCCGGTTTCTTTCCAGTAAGTGTAAGCCAGCGACGATTTGGTACCCGCGCCGTCAGCATGCATGATGTTGCAATAGTCGGGGTCGCCGTTTAGTATGTCGGGGATGATCTTACAAAAAGCTTTCGGGAAAATGCCTTTGTCGATGTTTTTGATTGCGTTGTGTACGTCGTCTTTTGAGGCCGATACGCCTCGCTGATCATATCGTTGCGAAGAAACCATGGGCAAATATACGCTTAATGTCGATATTCATTTGTTTAAGGCGATGCTTGTTTCACGAAAAGGTGAAACAAATGAAACAAGTGAAACATGATTTTTGGTTAATGTATTGGTTGTTAATATTTTATGAAAATTGAGTGAAACAGAATGAAACAAGATGATAGTTGGAAAAGGTAACCCAAGTGTTGGAAAATTAGTAAATCACGTCATTGCGAGGAACGAAGCAATCTCTACATACGTTAATCAATTGAGCAAGGTGTGACTATCGCGCAGAGATTGCTTCGTTCCTCGCAATGACGCGTTGGGGGAAGTCGATCGCTGCGTAGGCCTGCCCTCATACTTCGAGTGCCTCAGCATGACAGCCCAACACACTTCTTTTAAAATAAAGAAGCCTCCGATTTCGGAGGCTTTCTATATTACTTAATAAATAACAACTCTCTAAACTTAGGCAGCGGCCAAAGCGAATCGTCAACCAACTGTTCCAGTTTGTCTACGTGGTAGCGTATCGGCTGGAAGTATGATTTAACTTTTTCGTCATAAACAATGGCTTTTTCGCGCAAATCTTCAATTTCATTGGCTTTTTTACGCTCGGCCACCATGGCGTCGCAGTTTGATTTGATGAAATTGATGTGCTCTGATAGCTTATTGATAATATCAACCTGCACCTGATAGGTTGATTTGTCTAATCCCAGATCTTTCAAACCCCTGGCGTTTTCAACCAATTTGCTTTGATACTCAACAGCGCTTGGGATGATGACGTTCATTACCAGCTCGCCGATTACACGGGCCTCGATTTGTAGTTTTTTATAGAAGGCATCTAACAAGATCTCATGACGGGCATGTGCCTCGCGACGGGTATAGACGGCGGTTTCTTCATAAACGATCTCAGATTTTTCAGAAATCAATGCGTCCAGCGCTTTCGGTGTGGTTTTGATGTTTGATAAACCACGACGCTCGGCCTCTTTTTCCCATTCTTCGCTGTAGCCGTTGCCTTCAAAACGGATGCTTTTTGATTCTTTGATGTATTTTTTCAATACCATTAACAAGGCAACGTCTTTTTTCTCGCCTTTACGTAATAGTTTGTCTACATCGTATTTGAATTTCTTTAGCTGGTCGGCAACTATCATATTTAATATAGTCATCGGACTAGCAGAGTTAGCCGACGAGCCCACCGCACGCAGCTCGAATTTGTTGCCGGTAAAGGCAAACGGCGAGGTACGGTTACGGTCGGTATTGTCTTTTAATATCTGCGGGATTTTAGGTATACCTTGCCATAACAAAGCTTCGTCCTTGATTTTTTTGCTAATGCGTGATGTCTCGATCTCATCCAGTAACTCACTCAGCTGACTACCCAGGAATATAGATATAATAGCAGGAGGGGCCTCGTTGGCACCCAAACGATGGTCGTTGTTTACTGAGGCGATGGATGATCTTAGCAGATCGGCATGTTCATAAACCGCTTTTATGGTATTCACAAAAAAGGTCAGGAACATCAAGTTGTTTTTAGGCGTTTTACCCGGCGACAACAGGTTTTTGCCTGTATTGGTAATCATCGACCAGTTATTGTGTTTGCCTGAGCCATTGATGCCGGCATAAGGTTTCTCATGCAGCAATACCTTAAAGTTATGGCGCTTAGCTACGCGATCCATCAAGTCCATTAATAATTGGTTATGATCTATAGCCAGGTTAATCTCTTCATAAATAGGTGCACATTCAAATTGCGAAGGCGCAACCTCATTATGGCGAGTCTTTAAAGGTATACCTAATAATAAGGCCTCGGTTTCCATATCCTGCATAAAGGCATAAACGCGTTCAGGTATCGAACCAAAGTAATGATCTTCCAGTTGCTGGTTTTTGGCAGACATGTGGCCAAATAGCGTGCGGCCGGTCAGATATAAATCAGGGCGTGCATTAAATAAGGCTAAGTCGACCAGAAAATATTCCTGCTCAATACCCAGTGATGCGTTTACCTTTTCAACGCTCTTATCAAAGTAGTGGCAAACATCAACCGCGGCTTTATCTAAAGCGCTTACCGCCTTTAATAAAGGTACCTTATAATCCAAAGCCTCGCCGGTGTATGATACGAATACAGTAGGGATACATAAGGTACGCGCCATAATAAAGGCAGGTGATGACGGATCCCAGGCAGTATAACCCCGAGCTTCGAAAGTATTACGGATACCGCCACTCGGGAAACTTGATGCGTCAGGCTCTTGTTGTGCTAAAGCATCGCCGGAAAAAACTTCGATAGCGCCGCCATCAGGTGTAGGCTCAAAGAATGAGTCGTGTTTTTCGGCAGTAGTGCCGGTTAAAGGCTGGAACCAGTGGGTGTAATGCGTAGCTCCGCGACTTAAAGCCCATGATTTCATGGCAGTTGCCACGTGTTCGGCCATGTCGCGGGGGATAGGTTCGCCTTTTTCTATGGAGTTTATAATACTATTGAATGCTTCTTTTGACAGAAGCTCTTTCATTTTTTTAATATCGAACACATTTGCCCCAAAAAATTCAGAAATTTTTGAAGAAGGTGCTTTTGTTTCAGGAATTGTGCGTGTTAACACGGCCTGAAGCGCTTGAAAACGAATATTAGGCATGATATGCGATTTATTTTGATGGTTTACATCAAAAATAGAATTATCTATTATAAATAAAGACTAAATACCTCACGAATTATAAAAGATCGCTGTTTTTTCTGGATTTTTTGTTTTTGGCGATAATTGCTGCAAAATACACCGCTTTAATCGATGTTTTTTTAAGTTTTTTGTTTTTGTAGTTGCTTTTTGTGGTCTTATTTTAATTTTTTGACGAAAATTTATTGCTAAAAGAGCCTTTTGTTTGTTTTTTTATGATTTATATGAAATAAAAAATTGCATAATTTGAATTAATTGTGAATTTAGTATTGAAAATTATTCAATAAATCGATTAAATAATTGTTAAATTTTATATTTTTTGTAAAAAATTAGTTTTAAATGCATTTTTTTTAATCAAACTATTGTTTTTTATGATTTTGGTCTATATTTTTATGAAAATATTAACAAAGTGTTATTTCAATCATGATATTGTTAATATTTGATCTTAAAAAGTGCAACAACATTTATAAATTATATAAAAAGAAAGAATCACATTTAACTAATTCTCTAAATCAACAAACAAAATGAAAGTAAAAACACCAAAATTCACCCTGCTAAGCGCGTTTCGCGGATTGACGAGGGAAAAATGGGCGCTGGGAGCGACCATTTTAACTGGAAAGATGATAGGCCTGGGCTTGGTAGTGGCAACAATGTTTACTATTCCCGGTTTATTGCCTACTGCAGCTCATGCTGCAACAGCTCCAAAACCAACCGACCTGGAAACATCGATCGCAAACTCGATCAATACAGTTTGGACATTGGTTGCGGCATTCTTAGTATTTGGTATGCAGGCTGGTTTCGTAATGCTTGAAGCCGGTTTCGCTCGTAAGAGAGAAACAGTGAATGTGTTAATGGAGTGTATTTATGATACCTGCCTTTGCGGTATCTTATTCTACGCTGTAGGTTATGCTTTCATGTTTGGCCATGGAAACGGCTTTATCGGCTGGGGCGGCCCGGACGGTAAAAACTGGTTCTTCCTTCAAAATACTCCTGCTACTTACGAAGCTTATGGTGTTCCAATCCTGGCACACTGGATCTTCCAATACGCTTTTGCCGATACCTGCTCAACCATCGTATCAGGTGCAATGATTGGTCGTACCAGCTTCCGTGGCGATATTTTATACTCTATCGGTATCACCGGTTTCATCTACCCAATTATCGGTCACTGGGCCTGGGGTCCTGACGGATGGTTAGTAACCATGGGTTCTGCAACAGGTTTCTTACCGTCATTAGGTCAAGGTTTCCGCGATTTTGCAGGTTCAACTGTAGTACATACCATTGGCGGTGTAGCTTCATTAGCCGGTGCAATAGTTTTAGGCCCACGCTTGGGTAGAATTTTCGCTCGCGACGACAAAGAAAAGGGAGGCATGCCACCGGGACACAATATGGCACTGGCTGCTGTAGGTACTTTCATTTTATGGTTTGGCTGGTACGGCTTCAACCCTGGTAGTACTTTATCAGGTATGGATGTTCAAGGTATTGGCCGCGTTGCTGCCAACACTACGCTTGCAGCCTGCTCTGGCGGTATGATGGCAATGTTAGCCGGTTTATGGTGGGGCAAAACCAAAGGTAAATTTGATTTGGGTTATACCCTTAACGGTTTACTAGGCGGCTTGGTTGCTATTACTTGCCCTTGCTACTGGGTTAGCCCGCTTGGTGCATTATTATTAGGTGCTATTGCAGGTTTCATCGTGTACTTCGCCATGAACTTTATCGAGTGGTTGCGTATTGACGACCCGGTTGGCGCTGTATCTGTACACGGTGCCTGCGGTATCTGGGGTACTTTATCATTAGGTCTGTTTGCTTCAGGTCAGTATGGTGTAACCGGCGTTTTCGCTCCCGATAACAGCGCTCCGGTAACCGGTTTGTTCTACGGTGGCGGTACAAGTGTATTAGCTGCGCAGGCCTTGGGTACATTTACAATTGCTATTGCTGTGTTTGTAGTTACTTACATCATGATGAAGTTGATCAATACATTGCCGCATCCTTGGAAACTGCGTATCGAAGAAGAAGGTGAGCTTGGTATTGGTGGTATCGACATGTTCGACCACGGTACTGATGTTTATCCAAACACCGACGAAGATATCAGCTTAAGCGGCCTTTTTGAAACAGGCGCTAAAGTAACTGCCTAAGGATTTGAAATAATATTTAACCCTTGTGCGGCTGATGGTAGCCACGCTATTATTTAACCGTACAAGGGTTTGTTATATCCGGATTATTCTACCACATACCCTGCCATTTTGGTAGGATAACGTAAGCTGCCGAAAGAATGAATAAATAATAAATTAATGACAATCAATAAATTATAAAGTAGCCAGCCCCCATGGCAGCCGCTTTGTTTATGTGTGCCAATAATTAAATAACAGTAAATATCAAATCAACAAACACAACAATTTATCAATTAACACTTATCAAATTAAATCATGAAAAAATTACTACTATTATTTTTAGGTGTATCTGCATTTAGCCTGGCTTCAAAGGCGCAGGATACGGTAAAAACTACCAGCGATGCCCCCCTGGTTATCTCAGGATCGGCCGATGTTTATTATAAATATGATTTTTCAGGTCACGCCAATATCCCGACCAGCTTTGCTTCAGATCAAAATTCATTCTCAATAGGTATGTTTGATCTGGCTGCTAAAAAGAAAGTTGGCAAAGCATCTTTCGTGGGCGAGATCTCTTTTGGTCCGCGCGGTCAGGAACAATCATTGCCTACAGGCCCATCAGGTCAGTTTTACCATATACAAAATTTAAACGTTTCTTACGACGTGACTGACAACTTCAACTTAGCGGGCGGTTACTTTGGTACCTTCGTTGGTTACGAGGTGATATCTCCGGTAGGGAACTTCAACTATTCAACTTCATATCTGTTCACTGCCGGTCCGTTCCAAAATGCAGGTGTAAAAGCTACATATACTTTCTCGCCAGCCGCCAGCTTAATGGTTGGTATTTTCAACGACCAGTGGAACGTTTACACTGCGGCTAGTAAAATCAATACTTTCGGTGCGCAGTTAATGGTTGCACCCGTTAAAGGCTGGACTGCTTATGTAAACTTGTTGACCGGGCCCGCTTCAGGTACTATTGTTGACTTGACTACTGCTTACCAAATTACTGATGCCTTTAAATTAGGCTTAAACGCTGCTGATAAAACCGGTAGCGGTGCTGCAAACTACAAAGGCGCTGCTTTATATCCGCAGTTAGCGGTATCAAAAGCGGTTACCTTAGGTTTAAGAGGCGAGTACTTTAAACAAGATGTAACCGGTGGTACAGACATCACTGCTTTAACTTTGACTGCTAATATCAAATCTGGCCCGCTTACTTTCATTCCTGAGGTGCGATTGGATGGTGGTAAAGACAAGATCTTTACCGATAGCAACGGTGCGCCAACTAAAACTGCTTCTCAATTCTTGTTAGCTGCGGTATACGCGTTCTAACAAATCCTGCTTTATAAATTTTAGTAAAAAAGGAGCTGTCCCGCCGAAAACGGGGCAGCTTTTTTGTTTTTGGGCGATTTTGGTAAATTTTTAATCGCAACAATATTGCATTATTTTTATCAAAAGTGATTAAAAAAGTGGTAAAAAATTATCAGCAGAAATACTTAAATGCAATTGTGTTGCAAAAATACTAAAAAGCAATATTGTTGCAACAACTGGTGTTTTATACTCGTTATTTATGTAAACTTTAAATTTTAATCACTATGCTTATCTCAAACTTTAATTTGTACAAGGACGAGTGGCTCGAACTTGTATTTGCCAAACGAAACAAAGAATATGGCGCTTATTACATCCGTCAGCATTATGCACAGACTGTTTTAAAATCGTTGCTGTTGGGCATATTTGGAGTCGTCGTTGTAATAGGGGTGATCGGTATGATCATCAAGACCAAACCGGTGCTGGAAGGAATAGTAAATGTAAAGATTGATAATACGCTTTATAGAGTTCCGCCGGCAACCAAAGCCCAGCCGCCAAAGCCAAAAGTTGAGACGCAAAAACCGGCAGCTTTAAAAGCCGCGGCGCCGGTAAATATGATAAAAGATCTGCCTCCTGTTGTAACATCTGATATATTAGCACAGGAGCCACCCAAAATTCAAGATTTAAATAACGTAGCTGTCGGCCCGGTAGATGTTAAAGGAGCAGGTGCAGGAACCTCAGGTGGTAATGGCTCAGATAATAACGGAATAAGTACGGGTGCCGGCACCGCCACAGATGCATCATCAAACGAAACCCTTAAGGTGGCTGAAATTATGCCGCAGCCGGTAGGTGGAGACGCCGCCTGGTCGAAATTCCTGCAATCAAACTTGCACTTTACAGATAAAGCCATGGAAAACCAGGTGAGCGGCAAAGTGTTCGTAACCTTTATTATTGAAAAAGATGGAACAATATCCAACATACACATAGAACGCGGACCTGGGTTTGGGTTGAATGAGGAGGCGGTCCGCGTTTTAAAACTGGCTAAGCCATGGAAACCCGGGATGCAAAACGGCCATGCGGTACGCGTGCAACTAACATTGCCGGTAAACTTTATGCTTGATTATTAGGAGCTGAAAGATTAAAGCGGAAAGCTGGAAGATGACCGAAAAGAGTAATTAACCTGCTTTTACCTTTCGCCTTTCAGCTTTCCGCTTTTGGCATTAGGCTTTCTCCTTTTACCTTTCAGCTTTCCGCTTTTTTCCCTACTTTTGCGGCATCCTTTCATAAAAAAATACAACATTGGAGACGCAGGAACTTACCACCGTTGAAACCGCCAAAGATTTAGGCTTACTGCCAACTGAATACGAACGCATTATTGAAATATTAGGCCGTGTGCCCAACTTTACTGAGTTGTCCATCTTCTCGGTAATGTGGAGCGAGCACTGCTCATACAAAAACTCAATTACCTGGCTAAAAACTTTGCCGAAGGACGGTCCGCGTATGCTGGCTAAGGCCGGTGAAGAAAATGCAGGTCTGGTTGATCTGGGCGATGGCATCGGCTGCGCTTTCAAGATTGAATCGCATAACCACCCATCAGCTTTGGAGCCTTATCAAGGTGCGGCAACCGGTGTAGGCGGTATTAACCGGGATATTTTCACTATGGGGGCACGCCCAATTGCGCAGCTAAACTCACTGCGTTTTGGTGATATCACCCTGGATAAAACCAAATGGTTAATTAAAGGTGTGGTTAAAGGTATCAGCCATTATGGTAATGCCTTTGGTATACCAACAGTAGGCGGCGAGTTGTTTTTTGACGATTGCTACAATATTAACCCATTGGTTAATGCTTTCTCAGCAGGTATTGTTAAGGCTGGCGAAACTGTTTCTGCAACCTCATATGGCGTAGGCAACCCGGTTTACATTGTTGGCTCTGCTACCGGCAAAGACGGTATTCACGGTGCGGCTTTTGCGTCAAAAAATATTACTGAAGATTCTGTAAACGATTTACCGGCTGTACAGGTAGGCGACCCGTTCCAGGAGAAATTATTATTAGAAGCTACGCTTGAGGTGATCAAAACCGGCGCTGTTGTAGGTATGCAGGATATGGGTGCAGCAGGTATTATTTGCTCAAACTCTGAAATGTCTGCAAAAGGCGAGCACGGTATGCGTATCAATTTGGACGCCGTACCAACCCGTCAGCCTAACATGAAACCGTTCGAGATTTTGTTGTCAGAGTCGCAAGAGCGTATGCTGATCGTGGTACATAAAGGCCGCGAGAAAGATGTTGAAGCGGTATTTGATAAATGGGACCTGAACTGTGCCATCATTGGTGAAGTAACCGATACCAAACGCTTAGAATATTATGCCGGTGGTAAACTAGTTGCCGATGTTCCTGCCGATGATTTGGTACTGGGCGGTGGCGCTCCGGTTTACCAGCGCGAATACAAAGAACCTGCTTACTTTGCCGAAAACCAAAAATTTAAAATAGAAAACATAGCCGAGCCTGAAAACTTGGTTGACGTGGCCGAGCATTTAATATCTCATCCAAACATTGCCTCAAAACGTTGGGTAAGCGATCAATATGATTCAATGGTAGGCGTATCTACTATGACTACTAATCGCCCTAGCGATGCTGCGGTGGTTAATGTTATCGGCACCAATAAAGCTATTGTCATAACTGTTGATTGTAACTCACGTTATGTTTATGCCGATCCTGAAAAAGGTACTTCAATTGCTGTTGCTGAGGCTGCACGTAATATTACCTGTGCCGGTGGCGAGCCTGTGGCCATTACCAATTGCCTGAACTTTGGTAACCCTTACGTTCCTGAAGTTTACTGGCAGTTTGTAGGCGCCATTAAAGGTATGGGCGAAGCTTGCCGTAAATTCGAAACCCCGGTAACCGGTGGTAACGTAAGCTTTTATAACCAGTCGACAGATGACGGCCCGGTATTCCCGACGCCTACTATTGGTATGCTGGGTGTGATGGATGATATCTCAAATATCATGACATCTGACTTTAAGCAACCCGATGATTTGATTTATTTGATTGGTGAGTCGGTTAACGATATCGCGTCATCTCAATATTTAGCTTCATGGCACAAAGTGCTGGCTGCTCCGGCGCCTTATTTTGACCTGGAAAAAGAATATGCCATGCACCAGGTAGTAAAGCAACTGATCCAACATAAAGTAATCCAGTCTGCACATGACGTTGCCGACGGTGGTTTGTTTATTACCTTGGTAGAGTCGTCAATGCCAAATGGTTTAGGCTTTGAAATAGCTTCTGACGCAAACATCCGTAAAGACGCCTTTTTATTTGGCGAAGCTCAGGGTAGGGTAGTAGTGAGCGTTGCACCGGCCGACCAGGAGCGTTTCATCGAAATGATGGCCACCAGCGAAGTTGAGTTTAGCCTGTTGGGTACCGTTAGCAATGGTTATATGCATGTCGACGAGCAATCGTTTGGCCATATCACCGATGTTAAGTTGGTGTATGATAACGTATTGCATAGTATATTGGGCGAATAAATAACCCACTTGTCATTCTGAGCGTAGCGAAGAATCTTATACGATCTGCTAGTCTCTTTTATAAGATTCTTCGCTATGCTCAGAATGACAATTTTTGTATAAAGCGACCACGATTTTATGTTAAAAATTAACCGGGTGCATCATATTGCTATCATTTGCTCTGATTATGAAATGTCAAAGCATTTTTATACGCAGATACTTGGTTTTAAAATCATAGCTGAAAACTATCGCGCGGAGCGCAAATCATACAAGCTTGATCTGGCAGTGGGCAACCAATACCAGATCGAGCTTTTTTCTTTTCCCGACCCGGCAAAACGCCCATCGCGGCCGGAAGCTGCGGGCTTGCGCCATTTAGCTTTTGAAGTAGATAATATTAATGAGGCAATAGCTTCAATTACTGCCGATGGCGTAGAGGCAGAACCGATACGCGTTGATGAATTTACCGGCAAACGTTTTACTTTCTTTGCAGACCCGGATGGTTTGCCGATTGAGTTTTATGAAAAATAGTTAATATTATTTACTACGCGTCATTGCGAGGAACGAAGCAATCTCTGCATAGGACAGTCAATATACAAATTGATTAGCAAGTGTAGAGATTGCTTCGTTCCTCGCAATGACGGCTTTTTGATTCTATGTTCCGCTTCAAACAATTCACCGTCGACCAAACCAACTGCGCCATGAAGATCAATACCGATGGTGTGTTGTTAGGCGCATTAGCAGAAGCAGATCAGCCTGAAACAATCTTAGATATAGGCACCGGCACCGGCGTTATCGCGCTAATGCTGGCGCAGCGTTTTGCAGAAACTCAAGTAGATGCTGTTGAAATTGACGAACTTGCCGCAGAAACCGCAAAACAGAATTTTACTAATTCGCCATTTGCTGACCGGTTGAACTTATATACCGGTGATTTTGCAGACTTCTTTAAAGATCATTCACATAAAAAATATGACCTCATTGTGTCCAACCCACCATTTTATATTAATTCTCTAGAATCGCCGGGCGAAAAGAAGACGCTGGCTAAACATGCTGATGCAGATTTTTTTGAGCGATTGGTGGAATCAGTTTCTAATCATCTCACAGATAATGGTATGTTCTGGCTGATATTGCCTATACAAACTGCCGGTTTGGTGAATAATATTGTGAAATCAATCGGTTCAAATCTAAACAAGACTATTAAAGTATTTAGCTATCCCGAAAGCGAGGCACATCGCGAAATGCTGGTGTTTAGCTTAAATGAAATCAAGACCGATGACAGCAGGTTTGTCATTTACGATGCTCCAAAAGTTTACTCGCAACAATATCAGGATACTTTAAGGCCATTCTTTACTATCTTTAAATAAATCCAACATCGAAATTCCGAAATCCGATATTAAAAAATGACCAAAATCGGCCTTATATCAGACACCCACAGTTTCCTCGACGAGGCGGTTTTTAAACACTTTGAAAACTGCGATGAGATATGGCACGCCGGCGATTTTGGCAACATGGCTTTAGTTGATAAACTTGCTGCTTTTAAACCCTTGCGCGGCGTTTACGGTAATATCGATGGAAAAGAAATTCGTCAAATCTATCCCGAAAACCTACGCTTTAAATGTGAGGATGTTGATGTGTGGATGACGCATATCGGCGGCTATCCTGATAAGTATGATCTGCGTATACGGAATGAAATTTATGCTAATCCGCCGCAGTTATTTATTTCCGGGCACTCGCATATCCTCAAAGTGATTTTTGATAAAAAGATCAATTGTCTGCACTTAAACCCGGGTGCGGCCGGTAAGCAGGGCTGGCAAAAAGTGCGCACCTTGATGCGTTTTAGCATTGATGGCGCTAAGATTCAGGATTTGCAAGTGATTGAGCTGGGGGTCAATAAATCGCCGAGTAAGACAATGGAGGGAGAGTAATAACTTATTTGTCAATGCGAGGAGAAAGGATCCCGAACGATCGGGACGCGCGTTCCTTTTCTCCTTGCGGTTGCCGCGCTACGCTCGCAATGACAAATTTATTATATCCAACTTGTCATTGCGAGGAGGAACGACGAAGCAATCGCGAACTTTTCTCCTTGCGGTTGCCAAGCTTCGCTCGCAATGACAGATTAGTGAATAAAGGCTATTTACAACAACCCCGGTTTACCCGCTTCCATCTCAAACACCGAATCAATCAGCAAAGGCTTGCTTTTACCGGCGGCGACAGCCATTTGGTCGCAGCGCTCATTTTCGGGGTGGCCGTTATGGCCACGCACCCAAACAAATTTTACTTTGTGTAATTTACTGATTTCGAGGTAGCGTAGCCAGAGGTCTTTATTTTTTTTGCCCTGAAAACCCTTTTGTAGCCAGCCGTATACCCAGCGTTTTTCTATCGCGTCAATAACATATTTAGAATCGGAGAAGATGGTGACGTCCTGGTTGGGCTTGTTGAGGGCTTCCAGTCCTTTAATTACCGCAAGTAACTCCATGCGGTTATTGGTGGTAAG